>Ga0228701_1001533_pt1 | contig 15477 bp, 11 predicted proteins | sample McNCre117_Aug_MG_2_FD_178017 | JGI IMG/M metagenome (GOLD analysis project Ga0228701, IMG submission 178017) | Freshwater microbial communities from McNutts Creek, Athens, Georgia, United States - 11-17_Aug_MG | ecosystem: Environmental > Aquatic > Freshwater > Creek | place: USA: Georgia...
CTCAATGTACTCACGTTGATCACTCCTGCCACCCTGCACAAAAAATAAGCAGGGTAGCTTGTGGGGTGGCTCAAATTTCAACGTGTAAAGCTCCGAAACTGGCTCAGTTTTGGTTGTGATTCAACACTCGGCAGTACGAGAGCTATTCGCTTGAGGGGCTGGGTGGGGACAGTTTTTCTGTCCAGGACCGGTTTGCTAAATGGGATGAGGTTTTTCGCAAAATGAAACCAACTTGCTCTCAATGTGGCAGCGGTCTCACAGAGGTCAATTTGGGATCTCATCCTCATTAAAAACGGACCCTAGAAAGCCGAACGCCACCCTAAGGTGGCGCCGACTCTTTGCACGTGGAGCCATCATCACGCGAGGTGAGAGCGGGTCATCCACAGACTTCCTGTAAAGTCTAGCACATAGATTTATGACTGGCAACCCTAAAAACCACCTCGTTCACTTCCTGGCTCCTGCCAGGATCGCCCGGTACCGGAGCTTCCTGAAGCTGGCGACCAACGAGGAGGTGCATCGTGCCTACGCCTGGAATTATGCAATTTCGGCCATGGTTTTCCCCTTGTTGGGGTGTGTCGAGATGCACCTCAGGGATGCTGTGCACCGTGTCATGTCGCAGCGGTATGCACCAGCCGGAGCTGCAACCGGCCACCATGGGTACCCTTGGTATGACGATGCGCAGGCTCAACATTATCCATTTGCCAAGGAGGCGAAGGCCTCGATTGATGGGATCTTGTGTGACAAGAAAACCAAGGCCAGGAGGAACCCCCAACCGACAACTGATGATGTCGTTGCTGCCTTGACGTTTGGGTTTTGGACCAATTTCTTCAGGACCTTGTCGCCCGTTGATGCTTCACAGGTTATCTCGCAAATTTTCCCGCACCACACAATTCAGAACCCTAAGCAATGGGGCAATCCACAAAACAGGCATCAGTTGGGATTGCATCTGCAGATTGCGAACACGTTCCGCAACCGGGTGGCACACCACGAGCCATTGTTCAAGTTTAGGTATCAAGGGGCGTACCCCAAAAAACTGGCGATTGGGCTGAACAACCTGCGCGGATGCATGGATCACTGCCTGGCCATTAGCGGCTGGATCGATAGCGGTGCTGAGCAGGCGCTGCGTCAGTCAGACTGGTTCCAGCATTTTCAAGTGCTGTCGACTGAGGCCTGTTTCAATGATTGGATCAGGAATGGGCAACCACCTGTTCATGGTTATTACGTCTGACGGTGGTGTGGTTGCTGTGTTGGATAAAAATGATCCCATGCAACCGCCAGTAGGTTGACGTGAGCAATCGACACACGCACTGGAAGGGAATTCCCCGAACAAGTGAGGTGGTAAGAGCAGATCCTTGGATGCACCCCGTATTCCTCGTTGGGTGGCGTTTTCAGGACGACACGCCTCACTCTTGCGGGATGAGTGTTTGCCGAGATGCTATACTCCACCACCAGACTCACCCCGTAGTAACGCCAGTTGCTACGGGGTTTTTCTTTGTGCGACGATTTCTATCTTATGAGCCTATTTGAAAATTCCGAGCGTACAAATCTCCAAATGCAAGCGCTCATCGTGCTTGTGTGTGCAACGCTTTACTTTTATGCGTTCAAGTTGAACCTGGTGTTGTTTCAACACCTGGAGTTCGCAGATAACGTGAACTGGGTGTTCATCCCAAGTGGCTTGCGCCTTTTGTTTGTTTTGATTTTGTTTGAGTCCGGTGCCTTGGGTATTGGTTTGGCCTCGGTGCTGATCAACTACATGTATGGCGCCGCCGATGATCATCTGTTCAACATCGTGACGGGTCTGATGTCAGGCGCTTCACCTATGCTGGCGCGCTATCTCGCGGTGGATTTGTTTCGCTTAGACGCGACGCTGGCGGGCTTGAATGCCCGCGTTCTTTTCAAAATTTCCGTGCTTTTTGCGCTCATCAGCCCGGTGTTGCATCAAATGTGGTTTTTTTGGAATGGCAAGGCGACCAACTTTGTGTCGGGCACTTTGGCCATGGCCGTTGGTGATTGGTGCGGCACGGTGCTGGTGCTTGGCCTGGCAAGTTATGCGCTGCGGCTTTACAGGGCCTTGCAGCGCTAACCCCCTATTTGTTGGCAGCACTCTCTGCCGATGCGGCGCTGGCGCGTTGCGCAAACTCGGCGCGCAGGGCTTTGAGTTTTTCGCGTGGGTCTTCTTTGACGGTGGTTTTGTCTAGGCCCATTTCGGCAATGAAGCGGCTGGGTTGCGCCGCAATCAGCTCACGCCCCTTTTTGCGTTTGCGCGTCCAGCTCACGGCCAATGTGCGTTGTGCGCGGGTGATGCCCACATACATCAAGCGTCGTTCTTCTTGCAGACGCACGGCAATGTTTTCGTTGGTGTGTTCGGTGCCGGGTTCATCGTCGAGGCGGAAGGGCAACATGCCTTCGGTCACACCGACCAACATCACATGCGGCCACTCCAAACCTTTGGAGGCGTGCAAGGTGGAGAGGGTGATGACGTTTTGATCTTTTTCGCGCTCGCTCAAAGTCGAGAGCAGCGCAATGGTCTGGGCCACTTCGAGCAGATTTTTCTTTTCGCTGCCGATGCTCACGCCAGCTGCGTCGTCAATTTCGCCGCCGCAGCGTTGAGCCATCCAGTCGCAAAATTCCATCACGTTGGTCCAGCGCGAAGCCGCTACTTTTTCGCTGTCTTCCGCGTCGTACAAATGTTTTTCATAGCCAATGTCTTTGAGCCAGTCGGTCAAAAATGCACGCGCATCTTCGGCCCCGGTGGTCAAGCGGGCACGGAATTCCAAGTCGTTCACATAGCGACCAAATTCATGCAGGCCACCGAGGGCGCGTGCGTTGAGCACGGAGGGCAGGCTGTTGCTGAACAAGGCTTCAAACAAACTGAGTTTGTATTGGCTGGCAAAGACACCCAGACTTTGCAAGGTTTGGTGGCCAATGCCACGCTTAGGCGTGGTCACAGCGCGCAAGAAAGCCGGGTCATCGTCGTTGTTCACCCACAGGCGTAGCCAAGAGCAGAGGTCGCGAATTTCAGCGCGGTCGAAAAAGCTTTGGCCCCCCGACACTTTGTAGGGCAGTTGTGCTTTGCGCAATGCTTTTTCAAAAATACGGGCTTGGTGGTTGGCGCGATAGAGGATGGCAAAGTCTTTGAATTCGCGGTGCGAGGCCCCCGCAGCGTCGGTGCCCGCACGCAGCGATTGAATGCGTGCCACGGCCCGCTCTGCTTCGTGTTCTTCGTTGTCTGCATCGACCACGCGCACGGGTTCGCCTTCGCCCAGTTCAGAGAACAAGGTTTTAGGAAACAGCTTGGGGTTGGGCTGAATCACGTTGTTGGCGGCACGCAAAATTGCACTGGTCGAGCGGTAGTTTTGCTCCAGCTTGATGACCTTCAAGGCGGGGAAGTCTTGTGGCAATTTACGCAAGTTGTCCAGCGTTGCTCCGCGCCAACCGTAGATGGATTGGTCGTCGTCGCCCACTGCCGTGAAGCGTGCTTTTTCACCCACGAGGCACTTGAGCACTTCGTACTGTGTGGCGTTGGTGTCTTGGTATTCGTCGACCAGCACATGGCCGAGTTGCGCTTGCCATTTGAGACGGACTTCTTCGTGCTCTTGCAGCAGCTTCAGGGGCAGGCCGATCAAGTCGTCAAAGTCCACGCTTTGATAAGCGGTCAAACGCTCTTCATAACGCGCCATGATTTTGGCGATGGTGCGTTCGTTGTCATCTTTGGCAATCGCCATGGCTTGGGCGGAGTTGAGCCCCATGTTTTTCCACAAGCTGATGGTCCATTGCCATTGGCGTGCTGTTGCTGCGTCGGTGGTGCCGCCTGCATCTTTCAAGATGCCCGTCACGTCGGCGCTGTCCATGATGCTGAATTGCGGTTTGAGGCCCATCACCCCACCGTCTTGACGCAACATGCGCACACCCAAGGCGTGGAAGGTGCAAATCACCACTTCGTTGGCGGCTTTGCCGATCAAGCCTTTGGCGCGTTCGCGCATTTCAGTCGCGGCTTTGTTGGTAAAAGTGATCGCCGCAATGCGTTTGGGTTCCAGCCCCGCTTGAATGAGACGACCAATTTTGTGCGTGATCACACGCGTCTTGCCCGAGCCTGCACCCGCCAACACCAGACAAGGACCGTGCAAGAAATTGACGGCTTCTTGTTGCGCGAGATTCAGACCAGCAGACATTCAGGAGACATTTAATGTGGAGCGGGCAATGATACCGAGCTACCCAGCGGGCAAAATAGTCACGTGCTGAACATTCTTCTGGTTACTTTCCCCTTCTTTGCGTTGATCTTGGCTGGCTATTTCGCGGGTCATCGGCGTTTGTTGCCTCTGGACGCCATTCCTGGCTTGAACACCTTTGTGCTGTTCTTTGCGCTGCCGTGCATGTTGTACCGATTTGGCGCGAGTACGCCCATCGTGCAATTGCTGGATGCGACTTTGTTTTTCACCTATTTGTTTTGCGCCTTGCTGATGGTGGGCTTTGTGGTGGCGGTGAGCTTTAACAAACGCATTGGTTGGAATGACGCGTCATTTGGAGCCTTGGTGGGGGCGTTTCCGAATACGGGCTTCATGGGGGTGCCTCTGCTGGTGACGTTGTTGGGCGCGGCAGCAGCAGGTCCGGCCATCGTGACCATCGTGATTGACATGGTGGTCACCACGTCGTTGTGCATTGCCTTGTCGCGCTTAGATGGCGCCGACGAGCATGGGGCCAGCAAGGCGGTGAAGAACGCGCTCAAAGCGGTGGTGACCAATCCCCTGCCTTGGGCGATCACGCTGGGTGCGCTGTCTTCGGCCATGAACTACGAGCTCATGGGCCCGATCGCTAAAACGGTGGCGTTATTGGCGGATGCCGCATCGCCCGTTGCTTTGTTCACGATTGGTGCGGTGCTGGCGCGATCGCAAATTCGGGTCAAAGAAAGTGGCCATCCGCCCATGTTGCTGCGTGACTACATGCCGGTGGTGTTTTACAAACTGTTGCTCCATCCTGTGCTTGTCTTGCTGGTTTTGACGGCGGTGGTGCAGATGGGGTTCCACATCGACCGTCTCGCGATCATCGTGGTGGTGCTGGTCGCGGCATTGCCCAGTGCGAGCAACGTGGCGCTGCTCTCCGAACGTTTTGGCGCAGACACGGGGCGCATTGCCCGCATCATTTTGCTCACCACGGCGGCTGCATTTTTTACGTTTTCGGCTGCGGTGGCCTTGCTGCAAGGCTGAGTTTCTTAGATCGCGAGTGGATCGACGTCCACCGCCCAACGGATGACTTGTCGATGCGCACTGCGCAAGCTGTGCAACTCGCTTTGCCAATGGGCTAAGAAGTGTTGCAGTGCTTTGCGTGAGCTGCATTCGATCAACATTTGTGCACGTTCGATGTTGGCCACCCGCTGAATCGTCATGGGCACGGCCGGGTACAGATCGACCAACAGTTCATCAGCCAACGCAGCGCCAGCTTCGCGCGCTGCATTCAAAAAACCTTGTGCGGCTTCTTGACTGCGCGCCTCTGCCCGCACCAAAGCCTGAAAACTGAAAGGTGGCAAGCTGGCTTCGGCACGTTCTTTGAGCTGTTGTTGGGCAAACGCCGGGTAGTCGTGTTGCTTGAGCGCTTCAAACAAAGGGTGTTGGGTGTGGAAGCTTTGTACCCACATCTCGCAGGGGCTGACGGTTTGCATGGTCGCATCGCGACCGGCGCGCCCAGCGGCTTGCATGAGCAAACTGAATAAGCGTTCGGGTGCACGGAAGTCGCTGGAGAACAAGGCGCCATCAGGGTTCAAGGCCGCCACCAGCGTGACGCGTCGAAAGTCATGCCCCTTGGCAATCATTTGTGTACCGACCAACACATCGACCACGCCTGCGTGCACTTCTGCCAGTTGGCGCTCGAGCTCGCCTTTGAGGCGCGTGCTGTCTGCGTCGATGCGCGCGATTTTCAGAGGCTGTCCGTCCGGTCGGCGCACGTCGGCCAGCAACTCGGCCAAATGTTCTTCGAGCTGTTCGGTGCCACGCCCCAAGGGGCTGATGTCCAAGTTACCGCACCCAGGGCACGCCCGCGGCACCGCTTGGGTGAAGCCGCAGTGGTGGCAGCGCAGCGTGCGGTCGAGTTTGTGAAACACACGGTAAGCACTGCAATGCGGGCATTCGCTTTTCCAACCGCAATCGGTGCAGTGCAGCACGGGCGCATAGCCGCGGCGGTTGAGCAGAACCAAGATTTGTTCGCCGCGTGTCACGCGCTCGCGCATGGCTTCCAGCAGATGGCTGGAGAACACGGTTTTGTAGGGCTGGCGGTTCATGTCCACCCGGCGCACCAAAGGCAACGCGCCTTGGCCCACGCGTGAGGGCATGGCCAATCGCATGTAGCGCCCGGCAGGGCGGCTGTGGTGCCAACTTTCTAGCGAGGGGGTGGCAGAACCCAAAATGACTTTCGCCCCTTCGAGTTGGCCGCGGTACACGGCCAAGTCGCGTGCTGAGTAGCGAGCCCCTTCCTGCTGCTTGTAGCTGGGGTCGTGTTCTTCGTCGACCACGATGAGCTGCAAATGTGGCATCGACGCGAACACGGCCATGCGTGTGCCCAACACAATGCGTGCCTGGCCGCTGTGGGCCGCCAGCCAGTTGTTCAGGCGTTGCGCAGGTGTGAGGCTGCTGTGCATGGCGACCAAGCAGCCAGAGCCCCATTGCGGCGCAAACCGGGCGCGAAAACGTTCTTCCAGCTGGGGCGTGAGGTTGATCTCTGGAACCATCACCAAAATTTGGGCGTGAGGATCGCGTTCGAGCAAGGTTTGTGCAGCCCGCAAATACACCTCGGTTTTGCCGCTGCCGGTGTTGCCAAACAGCAAAAACGGCCCTTTCTGAGCCGCGATGTCTGCCAGCACATGGGCTTGTTCGTGGGTGGGCGTGGGGACGGTTTGTGTGGCGCCCTCAAAGGCCGCCACGGGTTTGGGTTTGCGTTTCAGGCGACGGGCCCATTGCTCAGCGCTGAGGTCGCGCAGCTGGCCGGGCAAGGCCGCCAAGGCCACTTCGCCAGGACTGCGTTGGTAGTAGCTGGCGGCGAATTGCACCAATTGCCGCCAATGGGCGTTCAATGGCGCGACGTCCTCGAGCGCGCTGGCAATGGCGCGCAATTGCAGTGCTGCGGGGGCTGCGTTGTCATGCGATGGGTCGTTTGCACCGATCAACGTGCTTTGCTCCTGCGCTGGCAGGGGCTGCGTGATCTCGCGTGGGGGTGTGGCCTCATCCCACACCACGCCCAGCAACTCTCGGCTTCCCAAAGGCACCCGTACCAACGTGCCAGGCGCATGCGCGGTGTCGCTTTCATACGTGAGTGCGCCACCGATGCCGCTGTGTGCGGGGGTGTGAACCATCACTGAAATTTGGTGCGGCATGTCAAGCGTCGAGTTGGGGTGTTTTTCTCAGAGAAATTTGCGAAAAGTCGCTTAAGTCATTGATTTCAAAGCGTATTGAGCATAACCCAGTATTTCTGTGGATAACTTTGTTGATATCTCTCATGGATCCACGTGAAAGGCCCAAAAATCAAGGCTTTGGTCAAAGTGCTCGAAAAAAAAGCAATCCACCAAACCTTTATAAATCAATGACTTACGTGCGCTGGAAAAGATTTGACGCAGCAAAGAAAAAATCTTCTTCTTGGTGCATGGGATCAACTTTTTTGTGCATAAGTCAGCCTTCGAAGTAAAACTTTTGGTGGCTTGACAGTGTTTTCTTTGACATTGACTCAGGATTTCCGCAGGGCACGCGAGTGGCTGTGCACGGCTTCCACCAACACGCCCACGCTCTCTGGCGGGGTGAATTGGCTGATGCCGTGACCGAGGTTGAAAATTTGGGTCGGGCCGGTGGTGGTTTTGTCGGTGTGAGGTTTGCCAAAGGCGTCTAGCACGCGACGGGCTTCGGTGGCAATGGCATCTGCCGGCGCAAACAAAGCGTTGGGGTCAAGGTTGCCTTGCAGGGCTTTGCCCGGGCCGCCCACCGCACCGCCCACTTGGGCGCGAGCTTTTGCGAGGTTGACCGTCCAGTCCACGCCCAACACGTCGCAGTCGAGGTCAGCCATTTCGGGCAACCACAAGCCGCCGCCCTTGGTGAAGACCAAACGGGGAATGACTGCGCCATCGTGCGAGCGCTTGAGTTGTGCCAACACACGTTTGGTGTACGCCATGCTGAACTGTTGGAACATGCCATCGGCCAGCACGCCGCCCCAGCTGTCAAAAATCATCACGGCTTGTGCGCCTGCTTCGATTTGGGTGTTGAGGTACAGGGCCACCGCATCGGCGTTGATTTCCAAAATGCGGTGCATCAGGTCGGGGCGGCTGTACATCAGGCTTTTGACTTGACGGTAGTCGTCTGAGCCAGCGCCTTCGACCATGTAGCAAGCCAAGGTCCAAGGGCTGCCCGAGAAGCCAATCAAAGGCACGCGGCCGTTGAGTGCTTTGCGAATTGAAGTCACGGCGTCAAACACATAGCGCAGCTTGGCCATGTCGGGCACGGCCAGTTCATTCACCGCGGCTTCGTTGCGCACGTTCTTGGCGAACTTGGGGCCTTCGCCTTGGGCAAACGACAGGCCCAAGCCCATGGCATCAGGCACGGTCAAGATGTCGCTGAAAAGAATCGCGGCGTCGAGCGGGTAGCGCTCGAGCGGCTGCAGGGTGACTTCGGTGGCGAAGTCGGTGTTGGTGGCCAAACCCATGAAGCTGCCTGCTTTGGCGCGCGTGGCGCAGTACTCAGGCAAATAGCGACCGGCTTGGCGCATGAGCCAAACGGGGGTGTGGTCGGTGGCTTGGCGCATGCAAGCGCGCAAAAAGGTGTCGTTTTGGAGTGGTGCAAACATGGCGACATTGTCGCCGAGCTGTTGCTCAGCGCAGTTGACGGTGCTCAACCATCAGGCATTTGTCTTGCACCACGACCAAGCCAGCCTCTGTGGCTTGCTTGGCAGCGGCGTCATTCACCACGCCCAGTTGCAACCAGAGTGATTTGGCGCCAATGGCAACGGCCTCTGCCGCAAGGGGCGGAATGTCTTCTGAGTTGCGAAAACAGTTCACCATGTCGATGCGTTCGTGCTGCGCCGCTTCGGTGAGTGAGGCGTAGGCTTTTTCACCCAGCACCTCATGCGCATTGGGGTTGATGGGCACGATACGAAAGCCGTGGTCTTGCATGTACTTGGCCACGCGAAAGCTGTCGCGGTGTGGCTTGGGCGATAGGCCCACCACCGCGATGGTTTGGCAATTGGCCAGGCTTTGTTGAATGGCGCTTGGCGTCATGGTTTAGGGGCGGATGAAGGAGGGTTGGCCACTGCGTTTGGGCTTCAAGCCAAAGTCATTGTTGGTTGCGGCTGTGGGCGTTTGGATCGGCGGCAGGGCCGCCAGTGCTTCGCGCACTTGGGCCACGCTCAACAGCTCCGACAAGACCTGTGGCGCCTGACCTGGCGCGTACAAGACGTACACCGGCACGCCGCTTCGGCCCAAGGCCTTGAGCGCTGCGGTGATGGCTGGGTCGCGTCGCGTCCAGTCGGCGCGTAGCAAGGTGACTTGATGCGCGGCAAGATCGGCCACAAGCTCCGCATTGGACAGCGTGGTTTTTTTGTTGATCTGGCAAGTCACGCACCAAGCGGCGGTGAAGTCCACAAACACAGGATGGCCCTGCGCCAACGCTTGGTCCACGTTGGCTTGCGACCAAGCCTGCCAGCCCTTGATTGAGGCGTTGGACGTTGGGGCCGATGCGGCTGGGCCACTGGTTTGTGTCACTTCATGTGTGAACGTCCAGCCAATAAGTGCCAAGACGAGCGCGAACACCAGACGTAGCAAGGGCGCACTGCGGTGGCGCAGCTGCAAAGCCCAGATCAACCCGGCGATGGCTAGCAGACCACCCAGGGCGTACATCATGGCGTCTAAGCTGGTTTGCTGACCCAATACCCACAGCAGCCAAACCACGGTGGCCAGCATGGGAAACGCCAGCACTTGGCGCAACACCACCATCCATGGGCCGGGGTGTGGCAAACACTTGGCAACAGCGGGCACGAAGCTCGCCAGCAAATAAGGCAGGGCCAATCCCACACCCATGGCTGCAAAAATGGACAAGGCTTGCCAAGCGGGCAGCGTCATCGCCAGACCAAGAGATGCCCCCATGAACGGCGCTGTGCAAGGCGAGGCCACGGCCACGGCCAACACGCCGGACAGAAAAGCGTCCACCACAGGATGTTTGGCTTGGGCCGACAGCCATTGAGAGGGCAGCATGTGGCCGAATTCAAAACTACCCAACAAGTTCAGCGCGATCAGCGTGAACAGCACCGCCAGCAGACTGACGACGGCAGGGGATTGCAATTGAAAGCCCCAGCCCAGTTGTTCACCCGCCGCACGTAAGGCGAGCACGCTGGCGCCCAGCAACAAAAAGCTGAGCACCACGCCAGTTGTGTAGGCCATGCCTGCAATGCGGTGTGCACGGTGTTGACGGCTGTGTTGTGCAAAGCCCAGCAACTTGATCGCCAACACGGGCAGCACACAAGGCATGAGGTTGAGGATGAGTCCGCCGATCAACGCACCGATCAAAGCAAGCACCAAGGTGGTCGTATTGGCGTCGGTGACGGCGGACGTGGCGCTGGGGGACGTGATGGCTGGTGTTTCATCAACCGCGGGCCACGTGCCTTCAATCGACACGCGAACGGTGGCGCCTTGCCGTGACGGGTCTTCACCTTGCACCAGCAAAAGCGCCAGAGCTTTGGGCTGGGCTTGACGCATGGTGCTCAAAGGCAGGCGCGCTGTCCACGCATCACCTTGCCAGGATTGGCTGGCGGTGGCGTGTTGATCTGTGGCGGACTCCAGCAGTTCGGCGGCGTCTGGAAATACCGCCAAGCGTTGGCCTTGCCATGCGCTGGGCAGGCCCTCAAGGCGCACAAGCAGGTGCTGCCCGTCAAAGGTGGCCGTTGCTTTCGCGTTGGTCAAGGTTTGCGGTTGCTGGGCGCGTACGGCCTCAAATGCAGGTGCAAGAGGGGCGGTGGTGCTTTGTGTAGAAATGCGCAGGACAAAGTCGCCTTCTTGGGGGATGCATTCCAAGCGGCACACCAACCAATTCGCATGGAGCTGAACTTCGAGTGTTGGCTGAGCCTTGGCGTTGAACGATTTGTCGACAAGGAGTGGTACGGCCAAAAGGGTCGTGCCTTCAAACCCGTAATTGGTGAGTGACCCAGCTTTCAGTTTGCGTGGCAGTGGCCAGTGGATGTCGCCAGCTTGAATGCCTGCAGGTAGCTGCCATTCCAGCTGGGTGGGCAAGCCCGAGTCGCCAGGGTTGCGCCAATAGGTGTGCCATTCGGCTTGGTGGGTGAGTTGCAAACCGACCCACAACGCTTGTCCGGCTTGTACGCCGTTGGGGGCGTGGGCGACCAGCTCGGCGCGTACTTGCGGGGTGTTGACCACGGCGCTGGGGGCTTGTGACCAAGCCAATGCGCACCAGCTCAGACCCAAGAAGGCCATCGCAGCCAGAACGCCCTGGCGGCAGGTGTGTGAAAAAGCGCCAACGCGCAAAGCAAGATCAAGCATGGGCATGATGTTAACGAGACACCCGTTGTCCTGTCCGAAAGTAAGATGCGGGCATGGACGCCACCACTGATCCTCATTCCTTTGCCGCTTTGGCCTCGCACCGTTGGGCGCAACTCAACACCCGTGACTTTGCGGCGTTAGATCCCGCACGCACGGTGGCGGTGTTGCCTTTGGGGGCGACCGAGCAGCACGGCCCGCATCTGTCTCTCGCGGTGGATACCGTGCTGGTGGATGGCGTGGTGGATGCTGCGCTGGGGCATTTGGCAGCGACTGATCCGGTGCTGGTGTTGCCCACGCAAACCCTTGGTTTGAGCACCGAGCATCTGGCCTTTGCAGGAACTTTGACCTTGTCGCCTCAAACGCTGATTCAGCTCTGGTGTGACTTGGGGGCCTCTGTGGCACGGGCTGGCGTTAAAAAGCTACTGATGTTCAATGCCCATGGCGGCAATGTGGGACTGATGGATGTGGTGGCCCGCGAACTGCGCGCGCAGCATGGCTTGATTGTTTACAGCAGCAGTTGGTACAACCTGCCTTTAGAGGCGTCGGTGATGGGGCAGTTTTCGGCCCAAGAGCACCGCTTTGGCATCCACGCGGGCGACATTGAAACCTCGATGATGCTGGCGCTGGCGCCTGATCAAGTCGACATGGGGCAAGCGAAAGATTTCGGCTCAACCTCGCAAGAGCGTGCGGCACGTTATGCCGTGTTGGGCAATGGCAAAAGTGCCAAGCTGGGTTGGCACATGCAAGACTACAACCCAGAAGGCGCGGCTGGCAATGCCGCTGCCGCAACTGCAGCCAAAGGGACCGCGCTAGTGAACAGTGCGGGTGAGCAGCTGGCGCGTTTGCTCCAGGAGTTGATGCTGCTGCCTCTCACCACGGTGCGCGACTGAGGCGCTTGATCCCACGCGTCAGGCGTAAGTGATCCAAGCCTTGTGCGTGGGGGATTCCAAATGCGTGATGTTGTTGAAGGCAATCAAGCTGTGGCGTTTCGGATTGAAGTTGAATTCGCTCACGGCGCTGTTGCGGATGCGTAGGTTGAGTTCAATGCTGGTTTCAGGACTCACGCGCAGCACTTGTCCTACCGCCGTGGCAATCGGCCCACCACTAGAGACCAACAACACATTGCCATCGTGGTTTTGCCGCACGTGGTCGAGCGCCGAGGTCACGCCTTTGACGAAGTCCACATAGCTGGGCATGCCTTGCGGGCTGACCACACCGGCCATCCATTGCGTCAACCCATCGCGCAAGAGGCGAAAGTGTTCGCGGTAGCCCTCGGGCGTAGTGGGTTTGGTGAGTGGGCCTTTTTGCACGGTGCGAATCACAGCTTCGCTGTCGTACTCATTCAGACCGGGCCAAAGCAACGCTTCATGGTGACTGCCCAAGCCTTGTTGAATGCCGTGCAGGGTTTGCGCGTGTCGTTTCAGTGTGCCGGTGATGACGGCGTCAAACTGCAGCCCTTGCGCACGCCAATGCTCACCCAAGCGTTGGCTTTGCTTCGCCCCCAGGGCGCTGAGTTGGTCGTAATCATCAGCACCCAAAGAGGCTTGACCGTGGCGTACCAAATAAAGCTGTCCCATGCGCAGGCCCTGAAGTTGTTTGCTTTGATTGTGTCGATGCGTTTTACAAAACTCAGTCTCGGTGGGGACGGGCTGTCACCTTGGGTGCACGTCTCAGGCAGGCGACGATAAGGCCTCCCAGCGCTCCAGTGCGTTCATCAGAGCTTCTTCAATTTCTGTATCGCGGGTGTGGAGTTGTGCAATCTTGGCGGGATCGCTGGCGTATAGGCCGTTGTCTGCCAGAGCCGCTTGGGTTCGCTTTTGCTCTTCTTCGAGCGATGCAATCAGCTCAGGCAGCGCATCCAGTTCGCGTTGTTCTTTGTAGCTGAGCTTGCGAGACTTGGCGGCAGACGGTGTGACGACAGGACTCGGCGCTTGCACGGGCTTACTCGCCTCATGGGCTTTTGCGCTGGCTGTGTTTGTGGGTGTGGGGGCTTGCAGACCGCGCGCACGGGTGGACTGTGTGAGCCAGTCTTGAACGCCGCCTTCATACTCACGCCAAAAGCCTGGCGTTTGTTCGGTTCCTTCAAACACCAAGGTGCTCGTGGCGACGTTGTCTAAGAAGGCCCGATCATGGCTGACGATGAACACGGTGCCTGTGTAGTTCTGCAGCAACTCTTCTAAAAGTTCGAGTGTGTCGATGTCCAGGTCGTTGGTTGGCTCGTCCAAGACCAACACGTTGGCGGGACGAGCAAACAAGCGAGCCAACAGCAAACGGTTGCGTTCGCCTCCTGAAAGCGAGCGAACGGGTGATGTGGCGCGCGCAGGAGAGAACAAGAAGTCGTCAAGATAGCTTTTGACGTGTTTGCGTTGTGTACCGATTTCAATCCATTCGCTGCCGGGGCTGATGAAGTCTTCGAGCGTGGCATCCATGTCTAGCGCGTTGCGCAACTGGTCGAAATACGCGATTTGTAAATTGGCACCTTGCCGAATTTTTCCGCTGTCTGCATCGAGCACGCCCAAGATCATCTTGAGCAACGTGGATTTGCCCACGCCATTGGGTCCAATCAAGCCAATCTTGTCGCCGCGCAAGAACGTTGCCGAGAAGTTTTTGGCAATGACTTTGTCGCCAAAGGTTTTGCTGATTTCCGTGAGCTCCGCCACGATTTTGCCGCTGGCTGCGCCGCTGGAGACATCGAGCTTGACGCGCCCCACGGCATCACGTCGCGCTTCGCGCTGGGCGCGCAGCGCTTCAAGCCGCGCGATACGGCTTTGACTGCGTGTGCGGCGTGCTTCAACGCCTTTGCGGATCCATACCTCTTCACCCGCCAGCATCTTGTCGGCTTTGGCGTTGATCACAGCTTCTTGGGCGAGCTGTTCTTCCTTTTGCAATTGGTACTGAGCAAAGTTACCCGGGTAGGAGAGCAAATGGCCGCGGTCTAGCTCGACGATGCGTGTTGCAACGCGGTCTAGGAACGTGCGGTCGTGCGTGATCGTGATGATGCTGCCCTTGAAGTCGATCAACAGCTGCTCCAACCACTCAATGCTGTCCAAGTCCAAGTGGTTGGTCGGCTCGTCGAGCAGTAAGACATCGGGCGATGTGACCAATGCCTGTGCGAGCGCTACGCGTTTGGCGGTTCCACCTGATAAGGCATCGATACGCGCTTCTGGGTCTAAGTGCAGACGGTGCAATGTTTCTTGCACACGTTGCTCCCAGTTCCACCCATCGACCATCTCGATTTCGTTTTGCATGGCTGTGAGGTCTCCCTCGCCGATGCAGTACTGTTCAATCAAATGACGTACGCGTGCAAGCCCTGTGCTGACAGATTCAAAGATGGTGGCATTGCTGTCCAGTTGTGGCTCTTGGGCTACATACGTGACACGCAGGCTTTGTTGAACACGCAAATCGCCATCGTCTGGCTTTTCAAGTCCGCCAAGTATCCGTAAGAGTGATGATTTGCCGGCGCCGTTGCGGCCAATGAGGCCAACGCGCTCGTTCTCTTCAAGAGAAAATTCGGCGCGATCTAGTAGCGCCACGTGCCCAAACGAGAGTTGAGCTTGTTGTAATGTGATTAAAGACATGTCCAATTATCGAGGCTTCAATCTTGACGCGCATCGACAGAGACCTAGTGAACTGCGGGAGGCCACACTGGCCCACCTTCCAACGCATCTTGTTTGCACAAATGCGACTTTTTGCAAAATAGTTGCACAGCCCATAAAAGTGGTGCTATACTGACGGGCTCCGCTGATGAAAACTGTCAAGGGTTTACCCGAGACGCCGCAGTGAGAGTGGTTAAAAAAATATTTCAAAAATATTTACAGCGAGCCAAAAATCGTTGTATACTGCAAGGCTTCGCTGATCGCAGCAAGTTGCTCAAGTGATTGAGTGGTTCATTAAAAAAATACAGCCGATAAGCGTGGGCGTTTGATGGTGATTGCCAAGTTCTTCGGAACTTAGCTTTAATT
>Ga0228701_1001540_pt1 | contig 15378 bp, 12 predicted proteins | sample McNCre117_Aug_MG_2_FD_178017 | JGI IMG/M metagenome (GOLD analysis project Ga0228701, IMG submission 178017) | Freshwater microbial communities from McNutts Creek, Athens, Georgia, United States - 11-17_Aug_MG | ecosystem: Environmental > Aquatic > Freshwater > Creek | place: USA: Georgia...
ACTTCGATGTGTCGCTGGCCATGTTCACCCATGTGGCCGCCGCCGCGCCGGGCAAGGTCACGGCCATTGACACCCACTGGATCTGGCAGGACGGTCAGGGCCTGACCAAAGACCCGCTGCAAATTGTCGGCGGCATGGTGCAGGTGCCCAAGAAGCCCGGCCTGGGCATTGAGCTGGACATGGCCAAAGTCGAAGCCGCACACCAGCTCTACATGCAGCACGGCCTGGGCTCACGCGACGACGCGCAAGCCATGCAGTTCTTGATTCCCGGCTGGAAGTTCGACAACAAGCGCCCTTGCATGGTGCGTTGATCTGTCAATGATCGCCAGCAGGGCTGGCTCCCACAACATGGTTGTAGGAGCTTGCCCTGCAAGCGATGGTCTGCAGACCGCAAACCTCCACGATCCAATGGACACATCCATGAACAAAAGCTTATTCATCACCACACTGGTCGCCTCGGTGGCGGCGCTGGCGCTGCCCGCTGTCGCACAAAACTACCCCACCAAGCCCATCAAAATCGTCGTGCCCTTCCCGGCAGGCGGCACGTCGGACGTGCTGGCCCGCATGGTCGGCCAGAAGATGACCGAGAGCTGGGGCCAGCCCGTGGTGATCGAAAACAAGCCCGGCTCCAGCGGCAACCTGGGTGCCGACGTGGTGGCCAAGGCCGCACCCGATGGCTACACCCTGGCCTTGATGGACGTGGGCAATCTGGTGATCAGCCCGGCCCTGTTCAAGCTGCCCTTCAACGTCGAGAAAGACTTTGCGCCTGTGGCCATGGTGGCGTATTCACCGCACCTGCTGGCCGTGAGCACCAAGGTGCCCGCCAACACCCCGGCCGAACTGGTGGCCTATGCCAAGGCGCAAAAAGGCAAACTCAACTACGCGGTGGCTGCGGGCATGGGCAGCGCATCGCACCTGGCGGGCGTGACCTACGCGCAGCGCAGTGGTATCGCTTGGGGCTATGTACCCTACAAAGGCGGCGCGCAGGCCATCACCGATTTGATTGGCGGCCAGGTGGACGTCATGTTCAACGGCATGGTCGCCACCTACCCACACGTGAAGGCTGGCAAGATCAAACTGATCGCCATCTCCAGCGCCAAACGCAACGCGCAAATGCCCGACACCCCCGCCGAGTTTGGTCACTGGCTCAAAGCCGAAATCCCGGCCATGGCCAAAATCGTCAAGGACGAGAAGATCTCGGCGGAGTGAGCGGGGGAGGGGCGTGAAGCCTCAAAGCTGCGCAGGACCAAGACCCAGTTTTTGAGTCGACAGACAAGAGACTGGATATGATGGCGGCCATGTTGAGAGGTCTTCGCCATGGAACACAATGCGCATCCTGATCGTTGAAGATGATCCAGCCTTGCGCCTGGGTATTCGCCGTGCATTGCAGGCTGAAGGGTGGCAAGTCGATGCTGTGGAGGATGGCGAAAAAGCGTTAACTGCCACGCGCACCCAACAGTACGATGCTGCTGTGCTTGATCTGGGCTTGCCGCGCCTGGATGGTCTTTCGGTCCTGAAGACTTGGCGCAGCCAAGGTGAGGGCTTGGCGGTGTTGATGCTCACCGCACGCGACGAACTCGAAGACAGGGTCAAGGGACTCAACCATGGCGCCGATGACTATCTGGGTAAACCTTTCGAGCCAGAGGAGCTTGTGGCGCGATTGCGAGCGGTGTCGCGCCGACGCACAGGTCAGACAGCGCCGGTGTGGCACCTGGGGCGTTTGAGCTTTACCCCCTCCAGTCGCGAGCTGCGTTGCGGTGATGCCGAAGTGCCGCTCAGCGCACGCGAAGCTGCCTTGATCGAATTGCTGATGGCTTCACCCGACAAGGCGGTCACCAAGAGTCGGATCATGGGCAGCATGTCCAGTTGGGAAACCGAGTTTTCACCCAACTCTGTGGAAATTTACGTGATGCGCTTGCGTCGCAAGCTGGTGGGCAGTGGTGTGAAAATTGAAACCGTGCGAGGTGTGGGTTACCGCATCAGTTTGGATGATGTAGGCGCCACATGAGCAGGCACTTGACTCCCAGTCTTCAGATACGCCTTTTGTATCCACTGCTGTGGCTTTGGGCCGGGTCTGCAGCTTTGGCGGCCATTGCGGCATTCTGGTTGGCCGGGCGATCGACAGAAGTGGCATTCGACCGCATTCTTGCCGACGATGCGCGCGCCCTGGCATCGCATGTGCAATGGGATGAGGCCAGGCCCGTGTTTGCCATGGATGCCGGGACAGCTGCCTCGTTGGTCTACGACTCGTTGGCTCCCTCGCATTTCACCGTGCGCACACGCAGTGGCCAGGTCCTGGTGGGCGATGCCCGCCTGCAGCCGCCTGATGAGGTCACCCAGCACCCGCCCTCCGAGCCAGTTTTTGACAACCGGTCACAAGCCAAAGCCGAATTGCGTGTTGTGGTGTTGTATCTGAAAGGGCGGCCTGGACAAGAACCCGTCTGGGTACTGGTCGCAGAAGATCTGATCAAACGCCAGCACATGCGCGATGAGTTGGCCCGTGCCATCTTTTTGCCTGCCACGCTGGTGGGCTTTGTGATCGTGCCTTTGCTGGTCTTTGGCGTGCGTTATGGACTCAAGATGGCCAGTCGCACTTCGGAGAATGTGGCAGCCCGCAGCCTCAATGACCTGTCGCCCCTGCCTCTGGACGATGTGCCGCAGGAGTTGCGTCCGCTGGTGACCCGCATCAACGACCTGCTTGCGCGGCTCAAGGCCACGCTGGCGCATGAGCGTCAGTTCATTGCCGAAGCGGCGCACCAGTTGCGCACACCCGTATCGGGCATCCGCCTGCTGACCCGCGACCTGATGCGCACCGGACAAGGCCATCCGGATGCACCGCCAGATCCGGAAGTGCTGGCGGAACTGGACGCGGCAGCCAACCGTGCAACGCACTTGGTGCAGCAGCTGTTATCGCTGGCCAGAGCCGATGCTGGCGCAGGAGGGCAGCGTCAAAACGTGGATGTGGATGCACTGACCGTGGCGGTTCTGAGCAAATGGCAGCGCGTTGCCCGCGATGCCGGCAAGACCCTGGCAGGCCCGTCAGCCGCCCAGGCACCGCAGAACGCGTTTGTCACCGCCGACCCGATGGTGTTGCAGGACGCACTGGACAACCTGATCGACAACGCTTTGCTGTACGGAGGGCCGCAATGTCAGGTGGCCGTCCGGTGTTTGGGGCAGGACGTCTGTGTGGAAGTGCTGGACAACGGTCCGGTGCTGCCAGATGCTGTTTTGAAGCAGATGCGCGAGCCCTTCTGGCGCGCGGGCGATGCGCAGCGGCCAGGCTCCGGGCTGGGCCTGTCGATTGCCGAGAAAGCGGCCGTGGCCTTTGGCGGCCACCTCGACATTGACAGCGGACCTGCGGCGGGCGGAACCCGCATCCGTTTGTGTTTGCCGCAGAGCCAGACTGCAAACGTTTGAACGCCATCCCGGTGGCGCGCAGGGGTTTCAAGGTTTTTTAAAGCTTGGGCACTGCAGACTCCTCATCCAAAGGAGTTTGTCATGTTTCCCTTGCCTCATCGTTGCAGTGCATTGGCCCCGTGGGTCCTGATGGTGGCCACGTGTGGTGCATCTGTGGCCCAGGCCGCCGAGCCGATGGCCGCCGCCCCGGCTGCCGCAGCGGCAGCCGGGGCGACCAAGGGCTGGGGCTTGCCCGAGCTGGCGCAGCAACTGAACTCGAACAACCCGCAATTGCTGGCGGCCCGCCATGGTGCGCGTGCCACGCGTCTGGGCGTGCAACCGGCGCAGGCACCGGACAACCCCACCATTGGCATCGCGCAGGACCCGGTTCACCGCAACCCGCTGGCCCTGAACACGTCCGAAGGGGCGAGCTGGTCGGTGTCGCAGAACCTGTACTGGCCCGGCAAGAAGTCGCTGGCTGGCGAGATTGTGTCGGCCCAGGCCTCGGCCGCAGAGGCCCAGGCCGACAGCTTGCAAAGCCAGCTGCTGGGGCAGTTGCGCACGGCCTGGCTGGCCTGGCAGAGCGCACAACACCAGCTGCAGCTCACGCAGACACAGCTGGCCCGTATGGAGCAGATCAAGCAGATCACCAAGGTGCGTTACGCCCAGAATGCGGCCGCCTTTGCCGACTACATCAATGCACAGGTGACGCAGGAACAGATGCGCACCACCTTGCTGACCACCCAGATGCAGGCCGATACGCTGATGGCCCAAATGGCGGCGCTGGTGGGGCGCCCCACGGTCGGCGCATTGCCCTTGCAGGTCGAGCAGCTCACGGGGCAGCAGGCGGTGCCGGGCCTGGAGCGCTTCCGTGAAGAGGCCCTGAACCGCAACCCGCAACTCAAGGTCACCGAAGCCAGTGTGCGCGCAGCGCAGCGTGGTGTGGACCTGGCGGCCCTGAGCAGCCGTCCGGATTTCAACGTGGCCCTGACCGGACACGCGGCCAACCCGCCTTGGGGCCTGGCCCACACGCCCACCTATGGCGTGGCCGTGAGCATGACGGTGCCGCTGTGGTATTCACAAAAAGAAAAAGTGCTGCTGGACCAGGCGAAGGCCCAGTTGGCGTCGATGCAGGACACAGATGAGTCGCAGAAGCAACAGATTCTGCTGGCGGTCAACTCGGCCTGGCTGCAATGGACCCAGAGCCTGGAGCAGCTGCGCCTGGTGGAAGGCTCGCTGCTGGAGCAGGCCCGCACCGCTTACCGCCTGGCACTGACCAACTACAGCGCCGGACAGGTGCCGTATGTCGATGTGCTCAATGCCTTCAACACCGAACGCAGCGTCGAGTTGACCGCCGTGCAGGCGCGCTCTGGCGCGTTGGCCGCCCGCGTGGCGCTGGATGCCGCCGTGGGCGAAACCGGTTTGCCCGCCACCCCCTGATTTCTGGAGTTTCTGATGTCTTCTTCCAAAACCTTGATCGCCGTGGCGGCCGTGGCTGCCGCCGCAGGTGCATCGCTGGGCCTGCTGGGCCAGCAGTTTTTGCCGCAAGGCCAGGGCGCTTCTGCCCATGCCACCGCTGCGCCCGCGCCTGCGCAGGCCAGCACGGCCCAACTTGGCCAGTCGCTGGTCAAACTGGTGCCTGCGCATGAAGTCAGCGTGCGCGATGTGGTGACCATCAATGGCAAGCTGGCGCTGGACGGCACGCGCATCCACCAGGTCTCGGCCCGTCTGGCCGGTCGTGTGGACCGCATCGACGCGGTGGAAGGCTCGGCCGTGCGCGCCGGTCAGCCGATTGCGCTGCTCTACAGCCCCGAGTTCATCTCGGCGCAGAACGAATTTTTGCTGGCACGCGGCGCGGTGCGCACGCTCTCGGGCGGTGCCACGTCGGAGTTGCTGGCCGATGCGCGGGCCACACTGGAGGGCGCACGCAACAAGCTGCGCGTGCTGGGCAGCAGCGATGCCGATGTGACCGAGCTTGAGCGCAGCGGCCAGGCGCAACAGCACCTGGTGATCCGTGCCGCCATCAATGGGCGCCTCATCAAACGCAATGTGGACCCCGGTGGTTACCTGGATGTGGGCGGCTCTCTGGGCACGATCGCGGACCTGTCTTCCCTGTGGTTCCTGGGCAATGTCTTTGATGCCGACCTGCCGCGTGTGCGCGAAGGCCAGACGGTGCAGATCAAGGTCAATGGTGTCGCTCTGGGCGAATCCCTGACGGGTCGGGTCAGCTTTGTGTCGCCTTCGGTGGACCCGGCCACCCATTCGGTGGCTGTGCGTGTGCAGCTGGCCAATCCGGGCGGACTGCTCAAGCCTGAAATGTTCGGTCGCGCCGAACTGATGCTGGGCGAGCGCCGCCTGCCGGTGGTGCCGCGTGCGGCCGTGGTGCAGGACGGTGCCGAATCCTTTGTGGTGGTGCAGCGTGGCGGCACCTCCGACAAACCGGCTTATGTGCGTGTGCCGGTCGAAACCATGCCAGCCAATGAGCCCGGGTTGCTGGCCATTGTGCGGGGTGTGAGCGCCAATGAGCCGGTGGTGGTCGAGGGCAGTGTGCTGGTTGAGCGTGAGCTGCACCAGGCGCAGACCGCCCATGCAACAGTGACTCCAGCAGACGCAGGCAGCAAATGAGCGAAGTTTCCCAAGACACCTGGGCTCACCGTCTGGCCCGGTTCACGATTGCACGGCGTTGGCTGGTGGTGGCGGCCTGTCTGGCGGTGCTGGTGGCGGGCATCCGTGCCTTCGGGCACCTGCCCATCGAGCCTTACCCCAATGTCTCGCCGCTGAACGTGCAGGTCATCACTCAGTGGGCGGGGCGCAGCACGCTGGAGGTGGAGCAGCAGCTGACCATCCCGATCGAGACGGCTCTGGCCGGACTGCCCGACGTCAAGGCCTTCCGTTCGCTTTCGCTGTTCGGCCTGAGTGTGGTGACGGTGCAGTTCCAGGACGGCACCAGCCCTTTCATTGCCCGCAGCAACATGCAGCAATACCTGGCCGGCGCCAGTCTGCCGTCCAACGTCAGCCCCAACCTGTCGCCCGATGCGGATGCGCTGGGCGAAGTTATGCGCTACCGCATTGACGCGCCGGGCTGGGACCCGACGTCGGTCAAGACCCTGCAGGACTGGGTGATCTACAAAGCCATCAAGACCGTGCCCGGCATCGCCGACGTGACCGGCTTTGGCGGACGGGTCAAGCAGTACCAGGTCATTCCGGACACCGGGCGCATGCAGCTGTACGGCATCACGCTCACGCAGCTGATGACGGCGGTGTCCAACGGCAACGGCAACACCGGCGGCGACGTGATGTCCACCGGCAGCCAGCGCGTGGTCGTGCGGGGACTGGGCATGATGCGCAGCCTAGACGACATGCGCAATGTGGTGGTGGCCACCACCAACGGTGTGCCCGTGCGCGTGGGCGACGTGGCCGAAGTGGTTTCGGGTGCCGCACCGCGCCTGGGCCAGGTGGCGCAGGACGGTGGCGACGATGTGGTCGAAGCCATCGTGCTGATGCGCCGTGGCGGCAATGCCAGCGAAGTGCTCAGCCGTGTGCATGAACGCGTCAAGGAGATCAACAGCTCGGGGCTTTTGCCCGCTGGCGTGCAGGTCAAACCTTTTTATGACCGACAGCACCTTCTGGACCTGACCATCGACACCGTCAAGCACACTCTGGTGGTGGGCATGGTTTTGGTGCTGATGGTGCTGTATGCCTTCCTGGCCAATTTCCGCGGGGCGGTGATTGTGGCGCTGGTGATCCCGCTGGGCCTGTGCGCGGCCTTCATCGGCATGACCACCGTGGGCATCCCGGCCAACCTGATTTCACTGGGCGCGGTTGACTTCGGTCTGATCGTCGATGCGGCGGTGATCGTGATCGAGAACATCATCCGCCTGATCGAAGAGGGCCAGCACAAGAACCTCAAGGAAGCCATCGTGGCAGCGGTGGCCGAGGTGCAAAGGCCGGTGGTGTTTTCCACGGCGATCATCATCCTGGCGTATTCCCCGCTGTTCATTCTGGGCGGCGTCGAAGGCAAGATCTTCCATCCCATGGGCATGACCATGGGGGTGGCTCTGCTGGCTTCGATCGCGCTGGCCTTGACCCTGGTGCCGGCCATGGCCTCACTGGCTTTTGAGCGTGTCAAGGAAATGCACGAGCCCGCGTACTTCATCCGCATGCTCGGCGCCTACCGCCGTCTGGCGAGCAGCCTGCTGGCACGGCCCAAGGTGGTGTTGGGGACCGCGCTGGCCGCTTTTGCCATCTCCATTGTGTTGCTGACCCGCCTGGGCACGTCCTTCCTGCCAACGCTGGAAGAAAACAACCTCTGGATCCGGGTGCAATTGCCCAACTCGGTGGACCTGGACTATTCAGTGCAGGTGAGCCAGAAACTGCGCACGCTGTTCCGTAGCCAGCCGGAAGTGGCGCAGGTCACGGTCCAGATCGGGCGCCCGGACGACGGCACCGATTCGGCAGGCGTGTTCAATCAGGAATACTCCGTGGCTTTCAAGCTGCCGCAGGAATGGCCACAAGGCGTGACGCGTGAAGACGTGGTGCGCCGCCTGCAATCGCAGCTGGCCACAGTCCCGGGCATTGATGTGAGTTTTTCGCAGTACATCCAGGACAACGTGTCTGAGGCGATCTCCGGCGTCAAGGGCGAGAACTCGGTCAAGATTTTTGGCCCCGATCTGGGCGAGCTGACCCGTCTGGCCAACCAGATTGAGCATGTGCTGGATAACACCAAGGGTGTGGTGGACGCGGGTGTGTTCCGGGCGCTGGGTCAGCCGACGCTCAACATCGAGATCGACCGTGCCGCCTGCGCACGCTTTGGCATCAACGTGTCGGACCTGCAGAACGTGATCGGCAATGCCGTGGGCGGTGGCGTGGCCACCACCGTGCTTGAAGGCGAGCGCCGCGTCGATGTGGCGGTGCGTCTGCCGCAGGCCGACCGCTCCAGCCCTGACCGCCTGGCGGCGCTGCTGGTGGATGCACCCGACGGTTCGCGTGTGCCCCTGTCGCAACTGGCCACGATCCGCCAGGTCAATGGTCCCTTCTTCGTGTACCGCGAAGGTGCGCAGCGCTACATGGCTGTCAAGTTTGGCGTGCGTGACCGCGATCTGGGCAGCACCGTGGCCGAAGTCCAATCCCGCATTGAAAAGCAGGTGGTCTTGCCGCGTGGCTACAGCCTGCGTTGGGCCGGTCAGTTTGACCAGATGAAGGAGGCGCAGCGCAAGCTGTCCATCATCATCCCGGCCACGCTGGCCCTGATTTTCCTGCTGCTGTATTTCGCCTTTGGCAGCCTGCGCGACGCCGGGCTGGTGCTGGTGAACGTGCCGTTCGCGGCCATCGGTGGCATTGCGGCGCTGTACTTTGCGCAGGAGGACTTGTCCATCTCGGCGGCCATCGGTTTCCTGTCGTTGTTTGGCATCGCCATCCAGGACGGGGTGATCCTGATTTCCTATGCGCGCAAACTGATCGAAGAGCGGGCCGAAGAAATGGGCGGGCTGACGCGCGAGCTGATCCAGAAGGCCGTGCTCGACGGCGCCGCGCTGCGCATGCGTCCGGTGATGATGACGGCCCTGCTGGCTGGTCTGGGGCTGTTGCCGGCGGCGCTTTCGCATGCGATCGGCTCGCAGGCGCAGCGCCCGCTGGCCCTGGTTATTGTGGGCGGCATGATGACCACCACCGTGCTGACCTTGCTGGTGTTGCCCGTGATCTATTCGGTGGTTCGGTGCATGGGTGTTGATCGCAATCAGCAGGCCGTGGTCAAAAACTGAGGCGATGCATGGAACGGACCGCGATACCTCAGCCGGAAGTTCTGGTGATTGAGCCTGAAGCACTGTCGCGTCAGTATGTGGTTCAGGCCTTGCAGCAGCTGGAGCTTCATCCGCATGTGACAAACGCGTTTGCACCGACACCGGACAGCGGTGTGCATCTGGTGATTTTGGGTCTCAATGTGGATCCGGTCGAGAGTCTTTTGCGCTTGGAGCAGGCGCAAAAGCACTGCCCAATGGCCTGGGTCATGGGGGTGTCTCCCCGTATTGCACCGACCGACCGCATTGCATTGCTCAATGCCGGATTGGACTTCATCATCGAAAAACCCTTCTTTGTTGAAGAGTGTGTGTCGGCTGTTCAGGCCATCTTCAGGCGTCTGCAGCCTCTTCAGGCACGTTCATCGCGTCATCTCTCCTCGCACGATGGCACTCCGAATGAAACACCATGAATCCACCAGTCGTCCGTTCATGGCCCAGATCGTGAAAGACACGCAGATCACCATCGGGTGAGGCCTGCGCACGGGTGACAGATCGGGTGCGCCCCGTCTGCTACGGTGCGGCCATGAACATCACCGCCATCCGCACCACCCCGGTCCTTGCGCCGTTGCCACGCCCCGTGTGCACGGCATCGGGCACCATTGCCAGCTTTCCGTTGGTGCTCATCGATGTCAGCACCGATGCAGGTGTTGAAGGACGGGCCTACGCGCAGGTGTACCTGCCTGAACTCTTGCCGGCGCTGGCGCAGTGCGTGGCCGGCATGGCGGGCATGCTGATCGGACAGCCTTTGGTGCCACGCGATCTGCATGGCTTGCTGGCGCGGCGCTGCCGCCTGTTTGGCCTCAAGGGCATGACGGGAGTGGCGCTGGGTGGGCTGGACATGGCGCTGTGGGACACCTGGGCCCGGGCGCGGGGCTTGCCCCTGGTGCGCGCCCTTGGAGGGCAGCCGCGCCCGATCAAGGCCTACAACAGCGTGGGCTTGTACAACGCCGAATCGGTGCTCGAGATTGCAGAGCAAACCCGCGCTGCGGGCTACGCCGGACTCAAAATCAAGACGGGCTTTGAGACGCTGGAAGAAGACCTGGCGGTGGTGCGTGCGGCGCGCCGGGCACTGGGTGACGACATCGCGCTGATGGTGGACTACAACCAGTCACTGACCTTGCCCGAGGCCATGCGCCGCTGCAAGGCGCTCGACGGCGAAGGGCTCACCTGGATCGAGGAGCCGGTGCTGGCCGATGACCTGCAGGGCTGCGCCCGCATTGCCGAAGCGGTGCACACGCCTATTCAGATCGGTGAGAACTTCCACGGCCCGTTCGACATGCGCAAAGCCATCGACGCCAAGGCCATGGACTTGGTGATGCCCGATGCGCAGTACATCCACGGCGTGACCGGTTGGCTCGAAGCCGCAGCGCTGGCCCATGCAGCGGGCTTGCCGATGTCGTCCCACACCTTTGTCGAGGCCAGCATGCACCTGATGTGTGTCACGCCCACGGCCGACTGGCTGGAGGTGCTGGACGCGGCCGGTGGCTTGCGCCAGGCAGCTTTGAACCTCCAAGATGGCTGCATCACGCCCTGGGACACGCCCGGGCTGGGCATGGCATGGGACGAGGCCGCAGTGGCGCGGCACCGCCTCTGAGCTGCTGTTCGCGGCCATTAGCAGCCATTGCCGCCTATACTTTTGCTTATGACGACACTAAGCATCCGCCCCGAAGCGCCAGAAGATATTGCAGTAATTGAAGCCGTAACAGAGTCGGCATTTCTAAATGCACCGCATACCGACCACAACGAACAGTTCATTCTTGCTGGATTGCGCGAAGCGGAGGCACTCACCATTTCCTTAGTTGCTGAAATGGAGGGGGTCATCGTTGGAAGTGTCGCTGTATCCCCGGTTTCCATATCCGATGGCAATTTGGGATGGTTTGGGCTTGGCCCTGTTTCGGTTATTCCCAAATGGCAAGGACGCGGCATCGGCTCTGAACTAATGCGCGAGGTGCTGAAGAGACTTTCTGAGCAAGGTGCGTCAGGCTGTGTTGTCCTTGGTGACCCGTCCTATTACCAGCGGTTTGGCTTCGTAAACGACACCAATCTTGTTTTGCCAGATGTGCCACCGGAATACTTCATGGCTCTCTCGTTTAGGCTACCAACACCAAGCGGCACCGTTGCCTATCATCATGCATTCGGTACAACGAAGTAATGACGGCAATGGGTCGGGACCAGACCTCCTGCAAGTGTGAATCTCAAAGAAATTCACCTCACCGCAGCACCTGCACCACCACCCCCACCACCACACACAAGCCCAGCACCTGGTAGATGCTGCGTTGCTGTTTGATCAGCAGCCAGGCGGCCACGCCCGTGAGCACAAAGGCCCAGAAGTCGGGCAGCATGTGCCAGCCGCCGGGCAGCCAGGTCTGGCGTGCAAAGACCCCGGCCAGTTGCACCATGACGCCGATCACCGCCGCGGTGATGGCTTGCAGCGGGCCTTGCAAGGCGGGCATCTGGCGGGTGGATTCGACAAAAGGCCCGCCCACCAGGATGAACACGAACGAGGGCAAGAAGGTGAACCAGGTCACGACACAGGCCGCAATGATCCCGCCCAGCAGCGGGTAGCCGGTGATGGCCTGGCTGTGCCCGCCCAGAAAACCCACAAAGGCCACGATCATGATCAGCGGGCCGGGCGTGGTTTCGCCCAGGGCCAGGCCGTCCATCATTTGTGCGGCCGTGACCCAGCCGTATTGCGAGACGGCAGCGTGTGTCACAAAGGGCAGCACGGCATAGGCTCCGCCAAAGGTCAGCAGCGCGGCTTGTGTGAAGAACCCGCCCATGCGGGTGAGGGTGTGGTGCCCGCCCAGCAACAAGGCCAGCGCCCCCAGCGTGACGATCCACAGGCCCACACCGATGGCGGTGGTCCTGATCAAACGGTCGTGGCGGTAGTGCGTGTGTTCGGGGGCCGGGCTGTGGTCATCGAGCCAGGCCGGGCCGCCTTCAGGGGCTGCTTTGGTTTTGGCGTGGGCCGGTGCAGACGCAGGCAAAGCATGTTGCTTTTGCATGTGCCAGCCCGCCAACGCCGCTGCGGCCACGATGAGCGGAAAGGGCACATCCCAGATCATGCCGAGCAATGACAGGCCCGCCACCCACCAGAGCCAGCGGGCTTTGAGTGTGCGCATGCCGATGCGGTGCACCGCCTGGATCACCAGCGCCGTGACGGCGGGCTTGAGTCCCCACAAAATGGCTTGCCCCCAGGGGTGCTGCCCCCAGGCGCTGTAGGCCCAGGCCAGCACGATCAAGAGCAGCAACGAGGGCAGCACAAACAGCGCGCCTGCCGCAATGCCACCGCGTGTGCCGTGCATCAGCCAGCCGGTGTAGGTGGCCAGTTGCTGCGCTTCGGGGCCAGGCAGCAGCATGCAGTACTGCAGGGCGTGCAGGTAGCGGTTTTCTGAAATCCAGCGCTTGCGCACCACCAGTTCTTCGTGCATCAGCGCGATCTGGCCCGCCGGTCCGCCAAAGCTGACGCAGCCCAGCCAAAACCAGAACTTCAGGGCTTCACGGAATGAAACCGGGGCAACAGCGGGGGTGTTCATGGGGCAGCGATCTCTTGCTCAAGGGTGTGTGTGAATTCGGTGTGGCCGCTCAGGCTGAGGCTGACCGTGAGCCGGGTGCCTGGGGTGCGGTCAGCGGGCTCGGCCCACTGCAGGTGGGGCCCCAACCAGTGCCAGCCCAGCAAAGTGCCATTGTCACGCTGGATGTGCAGATCACAGTCCCAGTCGTGTTGTTCGTCCAGCGGACCGGGTTGTCCGTGTACAGCATGCAGGCGGTTCAGCAGGGCGGCCACTTCGGCCAGCATGGCCGGGTTGTGTGCAGAGGGCGGGCTGGCCATGGCGTCCCAGGCGGCGGTGCCGTGGGCGTCTTCGCTCATGTCGAAATCCAGGTAATGCAGCACGGTGCCTTGTTGGTCAGTAAAACCCGATTGTCGCAGGCGCGAGCAAGAGTGTGCGATCGTCGGGCAGGGCGCTGCAGGGGTGTTTTGGGATACAGAAAAACCCTTGATTGCTCAATTAAAAGGCAATATCGGCCGGTTTGAGGGCATGTTTGTATACATAATGCGAGGCCTTGCAACTTTCCACCCGCATGTCCGCTGTCTCTGTTCGATCGCCAGAAGTGCCCTTGGCACCCGAGGAAGGCGGCTCACAAGCCGTCAAGGCGCAGCAGCGCCTGCGCGAACTGATTTTGGCGGGGCACTTGGCCGCAGGTTCACGCATTGCCGAGCTGGCGCTGGTGGATCTGCTGGGGGTGTCGCGCACGCCCATCCGTTCGGCCCTGATGCGTTTGGAGCAGGAAGGCCTGCTGCAGGTCCTGCCCGGTGGGGGTTATGCCGTGCGGACGTTTTCCGAGCGCGAGGTGGGCGATGCCATCGAGCTGCGTGGCACGCTGGAAGGCTTGGCCGCACGCCTGGCCGCCGAGCGCGGGGTGAGCAGCCGGGCGCTGGCGCAGGCGCGGGACTGTTTGGACCAGATTGACCATGTGCTGCTGGATCCTTCGCTTAGTGACGAGATGTTTTCCGAATACGTGCTGCTCAATGCACGCTTTCACCGTTTGCTCGCCGACATGTCGGCCAGCGAAGTGCTTTCGCGAGAGATCGAGCGCGCCGCCAGTTTGCCCTTTGCTTCGCCTTCGGGTTTTGTGGGCGTGCAAGTCAACAATGCCCCGGCGCGTGACATGCTGGTGGTGGCCCAGCACCAGCACCGCCAGGTGCTGGACGCCATCGAGCGGCGTGAATCGGGTCGGGCAGAGGCCCTGATGCGTGAGCACTCGCGCATTGCACGCCAGAACATGCAGATCGCCTTGCGCGATCCGGCGGCCTCGGGCACACCCGGTGTCCAGCTGATTCGACCTTCCTGATGTAACCTTTCCAACGATTTTCAACGAGGAGATAGACCATGCAAAAACGCCAATTCCTGACCGCCGTGGCCTGCACCACCCTGGCCCTGAGCGCTGGCAGCGCCATGGCGCAAGACAAATTCAAGATCGGCCTGATCTTGCCCATGACCGGTCCGTTTGCCTCGACCGGCAAGCAGATCGAGGCTGCTGCACGCCTGTACATGGCGCAAAACGGTGACACCGTGGCCGGTAAAAAAGTCGAGCTGATCGTCAAGGACGACACCAGCGCACCCGATGTGACCAAGCGCATTGCGCAGGAAATGGTGGTGAACGACAAGGTCAGCGTGCTGGCCGGTTTTGGCCTGACGCCGCTGGCGCTGGCCACGGCACCGATCGCCACCCAGTCCAAAACCCCGCTGGTGGTGATGGCTGCCGCCACATCGAGCATCACGCAGGCGTCGCCGTTCATTGTGCGCACCAGCTTCACGCTGCCTCAGGCAGCAGTGGCCATTGCCGACTGGGCACCCAATAACGGCATCAAAAAGGTCGTGACCTTGGTGGCCGATTACGGCCCAGGTATCGACGCTGAAAAGTATTTCAAAGACCGCCTGCTGTTCAACGGCGGCCAGGTGCTCGACACCCTGCGTGTGCCGATGCGCAACCCCGACTTCGCGCCTTTCCTGCAAAAGGTGCGTGACCTCAAGCCCGATGCGGTTTATGTGTTTGTGCCTTCGGGCATTGGCGCGCCGTTGATGAAACAGTTTGCCGAACGCGGGCTGGACAAGGCGGGCATCAAGCTGATCGGCACCGGTGACATCACCGACGACGACATCCTCAACGGCATGGGTGAAGTGGCCATGGGGGTGGTGACATCGCACCACTATTCCGCCTCGCACAATTCGCCGCTGAACAAGAAGTTTGTGGCCGCCTTTGAAAAGGCCAACGCGGGTCTGCGCCCCAACTTCATGGCAGTGGGTGGCTATGACGGCATGCGCGTGATCTACGAAGCGGCCAAAGCCACCAAGGGCGCGGGCGGTGAGGCCTTGCTTGAAGCCATGAAGGGCCAGGTGTTTGAAAGCCCGCGTGGCCCGATGTTCATCGACGCGCAAACCCGCGACGTGGTGCACAACATCTACATCCGCAAAGTCGAAAAGGTCAATGGTCAGCTCTACAACCAGGAGTTTTCGACCATCAAGGACGTGAAAGATCCAGGCAAGTCCAAGTAAGCCCACAGACCGGCCAGGGCTTCAGCCCCGGCCGGTGGAAAGTTTTTCATGTTGACGCTTTTATTTGATGGCATCGCCTACGGCATGCTGCTTTTCATTCTTGCGGTGGGCCTGTCGGTGACCATGGG
>Ga0228701_1001541_pt1 | contig 15366 bp, 14 predicted proteins | sample McNCre117_Aug_MG_2_FD_178017 | JGI IMG/M metagenome (GOLD analysis project Ga0228701, IMG submission 178017) | Freshwater microbial communities from McNutts Creek, Athens, Georgia, United States - 11-17_Aug_MG | ecosystem: Environmental > Aquatic > Freshwater > Creek | place: USA: Georgia...
CGAAGGTGGCCAGGTGCGAGACATCAATCGACTCGTGCACAGCACGGTCAAAAGCCGCTTCGATGAGTGCATCGCGCGTACCGAAGTAGTGAGCGATGAGGGAGTTATTGACTCCGGCTTTCTCGCCGACGGCACGAAACGTTAGGCCACGAAGACCCTTTTCACCGACCACCGCAATGGTGGCCTCGAGCAGGGCGGCACGACCAGATCCGTCACCCGGACCTCGCTTGCCTGTGCCAACACCCATGGCATTGAGATTAGTGCCCGCGTGGTCGCGATGAATAATTAGGCCTCGGTGTGCAGGTTGAGCATTCCGGCATCGACCAGAATCGTGCCGCCGTCAACCACGAGCGACGCACCGTTCACATACGAAGCCTCGTCCGAGAGCAGCCAGGCGATGGGCTCGGCCTGCTCCTTCGGCGATGATGCGCGACCCTGCGGAACGAACTTGAGGAGGTCGGCAAAGATCGCTTCCACGGTGGTGTTCTTGGTGTGGGCTGCCTCGGCGAACTCCTGCTCGGCCATCTCAGTGAGAATCCAGCCTGGGCAGACTGTGTTGGCGCGCACGCCGTGGGGAGCGTAGTTGTAGGCGATGTTCTCCATCAACGAGGTCAGCGCCGCCTTGGATGCTGCGTAAGCAGACATACCAAAACCGCTGCGCAGTGAGGCTATCGAGCTCACGCCCACGATGTTGCCCTTGGTTTTCATCAGCTCGGGGAGTGCGTACTTCGACAGTAAGAAGTTCGCGGTCAGGTTGATGTCGATGGTTTCGCGCCACATCTCTTCGGGCATCTCGTGCACCTGCGCGTTCTTGACGATGCCGGCGTTGAGTACGAGATTGTCGAGTTGACCGAAGGTTTTTACCGCTTCGTCAATGACGTGCTTGGCGCCTGCCGCAGTTGCGACATCGCCGACCACCACGTGCGCACCACTGTCGACAGCAACGGCCTCGAGTGGTTCGCGACGACGACCGGCAATAACCACGCTGTGGCCACGCTCGGCGAGCAGGCGGGCGAGGGCTGCACCGACGCCGGTGCCGCCACCGGTGATGACGGTAACGATTTTCTTGGACATAGCTTCTTCCACTCTCTTAGTCGGCAGTTGTGGCGGTTGCGGTGACTCCGCCGTCGACGGCCACCATGGCGCCGACCATCAGACTTGCTTCATCGCTGAGCAAGAAGCGCACCACATTGGCCACTTCTTCTGGCTCCCCCAGGCGACCGATAGGGGCAGATGAGCCCGCCGTCTTCGCAGCATCCTCTTTATTGGCAACTTCGGGGAGCAACACGTGAGCGATGTCCTGGAACATACGGGTGTTAATGAACCCGGGGGCGACGCCGTTGACCCGAATGCCGTTGGCAGCTTCTTCGGTTGCGACCGTGCGCACAATGCCGGCGACGGCGTGCTTCGCGGCGTTGTAACCGATCGTTGTGGGCAGACCCAAGAACGAGGCTATCGAACCGGTACAAACAATGGCGCCCGACTTCTGCTTGCGCATCACCGGCACCACGTAACGCATGCCCAAGAAGACGCCGTTGAGGTTGACGTCGATGACTTTCTTCCAGTCGGCATAGCTCAGCTCGTGCATCAGTTGCACGCGACCCTCGATGCCCGCGTTGTTGAAGAAGCCGTCAATCGTGCCGAACTCGTTGACGGCCGTCTCCACGTAGTTCTTCACGTCGTCCTCGCTCGTGACGTCGGCAATCACCACAATCGACTTGACGCCCAGTGCATCCACCGCCTTCTTGGTTGCCTCGGCTAGTGCGGCATCGCGATCGACGAGCACGAGGTTAGCGCCCGACTCGGCGAGCTTGAGACAGGTGGCGCGTCCGATGCCTCCCCCGGCTCCGGTGACGATCACGTTCTTTCCCGACATATCTACTGACATGGGTGCTTCCTTACTGTTGTGAGAAATCTAGGGGTTGGGTGGCTACTTGGATAGGGCGAAGCCGCGGTAGTCGTGATCGGCCTCGTCGGTTAGTGCTTGCTCGTAGGCGGGAACTCCGCCGAGGTAGACCATCTGCACGCGTGGCTTGCCGGCCACATTGGAGCCGACATACCAACTGTCGCTGAAGCGCATGAGCGTGGCATCGGTCAGAGCATTGGCTTCGTCAACCCACTCTTGCTCGGCGGCCTCGGTGGGTTCGAACACGCGCTCGCCGCGCTCGCGCATGTCGGTGAGCATGCGGGCCATCCACTCCACCTGAATCTCGATGGTGACGACCACGTTCGACTGTGGCGCCGGGCTGGCCGGGCCGGTCGCGGTGAACATGTTCGGGAACCCAGCGACTGAGATGCCGAGGTAGCAGCTCGGGGCGTGACTCCACTTATCGGCAAGCTTGACGCCGTTGCGCCCCTCAATGTCGAGGCGCGTGAGCGTTCCGGTGATGGCGTCGAAGCCGGTGGCAAGAATGATCATGTCGACGTCGTAGGCGCCGGCTTCGGTTTCAAAACCGTTGGGCGTCACGCGCACCATAGGCTCATCGCGTAGGTCGACCAGCGCCACATTCTCGCGACGGAATGTCTCGTAGTAATTGGTATCGATGCAGAGACGACGCGTGAGGATGTGGTAACTCGGCATCAGTTTGTCGGCCAGGGCATCGTCACCCACGCGCTCGCGGATCTTGGCTTTGGCGAACTCGGCGGTGAAGGCGTTCGACTCGAGATCAACCGGGATGTCGGTGAGTGTCGAGGCAAAACGCATCGGGCTGCCGTATTCATAAGTTGCTTCGAGTGCCGTGCGGGCACCATCGACTCCGAGCTCAGCGAACGACTTGCCGGTCGAACCGACCACGCAGCCCAAGAACTGCGCGCGGGCATCCTTGCGGTACTGCGCGTAGTCGCTCTTGATCTCGGCAACGCGCTTCGGGTCGAGTGGCTTATTGCGCGCGGGCAACGAGAAACTTGGTGTGCGCTGCAGCACGAACAGTTCATCGGCCTGTTCGGCCACAATCGGAATCACCTGGATGCCCGTCGACCCGGTGCCCATGACGGCTACGCGTTTACCGGCGAAACTCACCTCGCGGTGGGGCCACTCGGAGGTGACGAGCAGCTCACCCTCAAACGAGTCGAGCCCCGGGATGTTCGGAATCTTCGGTGTGGACAGAATGCCCGTGCCCCACACCACAAAGCGCGCACGCACGTCATCGCCGCGGTTGCACCGCACGGTCCAGGTGGCCGAAGACTCGTCCCAGGCGGCACCTGTTACTTCGGTGTCGAACCGAAACAGTTTGCGAATGTCGAGCTTGTCGGCAACGAACTCGAGGTAGCGCAAGATGTCAGGCTGAGCCGGAAACTTCTCTGTCCACTCCCACTCCTGCTGGATCTCCTCGTTGAAGGAGTACGAGTAGTCCATGCTCTCGACATCGCAGCGTAGTCCTGGATAGCGGTTCCAGTACCACGTACCGCCAACACCGCTGCCGCGTTCAATGCCGACAACCGAGAACCCGAGCTCACGCATCTTGTGCGTCATGTAAATGCCGGTGAATCCAGCGCCGACTACGGCGACATCGATTACTTCTTTGGCGGGTGTGCCCATCACCAAAACTCCTTGCGAGCGTCCACCACGATGTGGATGCTCCTCTCATCTTCGGCGCAACCGCTCGTCAAAACTTGGCGAGCTGGGCATCCCTCGTTGGTATTCCGTGCAATCCTCCATAACGGTCGTGGACAGCCGCACGCTGCGCCTTGTTTACTAAAGGCTATGAAGACTCAAGCCGCTGTTGCATTCGAACCAGAAAAGCCGTTGTCGATTATTGAGATCGACATTGATGAGCCCCGCGCCGGTGAAGCGCGAGTTCGCATCGTCGCGAGTGGCGTGTGCCACACCGACGCCATCGTGCGCGACCAGTGGTACCCGACTCCGCTGCCCGCGGTTCTCGGTCACGAGGGCGCAGGCATCGTTGAAGCGGTTGGTCCGGGCGTGACTAAGGTGGCCGTCGGTGACCACGTGCTGCTCAGCTTCGACCACTGTGGCGAGTGCGCCAACTGCGCATCAGGCAAGCCCGGTTACTGCGACAACTTCTTTGCAGCCAACTTCGGTGGTCGTCGCGCTGACGACTCAACCTCGTACACCCACGAGGGCGAGAAGGTGTCGTCCCACTTCTTCGGCCAGAGCTCGTTCGCGAATTACGCCAACGTGCCGGTCAATTCAATGGTTGTTGTTCCGAAGTCGGCACCGCTCGAGCTGCTTGCTCCCCTCGGTTGCGGAATCCAGACCGGCGCTGGCGCTGTGCTCAACGTTCTCCAGCCCGAGGCCGGCGACTCCATCGCTATCTTCGGTGCGGGCGCCGTAGGACTCTCGGCGCTGATGGCTGCGGTCATTGCTAACTGCACCACCATCATTGCGGTGGATGTGCACGACAGCCGTCTTGAATTCGCCAAGGCCCTCGGCGCAACCCACACCATCAACGCATCCAAGGTCGATGTCATTGAAGAGGTCAAGAAGATCACCGGCGGCGGTGTGCAGTACGCGCTCGAAACCACGGGTGTTCCGGCCGTCTTCTCGAACATGACCTACTGCTTGGCTGTTCGTGGTCACGCGGTCGTCGTCGGCGCGGCCGCAATCGGCACCAACGCCAACTTCGACATCGGCTCGCTGTTGCCGCTCGGTATCAAGGTGCAGTTCGTGGTGGAAGGTGACTCGGTTCCGTCCAAGTTCATCCCCGCTCTGGTTGAACTGCACGGCAAGGGTCTGTTCCCCTTCGACAAGCTCATCAAGACCTACCCCTTCGCTGAGATCAACCAGGCATTCGAAGACTCGGCGAGCGGCAAGACCTTCAAGCCCGTCGTCGTTTTCTAACCGGGATTTCCGCGCACCGCTCTTGACTCAGGGCGAAAGTATGCGAAACTGTATACGATTTGTCGGGTCTGGTAGCTGTCCGGTTGCGGGCGCTACAGCGGGTTTCGGAGGTGCCAGTGGCTGCTACTGCGGTAGTCGAGAGTCCGCGGGTTGATGTTGTCGAAGTAGATGATTTTCACTCGTGGAGTCAGATCGTCTCGCACTCATTCGTGCCGCTCGAGGTTTCCAGCGAGCACATCGCAGACTTCCACGGGCGCATCCGCTCGCGCTCCATGGGGGATATTTACATCTCCGAAATCACGGCCACCGAGCACCGGGTCAACCGCACGCCTCTGTTGATTGCGGCAGGTGACCGCCCGTATTTCAAACTCTCCCTGCAGCTTGCTGGCACGGGTTTGCTCATTCAAGACGGTCGCGAAGCTTTGCTCGCCCCCGGTGACATTGCCATTTACGACACGAACCGCCCGTACACGCTCACCTTCGATAGTGAGTTCCGGTCGCTCGTGGTGATGTTCCCGCACACGCTCGTCGATTTGCCTGCCGAAACGATTGCCCAAATCACGGCAACGCGCATCGCTGGCGACGAAGGTCTGGCCAAACTCGTCGGCCCTTTCTTGTCGCACCTCGCACGCAACATGGATCGACTGGCTGGACGAAGCGGCATGCGGTTGATGAACAACACCATCGACCTGGTGGCTACTGTTCTACACAGCCAATTGGATGCTCAGACCGGCGACTCCGCGCAAGGACACCGAGCCTCGCTTCTCAAAGACGTGCACGCATACATCGATGAGCACCTGGCTGAGCCCAGCTTGTCGCCGGGTGAGATTGCTGCGGCAAACTACATCTCGACCAGACACTTGCATGGCATCTTCAAGGAGCAGGGCGTTACGGTCTCAGCGTGGATCCGCGCTCGCCGCCTGGAACACTGTCGTCGCGATCTTGCCGACCCGCTTCTGGCGAACAAGCCGGTGTCGTCCATCGCGGCGCGTTGGGGTTTTGTCGATGCCTCACACTTCAGTCGTCTTTTTCGGGCCACTTTTGGCGAGGCGCCCACGGATATGCGCCTGCGCGCCATGGCTTCGCTCGGCGAAGCGGCCGTCGCCTAGCAAATAGTTCAACGACTGGACCTTTTCGTTCAGCGAAAAGCCTGTTATGCAACCGTTACCGGGTGATAGTTGCTATCGAGGGCACTCATTTCGCGGGCTGCGACCACCATTTTCCGCGTAATTACGGGGTTGCTGGCCGGACTTCACGCAAAGTCAACCCGTTTTCTCACATGGACAAGTCGTTGACTTTTTCAAGCGATTAGAGTTGTCTCAATACATGCGGTGAAGACGAGAGGCTTTGCTGATGGACTTGCGATGAAGCAAGGGGTCCACCCCCATCTCACCGCAATGCTTGACGAAAACCTCTTCTCGAATCCGCAGGTTTGAAGATCTTCTTCATTCCCAGGAAACGTGACACATCGCTGTGTCACATAACCGAGAGGCAATATAAACAATGCGCATTTCCAAGAAAGCCATTGCAATCGCCGGCGTTGCTGCCGTCGCTGCTATGGCATTGACCGGTTGTGCTAGCGGTGGCGGCGGAGCTGCTACCGGTACGCCCATCCAGGTCGCTGCTGTTACCGACACCAAGTCGTTCCCTGAGGCTTCGGCCGTCGCACAGGGTTACTTCAAGCGTTACAACGAGCAGGGTGGATTCAACGGTCGTCCGATCGAAATCACCATCGCTGACGCACCCACGGGTGACGCAGCTGCTGCTGTAACCGGTGCAACCGACGCAATCAACAACAAGGACATCGTTGCCATGGTTGGCTCCTCCACCTTCGGTGAGTGCGCCATCAACCACGCTGCATACGAGAAGGCTGGAATGGTTTCCTACACCGGTGTTGGTGTGGACCTGTTCTGCTTCACCACTCCTAACGTTGCTGCTGCTAACAACGGTCCGTTCTTCGACATCTACGCAACCGCGTGGAACGCAATCAAGGATGGCGCTAAGGCTCCTTGTTTCGTAGCTAACTACGCAACTCCGGACGCTCAGTTCGCCTACGCACAGGTCGTCAAGAACATTGAAGCTGCAACTGGCGTCAAGTTCGCTGCAGTCAAGAACATTGCTCAGAAGCCCGACAACAACTACTCTCCCGAGGTCATTTCGGCACTTGCTAGCAAGTGTGACGCAATGGTCTTCGGTGGTGTTCACCCCGTTGTTGCAGCCATGATTGGTGTTCTCAACGAGCAGGGCGCAACCGACGTTCCGGTTTACGTTCAGACCTCGTGCTACGACGGTGCTTTCCCCAAGGAGCCTGCAGTTGCAGCTCACAAGGGTAAGGTTTCGGTTCCTGCTGAGCTCGCAACGCAGGACGACAAGGCAAACGACGACATGAACAAGCTCATCGCTGACGGCTACGTCACGCCTGGTGACACCTGGTCGTACTCGTTCATGCAGACCGGTTACCTCGCTGCACAGAGCTTCATTCAGGCTCTGGGCAAGGTTACGGGTGATGTCACCCGCGCCTCGGTAACCAAGGCATCGCAGTCGGACGCTCCATGGCCAAACAGCAACAAGATGTGGGGTAACCCGTGGGCATTCGGACCTGGCGCTACGCACCAGGCCAACAGCTCGACCTACCTCGCTGAAATCGCACCTGGCTCGGGCGTGTGGACCTCAAAGGGTCCGTGGCTCCAGGCTGCTGAAATGAAGTGGACTGACATCGTTCTTCCTCAGTAATTGAGAAGCAGATGATCCACGGTGTGCGGGAGAGCACTTGTTGCTCTCCCGCACACTCATCCTCAGTCCCAGACTGAAACCAATTAGTTCTTTTCAGGAGTTTCAAATGAATCTGTTGCCACAGATACTTGCGGGACTGACGCCCGGCGCATTCTTCGCCATCGTCGGCATCCTGCTCACGCTCATGGCGCAACTGACCCGCGTGGTCAACTTCTCTCAGGTAGCCTTCGGCATGTTCGGTGGCTTCGTGGGAATGTGGCTGGAAACCGGCCGCAACCACCTTCCCGTATGGGTTGGTGCAATCGTGGCAATCGTTGTCACCGCGATTCTTTCTGCCATCATCGGATGGATTATCGCGACCTGGCTACCGAATGCCCAGATGGCAGCTCGATCGGCCGTTACCGTTTCTTCGCTCCTGATTTTGGTTGCTGTGGGAGCTGTGTTGTTTGGTGCATCGCACAACAACTACAAGCCACTCCTGCCGACCACACCCATCACCTTCAAGGTTGGTGGAACCGATTTGATCGTGACCTACAACATGATCTTCCTGCTGGCACTGGCTATCGTCACGGTGATTGTGATGCAGCTGCTGCTCAAGAAGACCATGTTCGGTGTTCGCCTTCGTGCCATCTCTGACCGCCAGAACGCCGCCGAGCTCCTCGGCGTGAACGTCAAACTCCTCAACGTGGGTGTTTGGGCTGTCTCGGGCGCAATCATCTCCATCGCGATTTCGTTCCTGCCGAGCACTGTCAGCAACGACTACGTTTCGTTCTCGCTGCTCGTGATTCCTGGTGCGGCTGCCGCGCTCGTGGGTGCGTTCAAGAACATGTGGCTCGCCCTCGTCGGCGGTCTCGTAATCGGTGTACTCCAGAGCGTGCTCGCATCCAACCCGAACCCGACCATTGCGGGCTTGAAGGACTGGGTCGTGTTCGTTCTGATTCTCGTGTTCCTCCTCTGGAACCAGCGCAAGGAGGTCTGGGATGTCGCCCGATAACAAAGTGAAATTGAACAACACTGTTCCGTCGTCACTGGCGAACCAGTCGTTCGTGCACAAGGCCTGGGCGCCGACCGCATTTGGTGTGGTTGCAGTTCTCGTCGGTGTTGCACTGCTCTTCATCCCGTGGATCGCTGGTGACTTCTCCTACACCCGTGTTTCGCAGGTTCTGATCATGATGACCCTGCTGATGGGTCTGGGTATCGTTACCGGAACTGCCGGCATGATCGCGCTCTGTCAGCTCACCTTTGCCGCGGCAAGCGCCTACGCGATTGAGTGGATGTCGGTGCACCTCGGTGCCAACACCTTCGGTGGCGTCACCTTCATCGTGTACTGGATTATCGGTGCCCTCATCTCGTTGGTCATCGGTATCATCATCGGTCTGCCGGCTCTGCGTCTGCGTGGTGTGAACCTGGCTGTGGTTACCCTGAGCCTTGCGTTCGCCTTCGACCTGACCATCGTGGTCTTCGGTTTCCCTGAGAACCAGGTCAACTCGTACATCGTTCGCCCGTTCGGCATCGGTGGATCGAGCTCGCAGAAGGACATGTTCCCGCTGACCGTCCTCATCATCATCGTGACGGCCATCATCGCTGTCGCGCTGGTGTACATGCAGCGCAGCCGCTGGGGTTCGTCCTGGAAGATGGTCGCGTTCTCAGAGCGTGGAACCGCTTCGGCCGGTACCAACGTGCAGTTCGCCAAGATCACCGCGTTCGCCGTGAGTGCATTCGTGGGTGGTCTTGCGGGTGGCATGTTCGAGCTGGTGTACCGCCAAGGTACTCCGCTGCTCTTCTCGCCTTATGGCTCGATCGTGCTCTACGTGCTTTCGACCATCGTGGGTTCGTACCTCATCGACATGGCCTTCTTTGGTGGAATCCTGTCGGTCGCGATTCCGTTCATCCTCACGCGTCTGCACTTGCAGGCCTTCTGGGGTGACATCCTGTTCGGTGTTCTGGGTATCCAGGGTCTGACCACTGGCTCGAACCTCGGTGAAGACATTCGCCGCGGTATGCGCAAGGGAAAGCGTGCCAAGCAGATGGAGGCGGTGGCTGAGGCCGCTGCTGTCGAGACTCACCGCGAAATCAGTTCTGTTCCGATTCCGAAGGGAACGGGCAAGCCGCTCCTCGTTGTCGACGACCTCACCGTTCAGTTCGGTGCGGTCAAGGCCAACGCCAACGTCAACGTGACCGTTACCGAAGGAACCATCTTTGGTCTCATCGGCCCGAACGGTGCCGGTAAGTCGACGTTCATTGACGCGATCAGCGGCTTCCTTCCGCAGCACACCGGATCGGTAACGCTTGACGGAGTAAAGCTCGACAAGCTCACCCCGAGCCGTATCGCTCGTACCGGTCTTCGTCGCACGTACCAGCAAGACCGCGTGCCTTCGACTCTGACCGTCGGTGCCTACCTCAAGTTCGTTTCGCGTGGCGCCGCTACGCGCGACGAAATTGACGAGGTGCTGGACTTCTTCGGTTGCCCCGGCTACTACACCCCGCTCAGCGTGGTCGACGTGGGAACGCGTCGTCTGATTGAGGTAGCTGCAGGTGTGGCTTCCAAGCCGAAGCTCCTCATGCTCGACGAGCCGGCTGCCGGTCTCGACCACGAGCAGCACATCGCCTTTGGTGAGCGCCTGCGTCAGGTGCCGACCAAGTACGGTGTCACGCTGCTCATCATCGAACACGACCTTGACCTGGTTCGCGCAGTTAGCACCGAGCTGACCGTGCTGAACTTCGGTGAAGTTCTCGCTTCCGGTTCGCAAGAAGAAGTTCTTTCGAACAAAGAGGTGCTCAAGGCCTACATGGGCGAAACGGAGATGATGTGAGCCTCGTACTGAATGATGTAACTGTGAGCCGCGGTGTCGGTCCAGTTATCTCGAACGTCTCGCTTGAAATCAAGCCCGGTGAAGTCACCACCCTGGTTGGTCCGAACGGTGCTGGTAAGACCAGCCTGATCGAGTCAATCGCGGGTGTCATCATCCCCAGTGCCGGAACGGTCACGATGGATGATGTCAACATCACCAAGTTCTCGAAGCGCAAGCGCGCTAACTCGGGACTCGCTGTTGTGGAGCAGGGTCGCATGATCTTCCCGTCGCTGACGGTGAAAGAGAACCTGCAGCTCACCGCTCGCAAGAAGGCAGACCTCGATGAGGCGCTCGCTCTCTTCCCCGAGCTCGAGAAGCGACTGAACAACCAGTCGATTCTGCTCTCGGGTGGCGAGCAGCAGATGGTGGTTTTGGCCCGCGCATTCGCAGCCAAGCCCAAGTACCTGTTGCTCGATGAGATGTCGCTCGGTCTCGCACCGGTCGTCTTCATGCGTCTGCTTCCCATCATTGAGGGAATTGCCAAGTCGGGCGTGGGCGTTCTGCTGGTTGAGCAGTTCGCACACCTCGCGCTGGGCATCGCTCAAGACGCCGTCGTGGTAACCAGTGGTCACGTTTCGTACCACGGTGACCCGAAGGCACTACTCAACGATGCAGAACTGCTGCGTCAGAAGTACATGGGTTAGTCCTCGACACGAAATTCGGCCCGTCGCCTGCACAAGGTGGCGGGCCGGTTCGTTTAAGCGAAGAGCTTCTGTAGGCGCTGGATGCCCTCGAGGAGTGCATCGTCGCCGAGGGCGTAACTGAAGCGCAGGAATCCGCTCGGGCCGAAGGCCTCACCAGGAACGGCGGCCACCTCGGCCTTATCCAAGATCAAATCGGCTAGCTCGAGCGAGGTGGTCGGCGTGACGCCGTCCCACTCACGACCCAGCAAACCGGTGACGTCGGGGTAGACGTAGAACGCCCCCTCGGGGGTGGGGCAGTTAATGCCCTGGATCTTGTTCAGCTCGGCAACGATTACCTTGCGGCGGCGGTCGAATGCTGCACGCATCTCATCAACGCAGTCCTGCGGGCCGGTGAGCGCCGCGATGGCGGCGCGCTGGGCGATGTTGTTCACGTTGCTGGTGAGGTGGGACTGCAGGTTAGCGGCGCCCTTTATGGCATCGGCCGGGCCGACCATCCAGCCCAAACGCCAACCGGTCATCGCGTAGGTCTTGGCAACGCCATTGACCAGAATGGTGCGATCGGCCAGTGCCGGAACCGCGTCAACAATCGACACAGCGCGCACGCCGTCGTAGGTGAGGTTCTGGTAGATCTCATCGGTGATGACCCACAGGCCATGCTTATCGGCCCACTCGCCGATTGCCTTGGTCTGCTCGGTCGAGTACACCGAACCGGTGGGGTTCGAAGGCGAAACGAAGAGCAGTACCTTGGTGCGCTCGGTGCGGGCAGCCTCGAGCTGGTCGACCGTGACCAGGTAGTTCTGGTCTGCGCCAGCGAAAACATCCACCTGCTTGCCACCGGCGAGAGCGATCGCTTCGGGGTAGGTGGTCCAGTACGGGGTGGGCACGAGAACTTCATCGCCAGGGTTCAACAGCACGGCGAAGGCTTGGTAGACGGCCTGCTTGCCACCGTTCGTCACCACAATCTGGCTGATGGGAACATCGAGGCCGCTATCGCGCTTGGTCTTCTCGGCGATCGCTTCGCGCAGCTCGGGAAGTCCAACGGCGGGGGTGTAGCGGTGGTTCTTGGGGTCGGTTGCGGCGCGAACAGCTGCCTCAACAACGTGCTCAGGGGTGGGAAAGTCAGGTTCACCGGCGGCATACGAAATCACGGGGCGCCCGGCGGCCTGCAAGGCCTTGGCTTTCGCATCCACCTTGAGTGTTGCGGATTCGGCAATAGCGGCGATGCGGGCAGAGATGCGCGAGTTCGTAGTCACGCATTAAGTGTAGGTCAGGCCGATGAGTGGGCAGTCACGCTTTGCGTGAGGCGCGCATCCTCGCGTAGACTTGCGAAGTTGGTCGAAAAGGCCATGCTTTTGCATGCCTCAAGAACAACTTAGGGCGGTGGCTCAATTGGTAGAGCAGCGGTCTCCAAAACCGCAGGTTGCAGGTTCGAGTCCTGTCCGCCCTGCTCCTTCGAAAGGTAAACAATGACAACAAACGTCGCAGACGAGCCCGGCGAGGACCTCGTCGAGCGCGCTAAAGCGGAACGCGCTGCCCGGCGCAACCCGTTTAGCCGTTTTGCGCTGTTCATTCGTCAGGTGTTTATCGAACTCAAGAAGGTCGTCACTCCTACTCGTAAAGAGCTCATCAACTACTTCTTCGTGGTGTTGGTTTTCGTGCTCATCATGATGGGACTCGTGACTTTGCTCGACTGGCTATTCGGATTAGCCGTGCTGTGGACCTTCGGACACCCGAAGTAAATCCGCCCAAACCAGGTTTTTTGAACACAGAGATATAGGACGAAACACGTGACTGAAGGTAACGCCCGCGAAGACGAGATGCAGCTCGAAGCTGCTCTCGATGCTCTTGCCGTCGCCGCAGACAGCAACGACGAGATCGTTGCTGAGATTGCCGACGCCGAGGCCGACGCAGTGGTTGAAGACGCACTCGAGATCGACTCGATCGAAGAGGGCCTCGACGCCGTCGCTGCAATCGAAGACGAGGCTGAGGTAGCTCACGAGGTCGACGCGGTTGACGAGGGCGACCCCGCAGTTGTCGCTGAGAAGGCCTTCGAAGACGAGCTTCGCTCGCTTGAGGGCAAGTGGTACGTCATTCACTCGTACGCCGGTTTCGAGCGCAAGGTCAAGCACAACATCGAGAACCGTCGTCAGTCGATGGGTCTGCAGGACTTCATCTTCCAGATCGAGGTTCCGATGGAAGACGTGGTTGAGGTCAAGAACGGTCAGCGCAAGATGGTGACGCGCGTGCGCATCCCCGGCTACGTGCTGGTTCGCATGGATCTCAACGAAGACAGCTGGTCGTGCATCCGCCACACCCCTGGTGTGACCGGCTTCGTGGGCAACGCCCACAACCCCACCCCGCTGCGTTTCGCTGAGGCATTCAACATGCTCAAGCCGCTTATCGAGGTCAAGGATGTGGCTACCGCTAAGGCCAAGACGAGCAAGGGCGGCATCGCTGTGGCTCGCACCCCGATCGCTGAAATCGACTTCGAGGTTGGCGAGACCATCATCATCAAGGACGGCTCGTTCGCCGGCCTGCCCGGTTCGATCAGCGAGATCAAGCCCGAGAGCGGCAAGCTCATCGTGCTCGTTTCGCTCTTCGAGCGTGAGACCCCGGTTGAGCTCAGCTTCGACCAGGTCACCAAGCAGTAGTTTTCTAAAACCACCGCGTTCCACACGGTTCGCGGGAGAGCCCACCAACCGGTGAGTTCGAACCCCAAAGAAAGATAAAGAAATGGCACCGAAAAAGAAAGTCACGGGTCTGATCAAGCTTCAGATCAAGGCTGGCGAGGCTAACCCCGCGCCCCCCGTCGGCCCGGCACTGGGTCAGCACGGCGTTAACATCATGGACTTCTGCAAGGCGTACAACGCTGCAACAGAAAGCCAGCGCGGAAACATCATCCCGGTAGAGATCAGCGTTTACGAAGACCGCTCGTTCGACTTCGTGCTCAAGACGCCGCCGGCCGCTCGCCTCATCCTCAAGGCTGCTGGAATCCCCAAGGGATCGGCAACCCCGCACACCGTCAAGGTCGCAAAGCTCACTCAGGCACAGGTTCAGGCCATTGCCGAGCAGAAGATGGCTGACCTCAACGCAAACGACATTGAAGCTGCCAAGCTCATCATCGCTGGAACCGCTCGCTCCATGGGCATCACGGTAGAGGGCTAAGGGAGATAAACATGGCTAAGTCAAAGGCATACGAAGCTGCCCTCGCAAAGATCGAGGAAGGCAAGTTCTACACCCCCACCGAGGCTGTCACGCTCGCTCGCGAGACCGGCTCGGCTAAGTTCAACTCGACCGTTGAGGTTGCCCTCAAGCTCGGTGTTGACCCCCGTAAGGCTGACCAGATGATCCGCGGAACCGTTCAGCTTCCGCACGGTACTGGTAAGACTGCTCGCGTGGTTGTTTTCGCAACGGGCCCGGCTGCTGAGGCTGCACTTGCAGCTGGCGCTGACGAGGTTGGTGGCGACGAACTCATCGAGAAGATCGCTGGCGGATGGACCGCATTCGACGCTGCTGTGTCGACCCCCGAGCTCATGGGTAAGGTTGGTCGTCTCGGTAAGGTGCTCGGTCCGCGTAACCTGATGCCGAACCCGAAGACCGGAACGGTTACCCCTGACGTCGCTAAGGCTGTTGCTGACATCAAGGGCGGAAAGATCGAGTTCAAGGTAGACAAGCACTCGAACGTTCACTTCATCGTCGGCAAGGCGAGCTTCTCGGCTGACCAGCTCAACGAGAACATCACCGCTGCACTCGACGAGATCGTGCGTCTCAAGCCGTCGTCGGCTAAGGGTCGCTACATCCAGAAGGGCGCCGTCTCGACCACGTTCGGTCCTGGCATCCCGCTCGATGTGAACGCAATCTAATCACGTTTGTGATGGAGGGGCTCACCGCAAGGTGGGCCTCTCTGCTTTTAAACTGAAGTAGTGAACGTAACGATTCGACGAGGCCGCGCAGGTGATGCCGAGAGGTTGGCTGAGCTGGCTGAAGAGGTATTCCCGTTGGCGTGCCCGCCGCACCACACTCGCGAGAACATCAACAAACACCTGGCTGAGGTGCTCTCGGAGGATGACTTCGAGGAATATGCCTCGGATGACGACTACGACCTGTTCGTGGCCGAATCTAACGGGCATTTGGTTGGCTTTGCTCTGCTCGACACGCTCGCGTGCGACGACGAAGAAGTTGAGCCACTGCTTGCGGGCGTGCACCCGAACATGGAGCTGAGCAAACTGTACGTGCATCCGGATGCTCACGGCTCGGGTGTTGCACAACAGCTCTTCGATGAGATTGATGCCGCGGCCCGTGACCGCAGCGCCACCTCCCTATGGCTCACGGTGTG
>Ga0228701_1001548_pt1 | contig 15348 bp, 12 predicted proteins | sample McNCre117_Aug_MG_2_FD_178017 | JGI IMG/M metagenome (GOLD analysis project Ga0228701, IMG submission 178017) | Freshwater microbial communities from McNutts Creek, Athens, Georgia, United States - 11-17_Aug_MG | ecosystem: Environmental > Aquatic > Freshwater > Creek | place: USA: Georgia...
TCAAGATCGCCCATGACATCAGCGCTTACAGCTTCCCGGCCATGGCCAAGGCCGCTCTGCCCTACCTCAATGACAAATCCTCGGTCCTGACCCTGTCGTACCTGGGGGCCATCCGCAATGTGCCCAACTACAACACCATGGGCCTGGCCAAAGCCAGCCTCGAAGCTTCAGTGCGCTACCTGGCTGAGTCGTTGGGCAGTCAAGGCCGTGGCATGCGGGCCAACGGCATTTCAGCCGGCCCCATCAAAACCCTGGCCGCCAGCGGCATCAAGGGCTTTGGCAAGATCTTGTCGGTGGTGGCAGAAACCTCGCCCATCCGCCGCAATGTGACCATCGACGACGTGGGCAACGTGGCCGCCTTTTTGCTGAGCGACCTGGCTGCAGGCGTGACCGCTGAAATCACCTATGTGGACGGCGGCTTCAGCCAGGTGGTAGGGGGCATTGCCGAACCGACCTGATACGGTCTTGCGACCGTTTTGCCTATGCCCCTGAATGGGGCACCAAAAGCCTCCCTCGTGGAGGTTTTTTTTCGCCCGAAAGCAAGTTGCTTTTTTACAACTTCAGTGGTTTTACTATTTTCTTGGTAACCGTTCTGTAACATATTGTGAAATCGAAGATTTTCGATATTCAGAAAAATCTTACTTTGCTGATGAACTTGAGCAGTTCTATCTTTTTTCATCATCCACCTTGGGAGTCTGTCCATGCACTCATTCAAATTCAATCGACTCAGTCAGCACCTGTGGCTGGCCTTTGGCGGTGCGGTTTTGTCGATCGCCGCCGCGCCCAATGCCATGGCTCAAAGCGACGCGGTCGTTGTGACGGGTTCAAGCATCAAGCGAATCGACATTGAAGGCGCTTTGCCCATCCAGACCTACAACGCAGAAGCCATCAAGCGCACAGGCGCAACCTCAGCAGCCGACTTCATTCAAAGCCTGGCCGTGATGCAAGGCTTCACGCACTCATCCGAATCTGTCGGGGGCAGCGGTGGTGGTATTTCAACCGCATCGATCCATGATTTGGGCGGCAACTACACCCTGGTCTTGCTCAATGGCCGTCGAATGGCGGCCGCCGATTCAGGCAACACGGTCGATCTGAACACCATTCCGCTGGACGCGATTGAACGCGTTGAAGTCCTGACCGATGGCGCCTCTTCGATTTATGGTTCCGATGCGATCGCTGGTGTGGTCAACTTCATCATGAAGTCGGGCAAAGACACCCCTGTGTCCATCACCGCAAAAATGGAAAACCCCACCCAGGCTGGCGGAAAAAGCACATCATTTGCCGTCAGCAAAGGGATTGGCAATCTTGAAGAAGACGGCTACACCCTGTTCGCCTCTCTGTCACACAATCAAAAACAGCAACTCAAGGCATCACAGCGGGATTTCGCCAAAACAGGCATTTTGAATTTCAATGCCTATGACAACGCCACCCAGCGCATGGCCAACATGGAATTCTTCAACGGCTCGTCCCGTTCCATTCCCGCCAATGCCACCGTCACCTATCTGAATTCGTCCAATGTGACGAAAAAAGTAAGCTTCAACCCCTACTTCAAAGCCAATGGTCAATGTGCGCCTGCGCACAAAATGCCATCCTGGGACACCCAGTGCTACTTTGACTACACCTCCACGGTTGAAATTGCACCCGAAGACAAAAATACAGGCTTGTTTTTGACCGGAAAAATGAAGCTGGGACAAAGCGGCTTCAATTTGTTCTCGGATGTGGTGCTGAACAAGCACGATTTGACCAGTCGCATCGCACCCTACCCCGCAGAGTTTTCGATTTCCAACACATCACCGCTCTACACGCGATACATTGAACCCAATCTGACGGCCGAGCAAAAAACAGGCTATGTATCGACGCTGGCCAAATACCGTTTGTTGGAATTGGGTGGCAGGGCCACAGACTACAGCTCCAACACCAGCCATATCGTGACTGGGGTTGAAGGCAATTACGCTGGTTGGGACATCAACAGCGCCGTGACGCTGTCCACACACAAACGATCGACCGACTATGTGGGCGGTTGGGTTTTGCAAAGCCCCTTCCTGGCAGCGCTGGATTCTGGGCAAATTGATCCATTCGCCACCAGTCTGGATGCCAATGCCAAATCATTGCTCAACGGCTCTGTCTATAACGGCAATGAGTCGGTGGAAAAAATCAACATGAACAAAGTTGATTTCCGAGCCTCACGCGATGTCTACAAATTGGCTGGCGGATCGGTGTATTTGGCAGCTGGTGCTGACTTGACACAGCAAAAATACAGCAAAATGGCTTCCAGCGTTGCGACCAATGCTGAGCTGTTGTTCAGCGACCCCACGGCTTCCTATTCTTTCTCACGCCCCAGCAGTGGTGTATTCACCGAGCTCTTGGTCCCGGTCATGAAAAACTGGGAAATCACCAGTTCGGTCCGCCATGACCAGGTTGGCAAATTGCAAGACGAGTTGAACAATGCAAGCATTGGCAACAGTGCCAGTGCCAACACCTACAAGGTCAGCACACGGTTCCAGGCCAGCAATGAATTTTTGATTCGTGGCTCGACCGGAACGGGCTTCAAAGCACCCAGCATGCTGAGCCTTGGCAAACCCCTGGTTGACTTTGGGGTGACGGGCGGCTCTTACAACTGCCCGTTGGCCGGAACCAGCAATCCGTTGGCAGCACTGTGCGATTCCACAAAAGGACAGCTTGAAATGTTCCAAGGCGGCAACCCCGACTTGAAGCCTGAGCGTTCCAAGCAATTCACCATGGGTTTTGTGGCGGAACCCAACAAGAACATGTCCTTCACCATGGATTATTGGCGCGTTGATTTGACCGATCAAATCACCTCGGTCAGCGAAGAATTGATCACGTCCAATCCGGCCAAATACGCATCGCTTTACACGTCCAAATACAAGAGCTCTACCGGCACCAACTACCTGGCCATCAAGGACATGCCCATCAACATTGGCAAGGCCGAGAACCAGGGTATTGATTGGAGCCTGGCTTTCCGCAATACCACCGCATGGGGCAATTTGACAAACCGTATTTCTGGCACCTATTTGATCAAGTCCCGCTACACCACACCTGGGACCAATGATTCGTGGGAAACCAGCCTGGGCCAGTACGGAAGCAACAATGCCGTGTCTTTCCGTAATATCTTGAATGCCAGCTCCGCACTGCAAATGGACAAGTGGACCCATGTCCTTTCAGCCATGTACCGCAGCGGTTACAAAGACAAGTACCAAAGCGCTGCAGATTGTGCGGTTGACAATTTGGACTCGGGTGATTGCGCCGATGTGCAATTGCGCGTCAAAGCCTACACCGTACTGGCCTACAAGACCATTTACCGTCCGGAAAAAAATGTTGAATTGCTGTTTGGCATCAACAACCTCTTGAATGCCAAACCCGGGCTGTCATTGCGTTCTGCCGGCTCACACCAGCTGGGTTATGACCCACGTTATACCGATCCCTACGGTCGCACACTCACCATTTCTGCCACCTACAGAATGTAATGGTGCGTTCATTGATCGGAATGCTGGACATTCCGATCAACAAAAAAAGCCCCGCCTAGGCGGGGCTTTTTCATGGATCGATCAATTCATTCTTTGACGCAATCCGCGTAATACCGCTTCTTGCCGTCTTCGCCTTTGATTTCCACCAGCCCGTGGATATCGGTCTCAAAGCCGGGGCAGTTTTCATTGAACTCGCGAGCGAACTTGAGGTAATCCACGATCTTCTTGTTGAACACCTCACCAGGGATCAGCAGCGGAATGCCTGGTGGGTATGGCGTGACCAAGCCCACCGTGATACGACCTTCGAGGTGATCGATCTCCACCCGCTCGGTCTTGCGCTGAGCAATGTGCGCATACGCATCCGAGGGACGCATGGCGGGCGCCAGATCAGAGAGGTACATCTCGGTGGTCAGGCGGGCAATGTCGTATTTGGCGTACATCTCGTGGACATGCTGGCACAGGTCCCGCAAACCCATGCGTTCATACCGGGGGTGTTTTTGGCAGAACTCCGGCATGATGCGCCACATCGGCTGGTTCTTGGCGTAATCGTCCTTGAACTGCTGCAGCGCCGTGAGCAGCGTGTTCCAGCGGCCTTTGGTGATGCCGATGGTGAACATGATGAAGAAGCTGTACAGGCCCGTCTTCTCGACCACCACGCCGTGCTCGGTGAGGAACTTGCTGACGATCGAGGCCGGAATACCGGTCTTGTCAAACTTGCCATCCAGGTCCAATCCAGGCGTGACGATGGTCGACTTGATCGGATCGAGCATGTTGAAGCCGTCGGCCAGCTGCTGGCCAAAACCGTGCCACTTGCTGGCCTTCTTGCGCGGGTCGTTTCGCAAGATCCAGTCGTCAGGTTTACCCACGCCTTCGTCGGCAAATTTCTCGGGGCCCCAGACCTTGAACCACCAGTCCTTGCCGTACTCGGCATCCACCTTGCGCATCGCGCGGCGAAAATCCAGGGCTTCGGCAATGCTTTCTTCCACCAGCGCGGTGCCGCCGGGCGGCTCCATCATGGCAGCTGCCACGTCGCAGCTGGCGATGATGCTGTACTGTGGGCTGGTCGAGGTGTGCATCAAGTACGCCTCGTTGAACAACGGGCGGTCCAACTTGGTGTTTTGTGCGTCCTGCACCAGCACGTGGCTGGCCTGGCTGATGCCGGCAAGCAGTTTATGAATGGACTGCGTGGCATACACCATGCTGTGCTGCGGCCGCGCGCGCTTTTTGCCCATGGCATGGTAGGGACCATAAAACGGGTGAAAAGCAGCGTGCGGCAGCCACGCCTCATCAAAGTGCAGGTTCTCGACGTAACCGTCGAGCATGCCCTTGATGGTCTCGGTGTTGTAAAGCACGCCGTCGTAGGTCGACTGCGTCAGCGTCAGGATGCGCGGCTTGACCTTCTTGGCATCCACCCCTTTGAGCAGCGGGTTTTTCTTGATCTTGGCCTGAATGGCCGCTGGCTCGAACTCGCTCTTGGGGATCGGGCCAATGATGCCGAAGTGGTTGCGTGTGGGCTTGAGGAAGACCGGAATCGCCCCTGTCATGATGATCGAGTGCAGAATGGACTTGTGGCAGTTGCGGTCGACCACCACCACGTCGCCGGGTGCCACCGCGTGGTGCCACACCATCTTGTTGGAGGTGCTGGTGCCGTTGGTGACAAAGAAGCAGTGGTCGGCGTTGAAGATGCGGGCGGCATTGCGCTCGCTTTCGCCAATCGCACCGTTGTGGTCCAGCAGCTGACCCAGTTCTTCCACCGCGTTGCACACATCGGCGCGCAGCATGTTCTCGCCATAGAACTGGTGGTACATCTGGCCCACCGGGCTTTTCAGGAAAGCCACGCCACCCGAGTGGCCCGGGCAGTGCCATGAGTACGATCCGTCTTCGGCGTAGTCCAGCAGGGCCTTGAAAAACGGCGGCTGCAAGCCTTCGAGGTAGCTCTTGGCCTCGCGGATGATGTGGCGCGCCACAAATTCGGGCGTGTCCTCGAACATGTGGATGAAACCGTGCAACTCACGCAGGATGTCGTTGGGCAAGTGCTGGCTGGTCTTGGTTTCGCCATAGATGTAAATCGGCACATCGGCATTCTTGCGGCGCACCTCTTCGATGAAGGCGCGCAGGCTCACCACGGCGGGGTCCAGGTCCGGGCCGGGCGTGAACTCCTCGTCATCTATCGACAAGATGAAGGCGCTGGCGCGGCTTTGTTGCTGAGCAAACTGCGACAGGTCGCCGTAGCTGGTCACACCCAGAACCTCAAAACCCTCGCTCACAATGGCATCGGCCAGTGCGCGGATGCCCAAGCCGGAGGTGTTCTCGGAGCGGTAGTCTTCGTCAATGATGACGATGGGAAAGCGGAATTTCATGGGCTTGCTCAGTCGGGTGGGCTAAAGAAAGACAAACAGTCGCGAAGTTTAAGGACAAAAGCCATCTTGCAAGGCCCCGTCATCCAGAATTCATAAAAAAACTGGTGCGTCACCAAGTACAGACAAACTTCAATCAGATGCCCTGCCCCACCAAAATCACGGTTTTACGCTGCTACAATAACGAGCTTCGGAGCGGTGGATGAGTGGTTTAAGTCGCACGCCTGGAAAGCGTGTGTGGGTTAATAGCCCACCGCGGGTTCGAATCCCGCCTGCTCCGCCAAAACAAAAAAGCCTGCACAGTGTGCAGGCTTTTTTTCGTCTGGGCTTCTTTAAAGACCGGCATTGCCGGGCTTTGGACTGTGCCCCCAACGCATCGGGGGCAACTCAATCAGCGCACCACAGCGATTTGTGAACGCTCGCCACCTTTGTAGGTGTACAGCGTCAGCGCACCGTTCTTGATGTCGCCTTTTTCATCAAATGCGATGTTGCCCGTCACGCCTTTGTAGTTGATGGACTTCAGCGCCGGCAGGTACTTGGCTGGGTCAGCCGAGCCAGCGGTCACCATGGCGGTGGCCATGACCTTCACAGCATCGTAAACGTAGGGCGCATAGACCTGCACGTCAGCGTTGAATTTGGCCTTGAAGTCGGTGCGGAACTTGTCCATGCCGGCTTTTTGTTCACCTTCAACGCCACCGGCTTCCGCACAGAACACGGACTCGTCTTTCATGGCGTCGCCAGCCAGTTTGGCCAGCTCTGTGGTGCAGATGCCGTCGCCGCCCAGGAATTTGGCTTCAATGCCCAGAGCCTTCATCTGGCGCAGCATCGGGCCAGCCACAGCATCCATGCCGCCAAAGAACACAACATCAGGCTTCTTGGCCTTGAGTGTGGTCAGGATGGCATTGAAGTCAGAAGCCTTGTCGGTGGTGAATTCGTGGCCCACGATGGTGCCACCAGCGGCCGTTGCGCCTTTTTTGAACTCTTCAGCAACGCCCTGGCCATATGCGGTGCGGTCATCAATGACGGCCACGTTTTTGCCTTTGAGTGTTTCAACGGCGTATTTGCCCAGTGTGCCGCCCAGGTGCACGTCATCAGCCACCACGCGGAAAGCGCCAGCGTAGCCTTGACGGGTGTACTTGGGGTTGGTGGCAGATGGGGAAATTTGGGGGATACCGGCCGTGTTGTAGATTTGCGAGGCGGGGATGGTGGTGCCCGAATTCAGGTGGCCGATCACGCCATTGACTTTGGCGTCCACCAGCTTTTGTGCAGCGGCAGTGCCTTGCTTGGGATCGGCGGCATCGTCTTCGGCCAGCAACTCAAACTTGACAGCTTTGTCGCCAATTTTCAGGCCAGCGGCATTGAGTTCGTCAATCGCCATGCGGGCACCGTTCTCATTGTCTTTGCCCAAGTGGGCAATCGCACCACTGACAGGGCCAACGTGGCCGATTTTGATGACTTGTGCGTCAGAACCTGCATCTTTTTTGCCGCATGCGGCCAAGACAACAGCCGCAACGGCCACAGAAACCAGGGTCAAAGATGAGCGGTTACCAGAAAACTTCATAGAAACTCCGTGTGAATTTGCTTCAATCAAGCAAGCCACGAAGATACTGCAAAAGCCCGGGTATCGGCCTAGGGGTTAACCAAAATTCACCGATCGGAGTCTGGTTATATCGGATCGCTGACGTCAGAGGCCCGTTGCTGCCAGGCCGTCTGCAGGGTTTTTTGAACCAACTCTTGGGTCAGACGCTCAAGCTCGGGTTTCAGGCTGTCCTGAAGCTTGCCCGCCAATGCAAACAAAGCGGCCTTCTCGGCGTGCTGGCGATCCAATGCCGCCAACACGCTGGCTGACAAGTTGTCGGGCTGCACCGAATGTGTCAGCACGGGAATCACAGTTTGCGGAACCACCGGTTCAGAAGCAGAAAAAGGTGTCATGTCGCAACCGCTTTGGACAAGTCATGTTGGTGAAGTTCATAGCCTTGGGCGCTGTAATGCTTCCAGCGCTGGCGCGCCGTCATGCGGCCATGGTCGTCGGTGGCCACGATTTCGATCAAGCGCTCATATTGATCAAAGCCCGCTGGCACTTCATCACCCAGATTGAGCAACACATCCAGAGAGCCCATGCCTTGCGCAGTTTCGCCCAACAAAATCGGCGATGCAGCCTGCACTTCGGGGGCATCCGTCGCTGAGCTGTGGGGCAAAAAATCATGGGCAGAAAAAGTCCACAAAGCCGCATCAAGCTGGCGCAGGGTCGCAGCCGCCCCCACCACCCCCACGCGCAAATTGCGCCCATGCGCCTTGCGCAGCAACCTGCATGCGTATTGCAGGCGCTCAGTGGTATTGAAGTGAAACTCGATGCGGGTCATGGGCACCCGTTCAGGCTGCGCGACGGGCGCGGGATGGTGTCTTGGGCGCAGATTGCGCCTGTGTCAGCAGGTATTGCAGCAGCAAGCCCACAGGGCGGCCCGTGGCCCCCTTGGCTGCGCCACTGCGCCAGGCGGTGCCTGCGATGTCCAGATGAGCCCAGGCAAATTTGCCGGCAAAGCGTTGCAGGAACTTGGCCGCAGTGACCGAACCTGCCGCCCGCCCCGCCACGTTGGCCACATCCGCATAGCGGGTCTTGAGGCCATCGGCGTAATCATCGTCCATGGGCATGCGCCAGCACAGGTCGCCCGACGCATCTCCTGCCTGCTGCAAGGCACTGGCCAAAGCGTCATCGGTCGCAAACAGGCCCGAGCGCACGGCCCCGAGTGCGATCACGCAGGCGCCGGTCAAAGTGGCGATGTCGATGACCGCGCGGGGTTTGAAACGCTCGGCATACGTCAAGGCATCGCACAGCACCAGGCGGCCTTCGGCATCGGTGTTGAGGATTTCAATGGTCTGGCCGCTCATGCTGGTGACCACATCACCGGGCTTGATCGCCATGCCATCGGGCATGTTTTCGGTGGCAGGAATCAATCCCACCACATTGATGGCCGGTTGCAATTCGGACAAGGCTTTGAACACACCCAACACGCTGGCCGCACCGCTCATGTCGTATTTCATTTCGTCCATTTCGGGGGCGGGTTTCATGGAAATGCCCCCGGTATCAAATGTGATGCCCTTGCCCACCAGCACCACAGGCGCCTGGCTGGCTGGCGCGCCGTTGTAGCGCATGACGATGAAGCGCAAAGGTTCGCTGGAGCCTTTGGCGACTGCTATGAACGAGCCCATGCCCAATTTAGCCACCTCTTTGGGGCCCAGCACTTCGCATTTGAACTTGGCACCTTTGGCCACGGCTTTGGCCGCCTGGGCCAGCAAAGTGGGCGTGGCATGGTTGGCCGGGCGGTTGGCCCATTCCTTGGCCAGTTCCACCCCGGCCACTTGTGCCTGCGCCACAGCCAGCGCGGCCTGGCACTCTGCAGACAAGTTGTCTACACTGAAAACCACCTGCTTCAAGGCGCGTTGCGCGGGTTTGCTCAAGGTCGTGGTGTAGCTGTAGCTGGCATCGGCCAAAGCGCCCGCAGCGGCCTGCACAGCAGCAGGCGTGGTCGCGTCGCCCAAATGAATACCCAAACGCTTGGGTTTGGCGGCCTTGATGGCCCCCCAGGCGGCTGCAGTGGCACTGCGCACCTGCGCGGGCGTGCCCTCGGCAGTGCATGCCACCACCAGGTGCCGACTCTTGACACCTTCCTGGGCGTAGGCCGACAGGACCGATCCGGCCTTGAGATCAAGATCCCCGTGTTTGACCGCCAATGCCACCAGTTTGGCAATGGGGTCTTTGGAATCAGTGGCAGCCCCTGCCTCGGTGGACCAAAACACGATCAAAGCATCAAGATCGTCACGAATGACACGGGACGAGGCACGTTTGTGGATTTCAAAGTTCATAATTCGGTTTTTCCTTCCCTTCAATGTTATTCCATTCTTCATTACGCAAGGACTTGGCGCGCAATTTCGGCGCCACGCTGGTGGTGCTGGTCACGATCGTGATGACCATCATCCTGATCCGCACGCTCGGTCAGGCCAGCCGTGGCACCGTGAACCCGTCCGAGGTGCTTCTGGTCATGGGCTTCAGTGTGCTCAGCCAGATGACGACCATCGTCACCCTCAGCCTGTTCATCGCCGTGGTGTCTACCCTGTCGCGCATGTATGCCGACAGCGAAATGGTGGTCTGGTTTTCCAGTGGGCAAGGTCTTGCCAGCTTCATTCGACCCCTGTTCCGGTTTTGCTTGCCGGTGCTGTTGCTCATCTCGCTGCTGGCACTTTTTGTCTGGCCCTGGAGCAACCAGCAAATCCAGGAACTCAAGCAGCGCTTTGAAAAACGCAGCGATGTCGAGCGCATCGCCCCGGGTCAATTTCAGGAATCCGCGGGCGGCAAACGGGTTTTCTTCATCGACAAGGACACCCCCGACAAACGTTTTGGGCGCAATGTCTTTGTCTCCAGCCAGGATGGCTCGATTGAAAGCGTGACCACGGCGCAGGAAGGTCGGGTTGAAGTCAATGGCAATGACCGCTTTTTGCAACTGGAACAAGGCCAGCAATGGCTAACCGACCTGAAGACGGGCGAAACGCGCCTGACCCGGTTTGAACACTATGAGTTGTTGATCGACAGCACCGTCAGTGCGGTGATGGACGTCAACACCTACCAGACCCCCACCTGGACCTTGATGCGCAACCCCACACCCGCCCACCTGGGTGAGCTCAGTTGGCGCATCGGTTTGACCTTCGCCGCCATCAACCTGGTGTTGCTGGCCTTGGCCCTGTCGGCGGTCAACCCCCGAGTGGGCCGCAGCTACCACCTGGGGCTGGCCCTGTTTGCTTTCATGGCCTACTACAACATGCTCAATGTGGGGCAAAGCCGCATCAGTACGGGCCGCAGCGACTTCGGCCTGTTCATGATCACGTTGCACGGCGGCGTGCTGGCTTTGGCTTGCCTGTGGATTTATGTCCGCCACATGAACCTGTCCTGGCGCACCCTTTGGCCCGCACGCCAGACCCCAACACCGATCACGCCATGAAAACCATACGCCGCCTGCTGCATGGAGAGATCATCAAAGCCGTCGGATTTGTGGCCATCGGCTTTCTGGCGCTGTTCATGTTTTTTGACCTGGTCGAAGAACTGCAGTCGCTGACCCGCCATGCCCACCAAGGCTACCAACTGCAGCACGCCGTGTACTACATTGCGCTCAAGGTGCCGGTGCATTTGTATGAGCTGATGCCGCTGTCGGTCTTGATCGGGACCATTTTTGTCATGGCCCGGTTGGCGCAAAGCTCTGAATTCACCATTTTGCGCACCGGCGGGCTCGAACCCCTGCGGGCTCTGGGTACGCTGCTGCAATTGGGGCTGCTGTTTGCCACCCTGACCTTTGTCACCGGCGACTATGTGGCCCCTTGGGCCGATCGCCAGGCCTTGTGGCTCAAGGGGCAATTCACCGGTCACCTGACGCTGGGGCAGACCGGTGCCTGGCTCAAGGAAACGCAGGGCAGCAGGCATTTCGCGGTGAATGTGCGCAGCTTTGACGGTCTCGCGCACATGCAGGAGGTCCGCATCCATGAGTTCACTGCGCAAGGCCAGTTGCTGGCCATCACGACCGCCAGTCAGGCCGACATCGAAGAAGGCCAATGGCAGCTCCGGCAAACCCAGCAAAAAACCCTGCAAGCGGAGCCCGGGCAGGTCACTGAAAGCTACCGCTTGGTCAACGCTCCCACCATGATCTGGCCCACACAGATCAGCGCAGACATGGTGGCTGCCGCCCTGCTCAGCCCGGACCGGATGCGGGCCTATGACCTGTTCAAGTACATGCGGCACCTGTCAAGCAACCAACAAAATGCACAGGCTTACGAGATCGAGTTCTGGCGAAAAGTGTTTTACCCGCTGAGTTGCCTGGTCATGATGGTTCTGGCCCTGCCCTTTGCTTACCTGCACTTTCGCTCGGGACAAATTGCCGGGCACGTATTTGGAGGGGTGCTGGCAGGCATCAGCTTCACCCTGCTCAACAACGTGTTCAGCTTTGTGGGCAACCTGCAAAACTGGCAGCCCCTGCTCACCTCGGCAGCCCCTGCCCTCATTTACAGCGCCATCTCTTTGGCGGCTTTCTGGTGGATGGTGCTGCGCCGATGACCACTCAAAAACAACCTTTTGACACCTTGGGCGTGATCCTGTTTGCGCACGGATCACGCGACCCCCTGTGGCGTTTGCCCATTGATGCGGTGGCGCAGCAAATGCGTGCACGTTGGCCTGATCTGGCGGTCGAATGCGCATTTCTGGAACTGACCACACCCGACCTGGCCACCACTGTGGAGCAACTCATGAACCGGGGCCTGACGCACCTGCGCATCGTGCCCATGTTTTTGGGCGTGGGCCGCCATGCACGCGAAGACCTGCCCAAACTGGTCGAAGAGCTGGCCACGGGCTACCCGCAAATGCAGTTTGAACTGGTACCCGCCATCGGTGAACACCCGGCCATGACCGCCTTGATGGCTGACATCGCAGCGGGTCAAAACCACTGAACCCAAGCCATCAATAGATGCGCAAAGGCATAATGGCACAAGCCAATATGACATTTAGCGTATGAACCTGCATCAATTTCGCTTCGTTCAGGAAGCCGCCCGCCGCAACCTGAACCTGACCGAAACCGCCAAAGCCCTGCACACCTCGCAACCCGGGGTATCCAAAGCCATCATAGAACTCGAAGAAGAGCTGGGCATTGACATCTTTGCCCGCCATGGCAAGCGCCTCAAACGCATCACCGAGCCCGGGCAGCACGTGCTGCGCAGCATCGAAGTGATCCTGCGTGAAGTGGGCAACCTGCGCAAAATCGGTGACCAATACAGCGCCCAAGACAGTGGCACCTTGTCGATTGCGACCACCCACACCCAGGCCCGCTATGTGCTGCCCGTGCCCGTGGCCAAATTGCGGGACAAATACCCGCAAGTCAACATCAGCCTGCACCAAGGGGCGCCCGACCAGGTCGCCAAAATGCTGCTGGACGACACCGCCGAAATCGGCATCGCCACCGAATCCCTGTCGGCCTACGAAGAGCTGGTCACCCTGCCCTGCTACGAATGGCAACACGTTCTGGTGCTCCCCCTGAACCACCCCCTGGCTCAAAAAGACCACTTGTCGCTGGAAGACATCGCCGGTGAACCCCTGATCACCTACCACCCCTCGTTCACCGGCCGAAGCCGGATTGACCACGCCTTTGCGGCCAAGAAGCTCACCCCCCGCATTGCGCTCGAAGCAATTGACTCGGACGTGATCAAAACCTATGTGCGGTTGGGCCTGGGCATCGGCATCGTGGCCGAAATGGCGGTCAAGGATGACCCGGTGCAAGACCTGGCCGTGCGTCCACTGGCCGGGTTGTTGGGCATGAACGTGGCGCGGGTGGCCTTCAAGCGCGGCGCCTACCTGCGCCACTTTGTGGTTCACTTTGCCGAACTGCTCAGCGACCGCCTCACCGCCCCGCTGATTGCCAAGGCCATGAACGGCCACGTCAATGACTACGAACTCTGACCATGAGCGCACACACCCCCACACTGATCTCCAAAGCGCCCCACATGGGCACCACCATCTTCACCGTCATGTCGGCCCTGGCGGCCGAAAAAGGCGCGGTCAATCTGGGTCAGGGCTTTCCGGACTTTCCGTGCGACCCACGCCTGCCCGAGCTGGTGAGCGACGCCATGCGCGAAGGGCTCAACCAATACCCGCCCATGACCGGCGTGGCCCCGCTGCGCGAAGCCGTGTCACGCAAAATCGAAGCTCTGTACGGTCGCCATTACGACCCTGCGAGCGAAATCACCATCACCGCCGGGGCCACCCAGGCGATCCTGACCATCATCCTGGCCATCATTCACCCAAGTGATGAAGTCATCGTGCTGGAGCCCTGCTACGACAGCTATGTGCCCAACATCGAACTGGCAGGTGGCCAGGTGGTGCGCGTGCCCCTCACACCCGGCACCTTCCGCCCCGACTTTGACAAAATCCGCGCCGCCATCACGCCCCAAACCCGCGCCATCCTGATCAACTCGCCGCACAACCCCAGCGGCATGGTCTGGTCGCGCGAAGAAATGCTGACGCTGCAAGAGATCCTGGCCCCCACCAACATCGTGCTGATCAGCGACGAAGTGTATGAGCACATGGTTTATGCCCCGCTGCAATACTGGAGCGCGGCCCACTTTGAGGGTTTGGCCGCCCGGGCCTTCATCGTGTCAAGCTTTGGCAAGACCTACCATGTGACCGGCTGGAAAGTCGGCACCGTGGCCGCCCCAGCGGCTTACACCGCCGAATTCCGCAAAGTCCACCAGTTCAACGTGTTCACCGTGAACACCCCCATGCAGCACGCCCTGGCCCGCTACATGGCCGACCCCGCCCCCTATCTGGAGTTGCCCGCGTTTTACCAGCGCAAGCGCGATTTATTCCGCGAGGGTCTGGCGCAGACCCAGTTCAAGCTGCTGCCCGGCGAAGGCACCTACTTTCAGTGTGTGGACATCTCGGGCCTGGCCGTGCCCGAGAAAAACCTGGGTGAAGCCGAATTCTGCAAATGGCTGACCACTGAAATCGGCGTCGCCGCCATCCCGCTCTCAGCCTTCTACGGCAATGGTTTTGACCAAAAGGTCATCCGCTTTTGCTTTGCCAAACAAGACGACACGCTGCGGGCTGCGCTGGGCAAACTGGCCAGGTTGTAAAAAAGGGCACCGTGGTGCCCTGATACTCAATCGTCCTGCGCCGCATCCAGCCCCGGAAACAGCACCTCGGTGTAGCCAAACCGGGTGAAATCCGTCACCCGCATCGGGTAAAGCTTGCCGATCAGGTGGTCGCATTCGTGTTGCACCACACGGGCATGGAAACCATCCACCGTGCGGTCGATCACCTGCCCCGACGGGTCAGTGCCGGCGTAGCGAATGCGTTTGAAGCGCGGCACCAAGCCGCGCAGGCCCGGCACCGACAGGCAGCCTTCCCAGCCATCTTCCTGCTCATCGTCCAAAGGCGTGATGACCGGGTTGATCAGCACGGTGCGTGGGATGATGGGGGCATCGGGGTAACGCGGATTGACCGAGTCCGATCCAAAAATCACGACCTGCAAATCCACGCCAATCTGGGGTGCCGCCAGGCCTGCACCATGGGCAGCGACCATGGTGTCTTCCATGTCCTGAATCAAATCCGTCAGCGTGCGCATCTGGTCAGAGCCCACCGGCTGCGCCACACGCAGCAGTCGCGGATCGCCCATTTTCAGAATTTCTCGCACCGTCATGGTTTTTCTCCTTGTAACAGCACCGCCAACCCGGCGTCATCGAGCACCGGCACACCCAATTGCTGGGCTTTGTCGAGCTTGCTGCCCGCCTCCGATCCAGCCACCACATAGTGCGTTTTCTTGCTGACTGACCCAGCCACCTTGGCCCCCAAAGCTTCGAGTTTTTCCTTGGCTTCGTCGCGGCCCATGCTTTGCAGCGTGCCCGTCAGCACCACGGTGATGCCCGCCAGGGGCATCTCGGTGGGGGCCAGCGCATCGCCTTCGGGCCAGTTCACACCG
>Ga0228701_1001553_pt1 | contig 15328 bp, 3 predicted proteins | sample McNCre117_Aug_MG_2_FD_178017 | JGI IMG/M metagenome (GOLD analysis project Ga0228701, IMG submission 178017) | Freshwater microbial communities from McNutts Creek, Athens, Georgia, United States - 11-17_Aug_MG | ecosystem: Environmental > Aquatic > Freshwater > Creek | place: USA: Georgia...
ACCACTGGCCCTGTTTTAGGGCCTTCAACAGCCTGCTTTGCAGGCCGTTGAGCACAGCGCAACAAGGCCATCTGCCGGGTATGCGCTGTCCTCAACGATCCCCCAAAAACCGTTTTCTGAGGCCCCGTCACAAGTGGGGCCCCGGATATGTGCAGCCCGAAACAGGAGAAAACCATGCTCGACGACACCCTCAAAGCCCAATTGCAGCAATACCTGGCCTTGCTGCGCCAGCCGATCCAGCTGATCGCTTCGTTGGATGACAGCGAAACCGGTACCGACATGAAGAGCCTGCTGGAAACCATCGTCAGCCTGTCGGACAAGGTCTCGCTGGACACCTCGGGCAACGACGCGCGTAAACCTTCTTTTGTGGTGGCGCGTGAAGGTGAAACACAAGGCGTGCGCTTTGCCGGTTTGCCGCTGGGCCACGAGTTCACCTCGCTGGTGCTGGCCTTGCTCTGGACAGGCGGCCACCCGCCCAAGGTCGAGCCTGAGGTGATCGACAGCGTCAAAGCCCTGGACGGCGACTTCAACTTCGAGGTCTACATGTCCTTGACCTGCCACAACTGCCCCGACGTGGTGCAGGCTCTGTCGCTCATGGCCATCTTCAACCCCAAGGTCAAAACCGTGGTGATCGAAGGCGGCGCGTTCCAAAAGGAAGTGGAAGAGCGCCAGATCATGGCCGTGCCCATGGTGTTCTTGAATGGCCAGGTGTTCGGCTCGGGCCGCATGAGCGTGGAAGAAATCGTGGCCAAGCTCGACACAGGTGCGGCCACCCGTGAAGCAGCCAAGCTCGACGCCAAAGAGCCCTATGAAGTGCTGATCGTGGGCGGTGGCCCTGCTGGCGCAGCGGCAGCCGTGTACGCGGCCCGAAAAGGCATCCGCGTGGGTGTGGCAGCTGAGCGCTTTGGCGGTCAGACCAACGACACCATGGCGATTGAAAACTACATTTCGGTGTTGGAGACGGACGGCCCCAAGTTCGCCGCCGCGCTCGAAGCCCAAGTGCGTCACTATGGCGTGGACATCATGAACCTGCAACGCGCAGACAAGCTGATCCCGGCTGGCGCCGATGGCTTGGTGCAGGTACAGATGAGCAACGGTGCCACGCTCAAAGCCAAAACCGTGATCCTCTCCACGGGCGCGCGCTGGCGCAACGTGAACGTGCCCGGTGAAGCCGAATACAAAAACAAGGGCGTGGCTTATTGCCCGCATTGCGACGGCCCGCTGTTCAAGGGAAAGCGCACGGCCGTGATTGGCGGTGGCAACTCCGGCATTGAGGCGGCGATTGACCTGGCAGGCATCGTCGAGCACGTCACTGTGATCGAGTTTGCCGAGCAGCTCAAGGCCGACGCGGTGTTGGTGAACAAGCTGCACAGTCTGCCCAATGTGACGGTGCACACCAACGCCCAGACGACCGAGATCACCGGCGACGGCAGCAAGGTCAACGGCATCCGATACAAAGACCGCGCCACCGGAACCGAGCACCATGTGGAGTTGGCAGGTGTGTTTGTGCAGATCGGCCTGGTGCCCAACACAGAGTTCCTCAAGGGCACGGTGGAACTGTCCAAGTTCGGCGAGATCGTGGTGGACGCCAAAGGCCACACCAATGTCCCCGGTGTGTTTGCCGCAGGCGACTGCACCACCGTGCCTTACAAACAAATCGTGATCGCCGCAGGCGAGGGTGCCAAGGCTGCACTCAGCGCCTTTGACCACTTGATTCGTTCCTGAGGTTGGGGGGGCGGTCAATCGCGACGAGGGCGTCGCTCCCACAAGGGGAGGGCACGGCGCTGCCTCTGTGGGAGCCGCGCCCCCGCGCCCCCGCGGCGAAAGGGTGGTCTATCGCGATGAGGGCCTCGCCTCTGCAGTACAGATTCAGGCTCTATTTGGGCTGGCGTCGGCTCGGCAGCAAGCTTTGAGGTGCTCCAACAAAGCTGCCGCTGCAGCAGGCAAGGTCAATGAATCGCTGCAGGCAATCACGTGATTTCTGCAGGCCCATCGATCACTCAGGGGAATGATTTTCAGTGCATAAAAATCCACAAAAGGCGCTGCGATTTCTTCTGGACAAATGCCCACATAACGGCCGTTTTTGACCAGTCTGAGCAACGCCTCAAACGTAGGAACTTCCACTCGATTTTTTTGGGGGATCTTGCTGATGCTGCCGGTTCTTTCCAGCATCAACTCCACCATGTGTGTGGTTTTGGTCCTGACGGTTTCATATTTAACAGCCTCTTCAAAGCTGACCGCATCCAATTGGGCCAATGGGTGGCTTTTGTGCACGACGGCCGCAGCACGGTCTTGTCTATAGGGCGTTAACTGCAAACCCGATGTGTCTGTTGCGTTCCAAAAAATACCCAATTCGGCATTACCTGCGCGCAGTTCATCGGCAATGGTCTGCTTGTCAGACTCCTTGAGGTTGATGGACACATTTTTATTTTCTTCAAGTGCCAAAAAACGCTCGATGTCGTTGAGCAATTGGCCTGCCGTCATGCTGTAGGACCCCATCACGGTGACCGTGCCAGACCTGTGGTGGGGCATGGCGGCGTGCAAATTGTTCAAATGCGCCAACAACGAAGCGCTTTTTTCCATCAGCACTCGCCCTTCAGGCGTCGGCGCAATACCCCGGTGAACGCGTTTGATCAACGGCCTGCCCAACTCTTTTTCAAGTTGCTGGATGCGCCTTGTCACCGTAGGGGGCGAGACATTTTCTCGCCGCGCGACCCGGGACAAGTTGCCCAATTCGCAAGCCGAAACAAAAAGCTTCAGGGTGTCAATGTCCATGGTGTTGGGGCCTTGTGGCGGGTGCTGCGGTCACCGGGTGCTGTTCAGAACAGAGCGCCAGTGGTCGGTGTCTTTTTGAATTTGTGCGCGAGTGGCCGTTGCGTCCAAGGCGGCACCCTCCATGCCCAAGGCTTGCAAGCCTGATACCGCGGCAGATTTGTTCAAAATTTTGCCCCATGCCTCGGAGATTTTGCGGTAAAGCATGGGGTCCGTTTGCGGTGCGGCCAGCAGATAGGCGTATGAAACAGCGCTCATGCCCGGGTAAGTTTCTGACAGTGTGGGCACATGGGGCAGCCGCACTGATCTGACCGGGCCCGTCACCGCAATCGTGCGAAGCTGCAGGGTGGATTCGTATTGCCGTGCCAAGGGAATGCTTAAAAAACCAAACGTTAGCCGCTGGGTGATCAAGTCACTCAGCATTTGAGAGCCGCCTTGGTAAGGAATGTGCTGCGCCTTGATACGCGCTTTTTGAAGCAGATGGATCGCACTGAGCTGGTGAACGCTGTAAATGCCCGGACTGCCGTAATTCGCAGTTGCAGGGTTCTTATGCAGGTCGTCCAATAACTCAGCCAAATGGGTGATGCGAGATGATGCAGCAACCGTGAGTGCAAACGGGGTGTAGCCCAAAGTGCCAATCGGCAAAAACTTCAGTGGATCGCTGGCGCTCAATGGCACTGTCTGATATGCAATGACCAAGGCTGTATCGCCCAAAAGCAAACTGGGGTTTTCAGGGCCAGCTTGCGCCACTTCGGTGCTGGCACGCACACCGTTGGCTCCGCTGAAGTTTTTGACTTGAACGGGCCGTTGGAGCTCGTCAGACAAGAGGGTTGCCGCATACCGCGCCAGCTGATCGGCCAAGCCCCCAGGGCTGTAACCGACATACAAGGTCACCGGAGACAGGGGGGCAGCGGTGACCGAAGGCAGCCACACCAGATCCGAAGTGATCAAGCAAAAGTACGCAAAAAAAAGCCTCCGCCCAAATTTCAAAGCCACTGCCCACCTGTTCATCATCGATTGTCTGTCTCTGTCAGCCCGAATGGCTAAAAAAGAAGTCTGATGATAGCTTGAGGCGGTTTGGCACTCAGTGTTCAAGGCGAATCGGACAGCATGAAGGAAGCACAGGCCACGTCGCAAAAGGCAGCGGGCCAGCCTCTTCTCGCCGCAGCTTAAATCACCCCCAAATCGTTTTGCACCAGCAGCAAATCCAAGCTGGTGTTGCTCTTCCAGATGTTGTAGGTGTGGGCAGCATCGTTCCAATTCGAGCCTGTCGTGGTCGTGGTGAGTTTGGTCCAGCCCGTCGTGCCTGTGCTGTCAGCCAAATCCACAGTCGCCCCAGCAGTGCCGCGCACGACCAGCTGGTGGTAATCCTTTGCAGAAGTCACCGCAGCCAAGTCCACCGCATCGCTGAGATCCAGCACGTCTTTGGCCGTAAGGATGACCTTGTTGGTTGCTGCACCCAAGTCAATCACCTCGATGCCACTCAGGCGGCTGTTGATTTCGGGGTCCATGTGGCCCACGTTGCTGATCCGGGTCAGGTCCAGTGTCAGGCCTGTGCCCGACAGGCGCAGGGTGTCCAGGCTGTAGACCGAACCGGGGTTGACGGTGTTGATGCCGCCATGGCCACCTTCGATGCTGGCATTGAAGTCCCCATTGTTGCCCGCCTGGCCATAGGGCGTTTGCAAAGCGGTGACCATGGTCTGGTTGATCGCAAAGGTGTCACTTCCATTGCCGCCGCGCAACACGCTGGCTGCCGTGGCGGTGAAGTCGTCATTGCCCCCAGCACCCACCAGCAGTTGGGCTGTGCCATTGTCGCTCAAGCTGTCGTTGCCTGTGGTGCCCATTTGCGCCAGAGTGGTCGGCATGAAGTTGATGTTTGTACTGCCAAAAATCACGTAGCTACGCCCCGCAGCGCTGCCTGCGGCCGGGTCGCTTCCGATCGCACCCATGATCAAATCCGCCAAGCCATCACCGTTGACATCGCCCGCGGCGCTCAAGCTCTGGCCACTGTAGTCATACATCGATTGCCCATTGACTGCAAAGCCACCGACCCCCGCGGCCACGGCCGACAGCTCTATGGCGGCAGACGACGTCTTGCCAAACACCACATAGCTACGACCGGCTAAATACCCTGCAGCAGGGGTACTGCTGGTTTCAGTCGTGACAATCAAATCCGCCAGGCCGTCACCGTTGACATCGCCCGCGCTGCTGACAGTGCTGCCACTCTGGTCACCAGCACATTCTCCATTGATGACAAAACCGCCGCTGCCCGCCGCCACACCAGACAGTTCAACTGCCGCGGTTGTGATCTTGCCAAACACCACATAGCTGCGACCTGCATCCCTGCCTGCTGAGGTATCGCTGCTGCGCGCACCCACAATCAAATCAGCCAAGCCGTCACCGTTCACATCCCCTGCACTGCTGACACTTTCCCCACTCCAGTCGCTGAAAGATTGGCCATTGATGGCAAAGCCACCCGTGCCCATCGCAACGGCCCAAAGATTGATGGGTGTTCCTGTCGATTTTCCGAAAATCACATAACTACTACCCGCTGCGAATTGGCCTGAAGGTGGGGCGTTCCAAGCCCCGACAAGCACATCCGCCAGGCCGTCACCATTGACGTCACCTGCCCCGCTCACACTGAAGCCGCTGTTGTCCAATGGACCTGCGCCGTTGATGACAAAACCACCTATCCCAGCGGCGACTGCAGTCAGATTGACTGCCGAGCCTGTGGTTTTTCCAAACACCACATAGCTGCGTCCAGACCCAGATCCAGCTGTGCCATCGTTTCCGTAGGCACCCACCAGCAAGTCCGCCAAACCGTCACCGTTGACATCGCCCGTGCCGCTGACGCTGTAACCACTGCGGTCATCGATTGCCTGTCCGTTGATGACAAAACCGCCGTTGCCTGCGGCTATTGCAGAGAGGTTAATGGCTACGCCAGAGGTTTTCCCATACACCACATAGCTTCGACCAGCATTTGAGCCTCCTGTGGGATCGCTTCCCCAAGCCCCCACGATGATGTCAGCCAAGCCATCACCGTTGACATCTCCAGCGCCACTTACGCTCACACCACTTTCGTCGTACATGCATTGCCCGTTGATGACATAGCCGTCAATGCCTGCAGCGACAGACGACAACTCAATGGCCGATACATCTGTTTTTCCAAATACGACATAGCTGCGACCCGCATCGACTCCAGCTGCCGGGTCGCTTCGTTTGGCACCCACGATCACATCGTTCAGGCCGTCACCGTTGACATCACCTGCACTGCTGACGCTGTACCCACTGTTGTCAAACGGTGCCTGGCCATTGATGACAAAGCCGCCCACACCCGCCGCAATGGACGACAGATCAATCGGTGCGCTCGGCAGTACGCGGCCATTCCCCAGCAACAACTGGGTGCTTCGTTCACCGTTGTAAACCTTGTAGCTGGCCCCGTTGCCGTCCGTGGCCGTGCCGGCGTAGGCCCAATTGCCTGACAGCTTCAAACTGCCTGCTGCGCCGTTGATTACCAACTGGTGACGCGCCACGCTCGTGCCCAAACCGCTCCAGCCGGTGCTGGTGTTGAAGGTGTTCATGCCCGCCATCTGGGCCACATCGATCGCACTCAGCGTCAGGCTGCTGCCGCTGGCGCTCAGGTCCACCTGCTCGATACTGGCGATGCGGTCGGTGCCTTCGGGGTCCGCCCCTGAGGCGTTGGCCACTTGTGTCATGTCCAGCGCGGTGTTGGCCGCCAACACCAGGTTGTCGGAGCCTGTGCCGCCATCGATGCGCGCCAGGCGAGTGGTGTTGCCGCCTTGGCCAAAATTGGACTGCAAGGCCGTGGCCATGGTTTGGTTGATGGTGAAGCTGTCATTGCCGCTACCGCCCGTTAGCACGCTGGCCGCTGTAGCGCTCAAAGTGTCATTGCCAGCCCCGCCAACCAGGGTCTTGGCTGTGCCCGCATCGGTTTGCGTATCGTTACCGGCTGTTCCCATCCAATCCACAAGGGTGCCAGTGCCAACAACACCAGTTGTGCTGCCAAAGATGACATAGGTTCGGCCTGCATCGATTCCTGCTGCGGGATCGCTGAGAGGTGCACCTACGAGCAAGTCGGCCAATCCATCGCCGTTGACATCACCAGCTGCGCTGACACTGACACCACTGCTATCTGAATGACATTGAGCATTGACAACGAAACCTCCCATACCTGCAGCAATTGCGGAAAGGTTGACGGCGCCCCCCGTTGTTTTCCCATAAATCACATAGCTTCGTCCACCGTTGAGTGCTCCAGTAGGATCACTTTCAGAGGCACCCACAATTAAATCAGTCAGGCCGTCGCCATTGATATCCCCTGCACTGCTGACGCTGACGCCAGACATGTCGTCGGCACATTGACCGTTGATTACAAAACCGCCAACTCCTGCTGCAATGGCTGAGAGGTTGATCGCAGTGCCAGTTTTCTTACCGAATACCACATAACTTCGACCGGCCGAATTGCCTGCTGCAGGGTCACTGTTTTGGGCACCAATGATCACATCAGACAAGCCATCACCGTTAACATCGCCCGCGCTGCTGACGCTGTAACCACTGCTGTCCCCCATGGATTGTCCGTTGATGACAAAACCTCCAATGCCATTCGCCACAGCAGACAGCTTGACTGAATCGTTGCCCGTCTTGCCGAATACGACATACGATTTGCCCGTGACTGTGTAGGGATCTGCGCCGTACGCTCCCACAATGAGATCCGCTAGACCATCGCCGTTGACATCGCCGGCGCTGGAAACGCTGCAACCGGTCATATCGTTGGAGCATTGACCATCGATCACAAAGCCAGCTGATCCCAAATTCGAAAGACTCACTGACGTTGAATTGGTTTTTCCGAAAACGACATAGCTTCGCCCGTTATTCTCAGCAGCAGCCGGTGCCCCCACAATGAAGTCGGTGAGGCCATCTCCATTGACATCGCCTGCACTGGACACACTTACGCCAGTTCGATCGTATGACGAACCTCCCGTAATCGTGAAACCACCCGTACCACCGGCCACAGCAGACAATTCAATTGCAGAACCGCTTGTTTTGCCGTAGATGATGTAGGTTTGTCCAACATAAGCGCCACCCACAAAGAGTTGACCATTGAAATTACTGGCCCACGGCGCTGCAATCATGAAATCGGCCAAACCATCGCCGTTGGCATCACCCGTAGCGGCAACGCTCCAACCGCTTTCCACTCCGTCTTCAAAGCCGTTCACGACAAAACCGCCGGTGCCAGCTGCTACAGCGGACAAATCAATTGCAGCGCCCGTTGTTCGTCCGAAAACGACGTAACTCTTACCTGCGGAATCGATATTGTTGGGGTCTGCTCGGGATGCTCCGATCAGCAAGTCAGCTAAGCCATCACCATTGACATCACCCAGACCGCTCACGGTCCACCCGCTTCGATCATCCGCAGATTGCCCGTTGATGACAAAGCCACCCGCCCCAGCGGCAACGGACGAAAGCGCAACCGCTGTCGGCCCTCCCGCGATTGTGAAACTGACCGACGTATTGGCCGACACATTGCCCGCCACATCGGTCTGTCGGGCCTTCACGGTGTAGCTGCCCGCCGTTGTAGGCGCGCTGTAGGTGCTGCTCCAGGTGCTGCCGCTGTCCAGCGAATACTGCAGGGTGGCACCAGCCTCGATGTTGGTCGGGCTCACCAAAGCGCCACCGTCGTCGGTGGCAGGGGTCAGCGCGATGTTGGGGGCTGCAGGTGCCGTGGTATCGAGGGTGAAGGCCAGCCCTGGCGACGTGGTGGTGTTGCCCGCCAGATCGGTGGATTCCACCATGATCTTTTGCTTGCCGTCATCGGCAGACAGCACAAAGCTGGTGCCACTGCCGACCGTCCAGCTGAGCCCTTTGTCTGTGCTGTAACGCCAGCTGCTGCCCGTGGCCAGGCCACTCACGTTGATGGTCTTGTTGGATGTGACGCTGTCGCTGTTGCTGGCCCCGGTGTCAGTGGCCAAGGCCAGTGTCACGTTGCCCACGTAGCTGGGGCGGTAGTCCAGTGCTGTGCCACTGAGCGTACCCACGTTGGAGGTGGTAATGCCATCGCTTTGGCGCACTTGCAATCCGCTGTAGACACCGGCGCTGGGCAAGAAAAAGCTGCTGCCGCTGCCATTGAGCCAGTTGGTCCCGCCGTCCAGGCTGTATTGCCAGGTGGCACCGGTCACCAGGTTGCCCACATTGACCCCGGCGAAGCCGGTGATGTGGTCGGTGCTGCTGGCGCCGCCGTCAAACGCCAAGCTCAGGGTAGGCACGTCGTTGACGGCGACCGTGCCGGTGGTGGCACCGGTGTTGTAGAGAATGGCCAGGCTGTTGTCGGCATCGGCACCATCGGTGTTGGCATTGCCTGTGGCGTCTGTGAAGCGGCCACTGGTAATGCCGATTTTGGCAGTGCCGGCGGCGTTGGCTGTGGGGGTGAAGGTCGCCACATAACTGGTGGCGGTGACGGCGCTGAGGCTACTCAGTGTGCCGCCGCTGACGCCGATGTCGGCGTCACTAAAGCTGTTACCCGGGGCTTCACTGAAATCAATGGTGATGGTGTCGGTTTGTCCTGCACCCAGGGTGCCGCTGCCGCTGCGGGCGATGGCTACCGTGGGGACCACTGCATCGATGGTCAAGGATGGTGTGGTGCCTGCCAATCCCAGGCCGCCATCGGCATTGGTGTAGCTGCCACTGGCCACCGTGATGCTGGCGGCACCGGCAAAACCGGCCGAGGGCGTGAACAAGGCGGTGTAGTGGGTGCCCGAGCCTTTGAAGTCGCTCAAGGTGCCGCCAGTCACCGTCACATCCCCCTGGGCAAAGCTGCTGCCCGGGGTTTCGCTGAAGTCGAAGGCGACGAGGGCTGTTTGGCCGCCCCCCAAGGTGCCCACATCACTGCTGATGCTGACGCTGGGGCGCACGGTAGAAATGGCAAAGCTGACGATGTTGTCGGCGTCTGTGCCGTCGGCATTGGCATTGCCCGCGGCATTGGTGAAGCGGGTGTTGCCCACGCTCACGCTGCCAGGCGAACGGCTGTCGGCATCGGGCGTGAAGGTGGCGGTGTAGCTGGTAGCGCTGACAGCGGTCCAGTTGCCGAGGGTGCCGCCTTGAACCTTGACGTCAGTGGCGACAAAGTCGCTGGAGGCTGCACTGAGGGTGAAGGTCAGCGTAGCCGTGTCGCCGGCGTGCATGACGGTGTTGCTGGCCACGCTGCTGGTGATTGCCACCGTGGGCCGCACGGTGTTGATGGTGATGGCCAAATTGTTGCTGACGCTGTTGCTGTTGCCAGCCGCATCCCTCAAGGCGCCGCTGGCCACCTGCAAACTGCCCGGGGTGGTGCTGTCGCTGTTGGGAATGAAGGTGCCGGTGTAGACGAGGCCGGTGGCGTCCACGGTTAATTCGCCCAGCGTACCGCCGCTCACGGTGATGTCATCCGCTGAAAAACCTGGCAATGCCTCACTCAGGGTGGCGGTGATGGTGGTGCTTTGCCGCGCCAGCAGGCTGCTGCTGCCGGTGTTAGCCAGTGTCACAGTCGGGGCCACGGTGTCCACTTCAAGCATGGCGAATTCAGCAGCGCTGATGTTGCCGGCCTTGTCGGTCTGGCTGACGTTGATGACTTCGGCCCCCTGGCCCATGGCGGTGATGTCGGCCGCCACCAGGGTGTAGCTCCACACGCCACTGCCGTTGGCCGTGACTGTGCGGGTGTTGGCACCAATGACCAGGCTGACGCTGGTCCCCGCCTCAGCGGTGCCGGTGATGGCGCTGCTGGCCTCACTGGCGCTGATGCGGTTGTCACTGGCCACCGCATTGACCACGGGGGCGTTGGCCTGGCTGTCGAAGGTGGCACTCAGGCTTTGCTGTGGCGAGGTGTTGCCGGCCGCGTCGGCTTGCCGCACTTTGATGGTGGCGGTACCGTCCTGGGTCAGTGCCAGGCTGCTGCCCACGCCAGTTTGCCAGGTGCTGCCGTTGTCCAGGCTGTATTGCCAGGTGTTGCCAGCAGTCACGCCGCCCACATTGACCAGGCCGTTGCGGGTGATGCCGTCGCTGGCGCTGCTGCCGGTATCGGCTGCCAGGCTCAAGGTGGGGGCGGTGCTGGGGGCTATCAAGTCGACCACCACGCTGCTGCTTGTGCTTGCGCTGATGCCGGCAGCTGCGGTGCCTGCGGCACCCGTGACACTGACCAAGAAGGTTTCGGTCAAGCCATCTTCAAATGTGATGGGGTGGAAAATCGAATAGTTGAATGTGCGCGCCACCGTGGCTGTCCATTCGCCAGTGACGTTGTTGTAGGTGATGGCGCTGCTGGGTAGCACGTAGTCGTAGTTGGGCGATGGCTTGTCGATGGTGACGTGGATATCGCTGGCCGTGATGGCAGCCAACACACCGGGCGTGTCGGATTGGATCTTGCCGCTCACGACGATGCCTGCGGCCTCTTCGGCCACATTTACCCAACGATCCCCCGCAGGGGGGTCCAGGCTGATGCTTGTGTTGGCAGCACCGATGAAGTTCCAGGCGGTGGCGGTGCTGATGCCTGCGTAAGCATTGCCCGCCGAATCCAGTACAGCGGTGTTGCCGATTTCAATGTGGTAAAGCTCACTCGCCACAAAGGGCGTGGTGGGGGTCAGCGTCAGCGTGTCCCCCAGGATGCTGACGGCACTGTCGGTGGCGTTGTACGTGGTGGTCTGGTTGTGGGTGTCGTTGACCAGCCGGATGGTGCCGCTGCCCGCCACAATGGTTTCGCTGAAAACCGCTTTCAAACTGGCCGCAGGCGTCACATAACCGCCGTCGTTGGGCAGCACGGTGAGCAAGGATGGGGCCAAGGTGTCGACCTGCAGGTCAGCCCGAAGGCTGGCCGCTGCGCCCGGCGTGCCGGTGGGGCCGGTGTAGTTGCCTGCCGCCACGCTGATGGTGGCATGGCCGTCGGCCGCGTTGGCGGTCGGGGTGAAGGTGGCGGTGTAATGCGTGCTGTCCACCGCAGTCAGCCCGCTCAGCGTACCACCTGTCACGGCAACATCGCCGGCTGTGAAACCGGTGGGGACACTGCCAAACGCGAAGGCGATGGTGGCGGTATCACCCGCGATGAGGTTGGTTTTGTCGCTGGTGATGTCGAGCGTGGCCGGTCCGGTTTGCAGGGTGAGGGCCACCGTGTTGTTGACGTCGGTACCGTCGCTGTTGCTGTTGCCGCCGCGGTCAATCACGCCACCATTGGCCACGCTCACACTGCCTGCGCCGGTGAAGCTGCCAGTGGGCGTGAAGATACCGGTGAAGACCGTGTGTGCGGCATTGGCGGTCAGCTCGCTCATGCTGCCGCCGACGGCGGTGACGCTGTCGACGTCAAACCTGTCGCTGGCTTCGCTGAGGGTGAAAGTGATGGTGCTGATCTGCCCTGGGCCCAGGTTGGTGGTGCTGGCACTCACGGCCACGGTGGGGCGCACGGTGTCGACGCTCAGGGAAAGGGTGTTGCCGGCTTCGGCGTTGGCGTTGCCCGCGGCGTCATGGAAAGCCCCGGCGGCCACGGCAACACTGCCCGCCGCCGTGGTGGCGCTGGTGGGGGTAAAGGTGCCGGTGAACACGGTGTTGTTCGCATTGGCCGTGAGGCTGCCCAGAGTGCCACCGCTCACCGTCACGCTGCCGGCATTGAAATCGCTGCTGGCTTCGCTGAGGTTGAAGGTCAAAGTGGCCGTCTGGCCTGTGGCCAGCACTTCTCGGTCGGTGCTGATGCTGACGGTGGGCGCCGCAGTATCAATAGCAATGTTCTTCAGTGTGCTGAACGATGCGTTGCCAGCCTTGTCGGTCTGCACGGCGGTGATTTGAGTTTGGCCCGAGCCCAGTGCGGCCACATCGGCCGATCCGAGGGTGTGGCTCCAGTTGCCGCTGCCGTCGGCTGTGACGGTGACGCTGCGCGATTGCAGGCCAGTGCCCAGCACCAGCTCGACAGTGGCGTTGGCTTCGGCTGTGCCGGTGATCGTGCTGCCGGTTTCGCTGGCATTGATGACGTTGTCGGTGGCTACCGCGTTGATGACGGGGCGGTTGGCCGAGGTGTCCAGCGTGAAGCTCTGTGTCGCGTTGGCAGAGGTGTTGCCCGCTGCATCGGTCTGACGGACCAGCACGGTGTGCGCGCCATCGGCGCCCGTGGCGTCCAGTGCAGTGCCACTACCGGTTTGCCAGCTGCCGCTGTCGATCTTGTATTCCCAGCTGGCGCCGGCTTCGAGACCGTTGACGTTGATGTGAGCGTCGCGGGTGATGGCGTCGCTGTTGCTGGTGCCGGTGTCTTGGCTCAGGGCCAGCGTGGGGGTGGCTGCACTGAGGTCAACCACGACGCTGCCACTGGTGCCGGCATTTGCACCGCTGGCCACGCCGGTGGTGCCGGCCACGGTCACGCTGACGGTGTAGGTTTTGTGGTCCACCAAAGCATTGGCAGGCAAGGTCAGGCTCCAGGCACCGGTGCTGGTGTTGTAGGTGCTGGCGGTGGCGTTGACGACGCTGCCCCCACCTTGCGGGGTCAGCGTGACGGTAAAGTCACTGGCCACAAAAGCGGCCACCATCCCTGCGGTGTTGGACTCGATGGTGCCACCAATGACCACACCCGCCGTGTTTTCGCTGTTGTTGACACGGTTGTCTGTGGTGATGCTGTTCAGGCTCACGCTGGGCGTGGCGGCGGTGAAATGCCATCCGCTGGCGGCCCAGCTGGTGCTGCTGGCGATGCCAGACCAGGCGTTGCCTGCCGCGTCGAGCAGGCTGCCTGCAACCATTTCAACGTGGTATTGGTGCCCAGCGACCAGGGTGCTGGTGGGGGTGACCGTCAGGGTTTTGCCACTGTTGCTCAGCATGTTGCTGATGATGGCCATGCTGCTGCGTGTGTTGGCCGTGTCGTCCACCAGCACCAGGTTGCCGCTCCCGGCATGGACCGTTTCACTGAAATTGATGACCAAGTCTTTGCCTGGCAGGACGGTACTGGCGTTCGCTGGCGAGAGGTCGGCCGTGGGCCCTTGGGTGTCAATGCTGATGCTGGGCGTGGTGCCTGCGGCGCCGCTGTTGCCAGCGTGGTCGGTGTAGCGCGCCTGGGTCACGCTGATGCTGGCCTGGCCGCTGCTACCGTCCGTGGGGGTGAAGCGCGCAGTCCAAACCAAGCCGGTGTGGTTGGTCAGATTGGAGAGCGTGCCGCCGTTGACGGCGATGTCGCTGGCGTCAAAGCTGTTACCCGGGTCTTTGTTGAACGTGAAGGTGATGGTGGCCGTTTGGCCAATGGCCAGCGCCGACACATTGCTGGTGATGGTGACGGTGGGGGGCGTGGTGTCAATGGCCAGATCGCCGGTGCTGGCCGGCTGGGCCTGGCCCCCGTTGATGTTGCCGGCTGCATTGGTGAAGCTGCCATCGGCCAGGGTCACGCCCCCCGTACCGGTGTAGCTGGTAGCGGGGGTGAAGACCACGCTGTAGTGTTTGCCGTCTCCAGCCGGCGTGAAGCTGCTGAGCGTGCCGTGGCTGGCCGTGAGGTCGGCCACGGTGAAATCGGTCGAAGTCTCACTCAGCATGATGTCGATGGTGGTGGCGTCGCCCATCCCCAGGGTGCTTTGTCGCGCCACCAAAGTGGCCGTTGGCTGGATCGTGCTGATGGCCATCAACACAGCGTCTGCACTGCCCGCCACACTGGCGTTGCCTGCCGCATCGCTGAAGACACCGGGTGCGATGCTCACACTGCCGGGGTCGGTGCGGTTGTTGTCGGGGGTGAAGGTGACACTGTAGCCGGTGCCACTGCCGGCAAAGTTGCTCAACGTACCGCCCACAGCCAACAAATCAGCGACTGTGAAATTGCTGGAGGCTTCACTCAGGGTGATGCTGAGCGTCGCCGTTTGGCCAGTCATCAGCGATACCTGGTTGCTGGTGAAACTGGCCGCAACTGGAGGGGTGTAGTCCAGGTTGGCAATGATTTGCAGCTCGGCCAGGGTGTCGGCACCAGAGCCATCGTCGGCCGTGGCCGCAATGGCTGCTTGCACAGCCGCCAAATTGGCGGAGGTCACACCGGTGATGCCCAACGCTTGCAGTTGTGCCAGTGTGGGCGCGGTGTTGCCTGCTGCGCCTGTGAGGACGGCGGTGGCGGCATCGGCAAGGGCTTGAACTTCGGCCACTGAGTCGGTGGCACTCGTGGCCAGGCTGGCCAGGGCGCTGTTGATCAGGCCCAGGTTGGTGGACGAAACGCCAGTCACACCTGCTGCCGTGAAGTCGGCCAGCACCGGTGCTGTGTTGGTGCCGTTGTATTGGCTGATCAGAGACAAGGCTGTGGCCCCGTTGGCCAGTGCTTGCAGCTCGGCCAGGGTGTCGGCACCAGAGCCATCGTCGGCCGTGGCGGCAAGGGCTGCTTGCACCGCCGCCAAATTGGCGGAGGTCACACCGGTGATGCCCAACGCTTGCAGTTGTGCCAGTGTGGGCGCGGTGTTGCCTGCTGCGCCTGTGAGGACGGCGGTGGCGGCATCGGCAAGGGCTTGAACTTCGGCCACTGAGTCGGTGGCACTCGTGGCCAGGCTGGCCAGGGCGCTGTTGATCAGGCCCAGGTTGG
>Ga0228701_1001556_pt1 | contig 15302 bp, 10 predicted proteins | sample McNCre117_Aug_MG_2_FD_178017 | JGI IMG/M metagenome (GOLD analysis project Ga0228701, IMG submission 178017) | Freshwater microbial communities from McNutts Creek, Athens, Georgia, United States - 11-17_Aug_MG | ecosystem: Environmental > Aquatic > Freshwater > Creek | place: USA: Georgia...
TCCACGGCGAGAGTTGAGGTCACCGATAACGTCACCCATGTACTCCTCGGGAGTACGAACTTCAACAGCCATGAGCGGCTCGAGAAGTACGGGGTCAGCCTTTCGGGCCGCCTCCTTGAAGGCCATTGAGCCTGCAAGCTTGAACGCCATTTCTGACGAGTCAACATCGTGGTAAGCACCATCGAGCAGGATGCCCTTGACGCCCACCATCGGGTAGCCAGCGAGAACACCGACTGCCATTGCAGCCTGGATACCAGCGTCAACCGAAGGAATGTATTCGCGCGGAACGCGTCCACCGGTGACCTTGTTCTCGAATTCATAGGTCTTATCAGCCGTCACCTGCAGCGGCTCAAGCGAGATCTGCACCTTCGCGAACTGACCGGATCCACCGGTCTGCTTCTTGTGGGTGTAGTCGTGCTTGTCGACGATGCGACGGATGGTCTCGCGGTAAGCAACCTGCGGCTTACCAACGTTGGCCTCAACGTTGAACTCGCGACGCATACGGTCAACGAGGATGTCGAGGTGAAGCTCGCCCATACCGGAGATAACGGTCTGGCCGGTCTCCTGGTCCTGCTCGACGCGGAACGTCGGGTCTTCTTCAGCAAGCTTCTGGATAGCGGTACCTAGCTTTTCCTGGTCAGCCTTGGTCTTCGGCTCAATAGCAACCGAGATAACGGGCTCTGGGAAGGTCATCGACTCGAGAACAACCGGGTTGTCGGTGTCACACAGGGTGTCACCGGTGGTGGTGTCCTTGAGGCCGATCACAGCGTAGATGTGACCCGCGGTCATGTTCTCAACCGGGTTCTCTTTGTTGGCGTGCATCTGGAAGATCTTTCCGATGCGCTCCTTCTTACCCTTGGTTGCGTTAGCGACCTGAGCGCCCGAGTCAACCTGACCCGAGTACACGCGAACGTAGGTCAAACGACCGAAGAACGGGTGAACGGCGATCTTGAAGGCAAGAGCCGAGAACGGGTCGGTAGCAACCGGGTGACGCTCGATGACCTTCTCTTCGTCACGAACATCGTGACCCTGAGTTGCCGGAACGTCGAGCGGGCTAGGCAGGAAGTCAACCACTGCGTCGAGCATGGGCTGAACACCGCGGTTCTTGAAGGCCGAGCCACAGAGAACCGGGTAGATCTCCGAAGCGATGGTCATCTTGCGGATAGCAGCCTTGATCTCAGCAACCGTGAACTGGTCATCGCCCTCGAGGTAACGCTCGAGAAGAGCGTCGTCACCCTCGGCAACGGTTTCGATCAGCTTGGCGCGGTACTCGTTGGCCTTGTCGACGAGGTCAGCCGGGATCTCTTCGATCTCGTACTTGGCACCCATCTGCACGTCACCCTTAGCGTCTCCACGCCAGGTCAGAGCGCGCATCTCGACGAGGTCAACAACACCCTCAAAGGTGTTCTCGAAACCAATCGGAAGCTGAATAACCAGCGGACGAGCGCCGAGGCGGTTGATGATCGTGTCTACGGTGAAGTAGAAGTCAGCACCCAGCTTGTCCATCTTGTTGACGAAGCAAATACGGGGAACGTCGTACTTGTCAGCCTGACGCCACACCGTCTCCGACTGCGGCTCCACACCCTCTTTACCGTCGAACACGGCAACGGCACCGTCGAGAACACGGAGCGAACGCTCCACCTCGACCGTGAAGTCAACGTGACCGGGGGTGTCGATGATGTTGATCTGGTTCTTGTTCCAGAAACAGGTCGTAGCAGCCGAGGTAATGGTAATACCGCGCTCCTGCTCCTGAGCCATCCAGTCCATGGTGGCTGCACCATCGTGCACCTCACCAATCTTGTGAGTGATACCCGTGTAAAACAGGATGCGCTCAGTCGTGGTGGTCTTACCGGCATCGATGTGCGCCATGATGCCGATGTTGCGGACCTTCTTGAGGTCGGTGAGCACGTCTTGTGCCACTTGATTTCCTTACGTTTGGTTTGCTTGAGAGAACGAGGCTCGTGACTACCAGCGGTAGTGAGCGAAGGCCTTGTTCGACTCGGCCATCTTGTGGGTGTCTTCACGGCGCTTGACAGCTGCACCAAGACCGTTCGAGGCATCCAGAATCTCGTTCATGAGGCGCTCGGTCATAGTCTTTTCGCGGCGGTCCTTCGCGTAGCTGGTGAGCCAGCGAAGAGCGAGCGTGTTGGCACGGCCGGGCTTAACCTCAACCGGAACCTGGTAGGTCGAACCACCAACACGACGCGAGCGAACCTCAAGGGTGGGGCGCACGTTGTCGAGTGCCTTCTTGAGAGTTGCGACCGCGTCGGTGCCAGTCTTGGCTTCGACACCCTCGAGTGCACCGTAGACGATGCGCTCTGCGAGACCCTTCTTACCGTCAAGAAGAATCTTGTTTACAAGCTGCGTCACGATAGGTGCGCCGTATACCGGGTCGGCAACGACGGGACGCTTAGGAGCTGGACCCTTACGTGGCATTACTTCTTCTCCAACTTCGCACCGTAGCGGCTACGAGCCTGCTTGCGGTTCTTTACGGCCTGGGTGTCAAGTGCACCGCGGATGATCTTGTAGCGAACACCGGGGAGGTCCTTCACACGACCACCACGAACGAGCACCATCGAGTGCTCCTGGAGGTTGTGACCTTCACCGGGAATGTAGGCGGTTACTTCGGTACCGTTGCTGAGCTTGACACGAGCAACCTTACGAAGAGCCGAGTTCGGCTTCTTAGGGGTGGTGGTGTACACACGGGTGCACACGCCACGCTGCTGGGGGTTCGCCTTCAGAGCGGGAGCCTTGGTCTTGGTGACCTTCGGCGAGCGTCCTTTACGAACCAACTGGTTAATAGTTGGCACTACTGCTTCTCCTTATTTGCGCTGCACGGTGACAGCCGCTCGGCCTTCGAGCGATGACCCGCCAGGCGTGAAACCGAATGTTCCAGCCCGTCGCGACGGGTATGCCGTGGGGATCACATCACGAGGATGTCTTGATCCTTATTGCCGGTGACCTCTGTTGCGCTTCGTTCTGTTACACAGCACGAAGGCGCTCGAAAGCGCACCAAGAGTCAAGTTTAGCCCGAAAAAACCAGCTCAAGCAAACTGCTTGGTGTCGGCGTTCCGGTCCTGCCAGCGCAGCGTGCCCAGGTAAGCCCAGCCGGCGAGCAAAGCAGAAGCGAAAATGATCCATCCGGGCGGCTGGAAAACGAACGCGAGCACCGCGAAAATGAGGTCTGCGCCGCCAAATTTGTTGTAAATGAGGGTCGCAACGGCCTCGGCGATGAAGCCACAGGCCCACGTAGTCAGTGCGATGCCCACGATGCTTCCGAAACGCACTCTCCCGCGAAATCCGAGACCCGCCCGAATCGATGCGATGGCCATCGCCAGAGCGGCAATAACGGTGAGGATGGGCCCGAAACCGGGGAGGTTGTCGGCAAACGTGAGTGGTTCATCCGCGTTGGTGAGCACCGCGGTGATACCCGCCCCGAGCAAGACGAGCGCCGCAAAACCCACCGCGAAGATGAACGCCATACCGATAATGAATTTTCGAGGAACTCGACCTGCTGTCATATGTCCATTAAACGACGAAGACCGCCCGTGTGGGCGGCCTTCGCGGTTCGCGCGAACACGAGAATTAGTTGTAGCTCGAGAAGTCATCCGAGTTGAACGATTCGAAGTCGACGAAGTCGAGGTCGGAGTCGTTCAGATCTTCAACCGGAGCGAAGATGCGGTTCGGGTAGCGTTCGGCCTTAGCCTCTTCGGTCGCCTCAACAGTGATGTTGCGGTAACGGTCGAGACCGGTTCCGGCCGGGATGAGCTTACCGATGATGACGTTCTCCTTGAGACCGATCAGCGGGTCAGACTTTCCGTCCATGGCGGCCTGCGTCAGAACGCGGGTCGTCTCCTGGAACGAAGCAGCCGACAGCCACGACTCGGTAGCAAGCGATGCCTTGGTGATACCCATGACCTCTTGACGAGCCTGTGCGGGCTTCTTACCCTCCTGCACAGCTGCGCGGTTGATGGCCTGGTAACGGCTGCGGTCGACAACCTCGCCCGGAAGCAGGTCGGTCTCACCGTGGTCGATAACCGTGACCTTGCGTAGCATCTGGCGAACAATCACCTCGATGTGCTTGGCGTGAACGGTTACACCCTGCTGGCTGTAAACGCGCTGCACACCATCAACCAGGTGGGTCTGAACCTTACCGAGGTCCTGCACGCGCAGAACATCCTTGGGGTCAATGTCACCCTTGACGAGCTGAGTTCCGACCTCAACGGTCTGACCATCTTCGACCTCGAGCGTGGCACGCTTGAGGATCGGGTAGATCTTCTCTTCGTCGCCGTTGTCGGGGGTCAGGATGATCTTGCGGCCCTTGTCGGTCTCTTCGATACGGATGCGACCGGTTGCCTCAGCAAGCGGCGAAGCGTTCTTCGGGGTACGAGCCTCGAAGAGCTCCTGCACACGCGGAAGACCCTGGGTCACGTCAGCTGCGTCAGCCGAACCACCGGTGTGGAAGGTACGCATGGTCAGCTGGGTTCCGGGCTCACCGATTGACTGTGCGGCGATAATACCGACAGCTTCTCCGATGTCCACGCGCTTGCCGGTGGCCAGCGAGCGGCCGTAGCACTCGGCACACACACCCTGAGCCGACTCACAGGTCAGCACGGAGCGGACCTTGACGTCGGTCACGCCAGCTTCAAGGAGCTGAGCAATCTGAGCGTCACCGAGGTCGGTGTTGGCAACCAGAACAACCTTGCCCTTAGCGTCGGTTGCGTCGGCAGCGAGGCTACGTGCGTAAACCTGGCTCTCAACGGTCTTGCTACGGGTGAGCTTGCCCTCGGCGTCAGCCGTCGCGATGTTGAACTCGAGGCCCTTAGCGGTGCCACAGTCTTCTTCGCGGATGATGACATCCTGCGAAACATCGACCAGACGACGGGTGAGGTAACCCGAGTCAGCCGTACGCAGAGCGGTGTCAGCCAGGCCCTTACGAGCACCGTGGGTCGCGATGAAGTACTCAACCACCGACAGGCCCTCGCGGTACGAGGAGATGATCGGGCGAGGGATAATTTCACCCTTCGGGTTGTTCACCAGACCACGCATACCGGCGATGTTACGAACCTGGAGCCAGTTACCACGGGCACCCGACGTAACCATGCGGTTGATGGTGTTGTCTTCGGGGAAGTTGGCACGCATGGCGTCGGCAACCTCAGCGGTGGCCTCAGTCCAAATCTGAACCAGTTCTTGACGACGCTCGGTGTCGGTGATCAGACCCTTGTCGAACTCGCCCTGAACCTTGGCGGCACGCTTTTCGTAACCTTCGAGGATCTTGGCCTTGTTCGGCGGGGTGATGATGTCCGACAGCGCCACGGTGACACCCGAACGGGTGGCCCAGTGGAAACCGGCGTCCTTGATCTTGTCGAGCGAGGCAGCAACCTCGGTCTTCGAGTAGCGCTCGGCCAGCTCGTTGACGATGTCCGAGATGGTTCCCTTGTCGGCGACCTTGGTCACGTAGGGGTAGTTCGACGGAAGCGTCTCGTTGAAGAGCGCCTGACCGAGCGTGGTTTCAACCAGCTTGGTTTCGGGCTCGGCACCGATCTCGGCGACGTAACCGGTCAGGCGGATGCGTACCTTGGCGTTGAGGTCAAGCGTCTTGGCATCGAGCGCCAGGATGGCCTCGGAAACCGAAGCGAACGCGCGACCCTCACCGAGTGCCTCGTCCTTGACCGTGGTCAAGTGGTGCAGACCGATGATCATGTCCTGCGTGGGCAGGGTCACCGGGCGACCGTCAGACGGCTTGAGGATGTTGTTCGAAGCGAGCATCAGGATGCGGGCTTCGGCCTGTGCCTCAACCGAGAGCGGCAGGTGAACAGCCATCTGGTCACCGTCGAAGTCAGCGTTGAACGCAGCACACACGAGCGGGTGAAGCTGAATAGCCTTACCCTCAACGAGCTGCGGCTCGAACGCCTGAATACCGAGGCGGTGCAGGGTTGGTGCGCGGTTCAGCAGAACCGGGCGCTCACGAATGATCTCTTCGAGAACATCCCACACCTGCGGACGGCTGCGCTCAACCATGCGCTTGGCGCTCTTGACGTTAGCGGTGTGACCGAGCTCCATGAGGCGCTTGATAACGAACGGCTTGAACAGCTCGAGAGCCATCTGCTTGGGCAGACCACACTGGTGCAGCTTGAGCTGCGGACCAACGATGATGACCGAACGGCCCGAGTAGTCAACGCGCTTACCGAGCAGGTTCTGACGGAAACGACCCTGCTTACCCTTGAGCATGTCAGAGAGCGACTTGAGGGCGCGGTTACCGGTTCCGGTAACGGGACGACCACGACGACCGTTGTCGAACAGAGCGTCAACAGCCTCTTGCAGCATGCGCTTTTCGTTGTTCACGATGATCTCGGGAGCACCGAGGTCGAGCAGGCGACGCAGGCGGTTGTTGCGGTTAATCACACGACGGTAGAGGTCGTTGAGGTCGGAAGTTGCGAAGCGACCACCGTCGAGCTGAACCATGGGGCGCAGCTCCGGCGGAATAACCGGGACAACATCGAGAACCATCGCTGCCGGCGAGGTGCCGGTGGTCAGGAACGACGAGACAACCTTGAGGCGCTTGATCGCACGGATCTTCTTGGCACCCTTGCCCTCGTTGATTTCGAGGCGCAGAGCCTCGGCCTCAGCTTCGAGGTCAAAGTTCTCGAGACGCTTCTGGATTGCCTCGGCACCCATGTAGGCCTCGAAGTACTCACCGTAACGGTCGGTCAGCTCAGCGAAGACAGCGTCTTCAGGCTTGAGGTCGCCCACCTTGAGGTTGCGGAAGTCATCCCATACGCGCTGGAGACGGTTGATCTCTTCGTCAGCCGACTTGCGCATCTGACCCATCTCTTTTTCAGCTGAGTCCTTGACGCGACGCTTCTGGTCGGCCTTGGCACCCTCCGCCTCAAGCGCTTCGAGGTCGGTCTCGAGGCGCTGCAGACGAACGGCGATGCGCTCGTCACGACGGCCCTCAAGAACCTTGATTTCACGGTTGAGGTCAGCCTCGAGCTGAGGCATCTCGTTGTGACGCATTTCGTCGTCAACATCGATCACCATGTAGGCGGCGAAGTAGATGACCTTTTCGAGGTCCTTCGGAGCCATGTCGAGCAGGTAACCCAGGCGGCTAGGAACACCCTTGAAGTACCAGATGTGGGTAACCGGAGCAGCGAGCTCGATGTGGCCCATGCGCTCACGGCGCACCGACGACTTGGTTACTTCAACACCACAGCGCTCACAAACGATGCCCTTGAAGCGCACGCGCTTGTACTTACCGCAGGAGCACTCCCAGTCACGCGACGGTCCGAAGATCTGCTCTCCGAAGAGACCATCCTTCTCGGGCTTCAGCGTGCGGTAGTTGATGGTTTCAGGCTTCTTGACCTCACCAAACGACCAACGACGGATGTCGTCTGCCGTGGCCAGACCGATACGAAGCTGTTCAAACGTAGTTGCATCGAGCAATTTATTAGTCCTTTATTTCGTTTCGTCTGGCTTCTTAGATCTCGTCAATCGACGCGGTCTCGAAGCGGCTAGAGATGTTGATACCGAGTTCGCTTGCGGCGCGGTCGGCCTCGTCGTCGTTGTCGCGAAGGCTGATGACATCGCCTGCACCGTTGAGAACCTCAACGTTCAAGCAGAGCGACTGCATTTCCTTCACGAGAACCTTGAACGACTCAGGAATACCAGGCTCCTGAATGTTCTCGCCCTTGACGATGGACTCGTACACCTTGACACGACCGACGATGTCGTCGGACTTGATGGTCAGGAGCTCCTGCAGAGCGTAGGCGGCACCGTAAGCCTCCAGTGCCCACACCTCCATCTCACCGAAGCGCTGTCCACCGAACTGTGCCTTACCACCGAGCGGCTGCTGGGTAATCATCGAGTAAGGACCGGTCGAACGAGCGTGGATCTTGTCGTCGACGAGGTGGTGCAGCTTGAGGATGTACATGTATCCGACCGAAACCGGGTACGGGAACGGCTCACCCGAGCGACCATCGAACAGGTTGGCCTTACCGGTCGAACCGATGAGGCGCTGACCGTCGCGGGTCGGCAGGGTCGAGTCCAGCAGACCTGCAATTTCAGTCTCGAGAGCACCATCGAATACCGGGGTGGCAACCTTGGTGCCAGGAGCGGCTTCGAAAGCGTTCTCAGGAAGCTCAGCAGCCCACTTCGGCGAACCGTCGACCTTCCAACCGTTCTTGGCGATCCACCCGAGGTGGGTCTCCAGAACCTGTCCGAAGTTCATGCGACCAGGAATACCGAGCGGGTTGAGCACAACGTCAACCGGGGTTCCGTCTTCGAGGAACGGCATGTCTTCAACGGGGAGAATCTTGGCGATAACACCCTTGTTTCCGTGACGACCAGCGAGCTTGTCACCTTCGGTGATCTTGCGCTTCTGGGCGATGTACACGACAACACGCTGGTTGACGCCCGAGCCGAGCTCGTCGTCGTCGTTCTCTGCGTCGAACATCTTGACGCCGATGATGGTTCCGGCTTCACCGTGAGGAACCTTCAGTGAAGTGTCGCGAACTTCGCGGCTCTTCTCGTTGAAGATGGCGCGGAGCAGACGCTCTTCGGCCGAAAGCTCGGTCTCACCCTTCGGGGTGACCTTACCGACGAGGATGTCACCAGGGCGAACCTCGGCACCGATGCGGATGATGCCGCGCTCGTCAAGGTTGGCGATGAGCTCAGGCGAAACGTTCGGAAGGTCGCGAGTGATCTCTTCTTTTCCGAGCTTCGTGTCACGCGCATCCACGTCGTACTCTTCGATGTGAATCGAGCTGAGCACGTCGTCCTGCACGAGACGCTGGCTGAGGATGATGGCATCTTCGAAGTTGTGACCTTCCCAGGGCATGAACGCCACGAGGAGGTTCTTACCCAGGGCGAGTTCGCCGTTCTCGGTGGCGGGGCCATCAGCGATGACCTGTCCAACCTCAACACGTTCGCCCTCGGACACGACAACGCGGTTGTTGTAGCTCGTGCCCTGGTTCGAACGGTCAAACTTGCGCAGCGAGAACTGCTTGGTTCCACCGGCGTCGCGGGTCACGGTGACAACGTCAGCCGAAACCTCGGTAACCACACCAGCGTCGCCGTCCTCGACGACGATGACGTCACCGGCGTCGACAGCTGCGTAGCTCTCCATACCGGTTCCGACCAGCGGCGACTCCGATCGGAGAAGCGGCACAGCCTGACGCTGCATGTTGGCACCCATGAGTGCGCGGTTTGCATCGTCGTGCTCGAGGAACGGGATGAGCGAGGTAGCTACCGACACCATCTGGCGCGGCGAAACATCCATGTAGTCAACCTCGTCAGCAGGAACGAGTTCAACCTCGCCACCCTTACGACGAACGAGAACCTTGGCCTCAGCGAAGTGCTTGTCAGCGGCCAGCTTGGCGTTAGCCTGGGCAACCACGTAGCGGTCTTCTTGGCTAGCGGTGAGGTAGTCGATGGTCTCGGTGACCTTGCCCTTGACGACCTTGCGGTACGGGGTCTCGATGAAACCGAATGCGTTGATGCGCGCGAACGAAGCGAGCGAACCAATCAGACCAATGTTCGGGCCTTCCGGGGTCTCAATCGGGCACATACGACCGTAGTGCGAGGAGTGAACGTCACGAACCTCAACACCTGCACGCTCACGCGACAGACCACCGGGGCCAAGCGCCGAGAGTCGACGCTTGTGAGTGAGTCCGGCGAGCGGGTTGTTCTGGTCCATGAACTGCGAGAGCTGCGAAGTTCCGAAGAACTCCTTGATGGCGGCCACAACCGGACGCACGTTGATGAGCGTCTGCGGGGTGATTGCTTCAATGTCCTGCGTGGTCATGCGCTCGCGAACGACGCGCTCCATGCGCGAGAGACCAGTGCGAACCTGGTTCTGGATGAGCTCACCAACGGCGCGGATACGACGGTTACCGAAGTGGTCGATGTCGTCAACATCGAGGCGAACATCGCTCTTCTTGCCGTCGAGGATTCCGGGCAGGGTTGCCTGACCGTCGTGCAGCGCAACGAGGTACTTGATCGTTGCAACGATGTCAGCAACCGAGAGAACCGAGTCACCGATGGGTGCGTCGAGGCCCAGCTTCTGGTTGATCTTGTAACGACCGACCTTGGCGAGGTCGTAGCGCTTGGTCGAGAAGTAGTAGTTCTCCAGGAGAGTGCGGGCAGCTTCGGCAGCAACCTGCTCGCCCGGGCGCATCTTGCGGTAGATGTCGCGCAGTGCGTCTTCTTTGGTGAGGATGTTGTCCTTCTCCAGCGTGACCGCGATCGAGTTGTACCCGGCGAATTCTTTCTGGATGTCTTCGCTGGTCAAGCCCAGAGCCTTGAGGAAGACGGTGACCGACTGCTTACGCTTGCGGTCGATACGAACGCCGACCTGGTCGCGCTTGTCGATCTCAAACTCGAGCCATGCACCGCGGCTAGGAATGATGCGTGCCGAGTAGATGTCCTTGTCGGAGTTCTTCTCGGGGGTGCGCTCGAAGTAGACACCGGGGCTACGGACGAGCTGCGAAACGACAACGCGCTCGGTTCCGTTGATGATGAACGTACCCTTGTCGGTCATCATCGGGAAGTCACCCATGAAGACCGTCTGAGTCTTGATCTCACCAGTGTTGTGGTTCATGAACTCGGCTTCAACGTAGAGCGGAGCAGCGTAGGTCTTGCCACGCTCCTTGCACTCCTGAATCGTGTACTTGTAGTCATCAAGTACCGGGTTGGTGAAGCTGAGCTGCATCGTCTCGTCGAGGTTCTCGATGGGCGAGATCTCTTCGAAGATCTCGTCGAGGCCCGTACGCGACGGAAGGTCTTGACGACCAGCCTTGGTAGCCTCTGCAACGCGCTGCTTCCAGCGCTCGTTGCCGACTAGCCAGTCGAAGCTCTCAGTCTGAAGCTCAAGCAGGTTAGGAACCGTGAGCGTGTCAGTGATTTTTGCGAAAGAAAGGCGCGTTGCGACGCGACCGTTCTTGGGGGACTTTGATGCGTTGCGCGAAGCAGCCAAAGTAATAACCTCCGGTACGACCGTTCAGGTCGATTGGTGTGTTTGTCGTTTTATTGCGGGCGCGCCAGGAAACGCCGAATGATGCTCACCTCGAGGTGCCGTTACCTCGCCGTGAAGACTTGTGACACACCGACCGCAATATGAGGGCATGACAAACTGACGCGCAAAGTACAACTCTATAACGATTTGGGCAAGTCTGTCCACCCGCAATTTAGTAACCTTAAGCCGTGGTCGCGCATCCTTCTGTTCGTTTGAAGCTGTCGGGCCACATCGCCTCGATTGAACCCGACCCATATCAAGATGGCGCGTACATTCTCGATGTCGACGGCACACCACAATCCCACGTGTTTATTGACGAGCCCGACGAACTGTTCTTTGAATATGTGCGCCGCATTGGGCATGTCATTGACGTGGTCGCGCCTGAGGGCACGCCCATTACCGCGGTTCACCTCGGTGGCGGCGGGCTCACGCTCCCACGCTTTGTTGAGGCCACACGTCCAGGTTCGCGGCAACAGGTGATTGAACTCGAGCCCGACCTCATCGACTTCGTGCGTGAGCACCTGCCCGTGCAACGCAACGCCAATATTCGCTATCGGTACGGGGATGCCCGCGAAGTACTAGCAAAACTGCCCGCCGGTTTACATGGCACCGTGGATGTGGTCGTAATTGACATTTTCAGCGGCGCCCGGACCCCCGCGCACGTCACGACGGTCGAGTTTTTCACCGAAGTCGCAGCGCTGTTGGCACCCGAGGGCGTGATGATCATCAATGCTGCCGACGGCCCTGGCCTTGCTTTCGTCAAGAACGAAATTGTCACGCTGGGGATGGTCATGCCACACGTGATGGCCTTGGGCGAGGCACAAGTACTCAAAGGTCGCCGCTTTGGCAATGTGGTGCTCGTCGGGTCATGTCGCGATGACCTTGACGAGTGGTTGCCGCGCATGATGGCACGCGGTCCGCACCCGGCACAGGCACTCACGGGCGAACGACTCTCCGCGCTCGCCTCGGGTGGCAAGGTCGTGACTGACAACACCGCCATCGACTCCCCCACCCCGCACAAAACGATTTTTCAAGCGGTGCGTCGCTAGTGGCCGATTTAGCTCGAGTGCGGGTCTGGGCGGATGCACTCATCCGCTTGCATCTCGACCCAGCCGAGTGGTCCTTCGACTTTGATCACGCTCGCACTCGTGCCGGCTTGTGCGATTTTGGCAAGAAGCGCATTTCGGTGTCACGCCATCTGGCGGCCAAGTACGAAGATGACGAGATTCACCAGGTATTACTGCATGAGGTGGCCCACGCGCTGGCTGGTAATCGCGCCGGCCACGGTCCGGCCTGGAAAAAGGTCGCGCACGAACTCGGCTACGACGGCAAACGTACTCACGATGGCAGCGCCGCCCATGAACTCGCGCCCTGGCTCGGTTCATGTCCTTCTGGGCACGCTCACTACCGCTTTCGCAAGCCGACACGACCACTTTCCTGCGGCGCCTGCGCGAAAGGTTTCAACCGCGCCCACCTCATTACCTGGGAGAAGCGCGAAGTGCTTTAGGTTGAAACCAACTTGGGGGTTTTGTCATGAACGTTTTTCTGCGACTCGAGCTGGACTGCGTGCCTGATGCCGCCTGGCAGGCACTTCGTGATCCGCAGATGCTCGTTGCTGCATCCCGCCCACTCATTGCGGTTCGCTCGCGGGAGCCGCTGCCGACCGAATGGGACGACAAGAAGGTGTACACCGTCGGGCTCTGGTTGTTTGGGCTGATTCCGCTGGGAAAACGCACCATCGATGTTTCGTACAGCGAGCGCCCAGGCAATGTGCGCATGCTCATTGATCAGGGTGAAGCGCTCGGCGGACCATTAGGTCTCATGCGCGACTGGGATCATCGCATGGCAATCTCACCTGGAAAGGGCAAGACCACTCTGTATCGCGATCGGCTCGTTGTGCGTGCCGGCATATTCACATTCCCGCTCTGGCTAGGCATGTGGATGATGTGGCAATACCGATCGCGCCGCATCGCTCACCTCGCGAAGTCGTGGCGTTAGCCCTCGATCAAGGACCTCAGTGACTAGCTGTTGCTGAGGTCGGATTCGTCGAGCTCAACCAGAGCATCGGGTGATGAGAGTGCCCGCAATGCAAGAGCGAAGTCATCCATCACGTCATCAAGTTCGGCAAGTCGAGCCAAGCGGATGTTGGCATCGGAGACCGCATTGGCCGAGTGCTCACTGAAACGGATGGTGAGAGCTTCGGCGCGCGCACGAGCCCTGGTAATGAGGCCAGCAGCAGTGGTGCGAGCGGAGCCCAACAGTGCCTCGGCCTCGTCACGGGCGGCGGCCAGGTAGCTTTCTGCCTCGGCACTCACCTGCGCTGCCTCGGCAGAGGCAATGGTCAAGCGCTCGTTTGCTTCGGCAGCCATGATCTGAACCTGAGCCACGGCATCTTCGTGCAGGGTGAGACGCTCGCGCTCAGCCTCATCCAGCGCAACCTTGATTTCGCGCTCGATGCGGAACTGTTCACGCTCGGCGATTTGGCGCAACGTTTGTAGCTCAGTCTTGACGTCTTCTGTTTCTTGGTGAACCCGCGCGCGGGTCTCGGTTGCCTCGCGCTCGGCCTCAGAAATCACTGTGGCAGCCTTGCGCTGGGCAATCTCGATGGAGGTACGAATCTCTGTGTTGGTTGCTTCAGTCTGATTATTGAGATCGGAGGCGCGACGCTCGCTCTCAACACGCTGGTCTTCGGCGCGGCTCTCTGCCTCGCCTACCAGTTTCTCGGCACGCAGACGCGACACACGCGTAATCTGCTCGGCCTCTGCGCGAGCACTTTCGCGCAACTGGGTCGCTTCGGCAGCGCCGTCTTTGACCATCTTTGCGGACTGCTCTTCGGCCACACGCAGGGTTTGCTCGAAGGCCGAACCGAGGTCAGCAAACGATGGCTTGGAATTGGCGCGCTGCAGGGTAGCGCGGGCCTCTGCCAGGTCACGTGTGAGGCGTTCGACTGTCTTTTCGGCGGATGCGCGTTCGCTCTCGAATTGGCTCACGCGAGCATCAAGCTCAGCCAGAGCAGCATCGACCTCAACTTGGTCGTAGCCCTTACGAGACGGGCGAAGTGAACGAGCTTCAGCCATGACTAGTTCACCTCATCGCGCGCGTCAGGAATCGAGTCAGCGTGGTCGGCCTCATCTTGAGCAGACAAAACCAAATCAAGTTCACGAGCAAGGTCGTGCAGGCTCGCTCGGTCGAGCTCAATCTCGGCAAGACGTTCTGTGGTCTCAGCCTGCAACGACTCAGCGTGAGTGCGCAGCTGAGCAGAAAGTTCGTTCGAGCGGGCACGGGCACGGGCGATCAGACCTGCGGCGGTGTCGCGGGCAGCGCGAGTCATTGCGTCGCCCTCCTCACGCGATCGGATGAGCTGGGCTTGCGCCTCATTAAGCAGCGCTTGGGCGCGCGCATCCGTGTCAGCGACCTGCTTCTCTGCATCACGGGTGATTTCAGCGATGTAGGTCGAGGTCTGTTCGCTCAGACGCTTGGATTCACGCTCGGCCTTTTCTTGGCTCGCCTCGACTTCGCGAAGGATGCGCTGCTGTTCGCGCTCGTTGAGCTGACGCAAGGTCGCAAGCTCGGCACGAGCATCGTCGCTCTCTTTGTGCACCTGGGCAAGAATTTCGATGGCTGCTTGGTCGGCGTCTTTTTCGATCTGCACAACCTGTTCGCGCGCCTCGTCACGAGCGGCACGTGCAGCGTTCAAACGCGCCTCCGCGTCGGCGACGAGATCCTGGGCGCGGGTGTGGGCTGATGCCTGAACGTCGTTGGCACGCTTCTCGGCCTCGGCGTTGAGCTTCTCGGCCTGGCGGTTTGCCGTTCCGACGATGGTCTCGGCTTCTGCCTTGGCCGCGTCGCGCAACTCAGAAACCTCTGCCGTAGCGTCTTTGAGGAGCTTGCCGGCCTGTTCTTCAGCAACGCGCAGGGTCTGCTCGAATGCGGCACCCAGGTCAGAGAATGACGGCTTGGCGTTAGCTCGCTTCAGCGCACTACGAGCCTCATTGAGTTCGCGGGTCAGGCGTTCGATAGCTTTTTCGGCGTCTTCGCGCTGGGCCGAAACCTGGTCAAGACGAGAAGTAATCGCCGAGAAGGCACGATCAACGTCGGCCACCTCGTAACCACGACGTGACTCCGTGAATTTGGGAGTGTCAGCCATCTCGACTCGAATCTGTATGAACTTTCATGTTTTGGGAAACACAAAAGAAGAGGAAATCCTCTGTCACAAGTGTAGCCGGAGATACCGCGCCACGGATGCCGTGTTTTAGACCGTTAGTACAGGGTTTGTCACGGATTAATACAA
>Ga0228701_1001558_pt1 | contig 15293 bp, 13 predicted proteins | sample McNCre117_Aug_MG_2_FD_178017 | JGI IMG/M metagenome (GOLD analysis project Ga0228701, IMG submission 178017) | Freshwater microbial communities from McNutts Creek, Athens, Georgia, United States - 11-17_Aug_MG | ecosystem: Environmental > Aquatic > Freshwater > Creek | place: USA: Georgia...
CTCGTAATATAATTTATTGAGTCCAGGCATGACAATACCTATCGCATCTTGCGACCCTGCTATTTGTGTAGTGCCTGGTGGGTTCTCATAACTAAATAAAACCTTGCTTAACATGATGGGATCTCCATCAGGCAATTGGGCTTTCCAAAGTTCAATGGCTTTATTGCGTGTACTACTCGACATGCCACTTCGATGATTGAATTCAATAGTGGGTTCGATGGAGATAGTCAACACAGGGCCTGGGTGGTGTTGGTTTACATAGGGTTGATCCAACCATCCACCTGCTAGATCAATTCTAAAAGGAATAGTGGAATTGGTTCTTAAACTGGTGGTGGATCTTTCTGGCAAACCCTTTGTGGGTATGCGATCTAACACAATATAGTCAATTCCTTTACTTGCACACAAGCTGGCTTTTGAGGGTGTATTGCCATCTTCATTAACAATAAATATGTGTGGTTGGATATCGTTTAATTCATTTTCAAAATCGATCATTCCAGCACCTGTATTGATTCTACATTCTTTTACACAACGCAAAGCTTGTATCATGTACTTTCTTTCCTGTTGTGTTATGATAGGGTAGCGTCCTTTTAAATCTTTTACGGTGGCATCCGATCCTATACATACATAGAGGTCTCCATATTTGGATGCTGTTTCTAAAAATGCAATATGCCCACTATGTAATAAATCAAAACAACCACTAACAAATACTTTTTTTGTCTCCAAGCTCATTCTTTTTCTTTTGCAAGTACAATTTATACAAATCCACTAAAAATTCCTATTAACTTTGGGTATGCTTAAGATTTTAGATTGGGTAGTGGCTATTTGCACCATTTTATATGCTTTACTATTAATGGCGTATCGTTATTGGTATAGTAAGATGGCCATTTTTGTTGCTTCTAATGCGGTTACTGAATTTACCAAATTCACCATTGTCATTCCTGCACGCAATGAAGCTTTGAACATTAAAGCCTGTGTAGATTCCATTATGCAACAAGACTATCCAGTAGATGCTTTTGAAGTGATTGTGATGGATGATTTTTCGGAAGATGACACTGCTTTTATTGTAGAAGCATTGCACCATCAATATTCCAATGTGCACTTGATGCGTTTGTCTGATTATTTTACACCAGGTGAACTAACTGCCTTTAAAAAGAAAGCAATAGAAAAAGCAGTAAGTCGTGCCCATGGTGATTGGATTATTACAACGGATGCAGATTGTATTGTGCCTTCTGGGTGGCTTGCATTATACAATCAATATATCATTACTAAAAAGCCGGTATTTGTGGCAGCACCTGTGATGTTTATAAAAACAAAAGGGATATTGAATCAATTTCAAATACTAGATTTTTTGGCTTTGCAAGGCATTACTGCAGCAGCTGTAGGAGCAGGTAAGCATAGCATGAGTAATGGTGCGAACCTAGCATTTGAAAAAGCTGCTTTTATTGCTGTGGGTGGATACCAAGGTGTTGATCATATTGCGAGTGGAGATGATATGTTTTTAATGCATAAGATGAAACAGACTTTATCTAAACCCATTGGTTATTTATTTCACCCTGGGGCTATTGTACAAACGGCTGCGATGTCTACTTGGAAAGAATTTATCATGCAAAGAATTAGGTGGGCAAGTAAGGCAAGATATTACGATGACCAATCTATTTTTTGGGTATTGCTCTTGGTATATATTTATAATTTTAGCTTTTTATTGCTTTGCTTAGTGGGAGATTATAAATCACTGATTTTAGCACTCGCTTTTAAAACATTTTTTGAATTGTTTTTCTTGGGTCCTGTTGCCAGTTTCTTCAACAAAAAGCAAGAATTGCGCTATTTCGCTCTATATCAGCCCATTCATATACTTTATAATATAGTAGCAGGCTTTTTCGGACAGGTGAAGACTTACACTTGGAAGGGTAGAAAGGTCAAATAAGCAGTGGTTTTACCCCGCTATTTTAGTAATTTTGCACTCTAATTATTAGAGTATGTCTGCTGAAACCGTTCAAGCTACTGTTGCTGCTTTAACAGCCAAGGATTTTGCTACCGATCAAGAAGTACGTTGGTGCCCTGGATGTGGTGATTATTCCATTTTGGCACAGGTTCAAAAAGTGATGCCTACTATTGGCGTTCCTAAAGAAGATATTGTCATCATTAGTGGTATTGGTTGTAGTAGTCGTTTCCCTTATTATATGAATACTTATGGCATGCACTCGATTCATGGTCGTGCTACTACTATTGCAAGTGGTTTAAAAGCATCTCGTCCTGAATTAAGTGTTTGGATTGTTGCGGGAGATGGTGATGCATTAAGTATTGGTGGTAATCATACCATTCATTTAATGAGAAGAAATTTTGATGTGAACTTTTTAGTTTTTAATAATCAGATTTACGGTTTAACAAAAGGGCAATATTCTCCTACTTCGGAAGTAAATAAGTTTACAAAGAGTAGTCCTATGGGAAGTATTGATCATCCATTTAATCCTGCTGCTTTGGCAATGGGTGCAGACGTGAGTTTTGTAGCTAGAAGTATGGATCGCGATCCTAAACATTTGCAAGCAATATTAACAAGAGCTGAAAAACATAAGGGAACTAGTTTTGTAGAGATCTATCAGAACTGTAATATTTTCAATGATGGTGCTTTTGAAATTTTTACTGAAAAAGCAACAAAGCCATTGCACGCATTATTTGTAGAACAAGGCAAGCCATTATTATTTGGGGCTAATAATGAAATGGGTGTTCGTTTTGATGGTATGCGCCCCGAAGTGGTTACCATTGGTGAAAAATATAGTGCAGATGATATGTGGATCCACGATGAAAAAGATTTTTATAAAGCACAAGTACTTACTCGTTTGTTTGATAATCCAAGCGAAGTGGGTGCTGTTTTCCCAAGACCTTTTGGCGTGTTTTATACTGCTGATCGTCCTTGCTATGAAGATATGATGGCACTTCAAATTGAAGAAGCTATCACTGCAAAAGGAAAAGGTGATTTAGATGCATTGATTCGTGGTAAAGAAGTTTGGGAGATTCAATAATCTCTATTCATAATTACAAATCAATATAATTTTTCTTAAGGGCTGTCATTACCATGGCGGTCCTTTGTTTTACTTGTAGTTTTTTAAATACCCTATCTCTATACCCATAAATGGTATTTACACTTTTTTGTAAAATAGTAGCGATCTCTTCATAGCTTAGATCATTAGTGCAAGCCTGAATAAATTTGATTTCATTTGCAGTAAGTGGCTTTTCATTATAACTTAATTCCTTTAATTGTATTTCTCCTACAATATTGCTTGTAATCAATTTTGATTTATCTGCTGATAGATGAAATCTAGTTCTTGAACGCACCATTTTTTTTAAATCTATCAAGGGTTCGTCCGTAAAAAAGATACCTTGTAATCCATGCTTCATTAAATAACATATCGCTTTCATAAATTTGGCGTCAGATTTTAATAAGATATAGGTATGATTGCTTCTACTTCTCAAAATTTTGATCACTTGTAAGATTTCTTTGTAATTATAGGAATCGGCGATGATGCATAAATCGGGATGCTGAGCTTCCTTTGTAATAAACTGACAAAAATCAGTGATATCGCCACTATGGTATAGGACTTTGCACTCCTCTTGTTGTTCCATAGCCATTACAAAAGAAGTTCTTGTCACCACTTTTTCTTCTAGATAAATGATACTAAACATGCCATCTATTTTTCTTTAAATTAGTACAATTGGATTGGAATAAAAATGGGTAATTTTACATCAAAGATTTTATGCTAATTAGTATTCATCCAGAAAATCCACAAGCTAGACAACTTTCCATGGTGAAAGATTGTTTGGAAAAAGGGGGCATCATTGCGTATCCTACTGATACCATCTATGGATTGGGATGTGATATTTTTCATCCAGAAGCAATTGAGAAAATATGTGCCATTAAAAAAGTAAATCCTGAAAAAGCACAATTAAGTTTTATCTGCTCTGATCTAAGTGATTTAAGCACCTATGCGAAGTCAATTGATAATAGTTTGTTTCGCATCATGAAAAAATTATTACCAGGCCCCTATACTTTTATTTTACCTGCAAGTAAAGAAGTGCCTAAAATTTTACAATCTAAGAAAAAAACTATTGGGCTTCGTATACCTGATAACTTAATTGCCTTATCTATTATTAAAACATTAGGTCATCCTATTTTGAGCGCAAGTTTTCCTGGAGACAATGTAGAAGATTATACAGATCCTGAAATCATTTATGAACATTGGGGCCATCAAATTGATATGGTTATTGATGGTGGTATTGGTGGTATCACACCTAGTACAGTGGTGGATTGTACTACAGACAGCTATCAACTAATTCGTCAGGGTGCTGGTGTGTGGGAGTATTAAATGGGCTCTTAAAGTATCTTAAAACTTTTTCGGTGCTCATCACATAAGCCATATTGAGCAATGGCCGCTCGGTGTACAGCCGTTCCGTATCCTTTATTTTTATCCCAACCATATTGTGGGTACTGTTCATGTAATTGCATCATATAAGCATCACGAGTCGTTTTGGCAAGTATGCTGGCAGCTGCAATGTTTGCATACTTGCCATCCCCTTTTATAATGGTTTGATGTGGAATTTTTTGATAGGGATAAAAGCGATTGCCATCTACCGCAATAAATGAGGGTGGGGTAGGGAGTGCCTCTATTGCCAAGTGCATACTTTTAATAGCACATTTTAAAATATTAGAAGCATCAATCTCCTGGGCAGTTTGAGAAGCAATCGCCCATGCAAGGGCCTGTTCTTTAATAATGGGTGCTAGTAGGTCTCTCTGTTTTTCGCTGAGTTTTTTACTATCATTTAATAAAGGATGATAAAAATCCTTGGGCAATATTACTGCAGCTGCAAACACAGGGCCAGCATAACAACCCCTTCCTGCTTCATCGCAGCCTGCTTCTAGTAATTTATTTTGATACGCATTTAATAACACAGCGTAAATTTCTTCTTTATTAGCCACAATCCAAAATCATTTTATATCTGACATTGTGATTACTTAGTACCTTTGCGTTATTATTAGTCAGTAGAAAAGTACATGGAAAATTTTAATAAAAAATCGAATGCCGTTGCTAATTGGTTATTAATAGGCGTGGCAATGACTGTAGTTCAAATCGCATTAGGAGGTATTACTAGATTAACGGGAAGTGGTTTGTCCATTACAGAATGGGATGTGGTAACCGGCGCCTTGCCTCCGATGAATGAGGCACAGTGGCAATTGCTGTTTGAAAAATATAAACATACTCCTCAGTTCCAATTATTGAATTTTGATTTTACATTAGATAATTTCAAGTTTATCTTTTTTTGGGAGTGGTTTCATCGTCTTTGGGCGCGTACTATTGGATTGGTTTTTGCAATTGGCTTTGTTTATTTTTTCGTAAAAAAATATTTTGAACCTAAGATGGTCAAGCCCTTGGTGGTTTTATTTGTACTAGGTGCTTTGCAAGGTGCCATTGGTTGGATCATGGTGGCAAGTGGATTAGAAGGGGATGCGGTATATGTAAAACCTACTCGTTTGGCCTTGCACTTTATTTTTGCATTAGGCTTGTTAGCATATACCTATTGGTTTGCTTTATCCTTAAAAGTGAAAACATTAAAAGAACAAACTTCTTTAAAGGAGGCTTACAATGACTTAGGCTACCTTAAAAATTTGCGTGCTATTAAAAAAGGAGCTTGGCTGATCGTTTCGCTTTTAACTATTCAACTTATTTATGGTGCTTTGATGGCTGGGCATAAAGCAGCAAATGTAGCTGCTACCTGGCCCACTATTAATGGACAATGGATTCCTTCAAAATTAACTAGTTCTGATTCCTTTTTGTTAAACGCTGTAAACAATACTATTTGGATTCATTTTGTACATAGAGGTTTAGCTTATTTATTAGTATTGATGATGATTTGGTGGAGCATGAAATTATTCCGTATTCATGGTAATTTATTTTGGAATACCATGCGTCGCATGCCTTTAATTTTAGTGTTATTGCAAGTGCTATTAGGTATTTTTACAGTATTGAGTAGTGCACATATTATACCCGGTGTATGGGCGGGCTTTGAATGGCTGGCTCAATTACATCAATTGGTAGGGATGTTATTATTATTGAGTGTGGTGAATATTATTTATATCACCAAGCAATAAAGAAAGGTTCATTAACTTTTAAATTTGTTCTTATGAATAGAGATATAGCAAGCATCAGAAAAGATTATCAATTAGCTTCCTTAGATGAAGAAACCACTGCTGGATTGCCTATGGACCAATTTGAACATTGGTGGGAAGAAGCCATTGCAAGTGGGATTGACGAAGTGAACGCATTTGTATTATCAACAGTAAAAGCTAATGGAGTGCCCAGTTCACGCGTGGTATTATTAAAAGGTTATACACCCGAAGGTTTTATATTTTTCACTAATTATGAAAGTGCTAAGGGTCAGGATCTCGCTACGCATCCTGTAGCTGCGATCAACTTTTTCTGGGCACCACTAGAACGTCAAGTGCGTATTACTGGTACGGTTGAAAAAATCAGCAAGGCAGATAGTGAAGCTTATTTTACTTCGAGACCGATAGGCAGTCAAATTGGTGCTTGGTCTTCTCCTCAAAGTCGTATCATTCCTGATCGTGCTTTTTTAGAAGAAATAGTAGCAGAAAATACAGAGAAATTTAAAGAGGGTAATATTCCCTTGCCTCCGCAATGGGGTGGCTATATTGTGAAGCCTACTGAAATGGAATTTTGGCAGGGGCGTAGTTCGCGTTTACATGATCGCATTCAATATACTTTACATACTGATGGACATTGGGTGCGTGTAAGATTAGCGCCTTAAGCTTTCGCGAATATCCGAAAAACAAAAACCCGAAGCATGCTTCGGGTTTTTTATCTTGAGTAAAGCAATTATTTCTTTCTGCTGATTACTTTCTTAGCTGCTGCTACAATGTTTACAGCATCTAATCCGTATTTCGTTAATAATTGATTAGGTGTACCGCTCTCTCCAAAAGTATCATTGGTTCCGATAAATTCTTGAGGTACTGGACAATTTTTAGCAGCCACCTGTGCTACTACATCCCCCATGCCACCAATAATATTATGTTCTTCAGCTGTTACAACACAACCAGTTTTTTGTAAACTCTTAATAATCGCTGCTTCATCTAAAGGCTTGATGGTATGTAAGTTGATCACTTCTACACTAATACCTTCTGCTTCTAATTGTTTTCCTGCTTCAATCGCTTTCCATACTAGATGACCACAAGCAATGATGGTTACATCGGTTCCTTCTGCTAGTATTTGTGCTTTACCAATTACAAAGTCTGATCCATCTTCTTTAGTGAAGTTAGGCCATTTTGGACGACCAAATCTTAAGTAGACAGGTCCTTCATATTTTGCAATAGCTTTAGTGGCAGCTTTAGTTTGATTGTAATCACATGGTACAACTACGGTCATGCCTGGCAACATTTTCATCAAACCAATGTCTTCTAATATTTGGTGTGTAGCGCCATCTTCTCCTAATGTTAATCCAGCATGAGAAGCACAAATTTTTACATTCTTATCTGAGTAAGCCACACTTTGTCTAATTTGATCATATACACGACCTGTACTAAAACCTGCAAATGTAGTAGTGTAAGGGATTCGGCCTCCAATGGTTAAACCAGCAGCGATACCAATCATATTAGCTTCTGCAATACCTACTTCAATAAATTGATTCGGTAATTCTTTCATCAAAGGTCCTAATTTAAATGAACCCGCTAAGTCTGCAGTTAATACTACTACGTCTTTGTTTTCTCTAGCTACTTCTAAAATACCATCACCAAAGCCAGCTCTGGTTTCTTTTTCGTTTTGTGCTACAATATCTTTTACGTTCATATGATTAGATTGTACTTTGTTGATTAATTTTCAAATGTGGAGTAGAAGTAAGGTGTTTTTGCTTCAAATTCTGCTGCACATGTATCTACCATTTTATATACTCTTGTAATACCCAATGCTTTTCTTTTTTCATACACTGCATCATCATTCGTATCGCCATGCAATAATTTAGCAATTTGCTGATCACTAAATCCGTGCTTCTTAGCTTCCTTTAAAGTGTCAGCAGGTAAACTATCTAAACTGTGCTTCATTAATTCTTTTTCGATATCACAGATAATTCTGATTTGATATAGGAACCAATTGTCAATACCTGTAGCTGATGCGATAGATCTCACTGTTGAACCTTGCATTAAAGCATCTTTGATTCTGAATATACGATCCCATTTTGGAGTCTTGATATATTCCATCAAATCTTCGTTCTTCATTAAGCTCTTTCCATAATAACCCAATCCAATGGCCTCATTTTCTAAAGATTGACATGCTTTTTGAATGGCTTCGGTAAAGCTTCTACCAATGGCCATTACTTCACCCACACTCTTCATTTGTAATCCAAGTGTATCATTCGCTCCTTTGAATTTATCAAAATTCCATCTTGGCACTTTCACAATTACATAATCTAATGCTGGTTCAAAATAAGCAGAAGTGGTTTGTGTGATCTGATTTTTTAATTCATCTAATCTGTAACCTATAGCTAACTTAGCAGCAATTTTTGCAATAGGGTATCCTGTAGCTTTAGAAGCTAGGGCAGATGATCTTGATACACGTGGATTAATTTCCACTGCAATCAATTCCTCAGTTGCAGGATTCAATGCAAACTGTACATTACAACCACCAGCAAAATTTCCTAAACTACGCATCATCAACATGGCTTTGTTACGCATTTCTTGAAAGGCTGTATCACTCAAAGTCATGGCAGGAGCTACTGTTACAGAATCACCTGTATGCACTCCCATAGGATCTAAGTTTTCTACCGTACAAATAATTACTACGTTATCTGATTGATCTCTTAATAATTCTAATTCATATTCCTTCCAACCTAATACGGCTTTCTCTACTAACACTTCATGCATAGGAGAAGCTTTCAATCCTTTCTCTAGTGCAGCATCTAATTCGCTTGCATCATGTACAAAGCCACCGCCCGTTCCACCCAACGTGAATGAAGGACGTATTACTAAAGGAAATCCTATTTTTTGTGCAATCTCTTTACCTTCTAAAAAGCTATTGGCTACTTGGCTAGGCGCTACTTGCATGCCTATTTTCACCATCAATTGTCTAAATTTCTCTCTATCTTCTGCAGTATCAATGGCGGCCACATCTACACCAATCATTCTACAATTGTATTGCTTCCACAAACCAATCTCATCTGCTTCCTTACATAAGTTTAATGCAGTTTGTCCTCCCATGGTTGGCAATACTGCATCAATTTGATTTTCTTGCAAGATTTGCTCTAAGCTTTCAATCGTCAATGGCAATAAATACACTTTGTCTGCCATCATTGGATCGGTCATGATAGTAGCAGGATTACTATTAATTAAGATCACTTTAATGCCCTCTTCTCTTAAAGAACGAGCGGCTTGTGAACCTGAATAATCAAATTCGCAGGCTTGACCAATAATGATGGGTCCAGAACCTACAATTAATACTGTTTTTATGGATGTGTCTCTTGGCATTGCTAGAAAAATATAAATTGCGCAAAACTACAAAATAATAGGCATATATTTACCATTATTCATCTACTATGGCAGTAATTAAAGAAGGATCCAAGGCTCCTGCTTTTAAAGGGTTGGATCAACATGGCAATACGGTTTCTTTGGCCGATTTTAAAGGTAAAAATTTGGTTATTTACTTTTATCCAAAGGATTCCACTCCAGGATGCACAGTTCAAGCTTGTAATTTGAGAGATAATTATTCAAAATTGCTTAAAAAAGGCTTACAAGTGTTAGGGGTTAGTGTGGATTCTGTGAAATCTCATGACAAATTTGCTACTAAATATGACCTGCCCTTCCCCTTACTTGCTGATGTTGACAAGAAAATGGTAGAAGCTTACCAGGTTTGGGGACACAAGAAATTCATGGGAGTCAATTATATTGGTATTAGTAGGACTACTTTTTTAATTGACGAAGAGGGCATTATTAAACATATTATTGTAAAACCAAATACCAAAAATCATACTGAAGAGATTTTGGAAATAAGTGGTTGGTAATATTTGATCTTATGAATACGATTTATCAATACATACATGCTTTTTATTTTTCAATCGCGTTATTTTCTTTGATTGTTTTTTTTGATGTATTAATTAAGTTCAAAAATTCGATTGTGCTTAAGTGCTTGTTTTTGCTTTTAACGATTTCAATTGGATTGATTTCGATGATCTATTCACAGCAATTAAAACAATTTGTTTTTTTTATTGCTATTTTCAGAGGCATCGCTGCTTTATCAGTTTTGAATTTATTTAGTTATTTATATTTTCCAAAATATAGAAAATGGGTAGCAGCCCTTAGTATCTCGATCATTTCTTTTTCCATTTTTTTTGCCTTGTTGAACTATGGTGTATTGGGCTCAAACGTTTATCTAGACTCGATTAAGGTTGAGGAAGTGGATAGCAATTTAAATTTGAAAATCAATAATTTTACAAGGACCATTCGATTTACATTCCTATTTTTTATTGGTATTACCATGATCTACTTTTGGTATGTCATTTTTACAAAAAAAGACTTCAATAATATTTACTATTTAAAAGTAAAATCTTGGACTAATTGGTTAGTTGCATTAACTTTTGTGGTATTGATAGCTAATGTTTTGATCCAAAGTAATCATCATATTGACAAATACCTTTGGGGAGATGTATTGACCATCTTTTTATTTTATTACTTTTTATTACTCATTTTGTTTAGACCTAGGTTTTTAAATAAATCGGCTTTAAAAATTGCATTAGGTCACAAATTCAATGTGGAAAATGAGAAAATGATAGACGAGGTGGTTTTACTTAAGTGCGTAGAAGAAGATCAATATTTTAAACAAAAAGAGGCCTCATTAGAGGGACTTGCAGCTTTATTAGGTATAAACGCTCAAAATCTCTCTACTTACATATACAATAAATACAATATGTCATTTAATGACTATATTAATAAATACAGGGTGAATTATTTTTTTGAGATCGTAAAGGACCCGGCGTATAAAAATTATACGATTGATGGATTGGCGAAAGAAGCCGGATTTAGCTCAAGACAACACCTTAGTAAGCCCTTTAAAAAATTCCATGGGGGCAGGCCATCTGACATTTTACCTTCTGAATAATTTTTTTCGGTCAATTTTATACTACTTAATTATCAAGTAATGCAATAATTTATATTTTATAAATTATTGATAAACAGAGTATCATATTTGTTTCCTCCGAATTTTCTTCATTTGCTCCCATTTTTTGGTAGAAAATTTTCGTCAATTGATATTGTATCCCTAAATAGTTAGAACCTTGGTTTTAACCTTGATATCATTATCAATTATTTATATATGAAAAAAAAGAAATTAGACATTTTTAATCTTTTTTATAGCGGTGCCGCGGTAGTCATTTTGATTGGGGTAATTGCCAAATTATTAGAATGGCCAGCTCAAGATGCATTAATCACAGGTGGACTTGCCATCGAGGCATTGGTATTTGGTGTTTCTGCCATCAAGTTTGTGGATGTGAAAGAAAATCAAGAAGTAGCTACTGAAGCAACTTTGGCCAAAGTAGCCGACGGATTAGGTAATTTGTCGGGTGGCGTTGGTGCTGGGGGCACTGGCGCTGCTGCGGACACTTACATTAATATACAGACCGGAATGCCTGTTGAAGGGGCATCTAGTGCCAATATCAAGCAAGTTGCTCAAACTCCAGCCACATCTACACAAAGTCAGGTGTCAACTGGGACTAAACAACATGCACTTTCTATTGATGTGAATACGCCATTAGCAGCTCCTGTAACTGCAGTCGCTGACAATCCTGCACATAGTTTATGGCAATTGGAACAAATGGATATTTTGAGCTTAGCGAAGGATTTATTCTTTCAGCCAGCTTGGGATAAATTAAGCAGTGAGGAATATGCTAGTATAAGTAAACTATTCAAAAGAGTTTTTGATAAAAAATTACCTAATAAAGAAGCCCTTCCTTTCTTATTACAATTTCCTGTCAAATTGCCCATTCCTGAAATGAGCAAATTAAGCCTTGATAAAGCAGCAGAAATTAGTATGTCAGAAATGGATTTATTGTGCAAGGCTTTTTCCATTATAAAATACAATTCCTTTTTTGAACATTTTGTAGCTGAACAAAACGGAGAAAATGTAATTATTCGACCGAAGCAATCCAATGAAGTGCAGATTTTTGGAGGCGAAGATGAGATGGTATTAAATCATGTGCAACAATTCTACGCTAAAGATTTAATCATTAGCCCTAATTTGGAATGTTTGGCAAGTATGATCAAACTAAAATCAACATTATTGTTGGAGCATTTCATTCAAAAATTACCTGTTCATTCTGAAGCTGAATTCATTTCTATTAACCAAATTTTATTGACGCAATCAGATGATTTAAAGAAGAAATTATTTAATAAAGTGAAGAGGTTAAATTACAATTTAACAACTACAGCGGGCTATTCTTATTTAAAGACTTTAGTACAAGCTGCACTTTCATTTAAAGACCTTGCTATTGGTCAAGAGCTTTTCAAAAACGTTATTGACATTCAAATAGATGAACATAATACTATTACACTTGATGACGTAGTAAATTGTTATGCTGATACTATTTACTTTGGTCCAAAAAATGAGTATAGTGTGGTGCTGAGTGAAATATTTGTAAATGGAGAATTAAATAATTTAAATTATGTGAATTCCATTATTGACAAATTAATTGCTGATAATGTATCTAATAAATCTAAGTTGTTAGAAGTATTTAATTTGAAAGAACAAGACACTAAGAAAGATGTATTCAATAAATTGAACTATCATTTGAACAAGACTAATACCGCTCCAAGTGGTGCACAATTAGCCTTCATTTTATTGTACAAACAATATAGTTAATTCTTAAAATCTAGTATATGGCTGAAGGTCACGTTGACGTCAAAAGATACCAGATCATAAGTCTTTTGTACATTGTATTTATTTGTTTTTCTGTAATCAACATCAAGATATCGGTATTGGATTCTAATATCTATACCATTAAGTCACTTCAATCTATCGAGAAAGAGGAGCTTAAAAAAGTAGACATTAGTAATAAAATCATTTCTGACAATATCGCACAAATTAATAAGAGTGCGAAAGCTGCTAGTTATTTAAAAATTCGTACTAGACTTACTCAAAGTTATAGTGTGATTAATAATGTATTGAAACATGTGGATGATGAGTTTGCAAAAAACAATACTACCATTTTAAAACAATTCAATAGTAGGAACTTAATTGAAGAGATATTAAAATCCGAAAAAGGAGTAAAAATTTTAGAGCAAGATCTATTTGAACTTTCTAATTTTATAAAGAAGTCACCATTTAAATTACAGGCATCATTAGACGATGTAATACCATTACAAAAAACGGTAACTACTATTAAAGGGAAAGAAGAAACATGGTCTTATTATTTGTTTTATCATAAGCCTACTTCCATTAGTTATATGCAATTAGAGCGTATCAAGCTTTTGATTACTAAAACTCAATTGCTATATCAAGAGGCAGCATTAGCTGAAATCGGTTATCAACCTACTTATTTTTCTCAGTTCAATCCCAAGTTATATGTCTTAAAGTCGGCTGTGAAAGAATACAAAGAAGAGGAAATTATTAAACCAGGTCAAAAAGTGGTAAATATTACAGACGAAGTGTTTGATGACTTGTTTAAGAAAATTCTTTACTCCTTACATACTGAAAATATTTTTGTCGGCTTAAATAATACGTTGTTAAATGATTTCGATTTTATGATGGGCCGTGATTTTGATGTAGATATTACCCCTAGAGTAAACCTTGTAAAATCTGATAAAAACTACAGGGTTATTTTTACAAAAACTGGGGATTATATTTTAAGATTTTATGACTTAAGAAAAGAGCCCAAAAAAGTGCTCTTTGAAAAGAAGATTCATGTCAATCCAATTCCCGATCCTGTTGTCAGGGTGAAGGGTGATAATTTAGGCAATTATTCAATTAGTGTAAAAGATTTATTGAGTGCTGAAAGATTAGAGGCTAAATTAGAAATCAATAGTTTAAACTTTTTCCCAGGTCGTATTAATAGCTTTAAAGTAGTTAGAATTCATAACGGAAAAGAAGAAGAGTCTGCCAATAATTATGGTGAATTATTTCAATCACCAACGCAAAAAGTATTAGGTGCTCTTAAAAAGAACGACTTGGTCATTTTTGATAATGTGAATATGTCATTGGTAGATGGATCAACTAGATCAGCTGCTCCTATTATTTATAAAATAATTGATTAATTAATGTTTAAATTAAAGCATTTTATATTTTTAACGCTATTGATGAGTGTATGTAAAGTGAAGCAAGCTATTGCTCAAGATACACTTTCTGGTAACTACTCAAGTTTAAAAATTGCTAGCGGATTACATATTATTAAGAATGTAGTCACTGTTAAAGGTGAACTTAGCGTGGATCCTGGTGCTAAAATTGAGTTTATTGAACCCGGCGTGTTAGTTTGTGAAGGTCCAGTAAATATAAAGGGAAACAATAAAAATATTGAGTTTTACGGCAAGTTGAAAAATGAAGGGGTTGGATTGATTATAAAAAATATTGATTCTAGTAAAGTAGACATTCAAAATGCTATTTTTAGAAATCTTCAATTACCTATTTTCTTTGATTTTGCATGGAAGCGAGATGCTGTCAATATTAGCGAAAATCATTTTATTAATAATATAGGTAAAGTTTCTGTCATTCAAGTCTTGAACACTCCTTTCAATTTTAATATGGATTCTTCCTATCTAAACTTTAAGTTGAATTCAAATTTATTTTCTGGAAATAGTGCCGCTATATATTTTGAAGATTTAAAAAGCGATCATATTAACTATGAGATTGTAAATAACGCTTTTGTAAATAACAGTGTATATGGTTTTAAAAATTATAATATTTCTACTAATATAGTTTATGGTAGAGCAGATCAATTATTCTCCAGATTTACTGCTAAAATAGAAGGCAATAGCTTTTTCTCAAATTATTTAATTGATAATATCACGGATACAGTGGTGCATGCAGCAAATTTCGGCATTTATGGTACAGATAAATCCTTCCCCCTAAAAAAGAATTATTTGGGTGCCACTTCTGTTGAAAAAATAAGAAAATCAATTTATGATCAAACTTTGAATTACAATGCTCCTAAAATTGATTTTGAACCTTACTTGAATCAGCCGATTGGTGCGAATCCATCGCATGTTTATAGTATATTAAATATTGATGAAACTGAATTATCAGATACACTTAAAA
>Ga0228701_1001559_pt1 | contig 15289 bp, 14 predicted proteins | sample McNCre117_Aug_MG_2_FD_178017 | JGI IMG/M metagenome (GOLD analysis project Ga0228701, IMG submission 178017) | Freshwater microbial communities from McNutts Creek, Athens, Georgia, United States - 11-17_Aug_MG | ecosystem: Environmental > Aquatic > Freshwater > Creek | place: USA: Georgia...
TTAGTACAATCTACATCAGTTACAAGGATATTTTTATGAGTTTGAAATGCGGCATCGTGGGTTTGCCCAACGTTGGCAAATCCACCCTGTTCAACGCCCTGACCAAAGCGGGCATCGCTGCGGAGAACTATCCGCAAGGCTGGACGATTTAACGGACCTAGAGGCCGTAACGATTTCAAGCATTTCATGCAAATTCGGCGACTGATACAGGACAAATATTTCCATAACAAAACGTCGATGGACATATTTATAGTAGGACAACGGCACATATTTGTCGGCATATTGGTTTTAAGTGAGCTATGTGTTACGCTAAATAAATCTCTCAAGACGATACTTAATTGACTGGCAAAGAACTTCTTTGAACTGCAAATGAGCACATTGAAATTACCTTCGGGCGAGAACTTGCTTTTAGCTGCATTTCATGCGGTTGAGACAAACCGTGTTGACGGTGATGTGGATTTATCTGAAATTTATCAGCAGTACTTCACAACAACCGTAGTAGCCCCAGTCGCACAATCACATCGCTTTGAACGTTTTTCGATCATCGATCCGAACGTTCAGGTAAAAATTCAGTCCTCTACGGCGAGTTGCTGATATGCCAGCTTGGGGCAGCGTTTTATCTGAAATAAGTGCAAAACAACAAAGTGGCCAACAAGCTGTTGATGTTGTTCGTCGAAAGTATTTGAAGCGATTGCATCAACATACTGAGCGTAACGTCATTGCCTACTACTCAGGTTGGCTATTTCGCCCTCCATCAACGCCAAATTTGAGTGTTGGTGATGATGACATGAATGCATTCATGGCTGCTGTTCACCAGTTAAAACGGGAAAAAGGGCTTGACCTAATTCTTCACACGCCTGGCGGTGATATCGCAGCTACGGAGGCGCTTGTCACATATCTATGGAAAATGTTTGACAAGAATATCCGTGTCATCGTGCCGCAGTTATCCATGTCGGCTGGAACGATGATTGCATGTGCTGCGAAAAGTATTATTCTCGGGAAGCAATCAAGCTTAGGGCCAATTGATCCTCAAATTGGAGGGGTTCCGGCTCAAGGCGTACTTGATGAATTTCAAATGGCGGTGGAGAGTATTAAGCGAGACCCTGCTAGCACTCCTTTGTGGCAACAGATCGTTTCTAGGTATCACCCATCTTTTTTGAATGAGTGTGCGCAAGCAATTAATTGGTCAAGAACGATGGTGCACGGTTGGTTAGTGGAAAACATGTTCAACTCCGATCCCGCACATGTAGCAACTGCGCAAAAAATTGTGGACTTTTTGGGTGACCACTCAGCTACTGCCGCGCACGCAAGACATATTCCGCTGAGCAAGTGTGAGGAAATTGGATTGAAAATTGAAAAGCTTGAAGACGACAAGAAGCTTCAAGATTTGGTGCTTACTGTGCATCACGCATATATGCACACTTTTTCCATGTCTCCTGCTAGCAAAATTGTTGAGAATCACAACGGCGTTGCTACTGTTCATATGGCATCAATGCCGCAAATTTTTCACGCCCCTCATAATCAAATGCCCATGCAGGCGTTCGATCCTCGTGTTCTTCCGCCAGTACAGCCTGTTGACTCTCTCAAACCACCTGCCGAAGCAGAGGCTGCTCCAGCTGAAAAAGCTGAGAGCGACTAACGACTCGGATTCGTTATGGTTGTTGATTTTTGTAATGCACTAAGCGTTGCACCTGTCCCAACGACCACGCTCCACCACACGGTGCAGTGATTCCCAAGTCATTCAAAGGGACCGCCATCCCTCGACGGCTCAAAACCTTGAGCAGCAATGCCATCAAGTACGGGACGCAGTCGATCATGGAACTTCTGCCCCCTTTAGCTTTGTGAGGCAGGCAGGACTTACTAAATTGAGCGAATCCAATGATTGTCAGCGCGAACTTGCACACGTCCAATTGCCACTAGTGTGTCTAGGATAGTCGGCAAGCGTTCACGCCAGCGGCCTCGTGCTTTGAAGTGGGCTGCGATGGCATCTAGATCCAGAGGAGCTGGAGCGTTGTTCAGAATGTCTGCCACTGCTTTGATTTGCTCAGGTAGTGTGGCGGGCCAAGCCTGTTGCACTACGCTGATGGCTGGTAATGGAGTAGTGGCTTCGTCGTTTTCTGTCTCTGACTGCGCAGCCATGCCAATTGCTACTTGGGCATTGGCTGCTGATGGGTTTTGAAATTCAGGGCGAAGCCATCGTATTGTTCCACTAGCTTCTTCAACTGTGCGGCGGGTGTTGAGGTCTACCAAGCGTTGCAGCAGTACATCTGTCCATGCGGCGCGAGCTGCTTCATCGGCCCAAGGCACAGAGCCGAGGTCGCTCCAGCCATAGGCTTGCAGGACGGCTGCATCTAGCTCGTCGTGCAAGGTGCGCAGCACCGAGATCAAGCCTTGCTCATGGACGGTTTTTTCTTTGGCGCTCAGGGCTTCGCCGTGGCGCAGTTTGTCTAGCACGTTGTACATGCCGGTCAGCGTGAGTTCGGGATGGGCGGCCTGGCGCTGCTTGCGGTGGGCGTCGAGTTGTTCGGCCAGTATGCGGATGCGTTCGCTCAGTTCGGGCGTGATGCCGGTGTCTTCGGCGGGGAAGGGGAAGGTTTCGAAGCAACGGGTTTTGTTATAACGAATGTTGCCAATGAAAACGCCAAGTGATCCGCCAGTAGCCTCGGCCCAAGTTGCATGAACATAAGTTGATAGGACGCCAAGCCAAACCGGGTCGTCGGTAGCAATGGCGATCAACATGTTGTCAGGCAACACAGCTGCATCTAAAAATTGAAAATTTCTGTGCTTGGTTGTTTCAACGGTGGCGATATAGCGTTGCAGTCCTCGCAGCGCAGGACGAAGGTCTTTTCGTGCCTCACCAAAAATCCACCAGTTGTCACGATAGGTGGCTCGGTTATTGGTATCCCGCTCGGGCTTGACCCGTTCTAGCACCCATTGGTACACCGCAGGAAAACGCTGGCGCACATCGTCTGCGCTCAGCCCAAATAAGTCGATCACCATCACATCGCGTGGGCTGGCGGTCAGGTCGCGGCCATTGCGGTATTCGCGGATGTGTTGCTCCAGGCGCGATACGCTGCCCAGGCCCATTTGCCTAGCTTCTTCGCGGGTGACGATGAAGCCTGCACCATGCAGCTTCACGCCGGGGGAGGACACATTCAAATTGGCCCGCAACGTTTTGGCAGCCGCCACATTGGCCCCGATGCGCAAATCGGCGTGCAGCAAACCTTGGCTTTCTCTAAGGGTCACGGCCACTTCGCCGTCGTCTTGCGGGGTTTCGTTTTGCACGGTGAGCAAGCGGCCGGTGTGTTCGCCCGCTTGCGCGGCGGTCATGGCAATGCGTACGGCCGCACCGTTGGCCCCGTCCACCCAGGGGTGGTCGGCCACAGCAAAGACCAGTGAAAGGGGCTTCGCGGGGTTGTCCAAAGCGGCTTGCACCACTCGGCGGTTGAAGGTTTGCTTGATTGAGTTGGTGGTGATGAAGCCAAAGCGCTGGGCTTGACCAGCGCCCACCGTGAGTGCGGCTTGGTGCCACCAGTACATGACAAAGTCGGTGCTCTCGGGAACTTCGGGCCAACTGTTGCGTAGCGCGTCTACATAGCCATCACCCAGCGCTGCTCGCATGGTGCTGGCACCAATGAATGGTGGGTTGCCCACGATGAAATCAGCCTGTGGCCACTCAGCCTTGCGCGGATTGATGTAACGCACTTGCACGGTTTGTGCGCTTTCATCTGGCACGTTCAAGCCCGTTACCGGATGAGGCTTGAATGTCTTGCCATCCCAGCGGGTGACGATGTGGCCTGCTTCATCTTTCAATGGTTCGGTGCTGTCAAATGCTAGCACCGCATCGCGGTTTTCAATGTTGCCGTAGTCATGCACCACGGGTTCGACAATGTTGGCCACACCCACGGTGCGGGCTTGCCATTGCAAATAGCCAATCCACAGCACCAGCTCGGCCAGTGCGGCAGCGCGGGCATTTAGCTCAATGCCTCGTAGTTGTTGCAGGGTGACGGTTTCGCCCTCAAGCCCTAATTTGTCTTGACTGTTGTCAAGCGCTTCAATTTGGTTAAGTACTTCACCTTCAAGGCGTTTGAGGTGTTCGAGCGTGACATACAAAAAGTTGCCACTGCCGCAGGCTGGATCAAGCACGCGCACTGTGCATAAGCGGTGATGAAAAGCCTTGACAGTTTGAATGGCCTCGCGTTGCTTAGCTCGCGCACTAGCCCTGAGTTTGTCGATAGCTTCTAGCTGTGTCGTGACCTTAGCCTTGATGTCACGTTGTGTTTTTTGTTGTTCAGCTAGCTCGTTTGCCATTTGGTTGGCAGCCGCAGTGATCTCTGCGTATTCGCTTACCAATACAAAGGATGCAAGCAAAACATCAGTCCACTCGGCACGCAACGGGTCGATGATGGTGGGCATTACCAGCCGGTCTACATAAGCACGGGGTGTGTAATGCGCACCTAGGGCATGGCGCTCGGTGGGGTCTAGCGCACGTTCTAGCAAGGTGCCAAAAATGGCAGGTTCAACTTCGGTCCAGCTCGCGCTTGCGGCAGCTAGCAGGCTGTCTATTTGTGCGCGCTTGAGTGGCAGCGCGTAGCCATCGGCTTGCGAGGCTTTGAACAATTTGCCATTGAACTTGAGCACTTCTTTAGTCAGTGCCACACTAAAACCGCCACGGTCCATGTCGGCCCACAGGGCTTGCATCATGCGTTGTAGGGTGGCTGGGTCTTCGCGGTGGCGTTGCAACAGTTCGCTAAACGCGCCTTTGCCATCGGCTGCGGCGGGTAGCAAGCCCACGTCTTCGGCAAACATGCTGAATAGGCAGCGCGTTAAAAACGCGCCCACTTGGTGGGGTGGGTGGCCGCTGGCTTCTAGGCTTTTGGCAACTTCGGCAAGTCGAGTGGCAACTTCGCGGGTAACTTTGGCGTTGGCTCGGCTGGGGTCGAGCGCCATCGGGTCCATCCACAGCTGGCGCAGGCGGTCGCGAATTTTGTCGTCGCGTAAATCGTGCAGCTTGATTTGGTGGCTGCGTGGGTCGGGGAAGGGCGTGTAGTTGCCGCCGGAGCGGCTGAACTCAGAAAAGAGTTGAATGACGCTGCCCACATCAACAACCATGATGAACGGTGGGCGGCCTTCTTCGGAGGGTAGAGCGCGTGCGTAGTTTTGCGCTTGAGCGTGGGCCAGCAGCAGGGCGTTGTCATAGCCTTTGGTGTGGCTGCCGGCTTTGATCTTTTTGGCTTCAAGAATGAAGTGACCGCGTTTGTAGCAGTCCACGCGGCGGTCGCTTTGGCTGCCGTCGCCATGCGCTTCTTTGAGCGGGCGCTCAAACATGTAGTCTTGGTCTGCTGTGGCGTGAGGCTTTTCTACTCCCAACAGTTCACATAGGTCGATGACGAAACTTTGTGCTGTGGCTAGCTCGCTGGCCGTGACGTCTTTCCACCGCGCAATAAATCTTTCAACCGAATTCAGATGATCCATGAATAGATCATAGGTGGCAATTTGCTATGTAATTGTTGGACGGTTTAATTTGGGGTCGGGATTTGTGAGCGCACGCTGCACCTGTCCTAAAGACCACGTCCCGCCCATTGGTGCTTTGATGCCCAAGTCATTCAAACGGCAGACCATTGCCCTACGGCTCAACCCCTGAGCTACAAAACCATCAAGAACAGGCTTTAAACGCGCATGGAAGGTTCGCGCTGCATCTTGACGCTCTTTGGTATGTTGGCGAAGGTTTGCTGGCCCAGTAACCCCCAAAACAACACCACGAGCTTTCGCAGCAGCCAAGGCATCCCGCGTTCTTTCACTGATGCGTCTGGCTTCATGCTCTGCAAATGCCGCCATGATGTGAATCGTGAGCTGATTCGCTTCGGGAAGGTCGCAAGCAACGAAGCTGACTTTGCTTTCCATCAACCCTGACACGAAATGAACGTTACGGGCCAAACGGTCCAACTTCGCAATTAGCAGCGTTGCGCCAGACTTCTTGCATTGCTCAAGTGCCAATCGAAGCTGTGGGCGACGATCAAGGGCGTTCGCCCCCTTGCCTGTTTCAACCTCAACAAACTCAGCCAAGACGGTTTTGGAGCTTCCTGAAAGGTACTGGTTCACGGTTTGACGTTGAGCTTCAAGACCGAGACCAGATGCACCCTGACGTTGGGTGCTGACGCGGTAGTAGGTGACGAATTGTTGTGAGGTGGTTTTCACGGTATTTCCTTGGTTTGTCCACATGACAGGACGCTCGTCCAGTGTGTGTACAGACTGTAGGAAATGGCCTTCATGCCGCCAAGAAGCCATGTTGAAACTGTTGTTTTGGCGAGGATGGTCAAAAAGCGCTTGCAGGAGACGTTGACTCGGGTGTAAGCCGCACTGGGACTTGCTTTTGGCTATTGGAACCACTGAGAGCTACAGCAAAAAATATATAAGAAACGTATTGTCAATGTATAACGAAAAAAGACGTTTTTGAAACCTTATATGACGCGGCACTGTACACATTGGGAGCAGCTTTTGGCGACTTGAAAAGTCGAAGTCCTAGAAGCCGATGGTCAGGGCGAAGGTAATGCGTTCATCATTCCGGTTCTGCCAAGACCAATCCTTATATAGGAGAGTTTCGAATTGAACCCTGCCACTATGTCACCGTGCCATTACGTCAATGGATGGCATCGCTTAGCGATGTGGCACCCTGGCAGGCTGGCAGGGTAGTTTTAGAAAGTTCCTGTACGTCGACTCTTGGCTAGAAGCGGACGGTCGAGCCGGTTCAGGTTCTGTAGGGAATCGTTGAGGCAACGACTTTGTCTTTGAGTGCGCTTTTTCCAGTCGCATCTAAGACTCTGAGCAAAGTACTTTTGGCAAGGGGCGAATTTGCCGTTGGACCTAAGATGATCCTATCGACTAGCTTAGCTAGGGAAAGATCACTCGCTGTAATTCCTTCGAGTGGTTTCATTGCAAGTTTAAGGCGCGGTTCTAGTCCTCGGCTAGTGACCGCATATTGCAGCATTGGCGCTAGCCTGTTTTGTGTATCACGCTCTTTGAGGTAGACAACCCGCCATTCACGCTCTTCCTTAAATCCGTGATGCTTGGTAAAGAGAGCGAATAGCCTGATTCGTTCGAACATGAGCCATGAGGCCTGATACAGTTTGTCATCGGGGATGCGTTGCGCTTCAAGGATGCTGGCAAACTGAAGCAGTTTGGAATTTAGCCATTCTCTGCGCTTATCTGCTGATGCGTACTCAACATACGAAATCACCAGAGGCGAGCCATTTGTCGCATTGATTTTGGCTGTATCGAACACAATGGCAGCACCATTTCCATTTCCTCCGTAACCTCTCCACATTGACAGAAGTCCGTCCGTGTCGTTGGCATCATGCTCAGCCATGCACAGTGCGTAAACGTCGATGGCGTGCTTGTTGCTGAATTCGTCTAAATAGTGGCGGAAAGCGTCAAATAACAATTTCGAACGGTTCTCTGAACCGCATGCAGCTTCGATGGCGGCGTTACCAATGAACTTTTGTGCGCCCTCGAGAATTCCGAATCGGAGTTCTTCAAGATCATTCATTAACAACGGGTTTGAGAACCAAAGTTCATCTGTTGCAAGGATTCGTTCGAGGTTTGCCGTGGATGTGTAATGGGCAAGTAGAGGTCGTCGTTCTGGAAAGGAGCTACCTACCGTGAACTCGCTGTAAAGAGGCTCGAAGGCTTGTTGTAGCGCATGGAACTCCGCATCATTCTGTACAGTGGTCAAGGCTTTGGTCTCCGCGTATGGCAGCCGATTTGGCTATGCCTGCACACATTTTGCTTCGTTGCGAGGTGTATGAGTGACTGCATCAGTTGTAAGCAGAACTTAATTTGATTCAAAAAATGTGCTTACTCTTTAGGCTAATTGACAACGCCTAGATTGAATCCATGTTTTGCTAACTTGATTCCGAGCGCGTCGAGTCTGAACATATTGCCATGACGTGTTCCGACTCCAAGTGAAAACAGTCGAGACTCGTAAACAGAGGGATTAAATCCGCTTTGATACGAAAGCCAATTATTCGACTCTAAAAAATCAGGAAGAGCAATCAAGGCAACGACAGGACAACCTTGAACTATGAGAGATAGGGTGTCGTATTCTTCTTGATCAATCTCTTTTCTAGCTAAGGCTCCCAGTAAATTTCCTAGCACGCGTGCTTTAACAGGCTTTTGACTATCCGCTATGACATCGAAGATTACTTCTGCTGTTTCCTCTGGGAATGCGTCTTTCTCGTCGGGATTGAATCTTCGAAAAAGTTCACTTTTATCGATATCTGACAGAGCATTAATCGAGTGAATGAATTCGGCATAGTTGCGCTTAATTCTGTTGGTTTTGTACGCATCCTTGATTTTTAGAATCTTTACAGCGTGTTCAACCAAAGGCACGTTTGCCCATGCTTCATTGTCTGAGGCTAAGTCAATTACTACTTCACCGAAGTGGCTAACCTGTTCTTTGGCATCTTTGATTGTTGCTTGTATGACGTTTCTCATTGAAGCCCTTGATCAGTTGAAGGGGGGGGGGATTCTTCAGCTTACTTTATTTTTTATAAGTATTGCTTTAGGCCAATTAACCACGTCTACTCGTGCGAGGAACACTCTAAAGGAAATGTGGGATAGAGCAACGACACCGATTTACTTTACAGGAGAGCTGAGAGTGAAAGGAAAGACGGCTGAATTCGAGCCGAAGAAGAAGCGTGCTTAGGGGGGCTGGTTTCGGCCAAAGCAGACTTGTTTGATCCTAAGCTGTTAGCGTTTGTTTTTTTCCAAATGCGCCATCCGTTCGTCCAAAGCCTGTATGAGCGTTTTCCCTTCCGACCGATACTGTTCGACTACCGCTTCCAGACGCTCGCGGTTATCGAGAAAGTAGTGGTACATACCATGAGCAAATTTCATCCGCACGTCAGGGGGCGAGTTCTTGAGCTGTCGCTGCATATCTGATCCCACACGACGACGCTCCTCGTTCTCGTCTGGGTCCTCGATCCCAAGCTCGTCTGCATTCAGTGTTTCGATCCAGAAATCGAATACCTCCATCTTGCGGGAAAAGTTTCCAGTCAGCCTGCGATAAAGCAGCGTCGCTAGCCCAATCACTGGCAAGACTCTCTCTGAGTCAAAGTCTTCGAGAAATCCCTCAGGGTCACGGTTAGCGTGCTTCAGAAAGTTGGCTGTTTCGCTAAACCGCTGCCAACCAACGCCCTCAGCGATCAGCTTGTCCACTTGTTCGCCGAAGTCATCGCTCGCACGGTGCGGGTACAAGTTCAACAGCACCTTGAATGCGGCGAACGCAAGCGTGTGAGCAGAGAGCACATCGCCACCTTCAAAGAAGAGATCGATAGCAGTATCAAGTTGGCGCTTGGCGGCCTCGTCCTTGCTGATTTTCGGTACAGACATGCCCAATGCTATACCGACACGTTAACGTCGCACCCCCTTGTCCATTGATACGAAGGTTGTATGAACTTCGCTGGAGTGGCTCGTACTGGCGAGCAATCATGCCCTCAGCCGAGAGGACGCCGAAGAGACCATTACGCTTCACCGGCCACGAACGCATGTCTGCTTTGGGTCGATTGCAGACAGCAGTTCCCGAGAGAAAACTGTAAAAGTGCTCTCTGGGAACTATGTCACTGTGCCACCCTGCCAGATTACAGGCTCATTGCGCCGCCGATTCTCGCGCTTGTACCTTTCTCATACTCATCCGTCCATTCGCAATTGTCAGCAGTCGCCCACTTGTTATGGTTGCGAATACTGATGAGCATGCGGCGCCCATTGGTTGTGCTAATTCGTTTGCGCGCATATGCATCGCAACGACGCAAAGCCCTTGAAATCGCTGTCGGGTTCGACTTTGAGCCTTTGGTCGTGCTGTTAAAGCGGTCAGTCAATTCGTCAAGGCTAATGATTTCTCCATGCATGACGTTATCCACGAAGTCATCGGTGAAAACCTCGGAAGCGAACCGTTCAACATCACTCTTGCTCATCTCGATCATCTCAGCTCTTGCCGCGGTGTGCGGCGCATGCCCCTGGGGATTGAAGCCTGTCAGGTCAACATGCATCATGTGATCCATCAATGCGGCCTGCCCTTCTACAGAGTTGATCCAGATGCCATATTTTTCATAGAAGTCAGCGCTGAGTGGAGTGACGTTTGCTGCGTGAACAAACATGCGCCGATCGTTGCCGTCAAGATGAAATGCGTCAGGATGGTTCGACGTGAACAGCAGATTCATCAGGTTGGGTTGCTCGAACACGGGAATGTTCTTCTGGTTGATGTACAGCGTTCCACCGGTGATGAGGTGCTTGAGTCGGTTGGCATCCGCGCGGCGATCCGAGCTGGAGTTTTCCTCACCAATCACAAACAGACGTCCCTTTGCCCAATCATTGAAAGGGGCGTGCAGTTCTTGGGCTGTGATGGTCGTTGAATGATTGCCGTACAGCTTGGCAATACTCTCCCCCAGCAAACTCTTGCCGATTCCCTGTTGAGTGCTCCAGATGACTACGGCAACCGCCAGCTTGGCACCAGGATGCTGAAACGGGTAGGCGACCCATTGCTCGAAATAAAGAGCCTCAGGCGTTCCCTTGCCGAAGATGTGCTCCACAAGCTCACGCCAAGGACTCACATCACCTGGTGTGGGGGGCACGGGCCACCCTTCCCAGAGGTTCAGGCAATCATCCACTACCAGGTCATTGCCTGGGGCCAGGGTGATGTTGCGCAACTGGAAGCGCTCAGTTGACTTCAACCATGCGTCAATAGCCGTGAGGCGACGACTGCCAGTGTTGTCATCAATCACGGTCTTGTTGGCGTAGGTGTTGCGCAACTGTTCCAAGCTGACCACTTTCCGGTCACGCAAACGAAAAATTTGGCCTGTATCGGTGAGGAAAACGTATTGCTTGTTCATTTTCGCCACTACTTCAGAAAGTGCCAGGTCGATCAGCGCGGCTTTACGTTCGGTGGTCTTGATGATGCTGCGAACGATTTGGTCAACTTCTTTACTTGCCAGCGGTTCTTTCAATTCGCCATTCCAGCGATGGGCTTTTTCAAGGGCTTCTGCTGCGGAGGCGCCCGCACTGAGCCATTTGCCTACCTGCGAGGTAAGCTTTGTATTCCTCTCGCCGACCTCTACCTTGGCGAACGACGAGCTGTTGGCAGCCGTGATCCGCGAGGTCGATGCTTTGACAGGTTCATCTTGTGTCTTGCATGCGATGACGGTCTCGGGGTTGAAAAGTCCTCCAGGAACGTGCAAGTACTCGAACAGTGTTTCGGCATCTTTTGGGCAGCGCGGCAGGTAGAACATGTGTGCCACGTCGAAGCAGGCGGAATCAAGCCGCCCGCCAAAGCGATCTTGCATCTGGTGAAGGATAGCCTTGGCGTGCAGCGGGGGGACCGGTTTTTGCAGGGGGATGAGCACGCGCAGCTTGGGGTGCTTGGGGGTGTGCGAGAAGGTTGTATGAACCACTGATTCGGTGCCTTGCATGATGCTCTTGACCTCTTCCATGGACATGCCGCAGTCGATATCAAGGACGATCATCGACACCGTGTCGATGTTTTCAGACTTGCGCCCCAGGCTCGGGTCTTTGAGTTTGGCGGGGACAATGCCGACACCATCTTTCAGCCGTGCACGATCGTTAATGGGAGATGCTTGATATTCCTTGAGGGTGCAGTCGGCCACCTCCAGAGGTTGCGAAACAAGTTCGCGCACTTCGAGCCACGTCGAAGACGTAGACTCGGGCATGCTATCGTTACGTCCCTTCGTAAGAGCAAGATTGATGGTATGTCCATCAATACCGGATCGCAACGAGGCACGAAAGTTGGTCGTGTTCCGAATTGGGTCTTCGAAAGCAGCTTGAGATTGAAGTTGATTGTTCATCGATGTTTCCTTTTGGGGAGTTGAAACCTCGATCCTCTTCTTGTGGCAGAGCTGCGTCAGCCGCCAGAAACATCAACGTTTTGGGCGGCTCGGCGAGGGCAATGAGTACCCCGATTCTCTTAGTACTCGCCTGATGTGAGTCAGTACCCTGTCAGCGGTCGTGTTGTCATGCTCCCAAGGTTTTCCAGAAATGCCCTCATATACGCGTCGTGTTGCCGCGGTCACTTGCTGTGTGGTCGGCTCTTTGATGTTCCAGTCAGGCATCTCGAAAAACGCTTCAACATATCGAGTTTGGATTTCGAAATGGTCATGACCTTCGCGCTTGGGTCTACCTCCAGTTTTTTTCTCGTCACCAACATACAGGGCTTTCGCTAAGGCGGTGTTTCTGAGAGTTGTCTTCCATGCCTTAGGTGAATCCAGTTCAGCCGCAGTCGCAGCCTCAACATACCTCGCCATAGCATCGCGTAAGTAGCGTAATAGAGCTGGCGCTGCGGGGGAGAGATGCATGGACTCCGGTTGTCGATCGAGAGCCTCTACTGACAGACGACACAGATCAAGAAATAGTTCAGTCTTTGAATGGGCGATGGGGGCGGAGTCATTCCCCATCAGACTATCAACCAGGAAAAGGATTACGGCGGCCTTCTGTTTTTCCTCGAAATCAGGATCGTTGCCGTCAATCACCGCATATGAGTTCTGCGTGCGAAGAGGCGCTTTCGTGGTCTTACGGGTGTTCACGGTCGGCCAAATATTCGATGATGGTCTTCTAGCTAACGCGGCTGTAAGGTGTAGAGGGGGTTGCTGGTTCAGCCCACCTGACCGCGCTGACGATGCCCCAGCTACCCGTTGCGTTAGGTCGCCTCCACTTGGCAGCCCCCATCCGGCGCAGATAGGCCAGTGCCTCGTCAAAGTCTTCAAACTGGATTTCGTCTTCTTTCTCGCCCACGGTGAATTTGCTAGCGCGTTTGAGGTGAGGCCCAAAGTGAGAGCCATCAGCAGCGAAGGGGACGAGTGGCGCAGCCACAGGTTTGCGCTTGAGGACTTTAGAAGGTGTTTCGGTGAACAGGTCGCGCAGTGGCACGCCAAGAGCGTCTGCGAGCGTTTGAAGCGCGTCTACAGATGGGTTAGCGCCCCCACGCTCGACGCGGCTCATGTATGACCGAGCAAAACCGCACTTGTCGGCAAAAGCTTCTTGTGACAGGCCAGTGCTGGCGCGTAGCTCTTTGATGCGCAGACCAAGTTTTTTACGAATATTGATATGTTCCACGGATGGAACTTTTGCTCAATGTGATATAAAAGACCACGCTCCAAAAGTGGACGCACTAATTGATACATTGAGGTTGCAAAAATGAAATTGCCTGTTGTTTCTCTTGGATTGGTAATTGCATTGATGGGATGCACCCAAGGATTGAAGGAGTGGTCACAAGTAGAAAGCGAAAAAGAGGGAATAAAAACCATCGCAACTACTGGGCTGTGTGTTTCTAAGAGTAAAAATGAAGCGATCTCATTTACGCTTGGACCGGCGGCTACCTTCATATGCTGGCCAGAAAGTCCAGAAGCTAGCAAGGATGGTCCGATATGGGATATGAGTCGTGCAAAACCCTGGGTACTTGAGAAGGACGGCCAGATCATTGAACTGCTTCAGTACGCAATGTACGAGTACCAAATTGATAACGCCGCGCCGAGAGAAAATATTGCTATTTGGCGACTCCTCACGTCTCCGGGTTGCGCAACTCTAAAAGCATCACTCCGTCAAGGCAAGAGTCAGGACGAGGCTATCGTTTATCGGACCTACAAAATTTGCGATGTGGAACGTGCTGTTGAAGTATTGAAAAAATCCTAATACCTAGCGGTCTTGCCCACTTGAAGTCTGGACATTGATTTATGCGCTGAGCAATTCATAGTTCAAGGTGGCTGACAGATTCTGAATTTAGAAGAAGTTTTAGTTCACCTTGAATTCGAATTAATGCATTACAAACGTCAACGCCACCCAACCCGACATAGTGTCGATGCAGTACATCGGTCTTGGGGGCCGTATGGTTCAAGATTCGACGTAACACAGAGTCACCCACCCCCAGCTTGCTACCGACAGTCGCCAGCATCTTGCGCAGGTCATGCAGCATGAACCTTGGCGCACCAAGTCGCATTGCCATCTCATAGACATGCTCGGCACTGACACCTTTAAATATTTGGTCCTCAGGTTCAAGCCCTCGACAACGACGCTCCAGAATCGCGCGCATCATTGGCGTGATCGGCAAGCTGTGGGGGCGCCCCGTCTTGGTCTCAGGAACGCTCAGAACGCCCCCTATGAGGTCAATTTGCTTCCGACATAGCTCACGTGCTTCATTGCGTCTCAAGCCCGTATAGAGCACGAAATACAAGAAGTCACGCTGGCGCTCCCCGAGCTTGTCTACTGCCTCACGCCACTGGGGCAGCTCTGACTCTTGAAGCACACGGGCGCGTGGTGATGTGCGTTCAGGCAGTAAACCAGCAGCCGCCAGTTTCACAAACGGTGATTGAATGTCTAACCCGTGAACGGCATTGACGTATTTAGCCAAAGCACCGATGACACCACGTCCCAGCTCAACCAACGCCTTGCCTTTGGTTTGCGAGAAGTCGTGACAGTGACTTGCAAACGCTCCATGCGCCATATCGCTCACGGGACGATCTAACCACTCACCGAAGTGGGTTCGATAAAACGACTCATAGCGACGCTGGCTAGACGGTTTGATGCCTTTGGCCTTGCAGTACGCCACATAGGCTTCACGCATGGTCGGAACCTCTGGAGGTAGGTCACGGCTTGGTCTTTCACCGTTGCGGCACAGACGCAAAACCTCCATTGCTTTGGTTCTGGCTTCGTCTAGGCTCATCAAAGGCCAGTAGCCAAGCATCATGCGGAACTGTTTGCCCCGAACGCTAGTAGCGATCAAGAAGGTGCGTTTTCGCTTGTTCAGACGCACGCAGAAGCCCTGAAGGAAGCGATCACGCAGGATGCGACCATCGGTGGCGGTAGAGCGCTCTAGCAGCGATTCGCTGATAAGTACAATCATGACCATTCACCCCAGGACAAAACGAGGACAAAAATCTCGGGTTTACCGAGATTTGCGTCGGTATGTCCATGCGCCTCGGCCAACTGCTGCAGACGTGGGTCAGGCACTTCGACCACGCTGGTGTTGTGCTCGATCGTGCAGCTGGGGTCTTGATTTCTAAGGATATTTTTATGAGTTTGAAATGCGGCATCGTGGGTTTGCCCAACGTTGGCAAGTCCACCCTGTTCAACGCCCTGACCAAAGCGGGCATCGCGGCGGAAAATTACCCCTTTTGCACGATCGAACCCAACACCGGCGTGGTCGAAGTGCCCGACCCACGTCTGCAGCAGTTGGCTGAGATCATCACGCCAGAGCGCATCGTGCCTGCGATTGTGGAGTTTGTGGACA
>Ga0228701_1001560_pt1 | contig 15276 bp, 15 predicted proteins | sample McNCre117_Aug_MG_2_FD_178017 | JGI IMG/M metagenome (GOLD analysis project Ga0228701, IMG submission 178017) | Freshwater microbial communities from McNutts Creek, Athens, Georgia, United States - 11-17_Aug_MG | ecosystem: Environmental > Aquatic > Freshwater > Creek | place: USA: Georgia...
GCACCCAGACCCTGCACGGCACGCCATCCGGCGAGCTGGTACATGTCCATGGCGGTGCCCGAAAGCAGCGAGCCGAGCAAGAAGATCGCGATGGCGATGATGAACAGCGGTCGGCGACCGAAGATGTCCGAGAGCTTGCCGTAGATCGGTGTCGCGATGGTGGACATGATCATGTAACCGGTGGTCACCCACGCCTGCAGACTCATGCCGTCGAGGTCGTCGGCGATGGTGCGCATCGAGGTGCTGACGATGGTCTGGTCGAGGGCAGAGAGGAACATTCCCGCCATGAGGCCGATCATGACGAGCATGATTTGGCGACCGGTCATGGTCGAGCCAGCGGCAAGCTTGCGGCTTTCGCGCTTAGTCGAAGACATCTAAATCCTTAGGAGGTGAGGGCGCTCAGTCACTATTAGTAACCGGAGTAACTTATAGTATCTTAGAACCGCAACACGACCAATTCAGTGACCAGGGGGTGAACATGGACGAGCGTCTCGCCGAACTAAAAAGCCGGCTCCAACCCGGGGACCGCGAGATTTTGCACTCCATCGTTGCCCGCATCGGCGATAAGTGGAGCGTGATGACGATCGGGCTTCTGGCGAAGAAACCGCGCCGGTTCACTGAACTGCTGGAGAGCATCCCGGGTATTTCTAGGCGCATGCTCACGGTCACTCTGCGCCAACTTGAGCGCGATGGATTGGTCACGCGCGTGGCCCACGCGGATGTTCCACCCTGGGTTGAATACGCCGTGACCGATCTCGGCCGCTCGCTGCGCGCGCCGCTGGCCGCCGTTTTGGAATGGGCGCTCGATCACCGTGACGAGATTCTCGCGAACCGCGAGCAGTACGAGTCGTCACACGAGTAACTCAGGCAATTCCCTTAGACTCGCGAGCGTGAATTCCCCCGCACATCAGACGCGCACCGGTGGCATGCGTCGCGCCGGCAAACGGCCGCTGCGCCAACGCCCGTCCCTCTGGTGGGGGCTCTTCGGCGGTGTCATGGTCGTTGCCGCGGGTGCAGCTGTGCTCGTGATGGCGTTTGCGACCCCGGAAGGCCTGATGGCTCGGTTCGCGGCGCCTTCGGCAGCAGCACCGAGTGCGTCAACCGCGCCGTTTACAGCGCCGCCGGCACGCACGCAGGCTCCGTTTGATCCCACCGCCCTCTCTATTGATGACCCGACCAGTTACTGGGTGGTCGTAGACAAGGTTCGCCCCTTGCAGCCCGAGTCTTATGTTCCGAAGGACCTCGTCACGGTTGCCACTGCGAACCTGGGTGGGCAGCAAATGCGCCAGGTTCCAGCACTCATGCTTAAAGAAATGTTTGATGCGTACCACGCTGAGACCGGGCGCTCCATGAAGGCGGTCAGCGGCTATCGCAGTTACGCCACACAGAAATCCATCTTTCACGGAGATGTGAACCTCACCGCCAAGCCCGGATACAGCGAGCATCAGTCGGGTCTGGCCATGGACATTGGCGCGACCACCAATAAGTGCACGGGCTACGAGTGCTTCGCCGACGAGCCCGAGGGCAAGTGGCTGGCCGCGAATGCCTATAAGTGGGGGTTCATTCTTCGTTACCCGAAGGGCATGACCAACATCACCGGTTACCAGTTCGAGCCCTGGCACTATCGCTACGTCGGCCCGCCGCTGGCGTACCGCATGCACGATGCAGGCGTTCAAACGCTGGAACAGATGTTCAACCTGCCCGCGGCCCCCGCCTATGTCAGCGCTGTAGCGACCCCCAAAGTTACGTCCGCGCCGGTGAGCACACCGAGTACCTCGACCAGCACGCCGACTCCGACGCCTTCGCAGTAGGCGGGTTACTAACCGGCGAGCGCGGCGTCAACGATGGCGCGTGCTTCGCTCTGCACGAGCGCTAGGTGCTCGGGCCCCTTGAACGATTCGGCGTAAATCTTGTAGACGTCTTCGGTGCCCGAGGGGCGAGCAGCGAACCACGCGAACTCGGTTTCGACCTTGACCCCGCCAATTGCCTCGCCGTTTCCGGGGGCGCGCGAGAGCTTTGCGGTGATCGGGTCACCGGCGAGAGTGGTCGCCGCGATTGACTCGCCGTTGAGCTTGGAGAGCTTTGCCTTTTGCTCGCGGTTAGCGGGAGCATCCACTCGCTCGTAGACCGGGGCACCGAATCGTGCGGTCATCTCGGCGTACAGCTGCGACGGGGTCTTGCCCGTGACCGCCAGAATCTCGCTGGCGAGCAGGCACAAGATGATGCCGTCTTTATCGGTGGACCACACCGACCCGTCAAATCGCAAGAAGGATGCGCCGGCGCTTTCTTCGCCGCCGAACCCGACCGACCCGTCGATGAGTCCGGGCACGAACCACTTGAATCCAACCGGAACCTCCCACAGCTCGCGCTGCAGGTCGGCGGCCACGGCATCGATGATGCGTGAAGACACCAGCGTCTTGCCGATGCGCGCGTCACCGCGCCAGTGTTGGCGGTGCTGGTAGAGGTACTCGATGGCAACGGCGAGGTAGTGGTTCGGGTTCATCAGCCCGGCATCGGAGGTGACAATGCCGTGACGGTCAGCATCGGCGTCATTGCCGGTCAAGATGTCGTATTCGTCGCGCCGCGTGATGAGGGCGGCCATCGCCGAAGGGCTCGACGGATCCATGCGAATCTTGCCGTCCCAGTCGAGCGTCATGAACGACCAGCGCGGGTCGACGCTCGGATTCACCACGGTGAGGTTGAGCCCATAGCGCTCGCCGATCGCGGCCCAGTAAGCCACGGATGCGCCACCCATCGGGTCGGCACCGATGTGCACCCCGGCCCGCCTAATCGCGGGCATGTCGATGACGTTCGCGAGGTCGGCCACATAGGTCTCAAGAAAGTCGTAGCCCTCGAAGCCGCCGGTGGGGTCGACGCGCTTCACCTCGGCGAGGCCACCCGCGATGATCTCGTTCGCGCGCCTGGCGATCCAGTTCGTTGCCGTGGTGTCGGCCGGGCCACCGTGCGGCGGGTTGTACTTGAAGCCACCGTCTTGGGGCGGGTTGTGGCTTGGGGTAACCACAATGCCGTCTGCCTCGTCGTCGTGGCCGGTCATGTTGTAGGTCAAAATCGCGTGTGAAACAGCGGGCGTGGGCGTGAAACCATCGCGGCTATCGGCCAGCACGCGCACGCCATTAGCAACCAGAACCTCGAGCGCGGTTTGCTGCGCCGGGCGACTCAGGGCGTGGGTATCGATGCCGATAAACAGCGGGCCGGTGATGCCTTCAGCTGCGCGATACTCAACTATGGCCTGGGTAATCGCGGCAATGTGGTCGTCGTTGAAAGCGGTGTTGATCGAAGAGCCGCGGTGGCCGGATGTACCAAAGGCAACAGCCTGTTCAGGGATGGAGACATCGGGGTGTTGCTCGTAATAGGCCGCGACCAGCGCATCCACATCAATCAAATCGCTGGGCAGGGCGGGCGTTCCGGCACGAGTGTTCACTCGGTAAGTCTGCCAGCGCTAGTACCCTAGGTAAATGGCTACGCGCGCAAAAAGTAAAGGCTCCGGTCCCTATAGCTACCTAGGGCCGGCCGGAACGTTCACCGAGGCCGCGCTCGCCCAGGTTCCTGAGGCGGCGGGCGCTATTTGGCGTTCCGCAAGCAATGTTGGCCAGGCACTCGATGACGTGGTCAAGGGTCGCTCGGTCGCTGCCATGATTGCCATCGAAAACTCCATCGACGGTGGCGTGACCGCAGCGCAAGACGCGCTCGCGAACTCCACCAACCTGCGCATCATCGGCGAGTACCTGGTGCCGGTGGCGTTCGACCTGGTGGCCAAGCCGGGCACCAAGTTGGCGGATGTGAAAGTCGTGAACGCGCATCCGGTTGCCTACGCCCAGACGCGCAAGTGGCTCGAAAAGAATTTGCCCAAGCACGCTCACATGCCGGCGACGAGCAATGTTGCCTCGGTGGTTGACCTGCTGGCTGGCACGAATGGTGATGCAGCGATTGCCCCGCCCGGAATCGACAAGCACCACAACGTGAAGGTGCTGGTCGCGGGTATTGGCGAGAACCCGAACGCAATGACCCGCTTCGTACTCGTGAGCAAGACGACCAAGCTGCCTAAGCCCACCGGTCACGACAAGACCAGCATCATTGTGGAGCTGCCCGCTGACCGCGCCGGCGCCCTGCTCGAAATGCTCGAGCAGTTCGCAACGCGCGGGGTGAACCTCAGCTTGATTCAGTCGCGCCCGATTGGTGACGAGTTGGGTCGCTACCGCTTCGTTATTGACGCTGACGGGCACGTGCTCGACGAGCGCATGTCAGATGCGCTTCTCGGTCTGCGTCGGTTCAGCCCCAAGGTCACGTTCTTGGGTAGTTATCCGCGCGCCGATCGTGTGGCTGTGGCTCACGACGATCAGTACAGCGATAAGCAGTTCAAGGATGCTCGCACCTGGTTGAGCAAAATCACCGGCAAGTAGCGCGGATAAACTTGAGACCGTGATCGACCTTCAACTGCTGCGCGAAAACCCTGACGTTATTCGTCGTTCCCAAGAGGCGCGCGGCGGATCGGTGGAGCTGGTCGACGAGGTCATCGCCGCTGACGGCGCTCGCCGTGCCGCGCTGACCGAGTTCGAGTCGCTGCGCGCAGAGCAAAATGCTTTCGGCAAGAAGGTCAGTGCTGCCAAGGGCGACGAGAAGCAGGCACTGCTCGCTGAGGTTTCGGCGCTCGCCGCCAAGGTCAAAGAGGCTCAGGCGGCGGCGAACGCGGCCGATGAAGCCTTCGACAAGGTTGCTCGCCGTATCGAGAACGTGGTTATCGATGGAGTTCCCGCCGGTGACGAAGAGAGCTTTGTGACCCTGCGCGAAGTGGGCACGGTTCCGACCTTTGATTTCGAACCACGTGATCACCTCGAACTTGGCCAGATGCTCGGCGCCATCGACACCGAGCGCGGCGCCAAGGTTTCGGGTTCACGCTTCTACTTCCTGCGCGGCGTTGGCGCACGTCTTGAGCTTGCTCTCATGAACCTCGCACTCGACAAGGCACTCAGCGCGGGCTTCATTCCGCTCATCACGCCCACGCTCGTGCGACCTGATGTCATGCAGGGCACCGGTTTCTTGGGTGAGCACGCGGACGAGATTTATTACCTGCCAGCTGACGACCTGTACCTCACCGGTACGAGCGAGGTTGCGCTCGCCGGGTACCACGCCGACGAGATCATCGACCTGGAGAACGGCCCCGTGCGCTACGCCGGATGGTCCACCTGCTACCGCCGCGAAGCCGGCGCGAGCGGCAAAGACACTCGCGGCATCATTCGCGTGCACCAGTTCAACAAGCTTGAGATGTTTGTGTACGCGCATCCGGATGTTGCCGAAGCCGAACACGCTAAGCTCGTCGCCTGGCAAGAAGAGATGATGCAGGCGCTGGGCCTGGCTTACCGCGTAATTGATGTTGCGGCCGGCGACCTTGGCTCGAGCGCTGCGCGCAAGTTCGACATCGAAGCCTGGGTTCCCACGCAGGATGCCTACCGCGAGCTGACCAGCACCTCGAACTGCACCACTTTCCAGGCGCGTCGACTCAACACGCGTTACCGCACCGAGTCTGGCAAGACTGCGCCGGTCGCCACACTCAATGGCACGCTCGCCACCACGCGCTGGATTGTGGCACTGCTCGAAACGCATCAGCAGGCAGATGGCTCGGTCATCGTTCCCGAAGCGCTGCGCCCGTTCATGGGCGGCCTGTCAGTTCTCACGCCCGAGGTCACCAAGTAGATGGCTCCTGTCGCACAAGCCGAACGCTGGCTGGTTGCCCTCGACATTGATGGCACCCTGTTGACCCACCGCGGTGACATTCAGCCCGAGGTGATCGACGCCGTTGCGCGCGTCAAGGCTGCTGGTCACGAGGTGATGCTCGCTACCGGTCGCCCGATGAGTGAGACCACCGAGGTCATCGACCGCCTGGGTCTCGACCCCGAGTTCGTCGTGTGCTCGAACGGGGCCGTGGTCTGGAAGAAGAACCCGGCCGCCCCGATTGGCTACGAGCATGACTACGTCGTGACCTTCGACCCGGCTGGCGCCCTAGACACGATTCGCCCACACCTGCCTGAGGGCAAGTACGCGGTCGAAGACTCCAACGGTGACCTGTACTGCACCGAAGCTTTTCCAGTGTGGTCGCCGAACGACAAGATTCGCACGGTCTCGTACGACGAACTGCAGCACCACCAGGCAACTCGTGTCGTCGTGATTGCCCCCACCGCCGACACCGAAGAATTTCTTGTCGCCGTCGAAAAGATGGGTCTGCACCGCGTGACCTATGCCATCGGCATGAACAACTGGCTCGACATTTCGCCCGAGGGTGTGAACAAGGCGACAGGTCTTGAGAAGGTTCGTGCCGAGCTCGATATTCCGCGTTCGCAGTGCTTCACCATTGGCGATGGTCGCAACGATATCGACATGCTCCGCTGGGCTGCTGAGGGTGGCGGGCGAGGCGTCGTCATGGGGGATGCTCCCGAAGAGGTTGTCGCCGCGGGCAACGAAATCACCCTGACCGCGCTCGAGCACGGCGTGGTGGAACCGCTGTTGCGCATCCCGGGCGTATCGGCCTAACTCGCGTTCAGGTTGCTGCCAGAAACGCCTGACACCCTAGGTGCAGACCAGTTTCGGTAGACTTGTTCGGAATTACCTTGCAGTGCCGTAGGTAATCTTCGGGAGGGCTGTCCGAGCGGCCGATGGAGCTGGTCTTGAAAACCAGTGAGCAGCAATGCTTCGTGGGTTCGAATCCCACGCCCTCCGCCATTTAGCTAGTGAAAGAAGCCCATGACTGAACCCATCGAAACCCGCCGCGGCGCTCGTCGCGCGGCGAAGGGTGCGAGCGGTCAAACCGCGCAGAGCGTTCGTCACGCGCGCGGGGGAAAGCGTGCCAAGCGCATGGGCGTCTTCGGGTTTATTGGAGTCGCGCTCGCTGTTGTTTTGGTCAGCGCTACCAGCGTTGCTGCCATCGCCGCCTGGGATGTTGTCAACGGCGCTCACACGGTTGACCTGGGAACCACGGCCAAGATTGGCGCCATTGACGGTGGCTTCAACGTGCTCATCGTTGGAAGCGATACCCGTAAGGGCCAGGGAAACTTCGGCGTCGACCCGGGCTCAAGCCTCAACGACGTGAACATTCTTTTGCACGTGTCGGCTGATCACAAGAACGCGACCGCGGTGAGCATCCCCCGTGACATGGTGGTACCGATCGCAGATTGTCAAGGCGGTGGCGGCGGCTGGACTGGCCCCATCAACGCCACCTTGAGCGATGGTGGCCTGCCCTGCATCGTGAAGACGGTCGAAGAACTCACCGGCATGTCCATCCCGTACGCCGGGCTGATTACCTTCGACGGCGTAATCGACCTATCCAAGGCCGTTGGTGGCGTCAGGGTGTGTGTCGCCTCGTCCATTGACGACCCGTACACCGACCTTCACCTCACGGCCGGCTGGCACACCATTTCAGGATGGACCGCGCTCGAGTTCTTACGCACCCGCCACGGCGTGGGTGACGGATCAGACCTCGGCCGCATCAGCAACCAACAGGTCTTCCTTTCGGCGCTCATGCGCAAGATCAAGGACGAAAATCTCTTGGCGAATCCGCTCACGGTCTACTCCATGGCCAAAGCGGTCGTTTCGAACATGACCCTGTCGACTAGCCTCAACAGCCCCGATGTCATCGCCTCGATGGCTATGGCGCTCAAGGGCATCGACCTCAGCAAGATCGTCTTCGTTCAGTACCCCGGTTCGACCGGTGGCACGGGCGTGTACGCGGGCAAGGTTCAGCCCGATGAGCAGGCCGCTGCTGCTTTGTTCACCGCTCTCCAGGCGGACAAGCCCGTGTCGGTGACCGGCGGTCTGGGCCGCGGTTCGACCACGGGAGCCACGCCGACACCCACGCCCAGTGTGAAAGCATCGACGAGCGCCACCGGCAGCAAGTCGGGCTCGACCAAGTCCACTGCTACTCCGACGCCGACTCCCGCTCAAACCGCAATTCCTCTCGACTCGAACATCACCGGACAGACTGCGGACCAGTTCACTTGCTCGAAGGGCAACTAGGTTCTTTTCTAGCGACGCCGTCGGTGATGATTCGCCCGGTTTTTCACGCGGGCTTGTCGGCGGATAGACTAGGCGAGCTGCGGTTCGCGTACGAGCTGCAGGGGAGACGTCGCATAGTCAGGCCTAGTGCACCACCCTGCTAAGGTGGAGTCCTCGTAAGGGGACCGAGGGTTCAAATCCCTCCGTCTCCGCCAAATAAAAATGCCCCCAAACTGGGGCTATTTTTATTTGACGCGGCGGGTGAATGAACCCTTAGCTTGCGGGCTTGCGCACCGGGTACTCACTTCGTGTCATGCGGTGAATCAGGTAACCCAGCACCAGAATCGCGACGCATCCAATAGCGAGTGCCGGAAGCACCACGTACCAGAGCGGTTGTGAGAGGTAAATCACGATTGGGTTCGCCCCGGCCGGCGGATGAGTGAGGCGCGCCAAGCGCATGGCTGCGATCACAACACCCACGGTGAGCATCAAGGTCCACGTGTTGTGCGGCAACAGCCACACCATGATCAGGCTGATCGATGCCGCCAGGAGGTGTCCCCCGATCACATTCACCGGCTGCGCAAAGGGCGACCGGTGCGCGGCAAAAATCAGCACGAGGGTGCCGCCAAAGGGTGCCCACAGCATTGGCATGTGTGTGACATCGGTGATGAGGGCCAGCAGGCCAATTGCCGCGGCACTGCCGAAAAGGTCAACGGTGATTTCGCCCCACGAGGCCTTCGGCTGATGAAAGGAGAACCAGTGGCGCATCAGATTTTGGGTTTCAATGGCCCGCGAATGAGCTTGTTCTGTGCAGCCTGCGCCACCGGGCGAATCTGCACGAGATCGAGGTTGACGTGTCCAGGGAGTTCGACGGCGTGCACGATAGCTTCGGCAATGTCGTCGGCAACCAATGGGTCAGCCACGCCCTCGTAAACCGCATCGGCGCGACTGGCATCACCGGCCACTCGGTTGAGGGCGAATTCTTCGGTCTTGACCAAGCCCGGTGCGATTTCAATCACTCGGATGGGCTCTCCGGCCAGCTCGAGTCGCAGCACCTGAGTCACTGCGCGCGCGGCGAACTTGGCAGCGTTGTAGCCGCCGCCGCCTTCGTAGGCCACGTGCCCGGCGGTCGAGGTGATGGTCACGATGTCCGCGTGCGAGTCGGCCGAGGCCTGACGTAGCAGCGGAAGCAAAGTCGCAGTGACGCGTTTGAGCCCAATGACGTTGACGTCGAACATCTTGAGCCAGTCGGCCGGGTCGCTGTCCTCAACCGAGGCCAGACCGAAGGCTCCGCCTGCGTTGTTGATCACGGCGTGCACGGGTCCGGTTTCGGCGAGGTAGTCACGCAGCGCATCCACGTCGGCTTGGTTGGTCACGTCGGCGATGAAAGTATCAATCCCCGTTTCGGCCGCCAACGCAGCGAGCCGGTCAGCGCGACGTGCGACGCCGACAACCTTCCAGCCGTGTTCGGCAAAACGACGAGCGGTGGCTGCTCCGATTCCGGAGCTCGCACCAGTGACAACAACACGACGAGTGGGCATATAAAAACCCTAAGCCCGCGCATCCGAATCGGATACACGGGCTTAGGGCGACGCGATTACTTGGCTAGGGCAGACAAGAATCGCGTGGTGTAACCCAGCGGAGCCGACCCAGTTATTGAGTTGCTGGTTGCTGAGGCTGTGCTCGTTGGGGTGAGCGGCGGGGTGTCACGGTCGAGCGACCAGAAGTGCAGGCCGGCGAGTCCGTGGCTCTTGGCGTAGGCGACGAGAGTGTCGACGTCTGCCAGGGTGAAGACTTCGCTCGAGACATCGTTCACGCCAATCATGGGCGTGACTTCGATTTTGTCTGCGGTGAGCCCATAGGTGTGCTGCAGGTTCGTAACCGACTGAATCGCGGATGCACCCATGTCGCAGGTGCCGCCCGAGACAACGCAGTTGACCGGCGAGGCAGCGCCGTAGTCCATGGCCATGAGGTTGATTGTGTAGTTGGTCAGAGCCGAGGCTTTGACCGCTTTGACGACGGCATCGCCGGTTGCGTTGAGCCCACCGTAGCTACCGTCAGAGGCAGCGAGGGTCGCCAGGGTGAACGAGAAACGCAGCTTCGGGTATGCCTGCTGCGCCTGCGCAGCAGCGTTGATCAAGCTCGTGAGCTGCGCGGGGCTTTGCCCAGCCTCAATGTCAAAGTCAATACCGACGAGGTTGGGGGATGCGTAGCGCGCAATGAACGAGGTCATCGCCGCGCCAGAGTCACAGCTAAAGATGCCTGCGGCTCCGCCGGTGGAGATGACATATTGCACGCCGGCTGCGTTGAGCCCGGGGATGTTGGCCGAGGCGAAAGCCGCACCTGGAACGCCACCCCAGTTCTCGTTGCCGCAGTTGCCGGTCGCGAATGCCAGGGTCACTGCCTTGAGCCCAGAAACCTGAGTAACTCCACCGGCACCCACGAGTGGCAACATCGTTCCGCTCGCGGCCGAGCGCATGGTGTTGGTGTTCCAGTTCATATTGATGGTCGCGTCTTTATACGGGCTGAAAAAGAGACCGGATGCGCTTCCGCTCGTTCCCGATCCGCCTGTCGAACCCGAGTCAGGTGCCGGGTCGACCGGAGTGACGGGAACTACGGGATCAACGGGGGTGACGGGATTGCTGTTGCAGTCGGCCACGGTTGTCCAGGGTTGACCGCTGCCGGCTATTCCCGAGTGGGTTGACGGGTCATCGCCCTGGGTCCACCAGTTGGCGCGATAGGTCTTGCCATTGCGAGATACCTGCGTGCCAGTTGTGTAAGCGACGGAGGTTGACCACGCTACTGCACAGTCGGTCGGCGTAGGTGTTGGCGTAGGTGTGGGGGTTGGGGTTGGAATTACCGTTGTGTCGGAACCACAAACGGCGCCGACCGTCCAGGGCTGACCGCTACCGGCAGGGCCAGAATGCGTGGCGGGGTTATCACCCTGCGTCCACCAGTTGGCCACGTAGTTCACCCCGTTGACGCTTGCGTGGGTTCCGCCGGTGTACACGGCGGTGGGGGACCAGCTTGCGTCACAGGCCGTGGCGGCCGAAGCCGCGCTGGGCGCAATCACCAGGCTCAGTGCGCCGGCAAGACAAGCGACGAGACCAGCGCTCGTAGCGGTTTTCATCATGACAGGAGTCTTCAATTGAACGTATCCCTCTTTTCGGATCGGGGGGCAGAGACAATCGCCTCAAAAAGTAGACTAAAAGTCTAGAAATGTGAATTGAGTGGCAATCGGTCTGCCCAGGCGATTTGAGGGGCAGTTGCCAGCCGACTCTCAGCTGCCGACATCCGGGATAATCGAAGGGTGACAGAGCACCTCGATCCGCACGAGCACGACCACTCGCATCCCGATGTTTCGGGCGGCTGGTTACGCGCGGCTGTCTTCGGTGCCATGGATGGTCTGGTCTCGAACATCTCGCTGATCGCGGGTATCGGCGCCGCTGGCGCACCCCCGCACACGGTGGTCATCACGGGTGTCGCGGGCTTGGTAGCCGGATCATTCTCGATGGCGTTGGGCGAGTACACCTCGGTCAAGACGCAGAACGAGCAGGTGGATTCTGAACTTGCTATCGAGCGCGAGGCTCATGCCCGCAACCCCGAGGGTGAGCAGCACGAGCTCACGGTGTCCTTCATCGAGATGGGTATGTCACCCCGCACGGCGCGTGCCGCTGCTGGTGAGGTTCACAAGAACAAAGAGCTCGCACCGCGCCTGCACATTACGCACGAGCTGGGGCTTGATCCGCTCAGCAAGCCTTCGCCGTGGATGGCCGCGGTTTCGTCCTTCGCGATGTTCGCGGCAGGCGCGTTTATTCCGCTCATTCCCTACGCGCTCGGGTTCAATCAGCTTTGGCTGGGTCTGCTCGTCGGCGCGCTCGGTCTCATCGTTGCCGGTGGCCTCACCGCACGATGGACCCGCCGGGCCTGGTGGAAGAGCGCATCACGCCAGCTCTTCTTTGGCGCCATCGCGGTGACCGCGACCTACCTGGTCGGCATGCTGTTCGGCGTCAGCGGCAGCTAGGTTTCGATACGCCCTGCGGGCTGTTCGATCAGCGATTATTCTGCGGAAGCAGCGTCGGCTTCGGCGATCTGCTTGCGCACATCATCCATGTCAAGACCTTTGACGGCAGTGATGAGCTCTTCGAGCGCGGTCGGCGGCAGAGCGCCGGGCTGAGCGAAAACGAGAATCTGCTCGCGGAAAGCCATGAGCGTAGGAATCGACTGAATGTTGGCCATCGCGGCGAGCTGTTGCTGGGCCTCGGTGTCGACCTTGCCGAACACAACGTCGGCGTGCTTTTCGCTCGCGGCCTCGAAGGTCGGGGCGAAGGAACGGCACGGACCACACCACTCGGCCCAAAAGTCAACGAACACGATGTCGTTGCCCGTGACGGTTGCGTCAAAGTTCTCTGAGGTCAGTTCTACCGAAGACATGTTGCAATTATATACCCCCAGGGGTATCCTGGAAAGGCAGGATACGAAAGGAACATCATGTGTAGTCCCGCTCAGTGCCCCAACTGCGGCAAGGTCACCTGGACCGGCTGCGGCAACCACGTCGAAGAAGCGCTCGCTGGCGTACCCCAGGAACAGCGCTGCACCTGTAACTAGGCCTTTCGGCGATCCCACCAGGCGCGCATCCGCTTCTCAATCGGTTTTTCGATGAGCAGGTGCAAGCCTGCGGCCACAATCAAGCTGCCTACCAGTAGGCCTGCGTACCAGAGCAGATTGCTCCACTGCGCATTGAGCGTGCCTACGATGCCGCGGGTGAAGTAAATCACCGTGCTGTGCACGAGGTAGAACGCGAACGACCACTCGCCGAGAATGACCAGCGGGCGCCAGGTCAACACCGATGCCCCGTGACGAATCTCGCGAGCAGCTACTGAGGCGATCACGAAGGTGAACGCGGCGATGATCAGCGGGGTGGAGAGTCGATCAAAAAGCTGAGCGACGAAGCCGGTGCGGTGGTAGGCCGTGTTGATTCCGATCGCCAGCATGAGCACTCCGGTCAGGCTCAGCGATACCCATGAGGGAATGCGGCTGATGTAGCCGAGGCGAACGGCCTGCGCAAGAGCGATGCCCAGCACGAATTCACCCAAGTGCACAACGGGCTGCGGGATATTCGACAGCCCCAGGCCGGGAACCTGCCACATTCCGAATTGGTAGATGACGGCGAGGGTGAGAACTGCGACACCGAGCCACAACAGGCCGCGCATCCGAAGGCGGTTCATCAGCAGGATGAGGAGCGGGAACAGAGCGTAGAAGAAGAATTCAACGGTGAGGCTCCAGGCGACGGGGTTGCCCGAGAACAGAATCTGGGGGTCGACCCACCAGCCTTGAATCACCGGCACCGACAGCAGGAGCACCGGCACGTTCACCGGGTTCACCCACCACTGCGCCGGGTTGGGGTTGAAGCTGTAGAACACGGGCAGGGCTAGCAGCAGGGCCACGAACGTGGCTGGCCAGATGCGTGAGAAGCGGCGCCAATAGAACGTGCCGGTCATCTGCCGACCCGAGTCGGCGTAGGTCAACACGAAACCGCTGAGAATAAAGAAGAAGGTGACGCCGTAGTTTCCTACGGTGAAAAGCGGTGTGATGAACGGCAGCGGCGCGAACGATCGCATGTGAAACAGAAAGACGATGAAGGCGGCGAACCACCGCAAACTGGTCAGCGTATCCAGGCGCCGTGGCAGGGTTTCGAGGTGTGAGCTCACGGTGGGCTCCCCCCGATTACAGACGACTCACTCAGTAGGCTGGTGCTATGCAGAGCCTACCCGTGATGGTCTATCACGTTCCGTATCGGCTCAATCATGAGGGTGCCAGCGCGAGCGCGATTCGCCCGGTAAAAATGCGTCAGGCCTTTGCCGACCTCGGCTACGAGGTCATCGAGATTTCGGGTGTCTCGCGTGAGCGCAAAGCCGCCATCGCCAAGCTCAAGCAACGCATCGATCAAGGGCTCGAGGTGCAGTTCATCTACTCGGAGTCATCGACTCAGCCCAACGCGTTCACCGACCCCTACTTCTCGCTGTACGGGTACTTTGACACCGCCTTTCTTGCCTGGTGTCGTCGCCGGGGGATTCCAGTGGGCCTGTTCTACCGGGATATTTACTGGCTCTACCCGCGGTATTGGCGCGGTATCGCGCGCTGGCGTCGCATGCTTATTACCCACTTCTACAAAGCAGACCTGCGTGGTTATCGCCGCGGCGTCGATCGCCTGTTCGTGCCCACCTCGAACATGATCGAGCTGGTTCCGGATGTGCCACGCGAACGTATGAGCGCCCTCCCGCCGGCGGGAGATCCCGAGAGCGGTAGCGAGGTCGTCACGGATCTCGCACTCTTCTACGTGGGCGGTCTCGGCCCGTTCTACCAACTGCACGCCTGTGTTGCCGGAGTGGCCCAGGTGCCACAGGCGCGACTCACGGTGTGCGTGGCTGCGCAGCAGTGGCAGAACCTGAGTGCGCAGTATCCCGAGAGCGCGGCGAGCAACGTGAACATCGTGCACGAGACGGGTGAGTCGATGCGGGCGTTGATGCGCGCATCCGCGATTGGTGTCTTGTTCGTGGAGCCGGTCGACCAGTGGGCGATTGCTGCGCCGATGAAGATGTTCGAATACTTGGCGCTGGGCAAACCCATCGTTGCCGTCAAGGGCACCGCGAGCGGCGACTTTGTTGAGAGCAACGGAATCGGCTGGGCCATCGAGTACTCGCCCGAGTCACTCGCTAGTTTGCTTGAACACCTCGCCCAGCATCCCGAAGAAATTGCTACGCGTGCTCGCCAGGCGCAGGCCGTTCGCGGTCAGCACTCATGGCGCGCCCGCGCTGAACAGGTGGTTCGCGAGCTCGCCGAGGTCAGCGAGGTGAACCGTGAACGCGACTAACCCCACAACTAACAACGCCCCGGGCACGATGATTTTTCACGCGCCCTACCCGCTCAACCCGAACGCGACCAGCGCCAGCGGCATCCGCCCGGTCAGGATGCTCGAGGCGTTTCGTGCCGCGGGCTTCGAGGTGCTGACCGTCACCGGCAGCGCGCGCGAGCGCCGCGTGGCGATGAAACAGATCGAAGCGGATGTTCGCAACGGCAAGAAAATCGACTTCCTCTACTCTGAGGCCTCAACTCGGCCGCTCACCTTTTCGACCTCGTTTCGTGAACCGCATCCGTATCTCGACACCGCGTTCTTTAGGTTCTGTCAGCGCCACGACATTCCCGTGGGCGTGTTCTACCGGGACATCTACTGGCAGTTCTCTGACTACGTGGATGCCGTTGGTCGCCCGG
>Ga0228701_1001566_pt1 | contig 15235 bp, 7 predicted proteins | sample McNCre117_Aug_MG_2_FD_178017 | JGI IMG/M metagenome (GOLD analysis project Ga0228701, IMG submission 178017) | Freshwater microbial communities from McNutts Creek, Athens, Georgia, United States - 11-17_Aug_MG | ecosystem: Environmental > Aquatic > Freshwater > Creek | place: USA: Georgia...
CAAGGCTCCTTGGCACTTCTTGTTTATTGGTGCCGCAGCAACCGTGGTTCTTCTCGGCATATGGTTCTTCGTTCGTCCGGCTGGCGATTTCATCATTACCGGAAACCTAATCTTCTGGGTTCTCTCTATGGCTGCCTATTTGGTGCCTTTTGCCATTTTCGTGATTGCTGAAATGCAGATTCGCAGCACGGTTACTTTCTACTACACCAACCCAAAAACTGTTTCTGGCGTTCGTGGAATTTACCTGGCTCTTGGTGTAATTATCAGCACGATCTTTGCTCTCGGCGCTGCCGATGAACTCTCTCGCGTATTGAATACGGTGAACTAAGTTGAAAAAATTCTTTAGAAAATTCGCTGCCGCCACCGTTGCAGCCGCTTGGGTAGCCGCACTACTTCCACTTACCTTGAACGCCTCAGACTCAGCGCTCGCGGCCTCTACCGAATACAACTTTGTTTCCTGTATTCAGGAAAAGGGTCAGGCTCACGTTCTTTTGATGATGGACGAAAGCGGCAGCATCTACGGCATGGGTGGATCTACTCCGTCTGACCCAAAGAACGTGCGAATCGCTGGCGCCCAGATTCTGCTAGACCGACTTCAGGAAGTAGCCGACCGCTACGGCAAGACGGTTAACGTTCAGCTTGCCGGCTTCGGCGACAACTTCATCCCTCGCCCTGCTGCAGCATGGACAACCCTGACGGCAAATTCACCAACCAATTTGAAGACCCTGATCGACACCAGCAAGACCTGGGCTAAGTCGAGCAAGACCAAGAACTGGAAAGAGACCGACTTGGTTACCGCTATGGCCGGTGCGCGCGACCTCTTTGCAGCAGCACCTGCCGAGAGTTGCAAACTATTCGTGTTCTTCAAAGACGGAGCCGATTTCCACGCTTTCCGCGACTCTAAGAACCCATCGCCAGTTGCTGATTACACGAAGATTGATGATCTTCTCGACGCTCACAAAATCGACAAGGCAAACGCTGCTGCCATAAACGAAATTTGCCGTAACGGTGGTTTGGCCGATGCTCTTCGTGACGATTCAAACCTTTACAGCATTGGTGTTGGCATCTCTGATGGCAACAACGAGAGCGAAGGCTTTAAGAAGTTCAAAGCCGTAATCGAAGGCGTTTCGACCCCAGGATGTCAGGGTGGTTCAGCTCCGGCACACGGTAAGTATGTTCGCGCCGAAGATTTGGCCGGCCTTCCAGGTTTGTTCTCAGACCTACTTGACCCAAGCCACCGCGCACCTACCAAGCGCGGAAACTTCACTCTTGATTTGAAGCATGCCCTGGTTGGCGTTCGTGTGCTTTCGGCCGGCGTTACTTCCAAGTCATTCACTTTGGTGCCACCAAAGGCTTGTTCTTTGCCTGCGCAAACCTTCAAAGCTACCGAGGGCAACAAGACCGATCTCAATCTCGGTCAAGGCGTAACCGGAAACGTTAGCTGGCTTGGCGACGACGCGAACCTTGAGACCGTCAGCTTGGTTATGAAACACACTGCTCTCAACGACGACAGTTGTTGGGTAGGTCGCTGGGAGTTCAAACCAGGCGCCGAAGCAATCTCAAACCTTTACTTCGACACCGACCTACAAGCGAGCGCTGCTTTCGATCTAAAAACCGCGCCATACGTAGTTCCAGGAGACACCAAGGGTGCTCTGTACACAGTTAAGGTTTCTCGCCCTAGCGATTCAACCGCTTCGAAACTTTCAGAAGAAGCGATTGGTAAAGATGTTTCACTAACCGTAAACGGTTTTGTCCGAAACGCTGAGACTAAAGAAATCGAATCAAGTTTCACCGAATTCACCGTGGCTGGCGATCAGTTCGATGAAGACCGGTACTTAGTTGCCGCTGGCGACCAACCTTTCGGAAAGTACGAGCTCGTACTAACTCTCTCGATTGCAATCGATGGCTTCTCTGAGGAACTGATGCCAGTTACCACTCAGAGCACCTTCGACGTTCGATCGGCCAAGCCAACTCCAACCATTGGCAAAGTAACTAACTTCGGTGTTCTGAACGGCACCGAACGTAGCCACGGAACTCTAACAATCATTGGTTCACCGGAAGAAGACTTCACCGTTGATCTTTCAAAGGCTGAGTCAGGTATCGCGGCTAGCTCGTTCCCTGAGGGCATCAAGTACGTATTCGCCTTCGCCAAGGGTGAGAAGCAGACCTTCACTGTTCCAAAGGGCCAGACCATTACGGTTGACGTTTGGATCAAGGCAGCCCCTATCGACGAAAAGGGCGACGGCGAAGTTCACTACAAGATGCCTGTGGGAGGCAAGCTTTCCGTCGCAGTTTCGCCAGTGAGCGAACCTAATACGGTTGTCGCCATTTCAGGAAAATTCGCCGCGGAGCAGCGTGCTAGCACTAGCACTCTTTGGACTCTGGTTCTCATGGGAGTGTTCCTTGCTCTTGCAGTTCTAATCAACCTGATCATCATCAGAATCATCAGTGGTCTGTTGAGTCGCACTCCGAAGAGTGATGTCTGGGTTCAGTACAAGTTCGCACAAGTTGAGTTCAACGACCAGGGCTTGGTTAACTTCCAAGCTTTGAGAAGCCAAATCGACAACCAGCAAACCTACGACAATGCCATCATCAACAAAGACCGTAAATCGGTAAACCTCGGAGAGCGCTCAGCGAAGGTTGTTGGGAACAAGTTCAGTTTGAGTGAACTCGGTCACTTGGAGATTTCAAATACAGCTGGCCAAATCGGACTTTCTTCGAATAATGAGAATGCGCCGCAGCTTCCATTGGCGCTAAACAGTTCTTGGGCGTTCTACTTAAATCCACAGACTTTGGCAGTGGCCAAGGCTGGCAATGTTTGCAACGCTACTTTGCTCGTCGTTCGACTTGGTAATGAGCAAAAACCAGTGACCGAAGTCCTCGACGATTTCGAAGCGAAAGCGTCTGAATTTCTAACCAAACAGCTTGAGCGAATTAAGGTTGCACCTTCGGCTTCGTTCGAAGATTCAACTGGTTGGGGAACCCCAGCATCAGGATTTGCCTCAGAAGTGGGCTCAGCTCCACAACCTAAGCCGGCGAACCAGAACCCTCCGGCTCCAACACAGCAAAACAACGATTTCAATTCAGACCAGTGGTAAGCGAGTAAAGGAAACTCATGAAGAAAGTACTAGTAGTTGGCCTCGGCGGTTCCGGCGGTAAGACCATCGGATTCCTAATGGATGAAGCATTGGCGCAGCTAAACGAGCTTGCTAAGACTCGCGGTGAGAAGAAGTGGGGCGACAAGCTTCCAGACTGCTGGAGCTTTGTTCACATCGACGTACCACCTCAGGTGAACCTGGCTGTGGCTGGCGATGGCCTGGCTGCCAACGTTGTTGCTCAGGGCGGCCACTACATTCCGCTAACTAACCCGAACACCACCTACGACGCTATCGACTCAGCTGTTTTCACCAAGTTCGCCAACAGTAGCGATGCCACTGGCAGCGGTCTGCAAGACTTCGCTCGCTGGCGCCCAGTTCCTTCGATGGCTCCAACCGGTATCACTGCCGGTGCCGGTGCTTACCGCGCCATCGGTCGTATGCTCACGCTTTCTGCGAGCGAGCGAATTCACTCGGGACTAGAGAAGGTCATCAAGGATCTTCTAAACGTGGCCCCAACCGATGGAACCCGCTTGGCTCAGATGCTTGGCAACGGAGCCCACTTCGCTGCCAACGAGCCACCACTGGTGATCCTGGTTTCGAGCATGGCTGGTGGTACCGGTTCATCGATGATCATGGACGTATCCGACATCATCAACGGTCTCGGTGGCCAGATTCCTGGCTTCACGGGAAATGAAACTTCTGCGTTCCTGTACACCGCCGATGTCTTCAAGGCATGGTCGGCAGTTTACGACCGCGCTGGTTCCCAGACCTTGGCTACCGTTTCTGAAATTTTGCACTCGCAGACTCGTGTAAACGACGCCTGGACCGACCGCGAATGGCACCAGCTGGTTTCCGGAAACCCACGTCCAGACACTCAGAAGAAGCGCGGCCCTTCGGTTGTGTTCCCAGTTGGAGCAACCGTTGCCGGCAAGACCTTCGGAAACGACCCTAAAGATATCTACCGCGGTTTCTCGCGCGTGCTCGCACCGCTTTTGGTTAGCGAAGACATGCAGGCATCATTCGAGGCCTATGCAATCTCGAACTGGAAGATGAACACTGATCTTTCTAACGACGAAGTCTTCAACCTTCTTACCCCGCTAAAGAACCAGGCCGCTGGTCGCAAGCAGCTTTACCCTGCTTTGTTCGGTGGTTTCGGAAGTTCAACCCTGTCCACCGGTCGCGACCGCTACAAGGAATATGCTGCCCAGCGAATTGCTCGCCGTGCCGCACAGATCCTGTTTGACGGCTTTGACAACCCAGCAACCGAGGCGCTAACTACGCGCATCGCCAAGTTGCAGGCAGCTGCCAGCCGCGTTTACCCACGCGTCGTGAGCCAGCTAAACGTTGACGGAATGGGCGGATTCGATCCAGCCAAGCTTCAGAAGAAGGTTCTAAACACTTACCTGGAATCTCCAGCTGCGTACACCGAAACTTTTGCGACTGCCTTTAACCAGGCTTTCAACAACGGTCAGGGAACTCTGGTTGAGTCAATGCTCGTTGCTAAGTGGAAGGAAACTGAGGCGTTCCGAAAGAACGCTATTCAGGAGAAGGCTCGTGAGGTAGTTGGCAAGTGGGCTGCTCAAACTGCAAAAGATTTGCAGGAAGCGCTCATGGTTAGCCTCTCGGAATTTGGTTTCGACACTACCGACGCGGTTATCGAACTTCTGAAGTCCGACCTTCAGAAGCTTGCCGAACAGTACAAAGCTAAGTCGTCGCCTTACCCAGATAACGACATCAAGGCAGCTGTAGCCAGCATTGGCCAGATCAAGGGTGCCGTTGCAAACGGAAACCCAGCTGTTGGGGCGTTCCAGAGCAAGATTCGCCAGTACGTTGGCGAGAACATTAAGGCTCAGACCAACGTCGCGATTGCCGATACCTTGGTTGAGCTTGAGAGCACTGTTCTAGCTCTAATCAAGCGCGAACTAAGCCGTCTAAGCGATGACTTGAAGTCGGAGATTGGCTCAGAGCCAACCCCTGTTACTTCAGCTGCGTTTAGAGATGCACCGCTAAACGTTTGGCCTCGTAACAACTCCGTGCCAAGTCACTTCAACCCAGCAGTAAACGAAGTGTTGTTGACCCCGGTTGACAGTTTCTCAACCGACTTCGAACGTGACATCGTGCTTTCGACTCCTGGCATTTCTAAGCCAGAAGACGCTCTTACCGAAATTGCAAAGCGTGTAATTTCTCGTCGTGAGACAGTTGTCAATGGCGGAGGTGCGACCTACGGTGCAATCCAGGGCTGGGCCGATGGCGACACTAACGGAAACCACCCTCACTTCGACTTCTCGGAAGAGTGGACGCCGGAGAAACTAAACGTTGGCAAGTTGACCAACCTTCGTGTTGAGCTGAAACTGAGCCCAGCGCACCTTCACAAGTACGCTCTTGATTGGTTATCGGTTGGCAACAGCCCATTCGATAAAGCTTGCCAACTGTCAATCTCCGACTGGCTTGAGGCTAACCCGATCAACAAGGCTACTTTTGCTCAGCAGCTCTCGCTGGCGATCACCTTCTCATCACCGCTAGTAGATCTAAGCCCAGAGATGCTGAACTTCATGCACTCGGGTAAGCACTCGGGCATCAGCTACTCGTTCTCGTCGATTCCGGTTAGCAAGAGCGACACCGACATCGTGAACACCATTCACTCGTTGCTTGCCAATGGTCCGAGCTCGGCTCAGAACCAGAAGAACTTCGACGACAAGTGTGATCCAGCAAGCAGCGTTCAGGTGATTAACATCTCCGGTACCACTGCTCCATACTCACCTTGGGCATCTCGTTCACTCACCGATCCAGTGCGTATGGGTTACACCAAAGCACTTTCAACCGGTAACGACTTGAGCACCTTCTGGGCGAACATGCGCGGACGCACGCTAACCCAGTTCGTGCCTCTGGCCGAGGACCGCATCCAGGCATTCCTTCGTGGTTGGTTGATTGGCCGCATCACTGGTCGTATCAAGGTTTCGATGCTTCCTAGTGGCACCGGCCAACAGGTTCAGGTTTACCGTGATGCAACCGCAACCGGTCTACCAGCAAGTTGGTTGGCATTCCCGAATGAAGTTCTGGGAGCAGCAAACCTTGGTGTGGAGAGCCCACTAGGTGGAGGCGACTCTACCGGTTGGAACATCCCAGCTATCTTGCTTGAGACTGTTCCACTGGCTCTAGCTCGCATCGTTCCAAGCGACCTCTCGCCTTGGGAGCCTTACCAGGAAATCATCAAGCTTGGCTTGGCGATGTACCAGTTCGAGGGCGCTCAGATGAACGCTAACCAGCCTGGTTCGCTAGACAACTGGCACTCAGGCTCCGATGCAGCAGCTGGCATGGTTTCAGACCTGAAGTCGGTCACCGACCTCGAGTCTGCTAAGGCATGGATTGCCGGTGTCATCCAGGACATGACTGCTATCAGCGCCGACCCAATTAACGTACAGAACTTCTGGCAGGTTAAGGCAGTTCGCGAGATCGCTAAGCCTCTAGGCGAGGCAGCTCAGGTTGTCGCCGCTGAATTGGCACGAACCAACCTCGGCATCAAGGGACAGGCAGCACCGATTGCTGGAGCGTCATTTGCTCCAACGATTGCGGCTGCGCCAATTGGTTCAAGCGAGACGTTGAATCCGAAGTCTGAAGCTTAGGAGCTAGTCGAATGACCGTAAATGTATTTGTTGCAAAACTAAGCAATCTTGCTAGCGGCGCAGTTTTCGAAAAGGTTCGCGACTGGACTCTATCCGGTCTAGTAGGCGACTCTTTTTGGATTGATATCGCGGAACCTACCAAGGTGATTCGCGTAAATGCATCCGGTCACGACAAGGTCGACGCCCAGAGTTGGGTTGCGACCTCGCCAGGTGATTTGCAGTTTTATTCGGTTCAGGTTCTCAAGAGCGAAGGCTCGAAAGTTTCCGAAACTGAGATCAACTCAGCAATTCGGTCGATCCCAGCTTTCCAAGGGTCTCTGGCTCGTTTAGTGAATCTTATTTTCCCGCTAACCGACACCAAAGATGCAACCGAGGTTTTGTTCCGCGACTACCTAAACCTGGTTTCGCTCCCAACCGACGCCTTCGCACCCGACAGCGTTCCGCTAGATCTGAACAAGTCGTCAAACAGCTACTTCAGTAACTGTGCCAAAGAACTCATCACGGTTGCTGGTCTCTGGCCAGGTCAGGGCGAGGGCATGCTCAGCAACGTTCGTTTGAGCCTTGGTTCTGCCGACAACGTAATGATTGCTCGCTCGTTTGTTCGCTACGTCGACGCCTCGAGTTTCGTTTTGTCAGTGATCGACAAAGTTATCGATGGCGATGGAAAAGCGCTAGCCACACCGGTTGACGCATCGGGTCGCGAGCTAAATGTGGTCAGCGGTAACGAAGCCGTCGCAGCAGTTTCGATGGTGGCTCAGAAGTTTAAGGAAACTCACCCTCAGCTTCAGTTCGTTGATGTTCCAAATAAAAATTCAAAGCCACCAATTCGAGCTAACTTTTTAGCTCTCTTGGGTTACTACTTCCTCTGGATTGGTAAGTGGATAATCCGCCAGTCTTCAAACATGCTTCAGCAAGCTTTCGCCGACAAGCAACTTGCGCTTGCCAAGAGCGTGCAGGACCTTTTCGGCACCAAGTCGGAGTTCATGGTTTTGGTTGGTGGCGTTAGCGCTCACGAATACCCAGACGGCATCCCGCTGGCAGCAGATTCGATTATGGAAACGGCTCAGGCGCAGCTGGGCACTCCGGTTCTCCCAAAGCCGGCTGAACCGAAGACTCTCTGGAAAGAGATGCTCGAAGTTGCCACCAGCTTGGCCGATGGCGCGCCGCTCAGTTTCCAAGGCATCGACATGCCTGCTCATGAAGGTCTAGGACGTCGAGTCATCACCGACCCAAATCTGATCACCCCGAACTATTTCGAGAAGGCTTTCGATATTCCTGCGGGACTAAACGTTCCTTACAAAGGTCACCGAATTCCTGCGAGCGATCCTTTGGCCGCCCGTCTGGTTCAGGAGTCACTGGAAAAACTTCGCCTCTCAGGCAAAATCGAGCCGACCAGCATCGCTGCCGTCAGCAAGCTTCAGCAAGACCTTGTTCAGTGGCGCGCTGCCAACCGTAGCTTCGTTTGGAACGTTGGAGACATGCTGGCCGACAGCATCTTCAAGGGTCTCGACACTTGGAACAACCTGAGCGCACAGCTTCAAACCATCAACGACGATTCCCTGGTGAAAGCCGAAGCAAAGGCGCAGGCATCGTTGAAGCGTTTGTTTAAAGGTGTTTTCTCGATCATCGGTATCGCTGGTCTAGCTTGGCTAGTTCAGGCTCTGATCGTTTATTGGCTTTTCGGTTCCTGGCCGGTCATGGCTTCTTGGTGGGCAATCCCAGCAAGCGTCGTCGCTGGTCTAGTTGTGATCTGGAACGTCGTTGGTATTTCCACGATGTACGGTGCCGTAAAAGAGCTATTCAAACTTCAGCACGAGCTTGAGGTAGCTAACGAGCGCATCGCTTACGCAAAAGCAGCTAAGGACGAAATTTGGTTACAGATTTCTCGCCTAACCACTTACTACAAGCAGTACCAAGCTTGGGTAGCAATTCTGAGCAACTTTGTTCACAAGCACCCGAACGACAAGAGTAAGTCGAAGGCTGGCAACGAACTTGCTGGCTCACAGTCGCTTCCGCAGTCGATGACTATTGCGAGCCTGGTTCCAGCAACCAGCAGCGATGGTTCGGAGCTTTCAACCAAGGTCTCTAACCAGTACTACACCACCGGTTGGCTAGGTGGTGCGCTGTCTGATGTTCTAAACAGCGAGGTCACCGACTACAACTCGATCACCACCGACTCGATGGCGAACGACTCTACTCCGTTAGGTCTTGCTCGCAAGTGGGCAGCCGGAGCACACGTTCAAGCTGTCATTAAGGGCATCGCGGTCGACAAGATTCAGAAACTGGCAACCGCAGGCACTGCCTACCAGAGTTGGAAGGTTCGCCTCAAGAACGCTGTTGGCGACATTACCGAATCGAACGGTCAAGAGTTCATCGGTCAGCTTGGTAAAGGCGGCGATTACTTGCCACTCAGCGGAATGCTAACTGCCACTGGCAGCGTGAGTGATTCACCGATGATGATCGTTCAACTTCGGCGTGCGGTTTTGACAGCCGACTGGAACTTGAAGGCGACCTTGGTCGTTCGCTTTCAATCTCGCGCAACAACGCCGAATCTCGTTCTCTCGACTTCCTTGGTCTTCGTTTCGAAACTTCGAAACTGATTTCGCCAATGAACCTCAGAATTTTCAACCCTAAAGAAAGTGATGGTCAAGGCTCTGCTTCTGGTTTTGTAAACCCAAGCACGCCAGCTTAACTATGTCGATATTCACCTTTATGGCCGATCTAAACATCTTCACGATGTTCGGCATCGCAGTATTCTGGGGCGTAGCAACCTACGCCTTCGCTGGTTGGGCCCGCTTCGAGAAAGACTGGGTCTGGGGTATTGGTGGGGCATTCTTCCCTGTCCTTGGTTTCGGTATTTGCGTTGTCATGTGGCTTAGCGCCCGTGGCGGTCACGCCGTTGCCGTAGCTCGCGAATCACACAACTCGGAGGATAGCTGGTGAGTAGTTTTTACACCCCTCAAAAGTTTTTTAACTCTCTGATTTGGAAAATCCAGCTCGTTGTTGTTCTATTCACCTGCATGATCCTGGGTGCATCGATTGTGCTTCCTTGGTTCTACCAATTCCACGCTCAGTTCAGCTTTGACCCAACACAGGTCATTACCACTGTCGAATTGAACGCCATGGACGCCGGTTTCGGACCTTATGTATTTCTTTCGATTCTTGCGCTATTGGTCTGGGTTGGCCTCAGCGCAATCAAGCCTTCGCGAATCGGCGGCGTTGTAGTGGCTTGGTTCGGTAGCTGGTGGTTGCTGCTTTCTCTAGCAGCGATGACCTCGCGCGAGCAGTTTCTAATTGCGGTAAGCAAATACTTCGAAATTCCGAATATCTATTTCGGTCACAGCGTATTCGGCATGATCGACGGTAGCTCTCAAATTCACCAGGTTGGCACGGCTTGGTTGCTGGTTGGCTTTGCCGGCTTCATGATGGTGTTGAGCTCGGCTTTCATCATTCGCGAAGCAAATCGTCTTAGCTAAACAAACGGGTCGAGCTGGTGCAGCAGTTGGGCATCGCTCATGTCGAGTACCTGCATTGAAATTCTTGGGTCATCACCGATAGCTGGTCGAACAATTGGCTCTGCCAAAAGCAGGATTCTAACTTGCTGTTGTTTTGCGCGTAGCTTCGGGAGCAGTTCGTCTGGATCTAGATATGGCATTGCGTCGGTGACAAACAAAAATGCGGTTCCACCTGGTGCCTGGTCGAAGCGTCGTTCCAGGTAACCATCAGCATCGGCTTGGCTCTGTGCTTCTACCGTGAATAGTTTGGGCAGGGCGTGGACGTGCAAATCTTTCGGGGTGTCGTGAACACTAAGCGTAAGGCTTAGAACCCCACCGTATGAAACGTCGATTGGCCGCTGATTGATAGTGGCCGAAAGCCCTTGAAGCGATTCCAAAAGTGCAGGCACCTGATTGTCATCGCGAAGGTAAGAGTGCATCGAAGCTGAAATGTCGATGATGACTTCGAATTCCAAAGCTGAGCCGAGCAGGTGTCGATCTTGAACCAGGGCAATCTCATCGTTCAAGACTGCAGGGATAGCGAGAGGTTCATCGCTTGCAGTTTCAACTTGAACCGGCGCTACATCGACAGCGGGAGCAACAATCGGAACAGTCGCGGTGTTCACAGTAGCTGCGGCTACGCGGTTCTGCGCCTCTACCTGCCAACCATCGTCAACTCGGCTCAGCGTGAGCAGGCAAACCGACTTACCCGCGCTAATGCGACTGGCGTGGTTGGTCCAAATCTCATCTGGGTTTTCTAGGCCTTCCAAGGTCCAGGCTGGGTAGCTGTCTTCGTAAGGCTTCACAAACACGTCAATGCTGTCGAGCCCCTCAGGAACTTCCTCGAAGCCGATCATGAAAACGTTTTTGGTGCCAGGGGAAAGGCGCATGAAGTCGCCGTAAGGAGCACCGATAACCCCGCGGTTGATTGGAATATCGCCGGTTGCCGAGCGAATGAAAAGGTCGTCGCTGGGTTCAACTCCAGTGAATTTTAGGTTGAATGCCGATTGGCTAAGCCGGTGCGGATGACCGACAGCGATTTCGATTGAAGGCATTGTTCCCCTTGCGTTTGTTCCCAAAGTTTAGCAAGCGAAAACCAGTTTTAAGAAAGCCGATGGTTGCGCGTAAACTTGTAAAACAACCTACCGGGGGTCAATTTTGGCAAGTTATTTCGCTTCTCTACGTCTAGCTTTGAAAGAGCTCCAGGACAAAGATCCGAACATTATCGCGCTTGGCATCGGCCAGTATATTCCGCCACTAAAAGACGACGAAAACGCGGCATCTGTCGATGAAATCGCCAAGCACCTCAGCCAGTATTCACGTTTCGACGCCCAGCCAACTGCCCAACAACTTGAGATTTTGGCGAAGGTCGTGGCTATGGCTAAGGGTGATGCAGAACCTTCGGCACCGGCTGAAGTAACCGAGACCACAGCCGTTGTTGAATCTAGCGCACCAGCCGCAGCAGCAGCCCCGACCGTTTCTTTTGACCCAATGGATTTCACCGGCTACGCCTTTATGAAAGACCGCGATGACGTAATTGGTGTTGAAGCCAATAACGACCAGTTAGTCATTACCTGGACCGGCCCAAACGACGGCTCGCGAGTCTATCTAGTGAGCGCATCCAACGAGGCGCAGCCAGCTTCCCCAGCAGCAGCCGGAACCAAGCAGATCACCACAAACTCAACAGTTACCTTCAAAGAGCGTTTTCGCTTCGTCACGGTTTTTGAGTTTGAAGGCCCAAAAACTCGTGGCTGGGTACTCGGTCGCGTTGAAACTGTCGGCGATGTGAAGCTGGAGTTCGAGGCTTTCTCAACTCAGGTGCGCATGCGCTGGACCACCGACGACGCTGGCGCGGAAGTGCGCATCGCCAAGTCGGCTAGTAACCAAAAACTTCCTGAAGACATTTCCCCTAGCTTCTTCATCTACGAGGGCGCACCTAACTCGGGCAACACCTTCGTCGACGAAGTGGTTCAGCCTGGCGACAAGTTTGAGTACAAGATTTGGCTACAGCGCGTTACCGGTGGTCGCGTGCTTAAGAGCCGTGTCGACAGCGTCACCGTTTCCATTCCAGGCTCGATTCCTAAGGTCGAAAACTTCTCGGTAGCGACCAGCGAAAAGGGACCTTCGTTTGTAAACATCTCCTACAAATTGCCTGAGGAAAAAAACGCCAAGGTTTTGATCTACCAGGTGCAGGGAGCACCGAGCAACGACTTGATGTCGGCGATTGCCGATACTGCGCTCAAGTCGCAGCCAATCAGCGAACTGAACACACCTCGCGTCCAAAAGTTCTTGGGTACCCAGATCATCGCAACCGCACCACGCGCGGTCGAAGGCGTTGTGAACTACGTCGACGTGCCTCTGCCAACCGATGAAATCGGTAGCCGAACCTTCATCGCCGTGGTCGAGCTCGGTGAATACTTCCGCATTGGCGAGACTCACGTAATCGATCAGATTGGCAACGTAACTCACGCCGAACTAATCGACCGACTCGACTACCAACTGCTTCGCGTTGAAATTCCAAACGGAGCCGACTTCATCGAGGTCTGGCACACCGGTCTTGGCCAAACCTGGGAGTCGATTTCTAACACCGCTCCAACCCGCAACGTGAACATCATGAACGAATACCGACCTAACGGTGGTGTCTTGTTCACTAAGCCAAACCCAACTTTGCCTGCAGGCATTGGCGAACTAGGTGTCGACCCAGCCAAGCTGTTTATTCGCGGTGCATCTATGTTTGCTGGCCAAAGTCACGGTTCTCCAGAAATCTATGAGTTGCCTTACAAGGGTCGCATCGAAGTCTTGGTCAAAATCGAGCAGACTGCCGGTGAGCCTGAGCAGAAGAAGGGCCTCTTTGGAGGTGGCGGAAAGGCTGCTGAACCTCCAAAGTCGATTGTCAAGTTCAAGATTGTGGCTCCGCAGACTGCTATCGGAAGTATTGCTTTGCACCATCTCCAAACGCCTGTTGAGCAAGGATTCCCAGTTTCACTTGTTCACGCTATTGGCTCGGTGCAGCTAGATATTCAGAAGTACCGCGAGTGGGCAACCTACCCAACCAGCCCAGAAGGCCCTAACTCGGTTCCGCTTTCAATTCCTCAGGGTTTCTTCGGTCGCTTCATACCAATGAACACCCTGCACAACGAATCGATTCCGATCTACGTTGTTGAGCAGAAGATTAACGACGCCCAGGCCACCCAGCCAGTCGCCCAACCATCCGATGAAACCTATAAGGTCATTTTGGTTGGTGCAAAGCGAAGCGGTAAGACCACTTACGTGCAGGCATTCTTGCACCAGTTGGAGAGCCAGTTCGCACAGCGTTTCGGTGCCGGCCTGGTTGCCAACCCGAACAGCGTTGCGGCTAAATTCCGTTTGAACTCGCTTCACGAGTTCCTCGACACCGGAAAGCTACCGCTCTCCACCCCTTCTGCGAGAAGCTTCGGAACCGGCACTCCGGAAAAAGAGAACGACCCTCGAATTCCAATCAAATTCGATTTCATTGGCGGTAACCCTCCGTTCCGTTCGATTGAACTCTTCGACGTCGCCGGTGAAGACATGGACAAATTGGAAGACATCCGTTTGTACGCCAAGGAACTCGCCGAAGCCGATTTGGTTGTCTACCTGTTCGACCCACTTCAGGAGCCGAACATTGCCGCTGTTCTAAACGGTGTAATTGCGATTCCAGAACGAGGAACCAACCCGTTCGACGTTTTGGTAAACCTTTCCGAAGTACTAGGCGATGCCCCGAACCGAAACCCTCGCCAGAAGGTTGCCGTTGCTATTTCCAAGTTCGATGGCCTAGTTGCGGCATCGGCTCTCACCCACAGAGCACACCCGTTCCAGAACACGGTGTCGAACGGTATGTCGGTGACCCGCGATCCAAACGCCTGGCACAACAAGCGCATGAACGACACCGACTCGTGGCAGGTTCACCAAGAAGTTGGGGCACTGCTTAGCTGCGTTCCAACTCTGAACCCGTTTGTCACTGCAGCTCGCGACCGCTTCGGTGCAGACCGAATGCGATTCTTCGTGGTCAGTGCTCTCGGTCACTCTACGTTTGCTGAGCAAATCAACCGCGCCGGTATTACTTCATACCGTGTGATTGACCCTGTGCTTTGGCTTGCCAGCCAACCTCGCTCGTAACCGGCAACGTCGATGATTATTCAGTTCGTCTACGGGGAGACCGACAAACCAGGGCCGTTTAAGGTTGAGGGTGGCTTCAAATTTAAGTGCGCGGTAATTCCGAACGCCTTCGGCGTTGGTGTTGAAAACCAAGCAGCGGTCATTCAGGCCTCGGCTCCCAAACTTGATTCGATCCTCCCGGAATTCGCGAGCTACAAAGCTCCAAACGTTGGTGTTTTTATGAGCGACGCAGAGTTCGCGGCTCTACCTAAGGAATACGTTTTCACTGCCAACGGCCGTGGAACCTATGCCTTTGGTCGCCTATTCACTTGCGGTGTGAACCACGGCCGGCCAAACACCCCGTTTCACCAGGGCTTCATTCTCGATGACGCCGACCGCGGGAAACTTCTGGCTGAACTAAAGCGAACCAATGCCGGCGTTGCCCTTCGTCCAATCGATTTTGCCTTCGCCAACGTTTGGGTGAATCCTCGCGGCGAAGACGAAGTGAACGCCGTCGAAATCGATGGCAGTTCTTTTCCGTATCCAAACCTGCGTGAGGCCGACCTCTCTCACATTCATCACCAAGCGTTCGACAGCTCGTCGGAACCCATCTCCGTGGTTGAAGCCTTTGGCCAAGCCATTTTCGACAACAAGACGTTCAAATTCCCGCAATCACTCGCGGCTCATTTTCCGAATTGGGTTTCTCTGCTTACTCACTCGATTCCAAACCCGCTGGCTTGGCGCACCCTATTTTCGAGCATTGCGGAAATCCCTTCGCAACTTCCTGGTTCAAACGCCTTGTTCACCATCGTCACTGGAGCTGGTAGCACCAGCGCCACCAAGTCTTCGGTAAAAACCTGGGCCGAAGTTGTTCGCCACGCGTTTGATGGCGGATTAGACACTG
>Ga0228701_1001567_pt1 | contig 15234 bp, 27 predicted proteins | sample McNCre117_Aug_MG_2_FD_178017 | JGI IMG/M metagenome (GOLD analysis project Ga0228701, IMG submission 178017) | Freshwater microbial communities from McNutts Creek, Athens, Georgia, United States - 11-17_Aug_MG | ecosystem: Environmental > Aquatic > Freshwater > Creek | place: USA: Georgia...
GGTGGTATCGAGAAGCTGAGCAATCTCATCAATGAGATTCTGGATTTCCGTATCGTCCGGCATATATTCTCGCGCATCTTGCACAAAGTACTTGATGCCCTCTAAATATTCCGCTGGATCGTCGGTCGGCAAGTAGTAATCGTCGGGAAAGCTCTTGAACTGCCCAAAGCGACCCATGATCGCTTCCGCGAGCTGGTCAACCAACTCAGGGATCTGCTGATAGTACTCGCCAAGCGCGACGTGATGGGCATAGCTGTTGGTGGTCCAATGCAGCAAATGCGCGTTTGTCCCCGAGTGCAATAGCACCGTGACAAATGTGCTGGCTTCATTATCCATAAGCACCACCGAAAAAAATGGGCAACCCCTCGTTGCCCGATTGGGCAATTGTGTGGCGAGGAGTGCGCCCGGACCCAATCATGCGCGTTTTAGCACGTCTTGCAGATGTACGTCAAACGCTTTCTTGCGTCGCTCAATTTCCCGATCCAGATACCAGCGTGCTTTCTCAAGGTCTTGCATACCGGCCTTGAGATCTGCTCGCCAAATGTACTTGATCGCGTTGCCCAGGTTAAAGCACATATGCTCGGTAATCTGGATGCACTCAACGCCGCTTGGGTGTTGCGTGTAGTGCTGTGGATGGTTTACGGGGTCGTGTTCAATCATGAAAAGGTATCCGGTGAGTATTCGCCGCACCAATGGTCATCGTCCACCGGTGGCCAGGCTGGAGTTTCGTTGCCGTTCTCGTCTACCAACAGCTCTGGTGATCTGCGTCGACATTCGCCCATATACGAAGTCTCCCCATCTCCTCCAAGAAGCTTGAAATATCGACAGGTTCCGCAAGTAGGTCGCATAACCACTCCTCCATAAACAGGTCGGATGTTTGTTCGTCCAATATTGGTTTCATGCTTTTCTTCCCATTCGTTTATCAACGCCGTTGCATCGCCATGTATTTGCTTTGCAAGCGTTAATACAGTTTCCAATTCAACATTAAATCCAGCGCATTGTTTTTGCAGCTCACTAACATTTAGCTGAATGCTGGTGATTGATTCTCCGACTTGTAGGGTCATGCAATAAGAGCCTCCTTCAGTTGCGATTCTTTCATCGTAAAAATATCTCTGGAACCAAAGATTTTCTCAACCCAAGGTCGAACCCAAAGATAACTAGTTGCCGCTTGCGCGTTTCGCTCAATCAGATTCTTGGTTGTGAGCATCTTGTTGCCAAATGATACCCAGACGTGCGGCAAAACGTAGTGCGGCACAAACATGGCGCCGGACAAGAAAAAGACCGGCTGGACGTCGGGAAAGCTGATCTCAGCATCGTCAGCTTTGTAGACAAATTTCCCATTAGTGAATTCCAATTTCTGTCTCCTGATGTTTTCCAAGGGTTCTGAGAATGGTGCAATGCTCTGGCTCTTTATTGCTGGACCTGCCATTTGCATCAAAATAAACGTAGCTCGGTCGATTGGTGCGCGACTCCTCGTCAATGCGACGCGATAGCTTGCCAACGCGAAATGCCTGGCGCAATTTATCGTCCACATTCTTTTGCGTCAGCGCCGGCAATAACTGAGCACATTGACGCGACGTCATTGGCCCATTCTCAGCAATAAATTGAATTGGGTCTGGCAGATTATCCATTTGCATCTCAAAACGGGATCGAATCGTCGCTTTCTTCAAAACTCGATGCGCGAGGCTGTGGCGCGTTTTTGACTCGGATTGGTAGGGTAGCCTCGGTAACGCTCTGAAAGCCGCTCCTGTGGCCATCTAGATGCCTTTTTGGGCCATGATCGAACGCGACGGTCGGTTCGCAAGCGTTTCCAATCGAAATTGCAGCGTACTGCATCCCGCTCGCAGCGGTTTTGATCGTCACGTCCAGCCAGTGCATCGAACCGTCTGGCAAGCAGATCCGGCCTTTGTAATCGGCGTGCCAATCCTCGACTTTTTTGTCATTCGGGAATGCTGCGCCTTTTCCGGGTTTCTGCTCGTAAGTGCCTTTGGCTGCGATTGGTTTATTCATTTGATTCACTTTAGATTGTTTCTCAGGATTTGGTCGGTCACAACTTCGGATAAAAGCTCTTCCATTGTTTCGACCTCGGGTTGTTTGGCATCAATCCGGCGTCTAATTACCGATTCGATGCCGGTTTGCAATTGCGCTGACGTCATGTCCAGAGCAATCAATTCGTTTACCAGCTTGCTACTTATTTGGGCACCCTTTATTTTTTTTAAACCTCCTCTTATTTCTTTAGTAAAATTAAATATAGAGTCTTTCATCTTAGTCATAGATCTTCTCCTTCGATCTTAGTCTTAGCTCTCTTAGTCTTAGATCTTAGTCTTAGATCTTAGTCTTAGATCTCTACGCACGCGCGTATATGAAGAAAAGTTATCCACAGGGTTATCCACAGGGTTATCCACAGATTTGAGGGTAGTTATCCACAGGTTATCCACAGGCTACTCTGCGGTGCTTTTGAGCGATTTTTCGTACTCTCTTTTGATTTCTTTTACGATTTCCTTTTCATTTTTTGTATAATCTCTGACTGGTTTTCCGTTAATGTCCATTCCCCTGTAGGGCATCCGTTCTAAGCGTCTTTTTGCTTCCAAGTTCTTGTTTGCTTTGCTCATCTCAGTCCCCACAAAAACAAGAAATGTCCTCAGAGCTGTCAAACATATCTATCTGCCGGTTGGCTGCATCTAGCATTGCTTGGTAAGACGGACGGTCTGTGCGGAAGTAACCACCGGATGGTTTGTCAGGTTCTGTGATGGTTTCCATCTTGGCCCACCACAGTACTCGCTCTGGCTCACGAGAGATCAGGCTCATGACCTTGTTGGTGTTCTTCAAGAAACACAGGTCACAGTTGCCCCAAGGGGTTTCGCCGTTAATGTTGTCTAGTTCTAGATCGAAAGATTGTTCACGCCAGAATTTGGCTACGTCATGCTTGGTAATGCCTGCGATGCCGCAGGGAGCGTACTTGGTCTCGTGAGTACCGTAGTCTTGGTTCTTGATCTTGGATAGCCTGCGCTGCTCGTCTGCCCTGATGCCTATCCAAGATTCCCACTCTTCCCAACCTAGCGACTTCAAGTATCGGTGACAGGTTCTAACCTTCAACTCTACTGTGCAAAATCTGACCAACGGGTTGGGGAGGTACTTACGCTTACGGATGACTGCTTCAAAAGGTTCACCGTTCCTGCTAGCGGTATCAAACGATACCTTCTCAAACTTGGTCTCAGAGTCTCTAAACTCTAGCCAGTCAATATCGACGCCCCATCTTTTTGAGCATTCATTGACAAACCTAAGGGTCTCTTCCCGTTCCTTCCCGGTGTTTTGAAAGCACACTTTCGCTTCATCAGGGAGACCGTTGTTGGCTTCCAGAGTGCGGTAGAGCATATAGGCAGAGGTTCTGCCGCCTGAGAACGAAATACAAGTCGGGCCTGAAATCTTGAATGGATCAATCATTTCAGAATCTCCGAAATCCAGACCATGACGTGTCCTTCTGGTGCGTATTTTTTGGATACTTTGAGAAAGGTTACCTGAGCATCGTCCTCGTAAACCACGCCGTTCATCCCATCCAGAACGGTCTTGGCAATGTTGTCCACGTCTGGCCGAGCAGGGTAGATGTCTCCGTCAAGCGCTGCCTTTTGCTTCGCCTTGGACCAACTCAGCGGAATGCTCATGTGCGCGTAGATGAACACCGTTAGCGGCGTCTTGAGCGGTTCTCTGCCGGCCATCGCCTCGGCAGCTCGTGCTGCAATCAGCGCTTCGTATTCTCGCGTGACAGCCGGTGTATAGCTTCGTGGCTTGCCGCCCTGCGTGCTGAACCGTGGTCTGCCCTTGCCGACGGGCGGTCCAGGAATCGTAAATTGAAGAGTCATCATTTCAGTAGGTTCCATGCTGTTTCCCGAACGGGTATTTTTCGCGTCAAAGCCTCGTCCGACCGCAGAAATGTCCCGACAGGGAAACTTTTGAGAAAGAACGGCAGATGATGCCCGAAGTCGATGGGCTTGTGGAGAAAATTTGTACTAGGGTTTTCCTGATGCAAAAAAGTGAAAAAAGTTGGTCTGACCCCTTGTCAATGGTTGTCAACCTCTGTACAGTACGACTCATGCGCTGCACGTCGTGGCGCTTAACCGGAGGCCAAAATGGCTGACTTTCAAATTCTCCCCTTCTCCTTCAACGACACCAGCGTGGTGTTTGTCGCCAACACTCCTGCAGCGAAAGCGCGGATTTGGGGTGGCGTTTCGGTCAACATTCGTAAGTCTGCAGCGCCAGACTTCACGGAAGCCCTTGAGGCAGACGGTTTCATTGTTGAAACCAAGTAAACCAACCAGGGGCTTCGGCCCCCAACCAAGGAGTCCAAATGAAAATTATGTTCAGCAAGAAAGAAATCGAGGAAATCATCCTCGCCCACGTACACCGCGAGGTTTACGAAGAATTTTCCAGCGAGATGCGCTTTGACCGCTACGACGATGAAAACTTTGTCACCATCAAATCAATTGACCCAACCCCCGAAGAGCCAAGCAATGAAATCTGAAGACCAAAACGATTCCAACTTAACTATTGCGCTGGCATCTCTTGCCGTTGGCGCAATGTCCGCAATCTGCTTGTTTCTTGCTCTCTCTGGAGGTCTGTAATGGTCGGCAAAGTAACCCCCAACACGATGCTCTCAGCATCCCGCGTTCCAGCCCTTCTGGGCCACTCAAAGTATGAGACGCCCAATAAGGTACTGGAAAGCGTTCTGAACGCGCTACAGGACGTAGAAACGCCGTTTGAAACCAACGAAGCGATGCACTGGGGAAATATGCTGGAGATCCCGATCCTGCTTGAAGCGTCGGGACGTTTGGGATTGTCCAACGTAGTGCTTGACCATCCGAAAGCGTACTTTCACCCGGACGCGCCAATTGCTTGTTCCCTCGACGGGAACGGTGACGGTAATGGCCTGGTTGTCAAAGACAATCCCGATGCCGGCGTATACGTTGTCGGCGCCGAATCAATCACGCTCGACGGTGTTGGCGTGCTCGAAGCCAAGCTGACCAGCTCGTATCCCGAAGACTATCCAGCGCTGAGCCGGGGACCGCTCCAGCTCCAAGCGCAGATGGACATTACCGGCGCCAAATGGGGAGCTGTCTGCGTGCTTTATCAAGGCATCGAGCTGCGGATCTTTTTGTTTGCGCCCCATGAGGAAACGCAAGCGCTGATCCGCAAGAAAGCGTTTGAACTGGAATCAAAAATCACGCATTGGTCCGAAACCGGCGAGGTTGAATGGTACGACCCGGCCACTCCCGAGGAGTACGGCACCAAGTGGCCAGGTGATCCAAACCTTGACAGCGTTGATCTCGGCGATTGGGGAGCAACGCTGGCCGAGCGGATTGTCAAGGCCAAGCAGGAAATCAAAACGCTTGAAACCACAATCGCCGACAGCGAGAAAGAACTTAAGGAAATGCTTGGCAACGCAACCAAAGCGCACGCCGAGGAGTTTTTAATTTCTTGGCCGATCCGTAACTATCAAGCGCAACCTGCAAAGACTGTACCCGCTAAACCAGCGTATTCCATTCGTCAAGATTCTGTGACCGTAAAGGTGAAGAAATGAACGTCTACAAGAAACTGACCCAAGCCAGGTTAAAGCTGCTGTCGGCAGAAATGAAAAAGTCTGGCCACAACAAGTTTGCTGGCTATCACTATTTTGAGCTGGGAGACTTTATTCCTGCGATCCACAAGATTTTTGACGAGCTTGGATTGTGCGGAATATTTACGTTTGAGCATTCAAGCGCAACGCTGACGATCCACGACACCGATGGTAGTGGCTCGATTGTGTTCTCAAGCCCTGTCGTCTCTGCGACCAAAGTCGAAAAAGATGGAACGCAGAAACCAGAATCAATTCAAGACATGGGCGGGAAGCACACATATTACCGACGCTACCTTTGGCTAATGGCTCTTGAGATCACCGAGCATGACTCAATTGACGCCGGTGACAACGCAGATCGCAGACAAGACAAGCCAGAAGGCAAGCCTGCAAACCCTCTGGATTCGGTAGCACCCAAAGCGCTGCCAAAGCCCTCTGAGCCGCCGCCAGACGTGATTGAATTTGAGGATGGAGCTGGTGGCACCTGGGCGCTGCGCGTGCCCAACGAAGCCAAGCCACGCTCAATGAGCAACGATGAAGCTGGATGGGTTGTTGAGTTCAACGCGCTGGCCGACGCCGTGATGAAAGCCGGCAAAGTGCCGCCAGCAGATCGGATTGCCAAGCTCAAGCTCTTGCGTACTGCTAACGACGCTGAAGTTAACCGGCTGTCGATGGTCGAACGCGCTCGCTTCTTGCAGACCTTCTCAGCTCGGATCGGCGCTCTTGATGCGCTGATGAAAGCAGCGGCATGAGGATGGCTCAGATCCGATTATTGGACGCAATCGGTGGTCTGGAGAAGTCACTAGGCCGGTTGCCGTCCATGAATGAAATAGCACGGGTTCTGGGCTGCAGCCCCCAGAACGTCCACAAGATGATCAAACGCATGAGGAGCAAGAATGAAACGGTGTCCACCCTGCCACGGGAATTGCAATCAGGGCCGAAACTGTCCAAGGAGAAACAGCAATGATAGTTAAAGGCAAGATCGTCAAAGACTGGGACAAGTCCCAGATTAGTACCGCTTACCAGCGCCCCAACCAGTTTCGAATCATCACGTGGGACATGGGACGCATTCAGAGCTGGCTGCTCGGCCAAAAGCCGTTGGCTCGCAACCTAATCGAAAAGGTGATTCGATGAACCGCGATGACATTATTCGAATGGCGCGGGAAGCTGGGATAAAAGATCCTGCCCCAGCAAGGCAGGGATTCAAAATGTATGCAAATCCCCAACGGCTTGAACGCTTTGCCGCCCTTGTCGCCGCGCATAAACGTCCATGGGTAGGTCTAACCAATGAGGAGATCATGGATTGCACTCATCACATGGCAAAAAGCGAAAACGAAACGTGGATTGTTACCGATAGCGGTTTGTTTGAATTTGCCCACATTTTAGAAGAATGGCTGAAGGGGAAAAACAAATGAAAGTCTGGGTCGATCCACCGGAAGGTTGGCGCTACGGCTTCCCGAAGATCTGGGATACCGATCTGCACGACAATCTATTTCATTGGTTAGATGATCGTGGTTACCCGCCAGATTTGCGTCACCAATACGGCGAATATTTTCACGTCCGACAATGGTCGGTGCGTGATGAACCAAGCGATTTATAAAGCGCTGACGTCGACCAGCTCGCCACGAAAATCAAGCATTCCTTCAGAGTGCTTGATTGCAAGTTCAGGCATCAACAGCCGGGAATCTCGGAATGTAAGCACGGAAAACCCGGAACGCCAGTTGACCGGATTGTCTTCCAAATAGTCGTTGAACTGTTTCCCGTCAATGTCTGCCAGCGTGCCAGTATCTACCCCATATCGGTTGCCCCGGTAATCGCTGTACGGTGTAACTTTCAGCGAATGCAAATGGCCAGTAATGATGCTGGTGCCGGCGCCCATCGTGTTCGTATGCGTCGCGTGGATGCCGTTCTTGTACCGATGCTTGACCACCACGTCATCGGTCAACCAGCAGCTCCAGCACGGATGCCAGGCTTGGAAATGGTCTTTCAGGGTGAAGCCGGCAACACCCTCATAACCTGGCGCGTTCGCTGCCAGAAAGTTCTCAAAGCGCGAATCGTGGTTACCCAGTGGCCAGATCAATTGCACGTTGTGCCGCGCTGCTTTGGCAACCGCTTCAATCTCCGCCAGAGCCTCTTGGCACGCATTCAGCTCTTCTTTAACACTAGGCTGCTGCGTCCATCCGATGCGCGGAAACCGGCTGATTGAAGCCCCGTCAAAGGCATCGCCGTTGTTTATAACAGCGTAGGGTTTGAGTTGGCTAATCGCCCAGAGCAATCCTTTGAACGCCGTGGTTCGCAGTCCTGGCCAGAAGTGCGCGTCCGAAAATACGATCACCACCCCATCGGTGATGCCAGCATGGTGCCGCGCTTTGGTCAGATGATGGGTTTGCAGATGGTCAAACGCTCTTGCCGTCTCCGCTTGGGCAACGAGCTGAATTTTTAGCTTGGCTTCCAACCGGCGCCGATTCTGATGCGCCCATCGCTCAGTGCATCCAAAGAACTGAGCAACTTTGGCCGCGCTCTTTAACCGATTCCACGCTCCAAGAAAATCCTCATCGGAAACCTTTTGTTGTCCGGCCATTTTTTAGCACCATTTGTTGCGTTGGTGCTAAATAACACGCTCAGATTACGGTGTCTAGTGCCAAACGCTTGTTTTATATATTTTTTTTCGCGTAGTCTTCGACAGCGTTGACTCGACGGGTCCAACCTTTCCCGAAGACCGGATAAGCCTTCAATTTTTCAAGAAATCTCAGTCTGAGATCGCAGTAATCTTCGATCAAATCTGATGGTTTTTCACGCTTGACCGCTGCCATCGTGACGGGTCCGATGACACCATCATCATCAACGCCCAAGATGCGCTGCAAGAATACAATCGCTTGCTTGGGTCCGCTGTTGACCGCTGCATCAAAGACGCAGTAATCCAGACCCGCCGGCAGATCATCGCCCCAGACCTTGTTCCAAAAGCGCCCACGGTAGAGCGGCACTACGTCAGAGACGCATAGATCGCGCATACATTGCTCGTCGACACTCTCGCCCGTCCAGTCCTCCCAAGTGCGCTTAGTGACGCCGTGGTTGGTCATTCCACCGGGATCGCTTGGATGGTTGCAGTAGCCGCCCTCAAACCCAAGCGTCAGACGCAAAGCGTCTTCAAAGTTGTCTTTCATTTAGATGCAACGCCCTGAACTTTCTCAAAGGTCCGTAGACCGCCAAGTCCGAGCATACCAAACATCAGCTCCCACAAGCTCGCATCTAGCGTCGGCATATCGCCAACCTCGATGCCGTTGAGTCTTGCAACGTAAGAACCAATCGGTCGCAGAACGTACTGATACGCAAGCGCCGTAGCGCAGACCCATCCAATCGCCGGACGCCAGCCGGCAACAAACAAGCTGCCCGATGCTGCCTCGGCTTTGTTGATTTCGAGCTGGCCGACGATCTTGGCAAGCTCGCCTGATTGCTGGAGCTTTAGCAGCTCAAGCTGAGCGCTGGCCTGTTGTGCTGGATCTGGCCAGACCCGCTTGATGATCTCACCACCAAGCCCGAGGATCGCATCGATGCCGATCATTTGGACCAATGGCTGATGATCCAGCCAAGCGCTGTACTGGCTCCGCTGATGATTGCCATGCCGAACCAAAACCCGCCCTTGCTTTGATTAGCAAGCTCCAATAATTTCTTGATGTCGGCTTGCATATCAGCCACTTGCTTTTCCAGCAGATCGACCTTGGCGATTAGCTGACCATATTTGACGGGATCAATATCTGACATGATCAACTCACGGTTTGTAATTCAAGAAATCTCTGAGCTTGGTTTGGTCACGCGCTATTTTACGGTTTTCGCGCACAACATTTAACAGTTTGCCACCACCGTATGCAAGCAAACCATATCCAGGTTCATCAGCAAAAATGCGACCAGCACCTTCAATACCCATTCCCCCCAAAACCCCAAGGATTGTCTCACCACTGCCAGACGTGCTCACAACATCTTTGGGAATGGTTTGGATGTCTGCAACAACGTCATTAAGCGTGCGGTAATGGTCAGCCCATTCAGGACCAAACACCAAATCCAACTTGTTACTCTTGTCAAAATTGGTGACCAACTTGTTTAATTCTGCCGTCGACACATAACGCCGACCTTTGGTGTCAACTTGGGCTGACTTGGTTGTGTTTTCCAAGATATGCTCGCCAAATCGACCTTTAATGTCTTTCACCAACTGCTGACCTTCTGGTCCAGAATTGTCTAGCAGATCAAAAACTCTGCGTACTTGGTCACCAGAACTTCTAAGGAAAATCTGATCAAATATTTTTTCCGTCGGGACGCTTTGCTCGGTCGTTCCTTTTTTAATTTGATTGATTGATCTGACCGTGCTTTGATTCTCAAAGTCGTTAGACCATTGTGCTCGCTGCCGCCTGGCTTGCTTGTAAATGTCGCCGCCAGCGTTCTCAGTAATGTTGTCAATCAGTCGTTTGGTTTTGGCTGACAGCGCAGCTTGACGTTTGTCCGTCCAGTCGGTTTCATCATTGATCATCTGCCTAATATCTTCAAGCTGGCGCACGCCGATTGATCGCGTGCCGCTTGGATCGTTAGCTGCAAATTCTTCCTCAATGATTCCGTACAATGGATTCTGAGATTTGCGAGTTGGGCGATTTGCAGTTGACTTATTGATAAAGTCCAGCACCGGCTGATAGGAAACTGGTTGTGCTAGCTCACCTGCCGCCTCTGCCGCTGCGTATTGATTGCGAATGTCGGCCATGCGAGCATCTTTGATGCCTTGCACGTAGGTTTTAATTCGCTGTCCAAAGTCGGTTGGTGAAACGCCTTGAGATTGCGTGCCGGTTGCCTCAATCCCTGCTTGCATATTCTGTTGAACTTGCGCGTTTTGCTCAGCGTTACGTTCAAACACTTGTTCGGCTAAATGTGGATTTTTAGCAGCAACTGCAAAATATTTGACGTCATTCGGGTTTTTAGTGGCTTGCGCTTTGTGTAACGTAATTGGAATAGGTAAGTTTGCCGCTCGTTCCACTCGCACACGTGGCGTGTCAACCGCTGCCGCACCAACGCTGCCCGGAGTCGCGCCAGCGCCACCAATCGGTTGTGCAAGCCCTGCGCCCAACGTGCCGCGTGCTTGAGCTTCTCGCAAGCTCGGAGCATTAGCAAGATCTTGGAACGCTTGCTCTTTTGCCGCTTTTTTCTCTGCAAGTTGAGCTTGCAAGTCAGCATAAGCAATACGTGGCTTTGGCTGGCCTGGTGTTGGAGCTGGTGCGCCGATGCCTGGTTCAATCCGTGGCTCTAGTGCCTTAGCGGCAAACTGATCGCGCAACGATTGCTCGGCGCCATAGGTGGCTGCGCCAGCTCGTTGAGTGACTTTGGCTGCGCCAGGAATCGGCAGAAGTCCAAGAGAACCAATCATGTTCTCAACGTCACCAACCGGAATGCCGGTCTTCTCAGCAATCCAAGCTGCGCCCTTGCCGACGTTCTCGCCAATAAAGCTCGTCAGTCTACGGGTGGCTTCGGCTTTGTACGCTGGATCGTTAGAAATACCCAAAGCTCGGCCAAACGGATCTGTGCGCTTCTCAACAAACTCAGCCACAGATTTCTGAGCTTCTTCAGGAGAAATGCCCATTGCACGTTGTATTGCATAACTTCCCTGACCCACAAGACCAGTAAGACCGCCAGCAGCAACGTCAGCCATAGAGACGATGCCTTTCCCTAGATCGGCCATTGAGCCGACCTTATACTCCGTCTTAGGCGTTTCTGGCTGCGGTGCGACTGTCGTAGTAGGGATCTGATCCGCTGTCGCTGTTGGAGCCGTTTGAGCCGGCTTTGGAGCCAGTCTGTCCTGCATAATCTTGCGAACCAGATTGCCCTCGGGTAAGCCAGATGACGTGAACGCCGGTGGCTTGAGTGGCGCTGGCTTAGCTGGCTCTTCGGCTTTTTCTGTGCCAAGAATCAACGCGCTAATCTCGTCAGTCGGTGCCGCCGACATCTTAGACTTGACCTTGCTGATATACCCGGATGGGTTCTTGGTAACAAAGCCACCGTACTGCGCCAGCGCTTTATCAACGTCGCCGTTGTTTTTGTCTAGCAGGGTTTGCAAGTAACCCCGAGCTGCTTCCCGCGCTTGTGGCTCGTTGAATGGATCAAACTTGACGCCCTGGCTCTGTAAAGCCTTGACCGTGCTAGGCATAAACTGATATGCACCCATCGCGCCAGATTCTTTGTTGACCGCACGAGGATTGCCGCCGCTCTCAACCGCTTTTACAGCGTCAAGCAATTGATCGGTGACAACGGTCTTGGATGGTTTCCCAAGAATCAGCTCTGAGACTTCATCCATTACAGCGATCCAGTTTGCTCAAGACGCAGGATGTTCTGATACTTTCGATTGAATTCTTCGCGCTCTTTCGGCGTAGCATTTTTCAGAATCTCGTTTGCCGCCTTGATTCGCTCAGATTTGTCTTGGATGAGCTTCGGCAGAGCCATAATTTCAAAAATGCGGGAGTCGGCATTTTTTGACCACAATTGCTTGAATGTATTGTGGTTGGCATCGCCATACCTTTGAGAAAATGCCGCCGCCGCCCTTCCTTCAAGCTCAGTTGCGATTACATCGCCATAAGCTCGCTGGGCAACAGATTTAATTACACTCGGAGAGTAGGTTTCATCACCGTTTGAAATTTTAACAAGCTCTTGACCGTTAACCGTATCCAACGACCCGCCTTTGGCTTGAATTGTAGCGATCCGAGCGTTAGCCAGATCTTTTGACAGCTTTTGGTAGTCCACGTCTCCAAGCGCTGATTTTAGTTTGCGCTCTGCTGCACCCATGACGCCAGCAGAATCAAATACTGCCGCCTTTTCAATCTTGTCGGCCATGCTAATGACTTCTTCAAGATCACGTCGAGCCTTGGTCATGACCGGCTGAGCGGCAATCAAGCCACTCACATATTTTTGACCCAACGCTCGATCTTCTTCCTCGCCTTGCACCGGCAAGAACGCCTGACCAGGCGTTCGTTGCGGATAGCGCATCGACATTTGAGTAGCAGTAACGCCTTGTGGTTGCGCCGGTGCCGCTGGTTGCATCAACGGAACGCCAGCGCCCTGCTTTGCAGCAGGACCAGTTTCTGACAAGCTCAAATTTACTGGACGTTGCTGAATGCCCGTTGACAACGGTACGCCACCTGTCTGCACGCCTTGCTGCGACATCTGCTGCGCCGGCATAGGTTGACGTTCATTGATAAGCGTCGGAACAAATTGGTTGCCTTCTGGCGTTGGCACAAGACTGCCAGGAACGCCACCAAAACTTGCTTGCGGTGCGCCAGCCGGTGCAAGCAATTGCTGTTGTTGTCCAGCAGTTTGCGAGCCAATGATGTTGTTGTAAAACCAGTTGTTGACTGGCGTCATATCGCCGGTTCGTTTTGCATCAGCAATTTGACTGGTTAACGATGACGTCAACAAAACCGCAGTTTTCTTCGGAATTCCAGACGCAATCAACCTGTCCTCGGCGTCCCGGACGTCCATCAATGCAGCGCTTGGGTCTTGCAAAAGATTCTGGAAAGATCGGGTTTGTGGCAACCCTGCAAGCACCCGTCTCATCCGTTCTTCGTAACTCGTGCCAAGCTCAAACTGACCTTTTGCGGCACCGGTCTCAGCTTGCTGGCTCAATGCTTTCTGCCGAGCGATCTCAGCTTCTTGCGTATCCCGAGCAATACTAAGCTCAATCCGAGCCTTCTCAGCTTGAATTGGATTAAGGGTCTGCTCTTGTTGCAGCGCTTGTGCGCCCCGAGCAAGATTCAGCAGGTTGCCAGCAGAGCCAAGAAAATCAATCGGCTTGACGCCCAGCGGAATGGTTGGATCAAGTGCCATGATTTATCCGAGGGTTGGATAGTAATTGCCTTGCATACTCTGCTGCTGGACTCCACGGCCAATTAACGCCGGTTCAGAAGGTCCAATCTGGATCGGTGCGGGAGATTGCTGTTGCTGGTTAGGGTTTCGCAGCGCCTGAAGGTAGTTGTAACCACCAATGTTGCCCAACGCGCCACCGTAAGCGTTTGCCGCTGCAACCTGGCCAGCACCTTGAACCGCCGCCGAGCCAGTTGCCAAACTGGACAAGTTTGTGCCGAGCGCTTGGTTTGCTTTGTTGGTCTCCGTTTGCCCCGTCTGACCAATTCCAGCGATGCCGGCCAGCGTATTGTAAATGTTTTGCCGCTGGCTTGAAAAATTGTTGAAAGCGTTCTGATAAGCGTTACTGGCGTAATCCTCGGCAAATCTAGTGATGCCACGGTCAATATCGCTGCCACCGCTGCCGCCGGCATTTAAGCGCTGCCGTGCCGCCCTCTGCCCTTCCTTGAGCATAAACTCATAATTTGGCGCCAGGTTAGTTTTGAGATCCTCGGGACCAAACTGCTTGGTCAAATAACCGGAACCAGTCTGCATCATTGGCTGACCGTTGGCGTCCAGCATGGGCTTGCCCTGCGAGTCAAACATCGGTGTCTGGCCACCAAGCAACCCGCCAATTTGACTCAAAGCAGTGTAACCAATCCCGCGATACGGAGCTTGTTGCTGATTGATTAGATCAAATTGACGCTGTTGAAGATCGGCAGCGTATCGAGCTGCGTCAGCCTGAGTGTTTGCCGATGACTGAGCTGCATTCGCGCCCAAAGCGCCGCCAAGCAAACTAAGACCGCCACCAATGACTGCTGGACTAGAAATTAGGGCCATAAACGGCATGATTAGATTCCTTTGCTGATTAACACAGCATCAATTGCATCTTCGTCTGTTTCGTCCGTTGCATGGATGCAAAACCATACGCAATCCTGCAACGCTTCAATCTTGTGGTGCGTGCCGGCTTTAATCTCAATGCACGCTGGAGCGTTGTAACTTTCGACAGAATCGTCAGTCGAAACAATGACTTGACCCGATGCCAGTATACTCAAATGGGAATAAATATGCTTGTGGGTCGCAGCAACGTATCCCCTCGGGATAAACATTTGCTTGGCATAAACGCCGCCTGAAAAATGATGCTCCACTTGCGGATCGGCATCAAATCGGCCAGCAATCTGTTTTACAAAATCATCGACTTTCATCAATTGTACAGCGGCAAGTAATAAGTTGTACCGTCACAAACAACCGGCAACCATTTTGCAATCACCGTATGAGTGCCAGATGCTGCTAAGTTATTGATCGTCACGGTGCTAGACGTCGTGAGCGTGGTTGCGCTGACCGACGTGCCGGCAACCGATCCACCCGTGATTGCTACGCTGCTGGCGTTTTGCGTGGCCATGGTGCCAAGACCAGCGACGTCGCCAACCGGAATCGTTGCGCTCGCCGTGAGCGGTGTCGTGCCGGCGCCTTTCACATAACCCGTCAGCGTACTGGCTCCGGTGCCACCAGATGCCACATTGAGCTTGCCGCCCAACGTAACCGCACCAGATGATGCCGTTGCCGGCGTCAGCCCTGTCGTGCCGCCGGAGACAGTATTCACTAGACCAACGCCGACCGTGAGTGTCTGCACGTTAGGGTTTTGCAACCAGATCAACCATTCCCGCGCTGGCCGGCTGGTGACCGGATCAAGAAATGGCGATTGTGGGTATCGCAGATAGGTCGTTGCCATCAGTTATCACCAACGCTTGCCTTGAGGT
>Ga0228701_1001569_pt1 | contig 15215 bp, 16 predicted proteins | sample McNCre117_Aug_MG_2_FD_178017 | JGI IMG/M metagenome (GOLD analysis project Ga0228701, IMG submission 178017) | Freshwater microbial communities from McNutts Creek, Athens, Georgia, United States - 11-17_Aug_MG | ecosystem: Environmental > Aquatic > Freshwater > Creek | place: USA: Georgia...
AAATGGTTTCGATGGTCAGACTGCGTTTGCGAATTTCAATCAAAGACATGAGACTTCCTTTTGTTTTCCGTGATCATTGTTTAGGGATTTTGGCCTCTGTGACGACCTGAATCCATTTTTGTGTTTGGCTGGCCACCATGGCTTTCATTTCTTCTGGTGTGCTGCCACGTGCTTCTCCCCCCATCTCTTCCAATCGGGTTTTAACCGCGGGCGACAGCAATGCTTTTTGAACCTCTGCATTGAGACGATCAATGACAGCTTTCGGGGTACCAGCAGGCGCCATGAGCCCTGCCCAAGAGCGAACGTCGTAGCCTGATACACCTTGCTCGGATACCGTGGGGACGTCCGGCAACACAGACCAGCGTTGAGGACCGGTCGCCGCAATGGCGCGCAATTTACCCGCCTTGATGTTGGCCATCACGGCTGTGGGTGGCGCGATGATCATGGGGATGTCGCCTGCCAACAAGGCGGTGAGCGAGCCCGAGTCCCCTTTGTAGGGCACATGCAGCAGCTGCGTTTTAGACATACTGGCCAGCAGTTCACCCGCCAAGTGATGGGTCGAGCCAATCCCGGCCGTGCCGTAGCTTATTTGCTCGGGATTCGCTTTCGCTGCCGCCAAGAGCGCGGACAAGTTGGCAAACTTGCTACTGGTTGGCACCACGACGAGGAAAGGGAAATAGGTGATCGTGCTGACCATTTCGAAGTCTTGCACGGTACGGTACGCCAAATTGTTGTACAGCGCACCCGCCACCGCATGTCCGCCGGTCGCCAGCAGCAAGGTGTAGCCATCGGGCTTGGCTTTGGCGACCGTGGTCGCCGCAATGTTGCCGCCTGCTCCGGCCTGCGCTTCCACCACCATGGGCTGCCCCAAACCTTTGGTCATTTCTTGGCCCACGGCTCTGGCAATGGCATCTGCGTTACCACCAGGCGCAAAGCCTTGGAGAATTTTGATGGGCCGCTCAGGGTAAGTTTGCGCACCCACATGTGAGGCCATGACCAGTGATCCGACACCTAAAGCGATGAGTAAATTTCGACGAAGCATGTTGTCTCCTAATGGATGAACCATGCCGCTTGTCTGCGCAAGCTGGCATGCCTGGATATCACGGCTTGATCACCAACTTTCCGCTGACCATCCCGCGATCGAGTAACTCGTGGGTTTGACGAACCTCACTGAACTTGAACATCTGGCATTCAGGCGCCTTGACCTGCGCGTTGGCCATGAGTGCGATGGCTTCGTGCATCAGCTCACGCCTGAGCGAGACGTCCTCATCCAAGGTATGCATTGAAAAGCAACGCACCGCCAAGCTCTTGCCCAGCAAATTTCTGAGCACCTGAAAAACGTCCTCTTTGGGCGCACCCTGCACGATGTTGTAAGACACCAAAGTGCCCCAGGGTGCAAGGCTGTGAAGACCATCGATCAGACTTTGACCACCGAGATGGTCAAACACGAGGTCGACGCCACGGCCATGCGTGATGTGTTGTATGCGCTCTTTCAGATCGTCATGCGATGTGCAGATCACATGATCAAAACCCTGTCCAAGGGCAAAGCTTGCTTTGTCAGACGTTCGGCTTGTGCCGAGGGTGGTCAAGCCTTTGTGTTTGGCCACCTGGCAAAGCATGCCGGCCACACCACCTGACGCCCCCGTGATCAACACATGGGGGGCGGGCCCTGCCACAGCCCCAGCCACACGCATCAGCGCCAACGCCAGTTGAAGATTGGGCAAACTGACTGCGTCCTCAAAAGCCAGCGTCACGGGCAAGCGGTAAGGGGCGTCTTCTGGCACCACGATGGCTTGCGCATAACACCCCCCACGCTGCGTCAGTTCACGGGCACTCACCAAGACGCGGTCGCCCAACTGCCACTGGTGCACACCTTCGCCAAGGGCATCAATTTCGCCTGCCATTTCAGCGCCTGGAATGGCAGGCAGGGGCGGCATCCATTTGTAGGTGCCTTTGCGTATCAAGACATCGGGTCGGCCCACACCAATTGCGCAGGCTTTGACTCGCACCTGTCCAGGACCTGGAAGCGGATCGGGTAAATCCACTTCGATCAGGTTTTCAGGTCCACCAGGCACCTGGACTTGGATGGCTTTCATGTTCAGGCTTGTGCGGCGATGGGGTTCACCAAGGTGCCAATGCCTTCAATCTCGACCTCGCACACATCGCCGGGTTTCATGAACCAAGCGGGCTTGCGACTCCAGCCCACACCCGCAGGCGTGCCGGTGGCGATCACATCACCGGGCACCAACGTGAAGATGGTGGAGGCGTAGCTGATGAGCTTGGCGATCGAAAAAATCATATGGCCCGTGTGGCTCGATTGCACGACTTCACCATTCAGGCGAGTCACCAGCTTGAGTTGCTGGTTTGGCGCAATTTCATCGGCGGTGACCATCCAAGGGCCAAAGCCGCCGGTGGATTCAAAGTTTTTGCCCGAAGCAATTTGCTTGGCGTGGAACTGCCATTCACGGATGCTGCCATCGTTGTAGCAAGAGTAGCCCGCCACGTGATCAAAGGCATCGGCCTCGGCAATGTTGCGGCCTTCCTTGCCGATGATCACCGCCAGCTCGCCTTCCCAATCCAACGAGCCCGACACCTTGGGACAAATGATCGGTTGACCATGGGCCACTTGCGAACGCCACACCCGCAGAAAGATGGGTGGCTCTTGCGACAACTCGCGCTGCATGCCAGCGGCCAAGACTTCTTGGTGATGGTCCATGTAGTTGCGCACGGCACAGACAATTTTTTCGGGCTTGGGAATGACGGGCAAAAAAGTGATGTTGGCCAACTGAACATCGGCTTTCTTGTTCGCAACATCCGCATGGGCATTCAGGTAGGCGCCTGAAGCGATGTAGTCCGTCAACGTCGGGTATTGCGGCATGGCCTTACCCAGATCAACGATGGCGTCTGGACCGACCAGCGCGCCCCAGGTTTCGCGGCCTTGGTGGATGAATGAGAGCAGTTTCATGAGAGTTCCTTGTTGAATAAATGGTGTCAGTGGGCGTGGGCGAATTTCGCTTGCCATTGTTCAATCGGCATGAAGCTCGGGTCGCTTCTGCAAATGGCCTCGGTCTCGCGCAAGAGGGTCTCGTCGTCCTTGCTCAGATCCAAAGGGTCGCCGTGTGGTTGCGAAATATAGAAAGGCATGTCGATATAAATTTCAACCGTGTTGCCCTCTGGGTCCGCAAAATACACCGACAAAGCATTGCCATGATTCAGAGGCAGCACCTTGCTCGCACCCAGGGCAACGGCTTTGTCTTTCAAGTCCCGCAGGGATTGGATGGAGGGCACGGCAAAAGACAGTTGCATGACCGTGCTGAAGGTCGCTTCAGCGGGACGCCCGCCTGCGATCACCAGTTGATGGTGTTGGTGGGGGTTGGCGCTCAGAAAAACCAGCGGCGCCTTGAACGTCTTGCCCACACCCCGGTCGGTCTCGACCAGGCCAAAAACAGTTTTGTAGAAGTGCACCATCTTCTCGACATCAGTCACATAAATACCGAAATGCGAAGGGGTGGGTTGACTGACATTCAGCATAAAGCCTCCTTAGAGTGGTTGTGATGCATCAAGCGCGTGTCGTGACTTGACGCTTGAACGCCGCCATCACATTGGTTTGTGTGCTGGCAATATGTTCAGCCAAGAGCACGGCAGCCGTCTTCGCATCGCGGCGCAGAACTGCATCCATCAGAGAGCGGTGCTCTTCGTCTTTCTTCTTGGAAACTGTTCGATTTCTGGCGGCAAAGTGACGGTAGCGTTCAGCCTGATCAAACAGACTCATGCTCCACGACAACTGGCGCTCAGAAGGGCATGCAGCGATCAGCGAAAAATGAAAATCACGATGCCGCTGGCTCCATTGCGCGTCCAACACCACAGGGCCGTGTGGAAGGCGTGACTCGATTTTTTCTAACCGATGAAACGCGGCCACGATGGCGGCCTCCCAGGCGTCGTCGCCCGCCTGAATAGACTCTTTCAAGGCTGGGATGTCCAGCATCAACCGCATTTTGGTGATGTCCGCTAAGTCAGCAGGTGAAATGGGGGTAACGCGAAAGCCACGTCGCTCATCGGCTTTGACCAAGCCTTCTTGGACCAGTCGGTTCAAAGCCTCGCGCAATGGACTGCTGGAAAAACCGTACAGGGACTGGAGCGCATCTAGCTTGAGCTTGATATCTGGGGCATGCCGACCGGATAAAACATCTTGTCGAAGCACCTGAAATGCTTGCTCTGAGACCGTGGTGTTGGCGGTTACTTCTTGCATGATTTAAAAATTATGCATAAAAAAATGATTGTGCATTCTCGTGCAAACCCTAGGTCAAAGCGATTTGGCACTGAAACGATAAGATCCAACTTGAAATGACTTCCCTACTATCCGTCGACCAATGGCAATTGTTTTTGCAGATTGCTGAGTGCGGCAGTTTGACGCAGACCGCTGCCGCACGCGATGTGGCGCAATCGGCGATCAGCCGCCAGCTGGGGGCCATTGAACGGTCCTGTGGCGGCCAACTCTTTGAACGAACAGCACGCGGTGTGCGCCTGAACGACATCGGTCAGCGTCTTTATCCGCGCGTCAAGGCTTGGGTTCAAGCCGGACAAGAGCTGACGGATGACGCCACCAGCGTGCTGCGAGAACCCGTGGGACTCGTTCGCCTCGGGATGATTGACTCGTTGGCCGATTCTCTGTGTGCACCGATCTGTGCAGAGTTAGAGCGCTTGTTTCCCAAGGTCAGGATCCACTTGGTCAGTGGCATGAGCGGGCGCGTGTCGGCCGCCCTGGAACGTGGCGAACTCGACATTGCGCTTTTCTCCGAGAACACCCGAGGCCGCAGTGGTCGGGGAGACGGTATTGCGAGAATGCCGCATGTCCTGATCAGCGCACCCGGTGACCCATTGACAGCGGGGCCGACGATTCCTTTCGACCTGTTGCACAACATTCCTCTGGTGGTGCCAGGCCGCCCCTATGCTTTTCACCATGTGCTCGAGCATTGGGCCAGCCGCCGAGGCATTCACTTGAACATCCGACTCGAGTGCGACAGCCTGAATTTGCAAAAAAAACTCGTCGCGGCAGGCGGGCTGTATGCCATCGTCGGCATGAGCGCTGTGCGTTCAGAAGTGGCACGACTTGAACTGCAAGCCGCCCGCATCGTCCAGCCGAGCCTGGACCGTCACATCGTGCTTCGACAGTCGTCGCACACGGCGCCGACACAAGCCTGCCAAGCCGTTGATGATGTGGTGCGCCGTCAGGTAAAGGCGTATTTCACGACGCTCTCCCAATAGCGAGCAGGGGGTCCCAACGGCAGCGCAGTTTTCATGCGCAAGCGCCGACAAGGTATATCTCCAAAGGCAGAGGTCTCGTGCTTCTCTGAGGCATACCGCAGCCAGGCATCCGGCCTTAGATTAGGGGCAGCCCTGACCGTCGCGCCGGTTCGGTACATCAAGACCGGAGACACTTTATGAAACCCATCACTGGCCCATCCATGCGTTCGAGTGACAACTTGAATGAGATGTCTCTCAAGCGTCGTACGCTCTTGGGCGCTTCATCTGCGGCTTGGGCTGTGGCCGTTTTGCCTGGCGCTTTGCATGCGCAGTCCACTTACCCGAGCAAGGCCGTGACGCTGATTGTCCCGAACCCGCCGGGTGGCAACACGGACATCCTGGCCCGCATTTTTTCGGTGCCGCTGAACAAGGCACTCGGCCAGCCCGTGGTCGTGGACAACCGCGCAGGGGCTGGGGGTGTGATCGGGATGACAGCCGCTGCCCGTGCCGTCGCCGATGGCCACACCCTGGGACTGGGCAATTTGAGCGACCTGGTTGTCAGTCGCTATGCGCAACCCAACGTGCCTTACGACCCGGCCAAAGACTTTGCCCCCGTGTCCACCTTGGCCAAGGTATCGATCGTCGTGTCGTGTTTGCCGACTTTTCCCGCCAAATCGTTTCAGGAATTTCTGGCCCTGGCCAAGGCCAACCCGGGCAAATACAAATGCGGCACCGCAGGCAACGGCACCATGGGCCATTTGTGCCTTGAAGCCTTGCAGGCCGCGGCAGGCCTGGACATCGTCCACGTCCCTTACCGGGGTGGTGCGCCCGCGCTCAATGACTTGCTTGGTGGGCACATCGACCTGTTGATCGACGGCACGGCCCTGTCACAGGTCAAGGCCGGCAAGCTCAAAGCGTTGGCTGTGACCGCTGAGCGCATTGCGGTGCTGCCGAACGTGCCGACCATCGGCGAGTCGGGCGTGCCAGGTTTTTCGTTTGGCAACTACTGGGGCTTGCTGATGCCGTTCGGTTCGCCCGCAGCCGCAGTGAACCGAATCAACGCCGAAATCAAGCGCCTGTTGGAGCAAGCAGAAATCCGCCAACAACTAGAAAACGCAGGCTTCTCGCCCCTGGCCTCAACACCAGCAGAGTATGGCCAAGCACTGCAAAAGTCGTATGAGCAAATAGGTCAACTCGTGAAGAAAGCCAAGATCAGCTTCGACTGATCTGAGCCGCCAGCCTTGCCCATTCAAGTTGCCTATTCAATCCAAAACCCATGACAAGCCAACCCAACGTCCTCCTGATCCTGGCCGATGACATGGGGTTCTCCGACATCGGTTGCTACGGCAGCGAGATTGAAACCCCTCACATCGACCGGCTGGCCGCGGGGGGTGTGCGTTTCTCGCAGTTCTACAACACGGCCCGCTGCAGCCCATCCAGGGCGTCGTTGTTGACAGGCCTGCATCCACACCAAACCGGCATCGGCATCCTCACCAAGGACGATCGGCCGCACGGCTACCCGGGCTCCCTCAACGACCGCTGCATCACGATGGCCGAAATTCTGACGGCTGCGGGCTATGCGACCTCCCTCGTGGGCAAGTGGCATCTGGCCTCCAACATCCGGCAGATCAATGACGCATGGCCCACACGACGCGGGTTCGGTCACTTTTATGGCACGCTTGCGGGCTCGTGCTCATACTTCCAGCCCGCATCGCTCACCCGTGGCGAAAGCAATGCTGAAGCTGAAGCAACAGAAAACCAGGACTATTACTACACGGACGCGATCTCGCAAGAAGCCTGCGCCTTTGTGCGTGAAAAGTCACAGGCCAACCAACCGTTCTTCATGTACGTCGCGTACACCGCACCACACTGGCCGCTCCAAGCGAGCGAAGAGGACATCGCCCAATACCGGGGTCGTTACGACGAGGGCTGGGATGTGTTGCGTGAACGGCGCATGCAACGGCTGCGTGAATCCGGGCTGTTGGCGGATGCGGTGAACGAATGCGAGCGCGATCCTGCAGAGCCTGCCTGGGACGACGCAACGCACAAAGCCTGGGAGGCCCGCCGCATGGAGGTGTATGCAGCCCAGGTGCACAGCATGGATCGGGGCATCGGCGACATCCTCGCCACACTGGAGCAAACCGGTCAGCTGGAGAACACCTTGGTGATGTTCATGTCAGACAACGGCGCGTGTGCCGAAGTCCTGCCGCTCGACGGCAGCGCCGAGGCATTCAAGAAGCGCAGGCCAGACCTGGATCGCCTGAAACCACGCAATGGTTCTGACCTGCAAGTCGGCAACGAACCCGCCATCGTGCCGGGACCGGAAGACACCTACGCCAGCTATGGCCGTGCCTGGGCCAACCTGTCCAATACGCCGTTTCGGCTTTACAAGCGCTGGACGCATGAGGGTGGTATCTCCACCCCCTTGATCGTGCATTGGCCTGCAGGAGGCCTGGCCAAGGGCACGATTGTCCGTGCGCCTTTCCAGCTCACCGACGTGCTGCCAACCGTCTTGCAAGCCACGCAGGTCTCCTACCCAGAGAGCGCCAAAGACCGAGGTGTTCCGGCAGGCGAAGGTTTGAGTTTTCTACCGGCTTTGCGCGGCGAACCACCAACGGACCATACCTTGTACTGGGAGCACACCGGCAACGCCGCCATCCGGCGCGGCCGCTGGAAACTGGTGCGGGAGTACCCCAAGCCCTGGGAGCTGTATGACATGGACACCGACCGGGCCGAGACGACGGACTTGGCCGCACAGCGCCCGGACATGGTTCGTGAATTGGTGACGAACTGGGACGACTGGGCCCAGCGTGTGGGGGTGGTGCCTTGGGACGATGTACTGGCGGGTTACCGCGCCGAAGGCAAAAACGAGGAGGAGGCCGCAGGTTGATGGCGCGGGGAACTGGGCTTGGTTCAACGACTGACGGCATTGAACTGCAGCGCTGCCAGGCTGGCGTAAAGACCTCCGCGAGCCATCAATTCGGTATGGCTGCCTCGCTCCACCAGATGCCCTTGGTCTAACACCCAGATCTCGTCGGCGCGTTGCACCGTGGCCAGACGATGGGCAATCACAAGCGTGGTGCGCCCAACCATGGCTTGCTCCAGTGCCGCCTGAACCATCTGCTCGCTTTGTGCGTCCAGTGCGCTGGTGGCCTCATCCAGCAGCAACAGCGGCGCGTTCTTGAGGATGGCGCGTGCGATCGCGATGCGCTGACGCTGGCCCCCTGAGAGACGCACCCCGCGGTCACCGAGTTCGGTGTCGTAACCTTGTGGCAGCGCCTCAATGAAGTCGTGCGCATGTGCTGCAACAGCCGCAGCATGCACATCCTCCATGCTGGCATCGGGACGACCGTAACGGATGTTGTCCAGCACGTTGCCCGTGAAGATCACAGGCATCTGTGGCACCAGGGCAATGCGCTCGCGCAAGGCATGCAGCGACATGTGTGCAATGGGCACCCCATCCATCTCAATGTGGCCTTGTTGAGGATCGTGAAAACGCATCAGCAAATCAAACAAGGTGGTCTTGCCCGCACCGCTGGGGCCCACGATGGCCACGGTCTTGCCGGAGGCAATGTCCCCCGACAGACCATCGAGCGCCCAAGTACCAGGGCGTGAAGCGTAATGAAAGCGCACCTCCTGCAGTTGCAGACTAGCGCCACCTGCGTGCCAGACAGGCTGTCGTGGCAGCAGCGTTTCCACCACCACTGAACGGGCATGCAAGAGCTCCATCAAGCGCTCGGTCGCACCCGCGGCGCGCAGCACATCGCCATAGACCTCGCCCAGCACAGCAAAGGCGCTGGCCAGCAGGATCACGTAGAACACGGTCTGACCCAGCTCGCCGGGGCTGGTGGTCCCCGCGCGCACAGCCTGCGTGCCCATGTACAGGCCCCACAGCAGCACAGCGCTGGTGGCCATGATCACAAAGCCCACGAGCATGGCCCGCGCGCGAATGCGGCGCAGTGCCGTGCCAAGTGCGCGCAGTGTGGATGCCACAAAGCGGTCGGCCTCACGCCGCTCGGCGGTGTAGCTCTGCACCACAGGAATCGCGTTGAGCACCTCGCCTGCCAGTGCACTGGCGTCGGCCACACGATCTTGGGTGGCACGCGAAAGGCGACGCACCCGGCGACCCAACGTGACGGCGGGTAGCACGACGATCACCAACACCACCAGCACTTGCAGCATCAGCATGGGGTTGGTCCACACCAACATCACCATGGCGCCCACGCCCATCACCAAGTTACGCAGTCCCATGGACAAGGACGAGCCCACCACCGTCTGCACCAGGGTGGTGTCGTTGGTCAGGCGCGAGATCACCTCGCCCGATTGCGTGGTCTCAAAAAAAGCTGGGCTTTGCTGCAAGACATGGCTGTAGACAGCGTTGCGCAAGTCGGTGGTGATGCGCTCGCCCAACCAACTCACGGTGTAGTACCGCGCCGATGAAAACACGGCCAACGCCACGGCCACACCAAAGAGCCGCACAAAGCCGTAGGCCAGTTCGGCATCACTGGCGCTGCTGGCCAAGCCGTCATCAATCAAACGCTTGAGCGCCCATGGAAACGCCAAGGTGGCGCCTGCGGCCAGCACAAGAAACACCCCGGCCAACGACAGCGCCAGGCGGTAAGGTGTCAAAAACGGGCGCAAGCCGGCAAGGGAAACAGGAGAAGTCATGCGCGCAAGCATAGCTGGATGGGGAGTCGCCACGATGCATGAGGTCATCTGACCTGTTGCACCTTGGGGACATACCGAGGTATGTGTGAGGTCATAAAATTTTTTGGAATTTTGTTGTGAGGACAACCTATGGAATTTTCTGAACTGATCAAAGCACGTAAAAGCATTCGAGGTTTTCAGAACAAACCCATTCCGCGCGAACTGATCGATGAAATCATTGAAGTGGCCAAATGGGCGCCCTCTTCCATGAACACCCAGCCTTGGTATGTGCACGTGGTCAGCGGCGAGCCCTTAGACCGGATTCGCCAAGGCAATTCCCACAACATGGTGAATGGCGTTCCTCCCAAGCGTGATTTCCCCATGAAGGAAGCCTACGAGGGCGAGCACCGCAAACGCCAAGTGGCCATTGCGGTCCAGTTGTTTGACGCCATGGGCATTGAACGTGACGACAAAGCCAGACGCACCGATTGGGTGATGCGGGGATTTCGGCAGTTCGATGCACCGGTCTCCTTAGTGTTGACGTACGACAAAAATTTAGAACCCGCCGCCATCAGTCAGTTTGACCTGGGCGCTTTTTCGCATGCGATCGTCTTGGCGGCTTGGGAGCGTGGGTTAGGCACGGTGATCAATGGCCAAGGCATCATGCAGTCGGCGGTTGTGCATGAGCACGCGGGCATTCCTGATGATCAATGCATCATGATTTGCATTGCCATGGGCTATCCCGATGAAGAGTTTGTCGCCAACCAGGTCAAGTCCACCCGCGAAGCCAACGAGCGCTTTGTGAAATATGTTGGCTTTTAATATCTGGATAGAGATGCGATGCGACATGCGGGAACGTCACACCACACGCCCGTCCATCTCTATCCTTGCAGTACCCAGCATGATTGGTTTGACCAAAATTTTGTAGGTATCGAGATCAAATCCATGTTGATCGATCGGGCTGAATTGCTTTGCTCGTGAACACCATGACCCTGTATGCCGCCATCCCTGGATGCGATGGCGCTGAACCCAGTCACCACTTTGTTCAATCAGGTCCACTGCACCTGTAAACGGCCACGCCTCTACCTTGAGGTCAACTAAAGCGGAAAACAAGCGCTGGTCGTGTTCATCCCTAGACTCCTTGCCCACGCAAGCTCCCAGGCAGGTTTTGACTTGCAAGCCAAAACAGCCGCGCTTGCTGATCTTTTCAAGCCCCAACAATCCAAGACAAAGCATGTGCTGATCTGCCAACGCTCTGAGTTTGTCCTGTGCTGCATGAACCGAACCGAAAAGGCCATACAAGCCATCGACTTCACCCACTGGGACATCTTTGCCCGTCACAATTTCAAGTTCTTTTGTACCGGTCTCATCTGAAATACGAATAGAGCACAGATTGCGCAACCGCCGCAGTCGGATGTTGAACAGTGGGCTTTGTTGCTTGATCATGCGAGCTTCTAAAAGCAATGCCCCAATCTCACCGGCTGTCTCAATGAAATCGACGCGTCGCGATTGAGCGATCATCTCCGCCTCGTCCTCGGCTCTAAGGTGAGCCAACACTCGACTACGGATATCCACGCTCTTGCCTATGTAGAGAGGTAGCGTTCCTTCACCTTTGAAGATGTAAACACCAGAGGTGCGTGGCAACACCGCCAGTGATTCCGAATCAATCTGGTGTGAAAGCGATGCAAGTTCAGAGTTCAACATGATTAAAGTTGGCTAGCCTCACGCCTCATGGAGATGCTTTGCTGTTCGACTGGGTCTCATTCACTGTTTTAAGCTCTTCCAAGTTTTGGCTTACCTGACAACGTTGAGATCCTGCTAATCGGACCTAATTCTGCTGTAGCTGCAAGTAGCGCTGACGCAAGTTTTTGCATACGTGCCGACGTTAGTCGCTGTCGTGGGCCTGCAATGCTCACCACCGCGACAGTCTCTTGCCCCCGAATCACTGGGGCTGCCATCGCTGCCATGCCCGGCGCAAATACTTCATCAATCATCGCGTACCCGGCTGAAAAAACACAGGTTGTTTGTCGTTCAAGCGCGTGTCAACCGCAACGAACTTTCTGGGCATGGCTTCGATGCGCGGACTGCGAAGGCGATCATTCACAAAATCCTGCAGCTTTTGCCCGTGGATCCACCCATGATCCGCAAAGACTGAAAAATCGAAAACCGTCAGCGGGCCACCTTGTCGGGACCAATCGTCAATTTCTGATGCGTTGTAGCCACTTGCCCAGAAGGCACCAATCAATGATCCCACGCTGGATCCCACCACCAGGTCGTATTCGATTCCGGCCTCTTCCAGCACCTTCATGACACCAATGTGTGCATAACGACGCGGCCCGCCACTGCCTAAGACCAATGCGACTTGGGGTTTTGGATTCATCGGTGGCACTGAAGCCAGAGCGACCGGACTGTCCGCTTGGGTGTAGTTGAAGCTGCTGCAACCTGAAATTTGCGTGAGCACAAGCGCCAGGACCACAGCCCGAGATACCCATTGAAGAAGTTCACGCAACATGGTTGATGAACTCCCCTGACTTTCCTGATTCCAAGGCCGTCTGGATCATTAGCATCATGAAATCCTTCGATCGTGCTTGGACACCTTTGGAAAGTACTAGGTGCTGCATAACGTTGGCGTGCTCGATGGTTGCCATTCCGTGCAAAGCTGACCAAATGAACAAGGCTTCAAGTTCCGCCTGTTTTTTGGCGTCTTTTTTCTTGCCGTGCTTTGTCAGGAGGTTTTGCCTCAGCACATCAAATGCGTGAACCGCATGCTTGACCAGTTCCGGGTGTGCAGCAGGCTCAGGCCAGGGTGTCCCAAACATTAACCTGTACTCCAAAGGCTTGCGTGCGGCATAAGCCATATAAGCCTCACCCATCCCTCTGAGCTCATCATCCGATTGCGCTTTGGCACTCGAATCCAAAAAATTGGCAAAGTCTTCGAAGCACCTACGCATGATCTCTGCCAGCAGATGGTCTCGGCTGGAGAAGTGTCTATAGGGTGCCTGATGCGAGATGTCCAACCTCCTAGCCACATCACGCATGCTAAGACCTTCGACGCCGCGCTCGGCAATGACCTCCCTAGCGGCCTGAATGCATGCCTCTTTCAAGTCCAGATCGTTAATGGTTTTAGCCATGTGGTTATCTCTTTCACCTCGGCAAGTGCTGGGTCATTGACCCCATGATGGATCCCATGATTTTCACGCGTAGCCACCTAGGTGCCATTGATAAAGCAAACGCCAGCCCCTTAGCCAGTAGACCAGGGTGAATGAGCATTTGTCGCCCAAGTGCATTCAGCGCCTGACTTGCCACAACGTCCGGTGATGCCGTCCTGCCCAGTTGCATGCCAGAGCGCTTGGCGAAGCCGGTGGCAACAGGTCCTGGAGCGACGATCAGCAAATCCACGCCACTGCCCAACCATTCCTGCTGCAGGCCCTCGCCCAGCGTGTGGACATAGGCCTTTGTGGCGGCGTAGTGGGCGGATCTTGCAACGCCCTGAGTCGCCACAATGGAACTCAGCAGAATCACACCACCTGCACCTTTGCCCCTGAATTTATTTCCAAAGTGATGGACCAGACGGATAACCGCGATGCAATTTACGGCCAGCATGTCCAACTCTGTTTCGACGTCACTCGCCAAAAAGTTGCCTGCCGTTCCAAATCCCGCATTGCAGACAACTAAGCCTATGTCCAGCGTATCGGTGAGTTGAAGAACATGCGCCACTTGCTCTTCACTGGCGAAGTCTGCTTGGATGACAGGACACAAGACGCCGTACCGGCCTTCTAGCTCACTGGCAAGCGCATTCAACCGGTCCTCCCGACGGGCGACCAGCACAACGTTGAAGCCCACACTGGCTAATTTCTCGGCGAACGCACGCCCTATTCCCTCAGAAGCCCCAGTCACCATCGCGTACGAGCCATACCTTTTCACCATTGCACTTGATTGGTTATTTCCCACGTGAACCCCAATTTGTTGACATTGTCTACATCTTAAATCAGAATAGTTGACACCGTCAACAAAAGAGAATGTTCAATGCAAATCAATAACGAATATCAGTGGCCCTGGCCATCAAATTGGGACGTAAGCTCACTTTCGTGGGCATCGATGAGCTTGCTGGTTTATGGCAGTCTGATGTGGCTTGCTTGCGGGCTCACGTATTTGCTATCTCTCAACGATGTCCGAACCCTGCGGGAAATAGGTGTTTGGATCAAGCCCATGAAATTCATGGCGGCGACGGCCTTGTTTGCCTGGACCACTGTATGGGTCACTCACCTAGCCAATGCAGCAGTCACAAAGGGGCAGGCTTACTTGGGCATCAGCATCCTGCTTGTGGTCACCTCCTTTTTCGAAGTGGCCTACATCACTTACCAGGCCGCACATGGATCGGCATCCCACTACAACACCAGCGACCCTTGGCACGCCATGATGTTTGGTCTGATGGCTATAGCGGCGGTTGGCCTCACTGCAACCCAGGGGTGGTTGGCGTGGGAGATCTGGAAAGCACGTGACTCTGGTCAGCTGTCCGTCACAGCATGGGGCGTCATCACTGGTTTGATGCTCACCTTTGTGCTGTCCACCATCAGCGGGTTTCTGCTGGGTGGAAAGCAGCCCCCGCCAGGGTCAGGACTACCCGTGGTGGGCTGGCATTTGTACAAAGACATTCGCCCATCCCATTTTCTTGGCGTGCATGCCCAACAACTCATCCCCTTGTGGGGCATATTTACCGATCGTTTCCTAGGGGCCTACTCGACACATGCACTTGCCGCTGGGTCGTGTCTATACGTGGCCTTATGGGGGCTTCTGACTTGGAGCAGCCTGAGCACTTGATCTGACAGAGAGTGCAATTGAACCTTTTTAAGGCGGCTCCATGAAAACCCGAAATGCACTTGTCGGCGAGAGGTTCGCGACGGAGCAAGTCATTCGATCCTCTTAACGCTTTACCATTCAGGTCAACACATGATTGGTTTTAGTCAGCGCAACTAGAGCAGAGTTAAGGTTAAACGACTTCCCGCAAACCCACATGAAACCTAGGTCTTCCTTGTGGACGCGTCCTTAAGAAAACCGAGAAAAGAGAGAGAAAACGGCAAAAAAACTCCACTTGTTGAAGAAGTGAAATTGCTGCGTCTTTAAGGTCACCCGTCGGAAGCCCGCAAATACAGGGCTTTGGAGCAAAGAAAAGGGCTCGGAGATTTTCCGAGCCCTTGTGTATGGTGGAGCTGGGGGGATTTGAACCCCCGTCCATAAGTCTTTTTCGTACAGTTCTACATGTGTAGTCGTCTGATTTGAGTCTCATCTGATGAACCGCGCAGCGACACGCTGAACATCAAACC
>Ga0228701_1001574_pt1 | contig 15198 bp, 14 predicted proteins | sample McNCre117_Aug_MG_2_FD_178017 | JGI IMG/M metagenome (GOLD analysis project Ga0228701, IMG submission 178017) | Freshwater microbial communities from McNutts Creek, Athens, Georgia, United States - 11-17_Aug_MG | ecosystem: Environmental > Aquatic > Freshwater > Creek | place: USA: Georgia...
TAGATCTGCTGGGCCGAGACTTTATTAGCCAAAGTAAGACACCGCCTTTACAAGGTGGAGGTGGCAGGTGCCGAACTCACTGTCGACATCGCAGTGGCTAGAGACCTTGGCGACGAATGTCTTGTCTGGCATTGCCATCTGCTCAGCAGCCTTCCAAACCATTTGTTCGAAGTATTTCTGAGTGTCCTCGGTTAAAGCTTCCTGCTGACGTTCGGTCGCGGAATCTCCTGCGACGAAGAGCAACTTGGCTCCGCCGAGATCGACTTCGCCATCCACCTGAATGAGCTCTGCCAGAGCACCGTTCTTATAGGCCAGCTGGTAGAGGCCCAACTGTGGGTGCAGTTTGGCATCTTCCTTGGAGGTGATCTGCTTGCCGGTCTTTAGGTCGGCGATGACCACGTTGCCATCCGGGGTCTGTTCAATTCGGTCGATTCGACCCTCGATGACCGCGTTTCCGAGGGAGAACTTGAACTTCTCTTCCTTGGACAGGACCTTTCCGCCTGATGCTTCGAAGTTTGCGAGATAGACGGCGAGATTGCGAACCAGCTTTTGAGCCTGGCGCTGCTGCTTCTGCTCAATCCACGCACTCTCGAAGTTGAGAGTGTGCCAGTTGCTTTCGACAAGCGACCAAAGCGTGGCCTCGCTTGAGTCTTGAGCGACTTCGAGTGCCTGATGAATCAAGGTTCCAACGTTTGCGTCGAAGTTTTTCTCCTTGGCACCATGGTTTTCGAGGAACCAGTGCAGTGGACACTTTAGGAAGTTTTCAAGCGCCGATGGATAGATCTTGATGCGCTTACCAGAATCCGAACCTTCGGCAGTCTCGTCGTCGGTGAATACAAACAGTGGCTCTGTCGTGCTGAGCGGAGCAAGGCCGTACCAGTCGGCAGGGTTGGCACCGGCAACGCCAGCCTGGGCAAGTCGGGCGAGGTTTGCGGCGAACTTGGCGCGCTGGGTGGCATCTGAAGACTTCACCAGTTCACGGCGGAGTCGACCGGCTTCTCCACGCAGAGTGAACGACGGGAATTCGAAGTCTTCGGCTTCTGGAATGCCGTTGGCAACCAAACCGAGGAACTGGCTGACCTGTTCTTCTTCGTGGACGAAGCTGGTAACCAAAACCTGCTGGTTGGCCGCGCCGATTGCCTTGTAGAACATGCGCAACTCGTTTGGAAGTTCGCTGCTCGGTGCCGCTGGATCGAGCGCGGTCGCACCGGCCGCTCTTGCTGCCAACTGGTTGGCTCCGAGCAGCGTTGAACGAGGCTTGAGGTTTGGCCACACACCTTCGATTAGCTGTGGGATTACGACCGTGTGGAAGCGTCTGCCTACGAGACCAGCCGGGGTAAGAAGGTTTACGACATTGTTGCCCTGGTGACTGAAAGTTAGTGAGTCTTCGGCGATTGCTTGATCGAGCTGGGCTGCAATGAATGCGCGCTTATCGGCTGCCGGGTTGCGTTCAACGTAGCGGTTTGCCGCTGCAAAGAGTGCGACTACGGCGTCTAGGTTGCGGTTGGCCTGAACTGCCACTTCACCGATGCCGCGGCTGAGTTCCTGCCAGGTTGCCGCAAGGCCAGAAGGCTTCCACAAAGACCAGAGCAGGTCTTCGATGGTCTGCATTGGGTCGGCTGCGACAACCTTTGCCGCTGCCAGCGACTTTAGGAAGTAGCGAACCTTGCGCGCCTCACGACCCTGAATCGATTCGAGAGAATTTGGGTTCGCGAACAGGTCAACCAAAAGCTCATCCGAGGACTTGTTGCCACCGGCCATGCTTTCTTCGCGGCGCAGTTCACGACGAAGACGGCGAAGTTCAACGGAATCGAGGCCACAGAATGGCGAGTTGATGAGTCGTTCGGCTACGGCAACATCGACTTCGAGTTCATCGCAGGCCATGAGAGCCAGGTCTAGCAACTCACGCGCAGCAAACTCGTTTCGAAGGGCGTTCTGCGCACCTAGGACTCGAACCGGCACGCTTTCGGCAGCAAGCGCTAGCTCGAGTTCGTCGAGAGCCTGGCGAGTGCGGGCAACAACTGCCATCTCTTGCCATTCAATGTGGTGCAAAACATGTAGTTCGCGCAGCGACCGAGCCAGATACTCGATCTCGCTCTGCTTCGAACTGAACACCTTGGCGACGACACCGGCCGAAGGCGCCTTGCGGACGTCAGAACAAGCACCCGAAGACTCGGCAGCAGCCTCTTGGACGCCAACCTGAACCTTGCCAGGCGCACTTGACACGTAAGCCTTGCGCTGCTTGCTCTCGCCGATAACTGGAATCTTTGCGGTGATTCGAGGCGCAACCTCGCCGAGGCCGGCAGGCTTGCCCCAAGGATCTTGCTCGAGAACTCGAACGGTGGCGCTCACACCCCGCGCCTCAGCTACCGACTTTGCTAGGTCGAACATGACCTGCGGGTTTGCCTGACGGAATGCCAGAGTCGAGGCGTCTGGATCGCCGTAAAGGCTAAGCGAAGTTTGCGAACCCAAGAGCGCCTCGATGAAACCTATGCCGGTGAGCTCCTGAGCATCGTCGACAAGAATGGCCCGGTAGTCGAAGTATTCGCCCGACTGCTCCGAGCGCAAAATGGCTTCGGCAGCCTCAAGAAGAGCCATAGGGTCGAACCGTTGCTCGAAGTTTGGGCCTTCGAGTGTCTCCTCGTAGTCGCCCAAGATGGCAGCTACAGCGCGCCATTCGGGACGACCATTTGGCAGAGCGGCCAACGTCTTGGAGTCGATGCCTAGGCTCTGGCAGACGGCGAAGAAGTCTCGAAGTTCGGCACGGAAGCCCGTGAGCGAACGGGTCAGTTTTGAAACGTGCGGAGGCCAGAGTGCAGCATTGTCGCTTTCTTCATGGGCTTCCAACAAGGCTGCCAAGATGGCGTCTTGCTCGGCACCCGAAATGAGTTCAGGAGCCTTTAGACCGTTTTCAAGCGCGTGATGACGCTCGATAGAGAAAGCAACCGAGGATACGGTTCGGGCCATTGGGCCTTCAACGGCCGCAATCGGCTCCCCACCATCGGTGGCTGCAAACGCAGCAAGCTCAAGCGCAATGCGGTCGCGAAGACGAGCCGCGGATTCACGGGTGGCAGCCAAAACCAGAATTTGTTCAGGCAAAACCCCGCTCTGAACCAGCGCCAAAAAACGGCCAATCAGGGCCGAAGTTTTGCCTACACCCGGGGCTCCAAGCACGATTTCTACCCCGGAACCAACCCCGTGCGAAACCTGGCCGAGCACGAATGGATCGTGCAGAGCCTTGGTAGGCACGAAGTGTGAATTGGACATGCCAACAAACTATCGCCCCCTTCGGACATTTTGGCGACTAAACGCCCGGAACCCCCGAAACAAAGCCAAACCTCAAGTAATCTTGTAACCAAACAAGAGAGGCCAAAACATGGAAATTCGCGTGGGCATTCGCAACTCAGCCCGTGAACTTTCGTTCGAGTCGAACGCAAGCGCCAAGGAAATCGAAGCATCGGTTGATGCAGCGCTAACCGCAGGCGCAAAGACCATCAAGCTAAGCGACGACAAGGGTCGCCTGTTCGTGGTCCCGGCCGACGCTTTGGCATACGTAGAGATTGGCGCGGAAGAATCGCGCCGAGTTGGGTTCATCGCATAATGTGGCAGCCACTTATTGAAGTACTTTTCCTAGTCATCTACGCGGGTCTGCTAACCGCCGTAGTTCCTTACCTTTCAAAGCACGCGGATGAGTTCGGCGTGCTAATCCCAGGCGCGCTTTCGCTGCTAATCGGCTCGCTAGTGTGGAGCATCCTCACTTGGCTCGGTCTTTCAGACACCGATGGCTGGATCTGGGCGCTAACCATGGTTCTGATGCCAGTTGGTCTTGGCTTCGCTCTCCCTCAGTACGCAAAGCGTCGCAAGTCGGGTCAGCTCGACTTCGTGGACGCCCTAGCCGGCAAGGTTGCAGCGAGCGCCGAATAGCCTCAAACGCTGAAACGAAAATCCCGCCCTCGGTTTCGAGAGGCGGGATTTTTGCAATTCTGGTTAGGCCGCGAGACCGAGTGCATCCATGCGGAGCGAGTGCGGGCCGTTGAGCTCCGCGATGAGCGGCTCAAGGTCCTCTAGCTTGGCGGCAGGCACCGAAGCGCGCATCTCAAGCAAAACATCGCCCATGATGCGGCGACCCCAAAGCGCAAGGCGTGCGCCCAGCAAGTTGTCCATGGCCATCGCATCGGTGAGAACCTTCTTGGCGAAACGCTCGATGGTCTTGTCGTTCAAAATCTTCTCAATGTCGCCGCGGAGCTCCGATGGCAACCCGACCGCCAGCTTGCGGTAGAACTCCTCGAGCAAACCGAGCGAGAGGTAAAGCTTGAGCACGGTCTCGTACCAGTCGAGCCCGTTGGTGCGCGAGTGGAACAGGTCGATTCGCTCGGTAAACGGATCCATGGCGTCGGTTGGGTCGATGCCGATGGCCGAGATGCGGCGGCTGATCTGACGGTACTTGTCGAAACTCTTGGCCGCTGCCTCAGAAAGCTGAGCCTTTGCGGCGGTAGTTGGCGCGAACTTGATCTCGGCGGTCATGATCTCGAATGCACTGAGCTCGAGGTACGCCAACTGGCCGAGGAAAATCTTTGGTTCCGGGGTGAACGGCTTCAGGTTTACTTCACCCTGATTGCGAGTGCGCTCTTCGCGGTTTGGCAAAGCCAACTTAGGACCGCGCTTTTTGATACCTGATAGCCACTCGAACACGTCTATAAGACTACCCAATACCCCGTAAAACTGCCGATATATGCGCACCGATAGACTGAGGAGGTAACCATTCGCGCCGCGCGACCAAAAAACGGCGCGGTAGCGCGAGGAGCGCTTTATCTAAATGAGCGAAAACACCGCGGTCGAAACCGCAGAAAACAAAGTAACTTTCGAATCCCTAGGCATCGATGCAGACATCGTCGAAGCGCTAAACAGCAAGGGAATCACCCACCCGTTCCCAATCCAGGAATCTTGCATCCCAACCGCGCTCAGCGGCCAGGACATCATCGGTCAGGCTAAGACCGGTACCGGTAAGACCTTCGGATTCGGCCTTCCACTTATCCAGCGTCTGGGTCTAAACCCTGAGCCTGGCGCGAAGGCACTCATCGTCGTGCCAACCCGCGAGCTTTGCGTTCAGGTTGCCGAAGACCTAGTTCTTGCAACCAGCAACCGCGGCACCACCGTTGCCGCAATCTACGGTGGCAAGAGCTACGAGGGCCAGGTTGCCGAGATTCAGGCCGGCGCGCAGATTCTTGTAGGCACCCCGGGCCGCCTTATCGACCTAAGCAAGCAGAACCTGCTCGACCTTTCGAAGATCGAGATCATGGTTCTCGACGAGGCCGACGAAATGCTCGACCTTGGCTTCCTGCCAGACATCGAGCGCCTGTTCAACTACACCCCTTCGTACCGCCAGACCATGCTGTTCTCGGCAACCATGCCAGGCGCAATCGTCACCATGGCGCGCAAGTACCAGGAGAAGGCAGTTCACATCCGTGTGAACGACCCAGACGAGGGCCACACCAAGGCAGACATCAAGCAGTTCGTCTACCGTGCCCACGCAATGGACAAGGACGAGGTTGTTGGCCGCATTCTTCAGGCAGAAGGACGCGGCAAGACCGTAATCTTCGTGAAGACCAAGCGCGCCGCAGCAAAGCTTTCTGAAGAACTAGTCGACCGCGGCTTCAACGCCTGCTCGCTTCACGGCGACATGAGCCAGGAAGCACGCGAGAAATCGATGGCCAGCTTCCGCTCGGGCAAGCGCGACATCCTCGTTGCAACCGAAGTTGCCGCGCGTGGAATCGACGTCGATGACGTTACCCACGTGATCAACTACTCGGTTCCTGAGGACGAGAAGGCCTACCTGCACCGCGTTGGTCGTACCGGCCGCGCTGGTCGCACCGGTATTGCAGTTACTTTCGTCGACTGGGAAGACCTAACCCGCTGGGGCCACATCAACACCGCCCTAGAGTTCGGCCAGCCTGAACCGCTTGAGACCTACTCTTCGAGCAAGCACCTTTTTGAGGACCTAAACATTCCTGCCGGCACCAAGGGCCGTATCGCCAAGACCAGCCGCCCTGAAGGCTGGAAGCCGGGCGACAACGAGAAGCCTCGTGGCGGCAACGGACGTGGCGGAGACCGCAATGGTGGCCGCGGCGGAGACCGCAATGGTGGCCGCGGCGGAGACCGCAACGGACGCTCGGGTTCGTCAGCACCTCGTGAAGGCGGCGCCGGCGAAGCCAAGAAGGAAACTCACGGCGGCAACAGCCACCCGCACTCGCCTAGCGGTGAGCGTAACCGTCAGCGTCGTCGCACCCGCGGCGGCAGCGGCAGCACCGCCAACTAATCTCTAGAAACGCAAAATGCCTCGGCCAATCGGTCGAGGCATTTTTGTTTGCTTTGCGGCTAGGCGGTAGTCCCAGCAACCGGCGCAGCAAGCTCCATCGCGCGCAGGTCTGCATCGATGGTCTTGAAAAGTTTCTTGCCCATCATGAATGGCACGATGTGGAAGCACATTGAGCCGGCTAGCAGTGTGAGCGACGAGTAAACCGTTGCTTGGTTAGTGCTCTGCAGGTTGCTGACAGTACTGTTGGCCAAGTTAGCCAGAACGACCCACCAGATCCAGAACCACAGCAGGGAGCGCTGCGTGGCCGCGGTGGTTGCCGACTTGGTTCCCTCAATGATGTCGCGGAAAATAATGAACGGGACGAACAGCGAGAGAATCGGAACGAACCAGCCGCCAATCGCCCATCCCGGACGCCAACGAGTGGTTGCACCGCGCTCGCGCACGAACTGAGCCGCGCGGAAGCCGAATCCCATCATCGCCGCGGAGAACCAGAGTGTCCCCACACCAAGGAAGAATATGCCCATCAATGCGGCCAATACCGAGAGAGCGTTCGATTCTGTGATTGCGCTGGCACTCGAGGTGGCTTCGGCGAGAGTTTTGGCGTTTGCGAAGATCCCAAGCGAACCCACGATTGAACCGACCGCCCCAAAGTTTGCCGCTGCGCCAAGCGAGCGGTTCCAGATGGAGAAGCGGTTGCCCACATTATGGGTTGCGCGTGCCGGTTTGATTGCCATGGCTCTATCCTGCCAGCACTGCGCCTGGAAGCAGCAACGGCACGTTAGGTGAATTGGCCTGATCCAGAATGCGCTCGAAGGACGACACCGATGTAGTGTGCTCACCCAGGCGATTCTGCTTGCCCGTGCCGTGATAATCGCTTGAACCTGTGGTCAAAAGATCGAACTCAAACGCCAGTTGTTCGAGCCACTCGGTCACGTGCGGGGCAACATCGCGGTGACCGGTCTCAAAACCGGCAAGGCCCGCTTCAATCAGTTCCACAAAGTGAGCACGAGGCATCGGGTCGCCAGGACGAGGCCCCGCTCCCCTAGCCATCGGATGAGCCAAGACCGGCACTCCACCGGCCGCGCGAATGGCACGCACAGCATCTACGGTCTCCGGAACGCCACGGTTCGGCACGTAATACTTGGTGCCCTGAGTCACAATCTTGAAAAATGGTTCGCGGGTCTCGAGGATGCCACGCGCAATCATCGCATCGGCGATTGCCGGACGTCCACCGACCTTGCCGTCGGCGAGCACTTCTTGAACGTGATCCCAGTTGATGTCGTAGTCCTCGGCCAGGCGTTCGGTAATCTCCTGCAGGCGGCGATGGCGGCTCTCAACCGAATCGGCCAGCATCTGCGCGAGCTCAGGGCTGTTCGGGTCTGGCAGGTAGGCAAGCATGTGAACGGTGAACTTGTGGGTGACATTGCGCTGAACGCGGGTGGTCACCTCGATGCCGGGGACGAAGCCCAGACCCAGGCGCTCCGCCTCAGCTGCAGCCTCGACCCAACCAGCCGTGGTGTCGTGGTCCGTCAATGCGACAATGTCGAGCCCGGTCTCTGAAGCCTCGCGCATCACCTGGGCGGGAGTTCCGCGACCATCCGAGCGCAACGAGTGTGTGTGCAAGTCAATGCGCGCATCGGTGCGAATCTTGGCGGCGGTCATGGATACAGCGTAACGCCCCAGAAGCTAATCTTCCGGGCAAAAGAAAAGGCCCCAGCCGAAGCTGGGACCTTTCCATTAGGCGTTTGCCAGAGGTGTTTATTCCTCTACAACTACACCGCCGCCGATGCCCTTGGCGATGATAACTGCAACAGCAGTAACCACGGTACCAATAAGCATTGCAAGGATGTAGGTGAGTGGGTTCGACACTAGTGGGAATACGAAGATACCACCGTGAGGAGCGCGTAGCTCGTTGCCGAATACACCAACAAGTGCACCGGTAACAGCCGAACCAAGCATGATCGAAGGGATCACGCGGATTGGGTCAGCAGCTGCGAATGGAATTGCACCTTCCGAGATGAACGAAGCACCTAGAAGCCATGCAGCCTTACCGTTTTCACGCTCTGAAGCGGTGAATAGGTTCTTACGTAGAACGGTTGCAAGTGCAAGACCTAGTGGAGGAGTCATACCTGCAGCCATAACGATTGCCATAACTACGAACTGGTTAGCGTGAACCTGGTTTGCAGCAACAGCCGATAGGCCGGTAACAGCGAAGGTGTAAGCAACCTTGTTAACTGGGCCACCCATGTCGAAGGCCATCATTAGACCAAGGACGATACCTAGAACTGCTAGCGAGCCAGTGCCAAGGCTGTTTAGGCCGTTGGTTAGCGAGGTCATAAGAGCCGAGATTGGGCCCTGTAGAACGATAACCATTACTAGACCGGTTACAAGCGAAGCTAGTAGAGGAATAACAACTACTGGCATGATTGGGCGGATCCAGCCTGGAACCTTCCAGCGGCTGATCCATAGAGCCAAGAAACCAGCTAGGAAACCACCAAGGATTGCTCCAAGGAAGCCGGTCTTGGTGCCTAGTGGGTTGCCGTCTAGACCAGTTGCAAGAGCACCTGCAACTAGACCAGGAGCAAGACCTGGACGGTCAGCGATTGCGTAAGCAATGTAACCTGCCATCACTGGAACGAAGAAGCTGAAAGCTGCCTTACCAATCCAGAAGATGATGAATGCCCAGGTTGCACCGTTAGCTAGGTTTAGGGTGCCGTCCTTGTTGAGGGCGTGGGTTAGGGCTGCGTCGTAGACACGGATACCACCGGTAGCTGCGTCAGTACCCATGGTTGCGGTACCGAACAAGAAGCCGAGGGCGATGAGGATACCACCGGCAGCTACCAGTGGAATCATGTGGGATACACCAGTCATAAGCCATTGGCGAATGCGTGATCCAGTGCTTGCGTTAGACACTGTTTTTCTCCTTTTTTGGTGGCAATCATCAATGACTGCCAGATTATTGGATGTTTCGTGTTGCGTATTTAGTTGTTGTTACTTCTTGCCGAATAGGCCACTGAGGAACCCACCCGACTTCTTTTCTTTTGGTGCTGATGGCGCTGCAGGAGCCGCGGACGCGCTTTTGGCAGGTGCGCCGTCTCCAACTTTGGCCGCAGTGCCGTTGGCAGCAGCCTCAAGCACCTGGTTAATAAGACCCGTGGACCCGTTAATGGCCTTTGCCACACCCACCTGGATGTAAGGCTTGCCATTAAAGCGCTCACGGCCCTTTACCTCTAGATCGACAGCGAAGATTACGGCGTCTGCCGAGTCGATGACTTCCTGCTTCAGCGGGTTGCTACCTGCCGAACCCTGAGTCTCGACGATTACTTCGTGTCCAAGCTTCTTACCTGCACGCTCAAGCGATTCCGCTGCCATGTAGGTGTGTGCAATTCCAGTGATGCAACTGGTTACGCAAACGATCTTCATTAGTTCTGTACCTCTCGGGTTACGATTTCGGCGATTGCTGCGCCGTCAGTCTGGGCTAGAAGTTCCTCGCGGAATTCGTCCTGCATAACCTTGCGTGCAAGTGATCCGAGGATTTCGAGGTGTGCGCTCTCGCCGCTAGCTGGAGCTGCGATGAGGAAGATTAGGTGGCTCGGGCCGTCATCGGCGCCGAAGTCAATGCCAGCCTTGCTGACTGCAACTGCAACCGATGGGGTGGTTACGTAGTCGCTCTGTGCGTGAGGGATAGCGATTCCACCCTCGATACCAGTAGGGAAGTGCTCTTCACGAGCCGCGACAGCCTTGAGGTACTTCTTTACGTTCTTGAGACGTCCAACCTTCTCGAGCTTCTCAGCCAATTCCTTGGTGACCTGCTCCTTCGTAGTGGACTTGGTGTCGACAACTACGATTTCAGGGATGGTGATGGGTGTGCTCAATGCTTACTTCCTTGTAGCTAAACGCGCACCGCTATGCGGGCGCATGTGATTACTGCCAATACGCCCTTTTGGGGTATGTGATGCCCAATAGCCGGTTGCATGTGGACTTGTGTGTCCGCAACCGTTTCCATTCAGATCGATGCAGCTTTGCATCTCACTTCCTTTCCACATACTCACGCATGTATCGGGTATCTCATAACTTACACAGAAAACGGTGAAATTCTGTCCAAATCGGCGTGTTCGAGTCAGAATTGTTGCAAATCGTAATTAATCGAACATTCAAGTCGAGTAACCTTAAACGAAGGCTTTTTAGCGCTGTATGCGCTTTCAAAATCCCCCAAATCACGCGCGATTAGCTGCGTTTTCAGATCCGCATTCGTGCGTTTATCGAAAGGTATGGCGATGACCATTTTCACCGGCGAAGTAGAAGTACTAGACCCAATTGGCATGCACGCTCGTCCAGCTGGACAGATCGCGAAGCTCGTTAAGGAATCTGGCCTAGAGGTTGTCATCGTTCGCGAAGGCGAAGAGACTAAGGCCAACTCGGCACTTCGTCTTATGGCAATGAAGGTCAAGACCGGCGAGAAGGTAACCGTTTCGGTTGACGCTGCAGACCAGGCAGCAGCCGACGCTGTTATCGCTCAGATCCAGGAATTCCTAAAGGGCTAGGGTTCCTAAAAACCATGAGCAAAGAACTAAAGGGGCTTGGCGTTGGACTGACCGCCGCCGTAGGCACCGTCCACGTTGTAGCACCAGCCCAGGCACTACCAGCCTGGGGTAAAAGCACCATCGGCGCTGAGGCAGAAGCTACTCGCCTCAAGGGTGCCATTGCAGCAGTTTCGGCAAACCTAGACGAGCTAGCCAGCCGCTCAGATGAAACCACCGCCGAAATCTTTGAGGCGCTGAAAATGCTTCTCGAGGATGACGAACTCTTCGAGGTTGCCGAGGGTTACCTAGCTGAGGGTTCGGATGCAGCCGGCGCCATTGGCCAGGCTGTGAACGAGTTCGGCGAGCTACTAGGTGGCGACCCAGACTTCGAGGCACGCGTTGCCGACCTTCAGGACCTATCGCGTCGCGTTCAGGCAAACCTTGCGGGTATCGCAGTTGGCCTTGAGCTTCCTCAGACCGGACAGATCATCCTTGTTGGTGAAGACTTCTCCCCTGCAGACACCGCTCAGTTCACTCCTGCGGTTGTTGGCGTTATCACCCGCGCAGGTGGACCAACCAGCCACACGGCAATCATCTGCCGTGCTCGCTCGATCGCAGCGGTTGTTTCGGTTCCAGATGCATTCAGCCTCGAAAACGGCGCAACCGTTTTGGTTGACCCAGTTGGCGACCGCGTTGTAGTTGGCGGAACCGTTTCGGATGCGACCGCAGCGCTTACCTTCATCGACACAGACGAAGAGCCAATCATCCCGGTTCGCTCTAACATCGGTACCGCGGCAGACGCAGTGGTTGCAGCGAAGACCAAGGCAAACGGTGTCGGGCTGTTCAGAACCGAGCTGCTTTACCTTTCGGCTTCGACCGCTCCTTCGGTAGACCAGCAGGCTGCTTCTTACGCAGAGGTTCTTGCTGCGGCTCCGACCGGCCCAATCGTGGTTCGCACCATCGATGCCGGTAGCGACAAGCCAGTTCCGTTCCTAAACATGCCTCACGAAGAAAACCCTTCGCTAGGTGTGCGCGGATTCCGTCTAATCGTTGAACACCGCCAGTTCATCATCGACCAGCTCACCTCGCTAGAGGCTGCCCGCAAGCAGACCGGCCGCGAAGTTTGGGTAATGGCTCCGATGATTGCAACCGTGGATGAAGCAGCAGAGTTCGCCAACCTGGCTCGCTCGATTGGCTCGTTCAAGGTGGGCATCATGATTGAGACCCCTGCCATCTCGATGCAGGTCGACCGCCTTCAGGGCGTTGTCGACTTCGTCTCGATTGGCACCAACGACCTTTCGCAGTACCTGTTCGCCGCGGACCGCATGAACCCAGCTCTGGGTGCATTGCTAAACCCATGGCAGCCAGGACTCATCCGCATGCTGGCAAAGATCGGTGCCGATGGCGCTGCTGCCGGTGTTTCGGTTGGCGTCTGTGGCGAGTCGGCATCGGACCCAGCATTCGCTGTCGTTCTTGCCGGCCTTGGCATCACCTCGGTGAGCGCCTCGCCATCGCAGGTGAACATTGTTACCAACGCGCTTGCCTCGGTTACCGCCGAGCAGGCTAAGGAAGTTGCAGCTGCAGCTCTTGCGGGCACCGATGCCGCGAGCGCCAAGGCAAACGTTCTAGCCGCGCTAGCAAAGTTCTAAGCCTCACAAACAAAACTTGAAGGTCCCGGGCAGGCGCTCGGGACCTTCGCTTTTAAGGCAGAATGAACCTATGAGCGAAGATGCACAGAAGCCGGCAGACCGCGGCACCAACCGCAGCCGCACCCCGCAGAGCGCCGAGTTCCTCGAATACATGAGTCGAAACTGGGCGGACAATGCCGCTCGTATCAGTCACGCGGATGAAGTTGCCCCTTACGCCCGTGCTCGTCGCGAGGCCTTGGCTACTCGCTTCGCCAACCAGACCCTCATCATTGCTGCCGGCGATTCCAAGCAGCGCGCAAATGACACCGAGTATCGCTTCCGCGCGCACAGCGCATTCAGCCACCTCACCGGTTGGGGTGCGAACACCGTTCCCGGTTCAGTTCTTGTCATTCAGGTTGGCGGTCATGGCCAGATCACCGAAGAGGCACTCTACTTCCGCCCTACGGCCGGTCACGACAGCAACGAGTTTTTTGCTAACTCCGCCATCGGAGAGTTCTGGGTTGGACAACGACCTGGCCTCCAGCAGGTGAGCACAAGCCTGAGCATTGAGACTCGCGATGTGGCAGATTTTGTCATTCCAACCGGCGCGCTTTGGGTCGGGGCTGCTGCCAGCAGCTTCGAAGCCTCAGACGGTGACGAACTGGTCGAAGCGGTCTCCGAACTGCGCCTCGTAAAGGACGCCTTCGAGATTGCGGAGATGCGTCGCGCGGTAGCGGCATCGGTTGCAGGCTTCGAAAACATCGTGCGCAACCTTCCGGAGGCAATCGGCCATCAGCGCGGCGAGCGCCTGGTTGAAACCGCATTCTTCGCCAAGGCCCGTGAACTGGGCAACGAGCTTGGCTACGACACCATTGCGGCCGCGGGTAACCACGCCAACACCCTGCACTGGATTGTGAATGACGGCCAGGTGCGCGATGGCGATCTGATTCTTGTAGACGCAGGCGTTGAGGTTGAGTCGCTGTATACCGCCGACATCACCCGCACCCTTCCGGTGAACGGCAAGTTCAGCCCGGTTCAGCGCGAGATCTACGAGGCCGTGCGCGAGGCCGCTGATGCGGTGTTCGCTATCGCTCGCCCGGGAATCAAGTTCCGCGAACTGCACGCCGAGGCCATGAAGGTTATTGCGCGCAAGACTCACGAGTGGGGAATCCTGCCAGAGGGCGTCAGCGCCGAGCAGTCGCTCGATGTTGAGAAGCAGTTCCACCGCCGTTGGATGGTTCACGGCACCAGCCATCATCTGGGCATGGATGTGCACGACTGCGCGCAGGCCAAACGAGACCTCTACCTAGATGGCGAGCTAAAGCCGGGCATGATCTTCACGATTGAGCCGGGACTCTACTTCCACGAGAACGACCTGCTGGCACCGGAACACTTCCGCGGTATCGGCGTGCGCATTGAAGACGATGTTTTGGTTACCGAGAACGGCGTCGAGAACCTATCGGCTGCCCTTCCGCGAACCGCGGATGACGTTGAAGCTTGGATGGCCCAGTTCTAGCCGCGCTTAGACGCAGTTAGCTTGGTGCTCCGCAATGGCCTTCTTGGCCTGCTCAACTAGCGGGTGAGGCACGACTACCTCATACTTGGCGGCAACCACGGCCGAGGTTGAGGAGAACTCATGACGGTTGCGGCTGATTGAGAAGCGCAAGATGTTCAAAAGCATGCCCACACCGGCACCGATAACGATGGCAGCACCGGTTGAGATGGTGAGGCTGGGGCCTGCCGAGCTCGCGCTTGGAACCGGCAGGAACAGCGAAATCAGAAGACCGATCCAAGAACCGCTGATTAGGCCCTGAATGGCAACGCGGCCATAAGACAAGCGGCCGCGCACGCGCTCAACGCTCTTTAGGTCGGAACCAACGATGGCGACCATTGCGGCTGGGAACTCGTGACGAATCAGCTGGTCGACGTGGTCGACTGCAGCGGCGTAATCGGTGAACTCGGCGATGGCCTCACCGTTTGGAACTGACAACTGCTGGATGCGGCTCTGACGACCGCGGCTTGGAGTATTCGACACATCTTTATTGTCGCAGACCTTTATCGAAACCGTCGGCCGGGAGGCTTTCGTTCCCCGTAGGCTTAACTCATGCCAAATCAATCGCCAGCATTTGACGCGCTCGCCAAGGTCATCGACCCCGAGCTGCGCCTGCCGATCACCGAACTTGGCATGGTTGATTCGGCGAGCGTTGACGGCTCGGTTGCGACCGCGACCATCAAGCTGACAGTGGTTGGTTGCCCTGCCGCCGCTCGCATTGAGCAGGACGTCATCGACGCACTAAAGGGCATTGCAGGCGTAACCGAAACAGCAGTGACCATGGCGGTCATGAACGCCGATGAGCGAGCCGCTCTCAAGGATAAGCTTCGCGCCGGAAAGCCAGTGCGCGTAAACCCATTCGATGCCGACAGTCTGACCCGCATCTACTTGGTTGGTAGCGGCAAGGGCGGCGTTGGTAAGTCATCGGTGACCGCAAACCTGGCGGTTGCACTCGCTGCCGCCGGAAAGCGCGTTGGCCTCATCGATGCCGATATTTTTGGCTTCAGCATTCCGGGCCAGGTTGGTCTGGGCAATGCCGGAAGCACTGTGAAACCGACCCGCATCGACGAGATGATTCTGCCTCCGGTTGCCTACGGCGTAAAGGTCATCAGCATTGGCATGTTCCTCGACGGCAATAAGCCGGTCGCTTGGCGCGGACCGATGCTGCACCGCGCGGTT
>Ga0228701_1001576_pt1 | contig 15183 bp, 11 predicted proteins | sample McNCre117_Aug_MG_2_FD_178017 | JGI IMG/M metagenome (GOLD analysis project Ga0228701, IMG submission 178017) | Freshwater microbial communities from McNutts Creek, Athens, Georgia, United States - 11-17_Aug_MG | ecosystem: Environmental > Aquatic > Freshwater > Creek | place: USA: Georgia...
TGATGCTCGCGAACTGTTCGCTCGAGGTGGTGGCATTCACTGCATCACCCAGCAGATGCCACTTAACTCGCTGACGCTCGGATAACCAACTCAGGGGTCAGAACCACCGACGAAAGTTTGGCTGACTGATCGGCAAGCAATGCCAGAGCGAGCTTGGCTGCTTGCCGCCCTAGTTCTTGGCTATGTGGATTGACCGTGGTCAGAGCCAACACCGGAGCCTCGCTCAGTGATGTGTTGTCGTAGCCAACCACTGCCACATCTTTGCCCGGCTTCAAGTCCCTTGCCACTAGCGCATCGAGGACACCGAGTGCGGCTTGATCGTTGTGCGCAAATACAGCAGTTGGTTTCACTGAGTCCAGAAGCTCTCGAGCATCAGACTTAGCCTCTGAGCGAAGATAAGAGGATTCCATTACCAAACGCTCAAGGCCAGCCTGAATCATCGCGTTCTCATAGCCGCGTAGGCGGTCGCGGTAACCATCCGTCTGAGGGTTGGCTAGAAAGGCAATCTTTTTGTGCCCAAGCTGCACGAGATGTCTGGTGGCTAACTCGGCACCAAGCAAGTCGTTGGCGGTGACCGAGAGAACCCCATCACTTTCGCGGGTGACGCTAATGAGCTTCACTCGCTTGGCGTATTTACTCAAGGACTCTTTATCCATGGTCAAACCGACCGCGATAACCACATCGACTCGAGAAGCAATCAAGGTTTCTAGCGCCGCTGAATCGCGTCCAGATTTTGCCGAACCAACCGCTAGCACCAACTGCACTTCGTCTTCGTTGATTACCGATCGAATGCCGTCGAATACATCGGCGAACACTTCGTTGTGAAGGTCTTGAAGAAAAACACCTATGGTCTTGATCCCTTTGGATGCCAGGCGTGCGGCATTAAGGTTCGGAATGTAACCAAGCTTCTTTCCGATTGCGAAGATGTGTTCCGCTGTGGACTCGGAAACGCCGGCGACTCCGCGGTAGGCAATCGAGACTAGGGCGCGTGAAACACCGGCTGCTTTCGCAACATCTTTGATGGTTACTTTCCGCAACACGCCTCCAAATCCAACATAATTGACAATAATAACTAGAACGTTCTAGTATTCTACCAATTGGAAACTAAAGGAGCACAAATGTCTGCACCGCGCATTGGTATCGCACCCGACTCTTGGGGCGTATGGAACGCTGTTGACCCAAAACAGCCTGACTCTGAGCAGTACCTGAATGAAGTTCACGAAGCTGGTTACACCTGGACCGAACTAGGACCTTACGGCTACCTAGGTCTAGACCCAGAAGCGGTAGCGGAACGCATCGCACAACACCACTTGAAGGTTTCCGGCGGTACCGTGTTTACCGGCCTACACAAAAGCAGTGACGCCGTTGACGAATACTGGGAAGCCGTTGCTCCCGTCGCCAAGATGGTTCAAGCTCAAGGCGCCGAACACCTCATCGTGATCCCAGAAATGTGGTCGCGCGAAAATGAAGGAACTGGCGCGGTAACTTCTCCTCGCACCTTCAGCGAGGTTGAGTGGGGTCTTCTAACTAGAAACCACAACGAACTTGGTAAGCGCCTCCTAAACGAATTTGGGCTAAAGCAACAGTTCCATTCCCACGCTGAAACTCCAGTGGGAAGCTACCGTGAGGTAAGTCGCCTACTAAACGAAACCGACGGAGCCTACCTAAACCTTTGCCTCGACACCGGCCACTTTGCTTACTACTACGGCGACAACGTGCGCTTGGTCCAGGAGTTCAAGGAACGCATCGGCTACCTCCACCTAAAGCAGGTTGAACCAGACCTACTAGCCGACGTACTGAAGAACGAAATCTCGTTTGTTGCAGCTGTGCAAGAGGGCATTATGGTCGAGCCACCCTACGGTGTACCGGAGTACGGCGACATCTTGGCAGAGGCCAACAAGCACGTTCCTGGCATCTTCGCCATCATCGAGCAAGACATGTACCCGCTGAAGGACTTCAGCGAACCAAAACAAATCGCAATTCGCACAAAGAGCTACATTGAAAAACTCGGTGTAGCAGTTCAGTTCAACTAAGACAATTCAAAGGAAAACAAAATGACCATAACCATCAAAGTAGGAATCATTGGCGCAGGCATGGCTGGCCAGGCTCACGCATTCGGTTATCGCAATGCCATGATGATGCTCAGCCACGAACTCAAAGTTGAACTTTACGCAATTGCCGACCCAAACATGGCACTTGCCCAAAAAGTCGCCGACCGCTACGGATTCGAAAAGGCAATCGGTGACATCGACGAACTGATCGCATCAGACGTTGATGTAATCAGCGTGGCACTACCAAACTTCTTACACGCCGAAGTCCTTCCAAAGGTAATCGCCTCCGGTAAGCACCTATTCGCTGAGAAGCCAATCGGACGTAACACCAAGGAGTCGAGCGCACTACTAGCCCTCGCCAAAGACAGCAAGGCAATCACCGGCGTTGGCTTCTCATTCCGCCGCCTGCCAGGCCTTGCAGCTCTCGCTCAGGCTGCTCGCGAAGGTGTATTCGGTGAAATTCACTCGGCGCGAGCATGGTATCTAGCCGACTACGCAGCCGACCCAAAGGGTGCTCTGAGCTGGCGCTACTCGCTTGAACAGGCTGGACCTGGTGCTCTACTGGACATCGGCTCACACGCAATCGATGCACTTCAGTTCGTGGTTGGAAACGTAAGTGAAGTGACCAGCGCCAACCTCGTCACCGTCATCAAGGATCGCCCGAAAGCTCAGGTTGGCGCAATCGGTCACGGTGCATCAACCAGCACCGAAACTGGCCCAGTTACCAACGACGACATCGCTCACCTATCGACCGTTCACGAAAACGGTGCCGTGTCTCAGGTAACTATGAGCCGTATCGCTCACGGCATGCCAAACACTCTTGGCGTGGAAGTTTTCGGCACCAAGGGTTCTGGAATGTTTGACTCGATGTCCGGTGGCGAGTTCCATATTTTCGAAGCAGGTCTCGGTGAAGCAAAGTTCAACGGAACCAAGCGAATCATCACTGGCCCTGCCCACCCATACTTCAACGATGTCGCAGCAATGCCTGGCGCCGGAGTTGGAACCGGCTACGCGGAAGCCTTTGTTGCTGAGATTCAGGAATTCCTAGTTGCCGTGAATTCAAACGAACCAATGACTACCGGTTTCGCTGAAGCACACCAGATGATGAAGGTTGTCGACGCCAGCCTGGAGTCGGCAGCTGGGCAGAAGCCGGTCAAGCTTTAAACTAGGGGCATGACCCAACGTTCCAAAGTTTCAATCATCGGCGCCGGCGCTGTCGGCACCTCCACTGCGTACGCGCTCCTAATCAAGCGCATCGCCGGTGAAGTAGCGATCTACGACACCAATAAGGCAAAGGTTGAAGCCGAGGTTTTGGATCTCGCTCACGGTTCACAGTTCACTAATCCTTCACGTGTTTATGGCGGAGATGACATCGAAGTTGTTCGTAACTCGGACGTCGTTGTAATTACCGCTGGCGCTAAGCAGCAGCCTGGTCAAACCCGCCTCGACCTTGCCGCCACCAACGTGAAGATTCTGCAAGACCTAATGCCAAAACTGGTCAACCTCTCCCCTGACGCCGTCTTCCTTTTGGTAACCAACCCATGTGACGTGCTCGCCTATGCCGCAGTCCAGTTCTCTGGGCTTCCTGCCAACAAGGTTTTCTCTTCGGGAACAGTTCTTGATTCCAGCCGTCTACGTTGGCAGCTTGCCGAACGCGCCGGAGTCAGCACCGAATCCGTACACGCCATGATTGTTGGTGAACACGGTGACAGCGAGTTCCCTCTGTGGTCTGAAGCCAAGATTGGCCCAATCAAACTTTCCGAATGGAAGGTAGGCAACAGAGCGCTGCACCCAGAAGACCTCGACGAAATCGCCGACAATGTGAAGAACGCCGCCTACAAAGTGATCGAAGGTAAAGGAGCAACAAACTACGCAATTGGTTTGAGTGCAGCCAGAATCGTCGAAGCGGTACTCCGTGACGAATCGGTAATCTTGCCGGTCTCTTCGGTGCTCACCAACTATCTTGGTGTCAGCGATGTGGCATTGAGTGTTCCTACGATTGTGAATCGCCAAGGCGCATTCAAGACCATCCCGATGGAAATGAGTGCCAACGAACTTACCAAGTTCCAAGCATCGTCAAACGCACTCAAGGCGTCGATTGCAAGCCTTGGACTTAGCTAAGCGCCAGACCCAAAGCCAAGAGGGCGATGCCGAGGCCAGAAGTAACGGTTAGACCTCTACGAACCGAAGGGCGCGAGAGCCACACCGATGCTCGGTCTACGCTCAAAATCAAAATCGAATACCAACTGAACGAAACCATCGCCCAAACGACCCCGAGAATCGCCACACCAATACCCAGTTGGAAATCTGCTGGGACATACAACGGTAGGAAAGCCACGGCAAAAACCGCACCTTTGGCATTGGTCAGGTTGGTCAGCAATCCAGTTCGATAGGCACTACCAGCACTTTGAATCGAACCGTTGTTTCCAAATTCAAATGAACCTGAATCCTTGCGGCTTTGCCAAAGAGTCTGCAGTGAGAGAAAAACCAAATAGCTAACGCCGGCCCACTTCAAAATTTCATAGGCAGTGGCGTTCTTTTGGAAAACTACCGAAAGCCCAAGAGCGGAAAGCAAACCCCAAACAATCAGTCCAGAAGAGCTACCAAAGATCGACCAAAACGCTACCTGCTTTCCCCCAACTATTGACTGTCGCAAGACCATAGCCACGGTTTGGCCTGGCACCAAAGCCAAGAGAAACACGGCGAAGACGAAGCCTGGAAGATTTAGCAAGAACTGCACGATTCAATAATGTCATTACAAATAGGCTTGAACCATGACCAACGACAACATCCCTGCACTTATGCACTTCACTCAGGAAGATGCCTGGACGCTCGGTAGCCTAATGCGCGAAGAAGCCATCAAACACGGATACCCAATCGTCATCGACATTCGCAGAGGCGATGCCCCAATGTTCTCGGTCATGCTCGATGGAGCCAGCGGCAACAATTTCGATTGGGCCAGACGCAAACGAAACCTAGTGCTACTAACCGAAGTATCCAGCTGGCAGCACAGCCAGGAGAAGGCTAAAGGCAAAGACATCATCGAAATGATGGGTCTAAACCCGCGCGACTACACCCCACACGGCGGCTGCGTGCCAATTTTCGTTGAAGGAGCAGGCTTAGTTGCTACCGTTACCGTATCGGGACTTCCGCAGAAGGAAGACCACGATTTCGTAGTCGAATCCCTCAGGAAACTAGTCACTACCCAACAAGCAGAGCAATAGCCTCTTCAAATACCTCGTTGTGACGATCCACATCCGCCTTGGTAGTCGTTGGACACATCAAGGCCATGTTGTGGAACGGTGTCAACAAGATGCCCCGGTTCGCCAAATACAGGTGCAGGAAGTCTTCCAATTCAGCATCTGCCGAGTGATAAGCGTCGGTTCCGGTGATCGGGTAAGGCTTAGCAAAACGATACTCAGCTCGAGCACCCAGCTGGTTGATTGACCAAGGCAACGAATAACGGGCAAACAACTCATTCACGCCATCGGTGAAGTAGGTCGCCAAGTCGATCATTGCCTCGAAGTTTTCCTTGGTTAAAACGTTTTCCAAGGTCGCACGCATTGCTGCAACCGAAAGCGGATTACCCGCCAGAGTTCCACCAACACCACCCATGTCAACTAGGTCAAGATCGGTGCGCTCAAGTACGCGAGCAGCGAACGACTCAGAAAGACCATAGGTTCCGGTTGGAATTCCTCCGGCAATTGCCTTACCAATAACGAAGACATCTGGCTCCAAACCGTCGCGCATCGTCATACCGCCCCAACCGGCCGAGAAGGTGTGGGTTTCATCAATGATCAGCAGAGCATCATACTTGCGTGTCAATTCACGCACACCAGCCAAGTAACCAGGCTCAGGCAACACGATGCCAATGTTGGTTAGAGCTGGCTCCATAAGAACTGCAGCCACATCACCATTCTTAAGTTGACGCTCCAAACCATCAAGGTCATTGAACTCAGCAACACGAGAAGTCTCGGTCACATCAACCGGTGAGCCGACATTTCCAGGACGGCTCATTCCCTCACCGTCTGGACCAACCACGATCAAAGCCTCGTCAACCGAGCCGTGGTAGCAGTAAGCGTTGAACAAAATCTTTGGCTTACCCGTAATTGCTCGCACCAAACGAATCGCCCAGCGGTTGGCATCGGTTGCGGTTAGAGAGAAGCTCCACTTGGCCATACCGAAACGCTCGGAAAGGTTCTTGGCAACCCACTGAGCATCTTCGGTTGGAAGCATGGTGGTCATACCGCCAAGTGCGTCCACACGGGTCTTGATTGCATCAACAACTACTGGGTGAGAGTGACCAGCCATAGCACCAGTGTCACCAAGCGCGAAATCGATGTACTCGTGACCATCGATATCCCAGATACGGTTTCCTGAAGCACGGTCGAAGTAAAGCGGAAATCCGCCCGCCTTCTTGTTCATCCACGTCATTGGCACGCGGCCAAAGAGATTATCAGCAGCCTCATAGGCAGCCTTCGACGTTGGATTACGTTCTAGGAAAACGGCCTGCTCGCTGGCGAACAGTTCGGCTAAACGATTGCGATCAATCACGGGAATCACTCCAATTCTGGGTCCCCCGCCAAAAGCCACGACGCTTTCGACTACTGCCCGAATCCAGAGGATATTCAAAGATATTGTAAAGCGCCCTCGGCAGGAATCGAACCTGCGACCAAGAGATTAGAAGGCTCTTGCTCTATCCACTGAGCTACGAGGGCAATGTGTCTAGTTTAAAGTACTTTCTTTACAACGCTCGACTTGAGGTTCATGGCGCCAAAGCCATCAACCTTGGCGTCGATGTCGTGGCCGTCTGGACCATTTACTAAGCGGATGTTTCTAACCTTGGTTCCAACCTTGATTGAGGTTGATGAGCCTTTTACCTTGAGGTCTTTGACGATGGTTACGGTGTCGCCGTCTTGAAGCACGTTGCCTACGGCGTCCTTGATTACCTTCTCGGTTTCCACTTCTTCAACTTCGGCGGTCCACTCGTGGGCACATTCTGGGCAGACGAGTAAGGATCCCATCTCATAGGTGTATTCGCTCTGGCATTTAGGGCAATTAGGTAGTTGGCTCATAGGTTTTTCTCCGCCCAGATAAGGATCGCGTCGTAGTGGTATTTACCCAAGCCTACGGCGACAGCCTCATAGGTGTCTTTGTAGGGGCTTGGAAGGATGTAGCTCATGGCAAGGCTTTTATAGGCCTCTTTCGTTGGTGTCCAGAACTTACTGACGAATGCATAGTGCTTTGCCACTAGCTCTTGAGCTCGTTCATCGCTAGGGTTTACACCTTCGTGCATAGCTTCTGCAAAGGCTTTGGTCACTTCACCAAATTCGATGGTGAACTGGTTCGTTTCTTCTTGCGAGTAGTTGTTTTGGTATTGGCCAGCGTGGATACCAAGTGGATCTGAGTTATGCACCAGCTTGAGCCGTTCGCAGGGCTGCTGGTACGCCGGAGGTGTGCGGTTGCTCGTCAACCAGTTCCAACCAAACAATGATGCGCTCTTTGTTACTCCACTTCGGGTGACAGCTGGTCATGGTCATGTATTTTCCGCCTTTAACAGCGCCGAGCATCCCCTCGGGAACCTTGGCAATTACTCCAACTGCGGTTGGGTCAACGATTGCAGTTTGGCGATACTCATATGTGAACCAGGTGTCATTGGTTTCCACGAAGACCTTGTCGCCAGTTTGAAGTGTGTCGATCTTGTTGAAAGGTGCTCCGTGACTTGTTCGGTGAGCCGCGACGGCGAAATTGCCAACTTCACCAGGCCATTGGCTCGATAGGTAGTGACCGGGGCCAATCTTGTTTAGTGTCACGGCTTGGAAAGTTCCCTGACCTATTAGGCGAACATAGTTTTTCTCAAACCTTGGAATGTAGAGCTTTCCAAAAACCTTTCCCTGAGTGAGCTTGTTCGAGATTTTTGAGAACTCGGGTTTTGTAGGAGTACTTGGCTTGAAGCGTTCTGCCTGAACCTGTTGCTGCGAACCAACGATCGGGTCATTGACGAACACCTGCCAACCAACGTACATAAGCAGGATGACACCGACTGTTATGAGTAACTCACCGGCAACTGAGATCCAAGTAATTCTTGCTGTGCCAACTCGCTTACCCATTGACTGCTGGCTCCTGCGGAAGTATCGAATCCACAAATGGGAACACCACGAAAAACAGGGTAGCCACAACGACGGCAAGCAACACTGTCATCTGTAGAAACTTGGCAAATTTACCGCCTGGAAGCTTACGGTACAGGAGTTGATACATAGGTCTTTCGGTGCCGAATCGACTAAATTTAGAATATTCGCCTAAACGAACAAAGTTAGATTTCTCTGGGTTGGCGGCACTTAACCTTGGAGTGAATTACTGAGGGAAAATGCCAACAACTGACTTTAAGAATAATGCACGAGGCTTGCGCAAGCTCTCGGGAATTCTCGCGGTCATTTCCATTATTTTCTTTACCGTTTGGATCGCAAAACCATCCACGGCATCGGTTGCTGCAGGAATCGAAGCCAAGGTTTACACGGGCTATACCAGTAACACCGGTTATCAACCTTGGAATAACCCGTCGGCAGTTACTTCCTATGCCAATCTCTGCACGACCACGACACTTTCAGATGTCCACTTCACGGGTGGCAGTTTCTCTGGTTGCGGTGCCGACTACATCTTGGTTCATTACCACGGTTACCTTTACTCATCGACTGCCCAAACCCTCTGGTTCCGCGGTTATTCCGATGATGGGATCTGGTTCAAAGTTGGCGAAACAGTTGTTGTGAATTCCTGGATCTTGCGCGGAACTCCTTCGTGGGGCTACGGCACTGGAACCGGTCAGAGTGTTACGTTTTCTGCCGGAGAATACAAAGTCATCGATGGTTGGTTCTTTGAACACGGAGGAGGTGAATCGTCGTCACTCTCGTATGCCACAAACGCATCGTTCTCTGGTGAGCAATATGTGCCATCAACCATGTATACGACATCTAACTACCAGCCTGTCTCGTTTACCGACAGCACGATTGACACTCAGGTGACTCTGGGTGCTAACTATTCAGCGAATGTGGCTGCAGCCGGAACAGGCACTGTCACTTATTCCCTAGCCTCTGGGGCGCTTCCACCTGGAATTGAACTAAGCTCAGCTGGCACACTGTCTGGAAATGCCACCGAGTCTGGCACCTACACCTTTACCATTCGAGCTAACGGTAACGATGCAGGAAATACCTCGGTTGCCACGACGAGCACCCTAACAATCACGGTAGGTACAAACACTTCGCTACTCACACCCCTTCAGAATGAAACGCTGTGGATCGGAGACGCGCTCAATAAGCGTGCGATTTTCGGTGGTTTTCCTACTCCAACGGTCACGAAGTTTTCGGGTTCGTTACCCCCAGGTCTCAACCTTTCTGCCAACGGGACTATTAGCGGAATCACCACAACCAGCGGAAGTTACTCTTTCACTCTTCGGGGCTCAAACTTCGTTGACTCAACTGATTCTGCAAGTTACACCTATTACGTGGAACCGGTGCCTGCCTTCACAGGCAGTAGCGATTACAGTGACAATCTAAATCTTGGGCAAAGCTATCAATTCACCCCGACCGTGACTGGAAACGGAATAACATTCAGTGTTCACGGCACGCTTCCAGACGGGGTCTCCTTGAATACCGAAACAGGAAGGGTTTCAGGAACACCGACAGAGTCGGGCTCGTTCACCTTCGCGGTTAAGGCAACCAACAACAGCGGTGCGGACACTTCAACACAGTCGACCATTGTGGTGCGCAGAGCACCCGTGTTTACCAATTCGGCAATCAGTTCTCGCATTGCCAAAGGCACTCAGTTCTCATACGACTTCAGCGCATCTGGATACCCTGCTCCAAGCTATTCGTATTCGGGAAGAATTCCTGCGGGTCTGGAGCTAAATTCGACTACCGGTGTCTTGAGTGGGCAACCAACCACTGGAGACGACTACACCTTCACGATTACAGCTACCAACGACGTGTCGTCAGTGAGTGTTACTAAGACCGTGTCTGTGACACAGGCACCATATTCGATTGATTCAGTGCTGCAGTTGCTAATTGAAATTGGTGGAAACTACGTAGACGCAGTTGAGTTCGGTGGTTTCCCAAACCCGAGTTACGGAATCGTGGATGGCAGTCTTCCACCGGGACTCGAGTTGAACACCTCTTCAGGAGCCATCACTGGAAATCCAACTCTTGGCGGTAGCTACAGCTTTAAGGTGAGAGCCGAAAACGATACGGGTGCGCAGACAACTGACAACTTCCAGTTGATTGTGAATCAGATTCCTACAAAGTTTGATGACACCGTAGCCAATACCGTTGACGTCGGTAAGCCATACAACGACGGCGTTTCGACCGTGGGCTACCCCCTGCCAACCTACTCTTTGAAATCAGGTGCGCTTCCACCTGGCTTGAAACTTAACCCAGAAACTGGCGCCATCACGGGAACTGGAACTTCAACGGGAATCTATGCATTCGTGATTGAGGCGACCAACCCAATCGGCGTTTTGGCCATGCCTGGCTCGATCACGATTCAGCAAGCTCCGATTTTCATTCGCGGTGAGTTCCCAGCGACTTTGAGCGTCGGCGATGAAGTCAAAACCAAGGTGACGGCTACGGGTTTTCCATCACCAACCTATGCCGTGACTAGCGGCGCGTTGCCAGACGGCATAAGTCTTGATGCGAATACCGGTGAACTTTCCGGAGCAGTCACCAACGGTGGTGACTACACCTTCGTGATCTCTGCATCCAACTCGGTTGGTGTAACGGCTTTCAAACCCCTCACTGTTGTGGTGACCGGAGCCGAAACGCAGATTGGTCTAAATGCCAAAATTGGCGATGTAGTGACCGGCAAAACCATCGAAGTCGCGGGGGCCGGACTAAAGCCTGCCGTTCCGTTTGAAGTTGTATTGCGCTCTACCCCTCAGGTAATCGCCAAGGGTCATACTTCTAACTTGGGCGAGGTTGAAGAGCAAGCGAAAATCCCAGGTGGGCTTGAACCTGGCTGGCACTCGATTACGTTGACCTCGACAAAGTCGGATGGCACCAAGTTCGAAAAGGCTGTCTATTTTCAAGTTACAGAAACTCTGATGCTTGAGGAAATTTCTGATGTTCCGCCGACTGACGCGCAGGTGACCGAAGCGTTGACCAATGACCCAGAGTTTTACGCACGAATGGGGATTGATCCTGCTGGAACTGTGACTCCAGCAGCTGCAGCGGCTCAAGTTGAGCAAGTAACTTCGGTAGTTGCCTCGGTTGCGCTGGTTTCCGCAGCTGCCGCCGGTGCTGCCGCCGCAGCTTCTGCAGCCGGAGGCGCCGCTTCCTCGACTGGCGGTTCGTCGAGTGCTTCCAGATCAAGCGGTGGCAGTTCTTCGGGTGCCCGTTCGGCAGGTGGAGGTTCATCATCGTCTTCGTCCTCAGGTGGGGGCTCAGCCGATGGAAAGAGCGGAGACGACTCGGACGGTGGCGACTCAGGTGACTACGGAAACCTCGAAGCCGACCACGACGATTTTGAAACCGAAGGCGCCGGCCTAGTCGACCTCCTACCGATTTGGAGCTCTAAGCTGATGACCGCTTTGGATAAACCGCTGGTCAATTGGATCGAAGTCTCGGCGAAGTACTCCCCTGTATTGAGCCGCGTGATAAACGATGGTTCTTATCTTCGTGCACTGGTTGGTTCGGTCACGGTCTTGGGCTATTTCGCAGCCGTCGTAATGGGAATCGCTGCCGTTGATCCAAGCGCGTCATCCTTGGCAACCAGCGGGCGCGTTGGCCTACTGGTAGCAATCATGGCCATTGGAACTTTGGACGCGCTGTTTGGCATCTTGGCAATGTCGGCTTTCGTCATCGCGTCCGTTGTGAGCCATCCGTTCACCGGGGTTGGTGAGTTCCGCTACCTTTTGGCGATGTTTATTCTCGGCTTTGCACCGAGCATCATGGCGACAACGTTTAGAAAGATTAGGCGTCCAGCCATAGAAACCTTGGACGATTCCTGGGAGCGAATCATCGACCTCGCACTGATTGGGTTCATTTCGGTTCTAACCGTCATGAGCCTGGTTGGATCGGTGTCGGCTTTTGCGGGAGAAACTGTTCCACTGGCAGGTGACGTGAAACCGATTGCATTTACTGTGGCAGCGTTCGCTTTGACTCGCGTGGTGCTCGAAGAAGTTGCCGCCAAATTTGCACCAGATCGCCTAAACCGAATCAACCCAACGGAAGTTCCCGGAACCGTAGGCTGGCAACCTTGGGCTTCGCTGGTTTTGAAGGCAACCGTCCTAGTCCTGATGATTGGTGGAATGGTCGGTATGGGCTGGCACCTTTGGGTGGGTACATTCTTGATCTTCCTACCGGGAATCATCGGAATGGTATTTTCTAATTTGCCAAGTGTGAAGTGGGTCCACGAATTCATCCCTGCCGGCGTTGGAGCGCTGGCCTTTGCCACCTTGATTTCGGCCTGGAGCGGCCAGTTAGTTAACGCCTTATTGGGTAAATCCGAGCTTTATGGCCAGCTCTCATTCATCTTGATTCCGCTTCCGGTGATTCTAATTTCCATCATCGGAATGTTTGCCAAACAAGAAGACAAACTTTGGCAAAGAGTGAACAAAAAGTGGCTCTACATTGTTGGTGGTATAGCAGTTTTCGTGTTCACCGTTCAGGTAACCGACTTCATCCCAACCATCTTCGGCTAGGGAATTATTGACTGCCCTGCTTGGTTAGTCTAGGAAGAGTACAAACAGGAGTTTTCATGCATCGTCTCGCCCGTCTCAGCCTTGCCAACCGCTCGGTTGTAGCGCTAGCAACCATCATCATCGCAGCCTTTGGAGTGCTTTCCCTAGGTGGTTTGAAGCAGGAACTAATCCCTTCGTTTGAGACCCCACAGGCAGCAATCATCACCACCTACCCAGGTGCCTCGGCGGGTGTCATCGACAAGCAGGTGAGCCAGAAGATTGAAGCTCAGGTGCGAACCCTCGACGGGCTAGAAACCAGCACCTCGACTTCGCAAAACAATCTCTCAATTGTTCGTGTGACTTTCAAGTACGGAACCACAACCGCCAAGGTGAAGGAGAACCTCAACGCCGTTATCGCCACGGTTGAGTCTTCACTGCCAGATTCCGCAAAGGCCAAGGTTGTGGCCGGAAGCTTCGATAGCGTGCCGATCATTTCGCTTGGCGTTTCAAGCAGTGACAATGAGAAGCTCGGTCCAATTCTTGAAGATGCAGCCCCAGCGGTCTTCGGTTCAATCGATGGTGTTCGCGATGTCACCGTTTCGGGCATGAAGGTAAAGCGCGTAAACCTGAAGTTGAACAACACGCTTCTAACCAAAAACGGTTTGAGCCAACAGTCGGTTACCACCGCCCTGCAACAGAGCGGTTTCGTACTTCCAGCCGGCAGTATTCGCGATGACCAGGGTGAACTCTCGCTGCAGATTGGCACCCCAATCGAAAGCATCGCCGCACTGAAGAAGATTGCACTGGTTCCAGCAAGCACTTCGTTCTTCACAACCAGCATGACCATGATGGGCCCGGTAACCACTCCAACCACACCTAAAGTTCTGACCATCGGAGACGTTGCCAAGGTCACTTACGACTACGCTCCAGTCACAACAATTTCTCGTGTTAACGGCGAAGAAGTTCTTGCCGTAACCGTTACCAAGACTCAGGAAGGCAACACCGTTACCGTTGCCCACGGAGTTGAGAACAAGATCGATGAACTGAAGTCCAAGCTCGGCACCGACGTGAAGGTTGTGACCATCTTCGAGCAGGCCTCGTTCGTTGAAAAGTCGCTTGAGCAGTTAAGTACCGAGGGAATGCTCGGTCTTGGCTTCGCAATCATCATCATCCTGATCTTCCTGATGTCGGTTCGTTCTACTTTGGTGACTGCAATCTCAATCCCAACTTCCGTTTTGATTACCTTCATCGGTCTAAGTGGTCTCGGTTATTCGCTGAACCTACTAACCCTCAGCGCCTTGACGATTGCAATCGGACGAGTTGTCGACGACTCCATCGTGGTAATCGAAAACATAAACCGTCATCTCTCCTATGGTGAACCTAAGAAGAAGGCAATTCTTCGCGCGGTAAAGGAAGTTGCGGGGGCCATCACGGCAGCAACCATTACTACCGTTGCGGTATTTGCTCCGATTGCTCTAGTAGGCGGCGTCGTAGGTGAACTATTCCGTCCGTTCTCGTTCACCTTCTCGATTGCACTAATCGCTTCGCTGTTTGTTTCGCTAACCATCGTTCCAGTGGTCGCGTTCTGGTTCCTGAAGAGCCCAGCGGAACAAGAGTTCAAGAGCGCAGCTGCGGCCAAAAAACACGCACTTGCAATTCGCGAGCAGGAAGAAGCGAAAGAGCGCAAGAGCTTGCTGCAGCGCGGCTACCTTCCTGTGATTAGAACCACACAGAAACACCCGGTTCTAACCATCATCGCCAGCGTGATTGTGCTGATTCTCACTTTCAGCATCTCTGGCCTACTCAAGTCTGACTTCATCGGAAGTTCCGGTTCCAACTCGGTAATCGCCAACCAAACCCTGCCTGCCGGTGCAACCCTGCAGCAACAGTCCGAGGCAGCCGCCAAGGTTGAGAAACTCGTACTGGCCGACGATGTTGTGAAGGTGGCCCTAACCACCATTGGGTCGTCTGGCGATGCCAGAACCGCTCTCGGGCTTGCAGCCGGTGGCATTCAGCACCAGATCACCCTCAAAGAAGGTGCCGACCTTGAGGCGTTCAAGACTCGCCTGCTTGAGGGCGCCAAGAAAGATTCCAGCCTCGGCGAAGTGAAGTTCAGTGCGGCTGGCGGTGGCAGCTTTGGTGCCTCAAGCACCATTGACATCACCGTATCGGCGAAGGATGATGCTTCCTTACTAGAAGGCGTCAACCTGGTGCAGAAAGCCGTAGCCGGAACTGTTGGCACTACCGAAGTAACCAACTCGCTTGCCGAGCAGCAGCGCACCATTCAGATCACCGTCAATAAGAAAAAGGCGGCTGCTAAGGGTCTCAGCGAAATTGCTCTCAGCAGCATTGTTGCCGGTCTCATGCAGCCAACCAAGATTGGAACGTTGAATGTTGAAAACGTTTCCACCGAGATCTACTTCGTACCTAAAAAGCCTGCCACTACCCTGACTCAGGTTCGAAACC
>Ga0228701_1001582_pt1 | contig 15150 bp, 15 predicted proteins | sample McNCre117_Aug_MG_2_FD_178017 | JGI IMG/M metagenome (GOLD analysis project Ga0228701, IMG submission 178017) | Freshwater microbial communities from McNutts Creek, Athens, Georgia, United States - 11-17_Aug_MG | ecosystem: Environmental > Aquatic > Freshwater > Creek | place: USA: Georgia...
TCCTTCCCATCCCGAACAGGACCGTGAAACGACTTAGCGCCGATGATAGTGCGGATTCCCGTGTGAAAGTAGGACATCGTCAGGCTTTTATAGCCCAAAACGCCCCACCTGATGGTGGGGCGTTTTGCATTCTGCGCACACTTGCGGGTGTAAGTCCTGCGTAACCGGCTGGACATTCCCTCAAAATTTCTGTTTTTCGCACCGTTCGCAGGGACTTGTCCACTTAAAGATTGTGGACACTTAAGCACGTCACCGTTGGCCGTGCTGCTGCTGACCTCACGCTAAAGTTCGGAAGCGCGTGGTCTTGACCCCGTAACCCAGTACCGCCGGTATGTTTAATTTACCGCTCGTTTCTCCCTGAACAGCTTGGCCGGCAGGTAACCCAACGCGCTGTGCGGGTGGTAAGAATTGTAGTCATCGAACCATTTGGGCAGCTGTGCCATCACCGTATGTGAGTCCGAGCGATTGGCCAGTTTGGCGTAGTCTCTCTTCAATGTTTTCACGAAACTCTCCGCCATCCCGTTGCTTTGCGGGCTGGTCACCGGTGTGGTCACTGGCTTGAGCCCCAATTGCTTGGCAAAGCTCCTTGTCTCTGCTGCCGTGTAGCAGCTGCCGTTATCGGTGAGCCATTCAATGGGCTTGGGTGGCTTGCCATCCGGGCCAAACCTGTTCTCCACCGCCTGCATCATCAAATCGCCCACCAAAGCCGCATCGATGCCTTTGGTGGTCGCCACCCAGCTCATGATCTCCCTGTCGCAGCAGTCCAGCGCAAACGCCACCCGCACTTTCTCGCCGTTGTCGCATGACAGCTCTAGGCCATCTGAACACCATCGCACATCGCTGTCTTTGACGGCCACTTTGCCTTCATGCTTTCTGGTGTCGACGAGCTTCTCGCCATGCCGGTACAGCAGCCAACCTTCATCACGCATCACCCGGTAAACCCGCTTGTGGTTGACTCGGTCATGTCCTTCCAGCCGTAAGCGTGCCCAGACACGGCGGTAGCCGTAGGTGGCGCGGTCCTTGCCCACACTGGCAATGGCTTGTTTGACGGCAGCGTCATCTTTGCGAGGTGGAGACTTTCGCAAGTCCGTCCATTCGGTTGGGCGATCTTTCATGGCCAGCACATGGCTGCGCGACACGTTAAGAGCGTGGCAGACAGCCCTCACTGCTCGCCCCTGGGCAATACTGGCGAGCGCGCAATCCACTTTTTGCTTTGGCGAAGTCCACTGCCTCCTTGAGAATCTCGTTCTCCAAAGTCTTGCGGCCCAGTGCGCCTTCCAGTTGTTTAATGCGGCGCATGGCCTCTTGCAGTTCAGACGCGGGCACAACGGTTTCGTTGGCACCCACCGCCATCAGCGAGCCTTGAAGGTAGGCCTTTCGCCATTGAAAGAGTTGCGCTGCTGTGATGCCAAATTGCCTGGCCACCATCGAGACGGAGTTGCCAGGTTCGTTGGTCTGTTTGACGATTTCAAGCTTTTGCTCTGGGGTCCAGCGCCTGCGGCGCTGAACGCTTGTCACCACTTCAACACGAGAGGGCGTTGCTGAAGACATAGTCATATCCATGGTCATATTCCTGTTTCTTAGTTTAAGGAATACCGACGGGACTGTGTTTCAGGGGGCTAACTCAGCGCGTAAGCCAGCATCAGCGCACTTGACGCATCGATGATCTGGCAGATTGAATATTTGTTTTCTTTATGTAGAAATTCTCTCGGAGATACTTCTACTTTCACCCCAGCCGTTTTCGGGCGCAATACTGTCCAACTGCGGGCTAATTAAACCCGCGACTCTTCCGGTGGATTGATTGAGCCGCGCTGAGTGGCCCAGCTGTGTTTAGACGCCCAGGCACCACAGTGATGTGATTTCTTTTTTACGGGCGGCGTGCAGCGGGTCTTGGGTGTTGCTGGATTTGCCATGTTGGGGGCGAGCGTCGTACCTTTTCAACACGGTCAGGCCAGCGGCGTCAATCCAACCTAGGAGTTCTTGGTGGGTGCGCAGCCCCAGATGTTCGGCCAGGTCTGACAGGATCAGCCAGCCTTGTCCACCGGGGATCAGATGGTCTTTCAGTCCGGCCAGAAAGCCGCGCAGCATGCGGCTGCCTTCGTCATATACGGCGTGTTCAATGGCCGAGGTGGGCCGCGCAGGCACCCAGGGCGGGTTGCAGACGATCAGCGCGGCTTGGCCTTGCGGATACAGGTCGGTTTTGACCAGTTCGACCTGTTGGCGCAGGCCCAAGCGTTGCAGATTGTCGTGTGCGCAGGCGAGCGCGGTGTCTGACAGATCGGTGGCCAGGACTTGAGCGATGCCTTTGCGGGCCAGGAGGGCCGCGATCACGCCGGTGCCGGTGCCGATGTCAAAGGCGATGGGTTGCTGGCTGAGTGCCGCAGGCAGTGGGGCTTGTGCCACAAGGGTCAGGTATTCGCCGCGGATGGGCGAAAACACCCCAAAATATGGGTGGATGTGGGCACCGGTACCCAGTACTGCAATGGGCACGCCTTTTTTGCGCCATTCATGTGCGCCCACCAGGCCTTGCAGGGCTTGCATCGAGACCAGGTTGGAGTCGGCACCAGACGGGCCCCAGGCTTCGGTGCAGGCCGCTTGCATGTCGGGGGCACGGCGCAGTGGGGTGCGCCAGTCGGCGCTCAACTCGATGATCAGAAGGCCCAGGATGCGGCTGCGTTGAGCCTGTGTTTTGCGGTGGGCGTGGAACAGCGCGGCCATGTCTGCCGGGGCACCATTGGATGCTGCCGCGGCTTGGGCTGTCAATTTGGAAGATGTTTTGGCGATGGCTTTTTCGACGCGGCGGCTGAGCGCTTGCAGCAATAATCTGGCGTTTTGAAAGTCGCCTCGCCAGAGCAGGCCCGTGCCTTCGCACGCCAGCCGGTAGGCCGTGTCGGCAGACAGGGTGTCATCGGCGATGTGTATGCGCTTGGGGGCGGGGGCACCATTGACCGATTGCCAAGCCGAGGTTTTTGGGGTGTCGCCGTCCAGCCAGGTGAGGGTGGGTGTTTGCATGGTTCAGAGGGCCGCTGGTGGCGCGCAAGGGGGTCAAACGATCGGTTCAAACGGCGAGCAAATGCCGAGCCATTTGGGCAAAGCCCGCCCCGCGTTCGCCAGGGGTGATGTAACGCGGTGGGTGGGTGAGCTGTGACGCAAAGCGTCGGATGTTGGCAACGCCTACGCTGTGTGCAAAGTGCGCAAACATCACCTGGTCGTTGGTGGAGTCACCCACATAGACCCAGCGGTCGATCTCGGCGTCGAGCTTGCGGCCCCAGAGTTGGTGCACGATCCAGCGGGCACCAGTGAGTTTGCTGTGCTGCCCAAACCAGCCGTTGATGTGGATGCTGCTGACGGTAGCGGTCATGCCTTGTGCCTGCATGAGACGCGCCACCTCGTCGATGGCCGCCTGGGGCAGGTGGGTGAATTCGCTGTGGTCGATGGCGATGTCGGTTTCGCGGCCGCCGCTGTCGCGCGAGCGCTGTGCGCCGGGCACGGTGCGCTCGATGTGTGCCTGCACTTGTTGCATGCGGTCAAAATTGGCGCTGCGGGTGGCTGTGTCTTGCTGGTAGAGCTTGCGCAGCGGCTGGCCGTCTGCTTGCACCAGCGCCACAGAGCCGTTTTCGGCCACGATGGCGTCCACCGGCCAGGTGGCGGCGAAAGGTTCGCTCCAGCCCACCGGCCGCCCGGTGATGGGCACCACATGCAGGCCCGCCGCCTTCAGGTCCGCCAGAGCTTGCAGCGCGTCGGATGTGATGGCCCCGGCAGTGGTAAGTGTGTCATCGATGTCGGTGAAGACGCCGATGATGCCGTCGGGTTGCCATGAGGCCAGGGGACGCATGCGGGCTCAGTGTGCCGAGCCCAGCGCCAAGCCCGCATGTTCGCGCAGCGGGTGGAAATGGATTTTGGGAAAGCGCTCTTGCGCCAGGCGCACGTCGTATGGGCTGGTGCACAGATACGCCAGCGTGCCTGCCGCATCGAGCGACATGCGCTGTGGATAGGCGTGGGTGAACTCGCGCAGCTCGGCCGGTGTGTCGGCGGTGATCCAGCGGGCGCCGGTGTACTGGCAGCCTTCAAGACGCACGTCGCAGTCGTATTCGGCCTTGAGTCGGTGCTGCACCACTTCAAACTGCAGCTGACCCACTGCACCCAACAGCATGGGGCCGCCGATTTCGGGTTTGAAGACCTGGATCGCGCCTTCTTCGCCCAGTTGATCGAGGCCGGTTTGCAATTGCTTGGTGCGCAGCGGGTTCTTCAGGATCACGGTCATGAAGAGTTCTGGTGCAAAAAAAGGCAGGCCGGTGAATTGCAGGTTGGCGCCATCGGTGATGGTGTCGCCCAGCTGCACGCCGCCGTGCGTAGTGAAGCCGATGATGTCGCCCGCGTAGGCTTCGTCGACCGCTTCACGCCGCTGGCTCAAAAATGTGACCACGCTGGTCGGGCGCAGTTCTTTGCCGGTGCGCTGCACCTTGAGTTTCATGCCGGGGGTGTATTTGCCAGACGCCATGCGCACGAAGGCGATGCGGTCGCGGTGATTCGCGTCCATGTTGGCTTGCACCTTGAACACCACGCCCGAGAACGCGCTGTCTTCGGGCTGGATTTCCTTGACCACAGGCTGCTTGTTGACGATCAGGTTGCTGGTGCGGGGCTTGGGCGCGGGGGCCAGGTCGACCAGGGCGTCCAGCACTTCCATCACACCGAAGTTGTTCACGCCGGAGCCGAAGAAAACGGGGGTTTGCTTGCCCGCCAAGAAGGCCGTTTCGTCAAACGCGGGCGATGCACCCGTGGCCAGCTCCATGCTGTCCATGGCGGCTTGCCAGTCTGCGCCAAAGCGCGCGGCCAGTTGGGATTGTTCGCTCAGGGGGATGGTTTCAAAGTCTTGTGGGCGGCGTTCGCTGCCCGATTCGAACACCGTCATGGCCTGCGTGCGAAGGTTGACGATGCCGCCAAAGGATTTGCCCTGGCCGACAGGCCAGGTCATGGGCACGCAGGGCATGCCCAGCTCGCGCTCGACTTCGTCGAGGATGTCGAGTGGGTCGCGCACTTCGCGGTCCATCTTGTTGACGAAGGTGATGATGGGCGTGTCGCGCTGACGGCAGACTTCGATCAGGCGGCGGGTTTGCGCTTCCACACCGTTGGCAGCGTCGATCACCATCAAGGCCGAATCGACGGCAGTGAGCACGCGGTAGGTGTCTTCGCTGAAGTCTTTGTGGCCGGGGGTGTCGAGCAAGTTGATGACGTGCTCGCGGTACAGCATCTGCATCACCGAGGAGGCCACCGAGATGCCGCGCTGCTTTTCAATTTCCATCCAGTCAGAGGTGGCGTGGCGGGAGGCCTTGCGGGCCTTGACAGAACCGGCGATCTGGATCGCGCCCGAGAACAGCAAAAGCTTTTCGGTCAGCGTGGTTTTACCCGCGTCGGGGTGGGAAATGATGGCAAAAGTCCGGCGGCGCCGGGTCTCGTTGGCGTAGGTCACAAGGGGGTCCTGATCGGGATGGCGCCGCAAAGGGCGCAAGGCGAGCAGCCAGCAATGGCCGCAATAAGGTGATTTTACTGGGCCAGTGGGGTGCCTGATCGCGGCGGGGGCGCCGCTCCCACACAGAGGGACCAGGGTTTTTTGCTTGGCCCTATAATTGCCAACTTCCGAGGAGCGTTGCAGCGCCCACCAGTCCCCAGCTGGCAGCAGGCGTGAGGCTCGGAACCTTCATACAGCAACGACGCTCATCCACAAGACGTGCGGTGAGCCTGTTTTTCCCCTTTCAGTGCTTGCCTCCCGGCGTGTGGCTTCTTCACATTTGCTTTGGAGCTGAACAATGAATGCACCTTTGAAAACCGCCGTGAATGCCGATTGCGTGATTGCCGACATCGGCTTGGCCGATTGGGGCCGCAAGGAAATCCGCATCGCCGAAACCGAGATGCCTGGCCTGATGGCCATCCGCGAAGAGTTCGCTCTGTCGCAGCCCCTGAAGGGCGCGCGCATCACCGGTTCGCTGCACATGACCATCCAGACGGCTGTGCTGATCGAGACCTTGCAGGCTTTGGGGGCGGATGTGCGCTGGGCGTCTTGCAACATCTTTTCGACGCAAGACCATGCCGCGGCCGCGATTGCCGCCAAGGGCACACCCGTGTTTGCCATCAAGGGCGAGACCCTGGCCGAGTACTGGGATTACACCCACCGCATTTTTGACTTTGGTGCGGCGGGCACGCCGGGCGAAGGCCCCAACATGATCCTGGACGATGGCGGTGATGCCACGCTGTTGATGCACTTGGGCAAGCGCGCCGAAAAAGACGCCAGCCTGATCGCCAACCCCACCAGTGAAGAAGAGACTTGCCTGTTCAATTCGATCAAGGCCAAGCTGGCACAAGACCCGACCTGGTACAGCCGCAAGAGCGCCGAGATCATCGGCGTGACCGAAGAAACCACCACCGGCGTGCACCGCCTCAAGGAAATGTCGGCCAAAGGCAGCCTGATGTTCCGCGCCATCAACGTGAACGATTCGGTGACCAAGAGCAAGTTCGACAACCTGTATGGCTGCCGCGAGTCGCTGGTGGACGGTATCAAGCGGGCCACCGACGTGATGATCGCGGGCAAGGTGGCCGTGGTGTGCGGTTACGGCGATGTGGGCAAGGGCTCGGCCCAGGCGCTGCGTGCCCTGAGCGCCCAGGTGTGGGTGACCGAGATCGACCCGATCAATGCTTTGCAAGCCGCCATGGAAGGCTACAAAGTGGTGACCATGGAATACGCTGCTGACAAGGCCGATATTTTTGTAACCACCACCGGCAACCGCGACGTGATCACGTTTGAACACATGGCCGCGATGAAAGACCAGTCCATCGTCTGCAACATTGGCCACTTTGACAATGAGATCCAGGTTGCGAAGCTCGAAGAGAAATGCCAGTGGGAAGAGATCAAGCCCCAGGTGGACCATGTGATCTTCCCGGACGGAAAGCGCATCATTTTGCTGGCCAAGGGCCGCCTGGTGAACCTGGGCTGCGGCACAGGTCACCCCAGCTTTGTGATGTCGTCGAGCTTTGCCAACCAGACCATCGCCCAGATCGAGTTGTTTGCCCACAAGGACGCTTACGACATCGGCAAGGTGTATGTGCTGCCCAAGCACCTCGATGAAAAAGTGGCCCGTCTGCACCTCAAGAAAGTCGGCGCGATGCTGACCGAGTTGAGCGATGAGCAAGCAGCCTACATCGGCGTGCCCAAGCAAGGCCCTTACAAGCCTGACACTTACCGCTATTGATGCGGACCTGGGGGCTGAGCCTGCGTGGCGTTTGTTGATGCCTGGGTGCTGGAGCGGCACCCTCGCCGCGATGGATGTTTGTGGACTGCACAGGCGCCATCGCCCCGCGGGCGGGGCTCCCCCACACAGCCTTTGGCCAAGTGCAGGGTTTTTGTAAAGGTTTCTTGTGAACAGGAATGTGAATGCGCATTGACCAACTTCTCGTCGAACGCGGCCTGGCGGTGTCCCGTTCTCAGGCTCAGCGACTGATTGCCGCAGGCGTTCGGTGGCAGCAGCCCCATGGCGAGTGGCGTCAGGTTGGCAAGAACCGTGATGAGGTGCCAGAAGGCGCTGAGTTGCAGTTGCTGGACGATGCCGAGTCGCGTTATGTGTCTCGTGGTGGGTTGAAACTCGAGGGTGCCTTGCGCGCCACCGGCGTGTCGGCCCAGGGGCTGCGTTGCCTGGATGTGGGGCAAAGCACCGGCGGCTTCTCCGATTGCTTGCTCAAGCATGGCGCAGCGCAGGTGGTTGGCATCGATGTGGGGCATGCGCAAGTGCACGACAGCATTCGCGCTGACGAGCGGGTGATTTGCATCGAGGGCGTGAATGCCCGCGAGCTGGAGCCGGGGGACGAGCGCATTCCTGATGCGCTGGACGGTTTTGATCTGATGGTGGGCGATGTGTCCTTCATCTCGCTCACGCTGGTGTTGCCGGGCGTGGTGCACTTGCTTAAGCCGACGGGTCAGCTGCTGATGCTGGTCAAGCCCCAGTTTGAGCTGCAACCGGGGCAGGTGGGCAAGGGCGGTATCGTGAAAGACGAGAGCCATTACCCGTTCATCGAGCAGCGTTTGCGCACGGCCTTGAGCGATCTGGGTATGCAGGTCACCGCCTGGCTGGACAGCCCGATTGAAGGCGGTGATGGCAACCGTGAGTTTTTTGTGCAGGCCTGCTGGCCTGACCCGTCGGCCGTGGCGCCTGCACGCGAGAAAGCGCGTCTGGCCCATGAGGCCGATCTGGCGGCCAAGGCGTATGCCAAGGCCCATGACTATTGAACACAAGGAGATGTGATGAGTGCTTTGAATTTGCCCATCAGTCTGGAGTTTTTCCCGCCCAAGACGCCTGAAGGGGTGGAAAAGTTGCGCCTGGTGCGCGAGAAGCTGTACAGCCTTAAGCCCGAATTTTGTTCGGTGACCTATGGCGCTGGCGGCTCGACGCAAGAGGGCACGTTTGCCACCGTGGGCGCCATCCTGAGCGAAGGCGTGGCGGCTGCGTCACACTTTTCGTGCATTGGGGCAACCAAAGCTTCGGTGCGCGAAGAGCTGGCCACGCTCAAGGCGATGGGCGTCAAGCGTCTGGTGGCTTTGCGCGGTGATTTGCCCAGTGGCTATGGCGCGGGGGGGGAGTTTCATTACGCCAGCGATCTGGTGGCCTTCATCCGGGCCGAGACGGGTGACGATTTCCACATCGAAGTGGCGGCGTATCCCGAGATCCATCCGCAGGCCAAGTCACCCGAAGCCGATTTGCAGGCGTTTGTGACCAAGGTCAAGGCGGGGGCCAACTCGGCCATCACGCAGTATTTTTACAACTCGGATGCCTATTTCCGATTTGTGGACGATGCGCACAAGCTGGGTGTGGATGTGCCGGTGGTGCCGGGCATCATGCCGATCACCAGTTCGTCGCAGTTGCTGCGTTTTTCGGACGCCTGTGGTGCCGAAATTCCGCGCTGGATCAGGCTGCGTTTGCAGGCCTATGGCGATGACATCGAGTCGATCAAGGCGTTTGGCCTGGATGTGGTGACCGATTTGTGCGAGCAGCTGATTCGGGAGGGTGTGCCTGCGCTGCATTTCTACACCATGAACCAGAGCGTTGCCACCACCGAGATCTTGCGTCGGTTGTAAAGCGCACGTTGTGCATTTTGGAGACACGCCGGTTTGCGTTGGCGCAAATCGGTGGGTGATGTGTGTGGGCCATGCCCCCCGTGTGGGCTGGCGCACATTCGTAGCTGCCGCCAAGGCTTCCAATGAAAGCGAGAGAGGCGTTTCTCTCGTTTTTCAAAGGAATGTCAAACATGCACAAGAAAATTTTGGCCGCGGCCGTGTTGTTGGGTTCAGTCAGCGGGACCATGGCCCAGGCTTCGGGTGAAGGCCCCTGGCTGTTGCGTGCCCGTGCGGTCCACTTTGACAGTGTGGATCGCGATACCACGGGCTTGGGCCTGACCACCCACAACAAGACGTTTGGTGAGTTCGATGTCAGCTACTTCATGAGCAAGAATGTGGCCGCTGAATTGGTGCTGACCTCACCGCAAAAGCAGAAACTTTATTCTTTTGGCAGCGAGATCGGTTCGTTCCGCCACTTGCCGCCCACGCTGCTGTTGCAATACCACTTCACGGATTTTTCGGGTTACAAGCCCTACTTGGGGGCTGGCATCAATTACACCGACATCACCAAGGTGAACCTGTCAACAGGACACACCCTGGACAGCCACAGTTGGGGCGGTGCGGTGCAAGCGGGGGTCGACATTGCGCTGGACCGCAATTGGTCGATCAACCTGGATGTGAAAAAGGTGTACATCCAGACCGATGTGTACAACGCTGGTGTGAGCGTGGGCACCTTCAAGCTGGATCCGGTGCTGCTGGGGGTGGGGGTGGGTTACCGGTTCTGATGCCGTGTAGGAGCGGCGCCCTCGCCGCGATGGGCGGTTGTGGACCGCAGGCAATCGCCCCGAGGGCGGGGCTCACACAGTGCATTTCTCATGGGGGCGGTGCCCTTGAGCGCATCCCATGCAGGAGCGGCGCCCTCGCCGCGATGAACGGTTGTAGAAGCCGTTAAGCGATGCGTTTCAGCGTTCGTCGAAGCTGACCACCACTTTGTTGCTGGTGGGTTTGGCCTGGCAGGACAGCACGAAGCCTTGATCGACTTCGGGTTTTTCGAGGGTGAAGTTTTTCTCCATCTCTGTGCTGCCTTGTGTGACCTTGCAGCGGCAAGTGCAGCACACGCCGCCTTTGCACGAGTACGGCAGATCCAGGCCCATGGCGAGTGCGATGTCCAGAATCTTTTCGCTCTTGTTCATCGACATGTCGTAGGGCTTTCCATCGAGCACCACGGTCAGCTGCACTTCGCCACCTTCACGCGTGGCCGGGTGGCCCAGTACCGCTTTGGCTTTTTGTTCGGGGCTGAGGGCTTCGAGCGTGGGCGAGGTGAAGCGTTCGGTTCGAATGCGCTCGGGCTTGACGCCTGCGTTGACCAGGGCTTGTTCGGTGGCTTCGATCATGGCCTCGGGGCCACAGATGAAGACCTCGTCCATACTGCCCACGGGCAAGAAAGCGTCGATGATGGCGCGCACTTTGTCTGTGTCGATGCGGCCTTCGAGCAGCGGCACTTCCTGGGCCTGGCGTGAGAGGATGTGGATCAATGTCAGGCGCGAGGGGTAGCGGTCCTTGAGGTCTTGCAGCGCTTCGTTGAACATCACGCTGTCCATGCGGCGGTTGCCATACACCAGGGTGAATTTGGATTCGGGCTGCTCTTCAAGCGTGGAGGCCAGGATCGACAGGATGGGCGTGATGCCCGAGCCGGCGGCAAAGCCCACGCGGTGGATGGCGCGCTGGCGCTGCACCACAAAACGACCATCGGGCGGCATCACGCGCAGCGTGTCACCTGCTTTGAGTTGTGTGGCCGCCCAGTTGGAGAACACGCCGCCTTCGACAGGGCGGATACCCAGTTCAAGTTCGCCTTGCTGCAATTGGCTGCGGGCCGAGCTGATGGAGTAGCTGCGGCGCACGTCGGCACCGTCGATGCTGGTCCGCACGGTGAGGAACTGGCCGGGTTCGAAGGCGAATGCTTGGCGCAGTTCGGCGGGCACGCTCAGGGTGATGGCCACTGCACCTGCGGCTTCGGGGGTGATGCGGGCAACCGTGAGGTCATGAAAACGCAAGGCGGTCATGGCGGGCTTTCTTCAGAAGCTTCAGTAGGGTTTGAAGTAGTCAAACGGTTCCATGCAGTCCAGGCACCGGTAAAGGGCTTTGCAGGCAGTGGAGCCGAAATGAGAGGTCTCGGTGGTGTTGGCCGAGCCGCATTGGGGGCAATTCACGATCTCGGCGGCGGCGTTGCGGGCGGCGAACTGCACCACGTTGGCCGATCCGGACTTTTCGTGGCCACAGGCGTGCGGCGGGGCGATGCCATAGGCGCGCAGTTTGTTTTTGGCCGCGTCGGTCATCCAGTCGGTGGTCCAGGCGGGGGCCAGTTGCGTGAGGATGCGCGCTTGCAGCTTGCCTGCGGCGAGTGCGGCTTTGACGTCGTCTTCGATCTGGCCCATGGCTGGGCAGCCGCTGTAGGTGGGGGTGATGACCACTTCCAGGCCGTGCTCGCCTTCTCGCACTTCGCGCAGGATGCCCAGCTCGCGCAGCGAGACCACCGGGATTTCCGGATCGCTCAGGTGCTCGAGCAAGGCCCAGGCGCGTTCGGCGTCGGTCGGGCAAGCAGAGGTCATGCAGGTCACCAGGTGGCGTTCGGGTGTGCGCGGGCCAGGCTTTGCATTTCGGCCAGCAAAAAGCCCAGGTGTTCCGAGTGCAGGCCTTGTTTGCCTGTGGGCACAAAGCCGCCTGTGGCGGGACGTTGGAGTGTGGCCTCATTCAAGGCCTCGTCCACGATCCGGTTCCAGTCGGCTTGCAGTGCAGCCATGTCGATGCCGGTGCCATTGGTCAGTGCATCGGTTTCGTGCGGGCTGGCCGCCCAGAATTCCTGGCAGTACGGCAGGAACTGGTCGAGCGCGGCCTGCACTTTGGCGTGCGAGACCTCGGTACCGTTACCCAGACGCACCAGCCAGTCGCGCGAGTGGCGCAGGTGGTAGCGCACTTCTTTGAGCGACTTGGCGGCAATGGCGGCCAGTTGTTTGTCCTGGGAGCTTTGCAGCCGGTCCCACACCAGAACCATCAGGCTGCTGTAGAGGAAATTGCGCACGATGGTGATGGCAAAGTCACGGTCGCCTGCCGAGGTGGCCGCCATCAGGGGCAGGTGCGGTAACTCGCACAAGGTGTAGTTGCGAAAGTCAGGCACGTCGCGGAAATATGCCAGCTTGTCTTCGGTGGCATCGCCGCCGATCAGGGTAGCCGCGTGCTGGTACAGCAGGCGGGCTTGGCCGATCAGGTCGAGGCTGTTGTTGGACAGCGCGATGTCTTCTTCGAGAATGGGGCCGTGGCCGCACCATTCGGCATTGCGCTGACCGAGGACCAGCGCGTTGTCTGCGAGGTGCAGGATGTATTCAACTGGGGCGTGCATGATGGCGCTCACATGTGTCCCACTTCTTCAGGGATCTCGTAGAAGGTGGGGTGGCGGTAGACCTTGTCGCTGGCGGGCTCGAAGAACTCGCTTTTGTCATTGGGTTCGCTGGCCGAAATGGTGGCCGAGGGGACGACCCAAATGCTCACACCTTCCTGGCGCCGGGTGTAGACATCGCGCGCCATTTGCAGCGCGTGCTGGGCATCCGATGCGTGCAAGCTGCCGCAGTGCTTGTGCTCCAGGCCTTGCTTGGAGCGGACAAAAACTTCCCAGAGGGGCCATTCTTTCAATGCGGGCGTGCTCATGCGGCCTCCTTCATGTGGCGTTGCTGTTGTTTGCGGCTGTGGGCCAGGGCGGCTTCGCGCACCCAGGCACCGTCGTTCCAGGCCTTGACGCGGGCACCCAGGCGCTCCTTGTTGCAGGGGCCGTTGCCATTCACGGTGGACCAGAACTCGTCCCAGTCGATCTGGCCGTAGTCGTGCGCCTGGCGCACTTCGTTCCACTGGAGGTCGGGGTCGGGCAAAGACACCCCCAGCACCTTGGCTTGCGGCACGGTGGCGTCCACAAACTTCTGGCGCAGATCGTCGTTGGAGATGCGCTTGATGCCCCAGCGCATGCCTTGCGCGCTGTTGGGGCTGTCGGCGTCCGGTGGTCCGAACATGGCCAGGCACTTCCACCACCAGCGGTTGACGGCGTCTTGCACCATGGCTTTTTGTTCGGCCGTGCCTTGCATCATCACCAGCAGGGCTTCGTAGCCCTGGCGCTGGTGGAAGCTTTCTTCTTTGCACACGCGCACCATGGCGCGGGCATAAGGGCCGTAAGAGCAGCGGCACAGTGGGATCTGGTTCATGATGGCCGCGCCATCGACCAGCCAGCCGATCACGCCCACATCGGCCCAGTTGAGCGTGGGGTAGTTGAAGATGGAGCTGTACTTGGCCTTGCCGGTGTGCAGGGCGTCCAGCATTTGGTCGCGGCTGGTGCCCAGGGTCTCGGCGGCGCTGTAGAGGTACAGACCGTGGCCGCCTTCGTCTTGCACCTTGGCGATCAGGATGGCCTTGCGCTTGAGGCTGGGGGCGCGGCTGATCCAGTTGCCCTCGGGCAGCATGCCCACGATTTCGCTGTGGGCGTGCTGGCTGATCTGGCGCACCAGGGTCTTGCGGTAGGCCTCGGGCATCCACTCGCGCGGTTCGATGCGGCCGTCGGCGTCGATGCGGGCGTCGAACTGGGCTTGCAGGGCTTGTTCTTCGGCACTGGCCTGCTTGGGCACGGCCTTCAAATTGGCCGATTTCGCGTCGTCGGAACTGTCCGGAACGCTGAAAGATTGCGTGTACATGGGCTTTCTCCATCACCCGTGAACGGGTGTGGTGCCAAGTATAGCAATTAACCGACCGGGCGGTCGGTTAATTATTGCCCATGGCCTCGGGACTTTCCCTGGGGCATGGATGGCTCGTCAGACAGACGATTCGACCTTCCATTCCTTGCCTGTACCCCGGGCCAGTGCGGGGCCGACCACGTCGAGTGCTTTGCGGATCTGGTCTTTGAGGGTGAAGGGCGGATTGATCACGAACATGCCGCTGGCGACCAGGCCACCTTCGTCGCCAGGGCCGCGGCCAATGGCCAACGTGGCGTTGAGCCAGGGCTTTTGTGCCTGGTTAACCAAGGTGCGCAGTCGGCGGGGCAGCTCGTGCGCTTCGGGACGGGGAATGATCGGGTACCAGACCAGGTAGGTGCCGGTGGAAAAGCGCTTGAGGTATTCCTGGATGACGTTGGCGACCTTGACGTAATCGGATTTGATTTCGTAGCTGGGGTCGATCAGCACCATGGCCCGTTTGGAGCCGGTGGCCGAGGGCGGAGGGGGCAGCAGTTTTTTGAGGGCTTCAAAGCCGTCTTCGCGGCTGACGGTGATGGCTCGACCGGCGTTTAACTGAGCGATGTTGGACATCAGGGCTTTGCTGTCGGTGGGATGCAGCTCAAACAGGCGCAAGCGGTCACGCGACTCGTGGCGCATCAGACGCTGCATCAGAAAGGGCGATCCAGGGTAAACACGGGCCTGGCCGTTGGGGTTGAAGCTGGAGATTTGCGCCAGATAGTCTTCAATGGGTTCGGGGATGGTGTCGAGTTTTTCGAGTGCAGCCAGCAGCTTGAACAGGCCGTCTTCGGCTTCGGCACCTTTTTGCGAGTAATCGCCGTCCAGTCGGTAAAGACCGGCCCCGGAATGGGTGTCGATCAGGGTGAGGCCTGCCTCTTTTTGCATGAGGTGGCGAAGGGTGGCCAGCAAGGTGATGTGTTTGAGCACATCCGCATGGTTGCCGGCGTGGAATGCGTGTCGGTAACTGAACATACTCCGATGGTAACCAATAAGCTCCGCAAGCCCTTGATTTTTCGTATAATGGCAGGCTTCGCAGCGATTTTTTGGCCCCGCGGCGGAGTTGTTTCAGGGCGCAAGCCTGCCAACAAATCGCCACCTAAGAGGTTCCCAGCAGAGGAACACCGACCGTGGAAAAGGGCCAGCCAAACCCTCTTCAAAGAGAAAACTCATGACAACTACTTTCAGCGCAAAACCCGCTGAGGTCGTGCACGAGTGGTTTGTGATTGACGCGACCGACAAGGTCCTCGGACGAGTAGCCAGCGAAGTTGCTCTCCGTTTGCGCGG
>Ga0228701_1001584_pt1 | contig 15142 bp, 15 predicted proteins | sample McNCre117_Aug_MG_2_FD_178017 | JGI IMG/M metagenome (GOLD analysis project Ga0228701, IMG submission 178017) | Freshwater microbial communities from McNutts Creek, Athens, Georgia, United States - 11-17_Aug_MG | ecosystem: Environmental > Aquatic > Freshwater > Creek | place: USA: Georgia...
AGACCCTGCCCTGACCGAGGCGCAGATCCTGGCGTACTGCCGCGAAAACATGACGGCGTACAAGCAGCCACGCATCATCGAGTTTCGCGCTGAATTGCCCAAAACCCCGGTGGGCAAGATCTTGCGACGAGAACTGCGCGCAGCCTGATCTTCCTGCAGAGCACCGATACACTCCAAAGCGGCCTTCCAGGCCGCTTTTTTCATGAAACGAGAGGACACACCATGGCCGTGATCGGCATCATGAGCGCTATGCACGAAGAACTCGCTGCCGTGTTGCAAGCCATGCCCGACGAGCAGCGTGTGCGGGTGGCCGGGCGTGATTTTTGGGTGGGGCACTGGCAAGGGCACGCGGTGGTTGCGGTGCTCTCACGCATTGGCAAGGTGGCTGCTGCCACCACCGCCACGTTGCTGATCGACCATTTCAAAGTGCAGGCCCTGGTCTTCACGGGGGTGGCCGGCGGTCTGGGCACAGGTGTCCGGGTCGGAGATGTGGTGGTGGCCCGTGGTTTTGTGCAGCATGACATGGACGCTTCGCCGCTGTTTCCTCGCCATGAGGTGCCGCTCTACGGCTGCTCGGTGATGGCCGCGGATGTCGACTTGTCTCAAGCCTTGGCCATGGCTGCACAGAATGTGCTGGCCCATGCGCCCCAGCACCTGGGGGCAGCGGCAATGGCCGAATTCGCGCTCGACCATCCCCTGGTGCACCGGGGCCTGGTGGCCAGTGGGGATCGATTTGTGTCGACCACCCTGGAAAGTCGCGCATTGCAAGAGGCCCTGCCAGACGCGTTGGCGGTCGAGATGGAAGGCGCCGCTGTGGCCCAGGTGTGTCTGGATTTCGGGGTGCCGATGGCGGCTGTTCGCACCATTTCGGACCGGGCCGATGACGATGCGCATGCCGATTTCAGTCGCTTTATCCGTGAGGTGGCCAGCCGTTACAGCCTGGCGATTCTCACGCAGTGGCTGGCGGCGCGGCCGTGACCGAAGGGCTTACTTGAGCCAGCCGCGGCGGCGGAAGTACCACATGGGCACCACGGCACTGGCGGCCATCAACGCAATGGCCATGGGGTAGCCCCAGGTCTGATTCAGCTCGGGCATGTACTGGAAATTCATGCCATAAATGCTGGCAATCAGCGTGGGCGGCAGCAAGGCCACACTGGCCACCGAGAAGATTTTGATGATCTTGTTCTGGTTGATGTTGATGAAACCGACGGTAGCGTCCATCAAAAAGTTGATCTTGTCGAACAAAAAGGCCGTGTGCGAGTCGAGTGAATCGATGTCCCGCAGGATCTGGCGGGCTTCTTCAAACTGCTCGGCATTGAGCATCTTGGAGCGCATCATGAAGCTCACGGCGCGGCGGGTGTCCATCACGTTGCGGCGGATGCGTCCGTTCAAATCTTCTTGCCGTGCGATCGCGCCCAGCACTTCACCGGCCATGGCGTCGGTCACATCGCCCGACAGCACCTGTTTGCCGGCCTTTTCGAGCTGGTCATAAATGCCTTCGAGGGTGTCGGCCGAGTATTCGGCGTCGGCATCAAACAGCTTGAGCAGCACTTCCTTGGCATCTTCAATCAGACCCGGCGCACGGCGTGCCCGCATGCGCAGAAGGCGGAACACCGGTACATCTTCGTCGTGGATGGAAAACAGTACGCCCTGGCTTTTGAGGTCGGCGTTGTGCTGATTCAGGATGAAAGCGCAGCGCACCGTGCGTGGTTCGTCCTCGTCGGCAATCAAAAAGTCAGAGCGGATGTGCAGTTCGCCGTTGTCTTCTTCGTAGAAGCGGGCCGATTCTTCGATGTCCTCGTCCATCGCGTCTTCGGGGATGGACAGGCCGAAATACTGCTTGATCCAGCGTTTTTCTTCGACCGAAGGCGATTCCAGGTCCACCCAGATGGGCTGAAAGTGGGACAACTCTTCCAGGGATTCGATTTCTTCCTGAAAGAGGCGGCCGTTGACGAGGGTGAAGATATTGAGCATGGCGTCTCCAAAAAAGGCCAGGTGCCAAAAGTTCGAATGGGCGAGGGGTAGCGTCAGCTTTCGAACGATGGGCAAGGGGTGCTCAAGGCGTCCGAAAGCTACCGACTCGGTATGCTTTCCATGACAGGTCTCCAAAAATCAGGTCGGCGGATTATCGCATCCCGAAGGCGCTTCAGTGCGTCAAAAAGGCCAGGATGTCATCGGCTCGGGCATGTACATCGGCCTCGCCCAGTGCCATGAGTGCATGGATGAAACCGGGCTCGAACAACAAATAACTGGCGAGTGCGGCACCGCTGCCGCGCACCGCGCCCAGACCTTGCAATACACGCAGCACCGGGCCGGGCAGTTCGTGCGCATGGGTTTGCGCCAGGGCATCGAGCGAGGCGCTCGGTTGCAGGGTCAGCACCTGCACGGGCCGAAAAGGCAACTGTCCCATCACCTGTGCAGGCAGCTTGTCCAAGGTTTGGTTGATGCGGTGGATTTGCTCCGCATCGGCTTGCAGCGTGTCGTGGAACACGCTGGCCATGGCGTGTCCGGCGATCGTGCCCAGTGATGGAGGGCCGTTGGGTCGGGGTGTCGCCGCCCCCACAGCGCCTCGGTGCGGCTGACTCACGCCAATGGCCAAAATCCGGTCAGCCCCCAGGTGAACAGCCGATGACAGGGGCGAGATTTGTCGCATCGCCCCGTCGCCAAAGTACTCCATGCCGCCATCAACCCACAGCGGAGTGGGTGGAAAAATGAAGGGGATGGCGCTCGAGGCCATCAGGTGTTCGATGGTGATGGGTTGCTGTTCGGCGCGACGCCCCGGGCGGCTCCAGGACAGGGGCTGACCGTCCCAAGTCTGGCAAAACGTCCAGTGTGAGCCGCTGGTGTAGCTGGAAGCCGTCACCGCCAGCGCCTGAATCGTGCCCTCGCGCAAAGCCGCGTCGATGTCGGGCAAGGCAATCGCCTGGTGCAATGTGTTCACCAGCGCCAGGCTGTCCATGGCGGCTGCAGATTGGCGTGCCGATTGCAGCAGGCCCAGGGCTGTGGCCCAGCGACTGATCCGCGACAGAGGGGTGGATGGCAGGCGGTACACCGCTGCGCTGCGGATCTGGGCCCAGAAGTCGGCCAGTTCGGTCAAGGCCCTGTGCCCGTGTCGGGCCCGACTGGCCAGGTAAGTGGCGTTGAGTGCCCCGGCCGAGGTGCCTGCCAGCACCTTGAACGGAAATTCACCTCGAGGGGGCATCGACTCGGCCAGCAGCTGACCGATGGCCCGCAAGGCACCAGCCTGGTAAGCGGTGCGGGCCCCGCCCCCCATGAGGACCAGGCCCAGGGTGGGGGCTGCGTCAGGCTGGGCGGGGGGCGCTTGCCAACTCAGATCGTCAATGTGCATGGCGCAAGTGGGGATGTTAGATTCAGTTGATTGACTTGCATTGTTCCATGACCACACACCTGACCCCCCAGCGCGAACGCTGGTTGCTTTTGACGCTGGCTGGCATCCAGTTCACCCACATCCTGGACTTCATGATCATGATGCCGCTTGGGCCGCAGTTCACGGCTCTTTTCGGTATCAGCAACGCCGAGTTCGGCTTGCTGGTCTCCACTTACACCTTCTCGGCCGGGTTGTCGGGCTTGTTGGCGGCCACCTATGTGGACCGGTTCAGCCGAAAGCGTCTTTTGCTGGTCATGTACAGCCTGTTCGGGTTGGCCACCCTTGCGTGCGGGTTGGCGCCAGGTTATGGCTGGTTGATGGTGGCCCGCGTGGCTGCCGGGGTGTTTGGCGGCGTGTTGTCGGCGATGTCACAGACCATCGTGGCCGATGTGATCCCGTTTGAGCGGCGCGGGCGCGCCATGGGCGTGGTCATGACCTCGTTTTCGGTGTCTACCGTGGCGGGTGTTCCCCTGGGCTTGTTTCTGGCGGCGCATCTGAGTTGGCATGCACCGTTTTTTGGCATTGCGGCGCTGGTGGGGCTGCTGTGTTTGGGCGCTTGGCGCACCCTGCCCCGGCTGGATGCCCATTTGCACCACCCGGACCGGGTTTCGGTCTGGCGTGGCATTGCTCAGGTGCTGATTGATTTCAACCACATCAAGGCTTTCGCTCTGTCGGGATTGATGATGTTTGCGGGTTTCACGGTGATTCCCTACATCACCATTTATTTGCAGTCCAATGCCGGAATGACCCCGGCGCAGGTGCCATGGACTTACCTGTTTGGCGGCGTGGCCACGCTGCTGACCGCCCGATTTTTTGGCAAGTTGACCGATCGGGTGGGGAAGGTCGTCATGTTCAGGCGCATGGCACTGGCCGTGACGGTGCCGCTGATGGCTACCACTTTGTCGCAAGGCATGCCGTTGGCGGGTTTGTGGGTGATCTCCACCGCTTTTTTCACCTTGATGAGCGGTCGGATGATTCCCGGCATGGCGTTGGTGTCGGCGGCGGTCGAGCCCCGTCTGCGCGGCACGTTCATGACGCTGAATTCGGCCGTGCAGTCGGGGGCCATGGGTCTGGCGGCGGTGGTGGGTGGTCTGGTGATCGGTCGCGATGCTCAGGGGCAGCTCACGCATTACTGGGTGGCTGGCCTGATCGGGGTGTTGGCTTGCGGACTGACGGCCTGGCTGGCCGGGCGGGTGCGTTTGCATGAAGGTGCACCTCCTGCAGCGGCTTGATTTGCCCGCGCTTCAATTCGCACGATAGCACTGAAACCGGTCTTTGCGGGCAATTTCACCGAGCTTTCGGGGTTTACCTTGAGCCGCCTTGCTTTTGCCGTTTTCAGGGCGCATAGTGGGGGCGAGTCTTCTGGTGAAGAGGACTCGTAGCCCCGCCCTGGTGGGGCTTTTCCAACCCGGTTTGAATGGAGGCTATGGCTATGAATTTGACTATCAGCGGACACCACCTTGAAGTGACTCCGGCCTTGCGAAGCTATGTGACGGGGAAACTGGACCGCATCACCCGACATTTTGATCAGGTGGTCGATGTGAAAGTGCTGCTGACCGTGGAAAAGCAGAAAGAAAAGGAAAAACGCCAACGCGCCGAGTGCAATATCCATGTCAAAGGCAGTGACCTCTTTGCAGAGAGTGCCCATGAAGACCTGTATGCCGCTGTTGACGAGCTGGTGGACAAACTCGACCGGCAAGTGGTTAAACATAAAGACCGCATCACCGATCACCACCACAGCGCTCCCAAGCGCATGATGTGAGGTTGTTGGACATTCCAAGCGTTCAGGGCCGCAGACTGCGGCCCTTTTCTTTGGCGCTGAGGTGTTTGCGGGTGGGTGGTGCGGCCTGGCCTTTGGGTGCGGTCGCAGACCGCTGGATACACCTTGATCACCCCCGGTGGGCTGGCGGGTGCATAATCCGCCCTCTGATATGAACCGTCTATCCTCCATACTGCCTGTTGCCCAAGTTCTTGTCGGGGTGGAAGCCACCAGCAAGAAACGCGCATTTGAAGAAGCTGGTCTTCTCTTTGAGAACCTGCACGGCCTGTCCCGCGCGCTGGTGACCGACAGCCTGTTTGCCCGCGAGCGGCTGGGCTCTACCGGGTTGGGGCATGGCGTGGCCATCCCGCACGGGCGCATCAAGGGCCTCAAGGCCCCGATGGCAGCGGTTTTTCAATTGGCTCAGCCCATTGGCTTTGACGCGCCCGATGAACAACCCGTCAGCTTGCTGATTTTTCTGCTGGTGCCCGAGGCGGCCACCCAGAAGCACCTGGAAATCCTGTCGGAAATCGCCGAATTGCTCAGCGACACCGCTTTGCGGGAAAACATCAAAAACAGCACAGCCCAAGAGGGCTTGCACCAACTGATTGCCCAGTGGCAGTCGGCCCAAACTGTCTGACCCTGCTTTTTCGGAGTTGTTGCGATGAAGCCCAGCGTCATCAGTGCCGATGTTCTTTTTGAGGACCACCGGGGCAAACTCAAATGGCAATGGTTGGCGGGGCTGGGGGCTTCGGAGCGCCGGTTTGATGAAGTCGCGGTGCGGGAAGCCCGCTCCGGTGCCGATCTGGTGGGTTACCTGAATTACATCCATCCGTATCGGGTGCAGATCCTGGGCCCACGCGAAGTGGCCTACCTCACCAATTCCACCCCAGAAGACTGTGCCCGGCGGATCGCCCGCATTGTCACTTTGGAGCCCCCCGTGCTGGTGTTGGCCGATGGGCAGACTGCGCCCGATGCCTTGCTGTCCATGTGCGAGCGGGCACAAATTCCGATGTTTGCCACCGAGCATTCGTCGGCTTTTGTCATCGATGTGCTGCGGGCGTATTTGTCCAAGCACTTTGCCGACCGCACCACCATGCACGGCGTGTTCATGGACATTCTGGGCATGGGCGTGCTGATCACGGGTGAGTCCGGGCTGGGCAAGAGTGAGCTGGGGCTGGAGCTGATTTCCCGTGGCAATGGCTTGGTGGCCGACGATGCGGTAGATCTGTACCGCATCAACCAGACCACCATCGAAGGGCGTTGCCCCGATTTACTGCAAAACCTGCTGGAAGTGCGCGGCATCGGTTTGCTGGACATTCGGGCCATTTTTGGCGAGACGGCTGTGCGCCGCAAGATGCGCCTGAAGCTGATCGTGCACCTGGTGCGCAAGGAAACGCTGGAGCGTGACTACGAACGCATGCCGTCCGAGCCGCTGACCCAGGATATTCTGGGTATCCCGGTGCGCAAGGTGGTGATTCAGGTGGTGGCTGGCCGCAACATCGCGGTGCTGGTTGAAGCCGCCGTGCGCAACACCATTTTGCAAATGCGCGGCATCGACACCTATCAAAACTTCATTGAACGGCAGCGCCGCGCCATGGGCTGAGGACCCGCCAGGCCACCTGTTCAGCGCTGGCTGTGAGGGCAGGGGTTTTGGGTACAGTGCGCGTACAGGCTCAGGGCGTGGTCTGCGATGACAAACCCTTTGGCCGCGGCCACCGCTTGCTGGCGTGACTCGATTTCCGGGTCATAGAACTCTTCCACCCGGCCGCAATCGAGGCACACCATGTGGTCATGGTGCTGGCCTTCGTTGAGTTCGTACACTGCCTTGCCGCTCTCGAAGTGGTTGCGGCTCAGGATGCCCGCCTGCTCGAACTGTGTCAGCACCCGGTACACCGTGGCCAGCCCGACATCGGTGTTTTCCTTGAGCAAGTGACGGAACACGTCTTCGGCAGTCATGTGCCGTTGCAGACCGCGCTGAAAAATATCCAGGATTTTCAGTCGGGGCAAAGTGGCTTTCAGGCCATTGTTTTTGAGTTCGTCAATCTGGGTCATGTTGCGGGTTTTGGGCTGGCGGTCAACGGTGCGGCGAGGGCGCTGCCGCTACAATGCCTCGATCATATCGGCCCCACCTTCAACCATGACTGCATACCTGACTTTTCGCGCTTTGGGCACCCGGCTGGCTTGGCTCGCGCTGGTGGGCGGGCTGGGCGGCTGCGGCCTCATGCCCAGCAGCATCACGCAGGACACTTTCAAGCCTTATGTCGCTGAAGTGGTGCAGGGCAACTTTGTGTCCAGAGAGCAGCGCCAGCTCGTGCGCCCAGGCATGAGCCGAGCCCAGGTGCGGGACATTCTGGGCACCCCCTTGGTGGCCAGCCTCTTTCATGCCGACCGCTGGGACTATGCCTTCAGCATCCGCCGTCAGGGCGTTGCACCCCAGAATTTTCGCCTCACCGTGCTGTTCAAGGGCGATGCGCTGGAACAAATCACCGGCGATGATTTGCCCAGCGAATCCGAGTTTGTCTCGCGGTTGGTCAAACCCCGTGTCATGGGCAAGACGCCTGATCTGGAGGCCAGTGAGGAGGCGTTGAGCAAATACCCTGTGCGCCCAACGGTCAACACCGAGACCCGTCCTGCACCGGCTTTGCCCGCAACTTATCCGCCGCTGGAGCCCGTGGCCCGCTGACCCCTGTTATTGGGCTGGCCTGCGTTGTGTGGGGTGGCTCTGATTTTTTGATAAGAACGACATGACCTCACTCACCGCTTTGCCCATCACCGTCGCCGGGGCTTCTGGCCGCATGGGCCACATGCTGATCGAAGCCATCACGGCTTCCGATGATTGCCGTCTGGCTGGCGCGCTGGACCTGCCCACCAGCACGGCACTGGGGCAAGACCCCGCAGCCGCTTTGGGAAAAAACAGCGGCGTGGCCGTCACCGCCGATCTGCGCGTCGGACTGAAAGACGCAGGTTTTTTGATTGACTTTACCCGCCCAGAGGGCACGCTGGCGCACCTGAAGGTCTGCCGTGAACTGGGCGTCAAGGCCGTGATCGGCACCACCGGCTTCAGCGACGAGCAAAAAGCCGAAATCGCCGAAATTGCCAAAGACATCGCCATCGTGCTGGCCCCCAACATGAGCGTGGGGGTCAATGTCACCCTCAAGCTGTTGCAAATGGCCGCTCAGGCCATGGCCACCGGCTATGACATCGAGATCATCGAAGCCCACCACCGCCACAAGGTCGATGCGCCTTCGGGCACCGCCCTCAAGATGGGTGAGGTGATCGCCGAAGCCATTGGCCGTGACCTGAAAGAGTGCGCTGTGTACGAGCGCTATGGCCACACCGGCGAGCGCGACCCGTCCACCATCGGTTTTTCGACCATCCGTGGCGGCGACATCGTGGGCGATCACACGGTGTTGTTTGCCGGCATTGGTGAGCGCATCGAAGTGACCCACAAGTCGTCGAGCCGCGCCACGTATGCCCAAGGCAGCCTGCGCGCCGTGCGCTTTCTGGCGGGTCAGCAGCATGGCTTGTTTGACATGTTCGACGTGTTGAACCTGCGCTGATCGTATTTCCCCCCCCCATGGCGCTCACTGACTTCTTGCTCCACAGCGACACCGTCAGCCGCTTGCTGGCGCTGGTGCTGCTGGCCTTGTCGGTCAGCACCTGGGTCGTGATCGCCTGGAAGTGGCTTTGGCTGTCGCGTGTGGCACTCGATGTGCGCCGCAGCACGGCCGCCTTCTGGCAGGCCAATGCCTTCGACGATGCGCAGGAGCGCGTGGCCCAGTTTGACCGTGATGCCTGCGTGCAGCCCTTGCTGAAGGCCACTTTGTTGCCTGTCGGGGGCACGCTCGCCAGTGCCGGGCACCGTCGCCAGCAACTGACCCGTGTGCTGCGCGATGCGCTGCAAGCCGTGGTGCGCCGCCTGCAATGGGGCCAGCTGTTGCTGGCCACGGCAGGCTCCACATCGCCCTTCATCGGTTTGCTGGGCACCGTCTGGGGCATCTTCAACGCCTTGACCGGCATGGCCGAAGGCGGTCCACTGACGGTGGACAAGGTGGCAGGTCCCGTAGGCGAGGCCCTGATCATGACCGCCGCCGGTTTGGCCGTCGCCATTCCTGCGGTGCTGGGTTACAACCTTTTGGGGCGTCGGGTCGGGCAAATTGAGGCCGAACTCGAAGGCTTCGCGCACGACCTCCTGGGTCTTTTGACCGACGCGCAGGACTGAGTCATGGCCTTTGGTCGACTGGACAGCCGCCGCGCCGACGCGCCCATGAGCGAGATCAACGTCACCCCGTTGGTCGACGTGATGCTGGTGCTGCTGGTGATCTTCATTTTGACCGCTCCGCTGATGACCAGCGCCATTCGGCTCGATTTGCCGCAAAGCGAAGGCGGCCAGCCGGGCACGCTGCCGCAGGCCATCACCCTGGCGGTGGATGCGCAAGGGGCATTTTTTCTGAACGACCAGCCGATCACTCCAGATGCGCTGCGCCAGCGCCTGAGCGATGCGGCCAGGCGCCAGCCCGATACCGAGCTGGAACTGCGTGCCGATCAGGCCGTGCCCTATGGCCGGGTGGTCGAAGCCATGGGCCTGGCCCAAAAAGCCGGGCTGTCGCGCATCGGTTTCGTGGCGCAGACCGCCCCGGCCCCCACGCGCTGAGTTGTCTGATGGGCGCGGTGCCGAAGCCGCGCATGCCCCGACAGCGCGTTGGCATTTGTCGCGATGGCACGGCTCCCGCATATCCACCTCCATTTCTGACGGATGCTTCAGCCGTGACGGAAGATTGGACGCCGGTTGACAGCCCGCCCCCCTCTACAATTGCCTCCTATGCAAGACAAGTACAACCACCTCGAAGTCGAACCCGCAGCACAGGCCCGCTGGACGGCCCGCGATGCCTACCGCGTGACCGAAGACGCCAGCAAAAAGAAGTTCTACGCCTGCTCCATGCTGCCGTATCCCAGCGGCAAGCTGCACATGGGCCATGTGCGCAACTACACCATCAATGACATGCTCACCCGCAGCCTGCGCATGAAGGGCTACAACGTCCTCATGCCCATGGGTTGGGATGCGTTTGGTCTGCCGGCCGAAAACGCTGCGCTCAAGAACAAGGTGCCGCCAGCGAAGTGGACCTACGAAAACATCGCCTACATGAAAAAGCAGATGCAGGCGATGGGCTTGGCCATTGACTGGTCGCGCGAAGTTGCCACCTGCGACCCGGATTACTACAAGTGGAACCAGTGGCTGTTCCTCAAGATGCTGGACAAAGGCATCGCTTACCGCAAGACCCAGGTCGTCAACTGGGACCCGGTGGACCAGACCGTGCTGGCCAACGAGCAGGTGATCGACGGCCGCGGCTGGCGCACCGGCGCGCTGGTTGAAAAGCGCGAGATTCCGGGTTACTACCTGAACATCACCGCGTACGCGCAGGAATTGCTCGAACACGTGCAGATGGGCAACGACAAGGCCACGCTGGACGGCTGGCCCGACAAGGTGCGCCTGATGCAGGAAAACTGGATCGGCAAGAGCGAAGGTGTGCGCTTTGCGTTCACCCACGACATCCAAGGTGCCGACGGCGCTTTGATTGGCGATGGCAAGATGTATGTCTTCACCACGCGCGCCGACACCATCATGGGCGTGACCTTTTGCGCCGTGGCGGCCGAGCACCCGCTGGCGTTGCATGCGGCGGCCAACAACCCCGCTTTGGCCGCTTTCCTCGAAGAGTGCAAGACCGGTGGCACCACCGAAGCCGAGCTGGCCACGCAAGAGAAAAAGGGCATGCCCACGGGCCTGTTCGTCACGCACCCGCTGACAGGCGCGCAGGTCGAAGTCTGGGTGGGCAACTATGTGCTGATGTCGTATGGCGATGGTGCCGTGATGGGCGTGCCCGCTCACGACGAACGTGACTTCGCGTTCGCCCTCAAGTACCAGTTGTCGATCAAACAAGTCGTGTCCGTCAAGGACCAGGCTTTTGACGCCAGTGCCTGGCAGGAGTGGTACGGCGACAAGCAAAACTGCGTGTGCGTGAACTCTGGCGAACTCGATGGCCTGAACCAGAAGGCTGCTGTCAACAGGGTGGCCGAACTGCTGGCCGCCAAAGCCCTGGGTGAGAAGAAGACCACCTGGCGTCTGCGGGACTGGGGTGTCAGCCGTCAGCGCTACTGGGGAACGCCGATCCCGATCATCCATTGTGACGAGCATGGCGCGGTGCCGGTGCCTGAAAAAGACTTGCCTGTGGTGCTGCCGCAGGACTGCATCCCCGACGGTTCCGGCAACCCGCTGCACAAGCATGAAGGCTTCCACGCCGGTGTGACCTGCCCAGTCTGCGGCAAACCCTCGCGCCGTGAGACCGACACCATGGACACCTTTGTGGATTCGTCCTGGTACTTCATGCGCTATTGCGATCCGAAGAACGATGAGGCCATGGTGGCCGGTGGTGCCGAATACTGGATGCCGATGGACCAGTACATCGGTGGCATCGAACACGCCATCTTGCACTTGCTGTATGCGCGCTTCTGGACCAAGGTCATGCGCGACCTCGGTCTGGTCAAGGTGGACGAGCCCTTCAAGAAGTTGCTCACGCAAGGCATGGTGCTCAACCACATATACTCGCGCCGCACCGCCAAGGGCGGTAAGGACTATTTCTGGCCGCATGACGTCGAGCATGTGCTCGATGACGCGGGCAAGATTGTCGGCGCCAAGCTCAAGAACGAAGCCGACAGTGGCGATGGCCGACTGCCCGTGGGCACGCCCATCGACTACGAAGGCGTGGGCACCATGTCCAAGTCCAAAAACAATGGCGTGGACCCACAGGACCTGATCGAGCGCTACGGTGCCGACACGGCCCGCCTGTACACCATGTTCACCGCGCCCCCCGAAGTCACGCTCGAGTGGAACGATGCGGCGGTGGAGGGCAGCTACCGTTTCCTGCGCCGTGTCTGGAACTTTGCGGCCAAACACGAAGCCCCCCTCAAGGCAGGGATTGCCGTGGATCGCAGCCAGCCCGTGGAGTTTGGCAAAGCCGCCAAAGCGCTGCGCCTCGATGTCCACACCGTGCTCAAGCAGGCCAATTACGACTACGAGCGCATGCAGTACAACACCGTCGTCTCGGCGGTGATGAAGATGCTCAACACGCTCGATGACGTGCAACTGTCCGGCAGTGCTGAAGACAGTGCCGCGCTGGCCGAGTGCTTCTCCATCCTGCTGCGCGTGCTCTACCCCGCTTGCCCGCACATCACCGAACAGCTGTGGACCGAGTTGGGCTATGCAGCTTGCTGCGGCGAGCTGCTGGATGTGGCCTGGCCTGGTGTGGACGAATCGGCCTTGCAGCGCGACGAGATCGAACTCATGCTGCAGATCAACGGCAAGCTGCGCGGGTCCATTCTGGTGCCTGCATCGGCCGACAAGACGCAGATCGAGGCCGCAGCCCTGGCCAGCGAAGCCTTTGTCAAACAAGCCGAGGGGGCTGCGCCCAAAAAGGTCATCGTGGTGCCTGGCCGTCTGGTCAACGTGGTGCTCTGATGACGGTTCGTCGCCTGTTGTTGCGTGCGCTGGGGTCATCGATCCTGGCGGTGGGGCTGATCGGTGGATTGACCGGTTGTGGCTTTCAGCTGCGCCAGGCGGGCGAGTACGCCTTCAAGACGCTTTATGCCAACTTTTCGGCCACCTCGCCGTTGGGCGTGGAGTTGCGTCGCAATCTGCTGGGTACAGGGCGCATTGACGTGTGGACCGATCCGAAGCAGATGCTGCAGGCCGATGCCATCCTCGACGTTCTCAGTGAAGACCGCCAGCGTGTGGTGGTCGGCGTCAACGCCTCGGGGCAGGTGCGTGAGCTGCAACTGCGGCTCAAGGTCAAATTTCGCCTGCGCACGCCGCAAGGGGCCGAATGGATCGAGCCGATTGAGCTGACCCAGCAGCGCGATCTGAGCTTCACCGAAACCGCCGCCCTGTCCAAAGAGATTGAAGAGGGCATGATGTACCGCGACATGCAGGCCGACATCGTGCAGCAAATCATGCGCCGCCTCTCGGCGGTCAAACCGCGTGGCCCTGTGGCCAAGCCTTGAGCCGTCATGCAACTGGCCCTTGCCCAACTGGGTGCGCACCTGCAAAAAGGCTTGCGCAGCCTCTACACCCTGCACGGCGACGAGCCCCTGCTCATGCAGGAGGCCGCCGATGCGATCCGGGCCGCAGCACGTGTCCAGGGCTACACCGAGCGCACGGTCCACACGGTGGCTGGTGCCCACTTTGACTGGAGCGAGGTGCTGGCCGCTGGTGGCTCACTCAGCCTGTTTGCTGACAAACAAATCGTCGAAGTGCGCATCCCCTCGGGCAAGCCGGGCAAGGAAGGCAGCCCCGCCATTCAGCAACTGGCCGCTTCGGCGCAGGACAACGACTCGACCCTGACCCTGTTTTTGCTGCCCCGCCTGGACGCTGCGACCCGCAAAGGGGCGTGGTTTGGCGCGCTTGAAGGCGGGGGCGTCAGCATTCAGGTGGACCCGGTGGAGCGCCATGCGCTGCCGCAATGGATCGCCCAGCGCCTGCAAAAGCAGGGGCAAAGCGTGGCCGCTGGCGAAGAGGGGCAGCGCACCTTGCAGTTTTTTGCCGACCGCGTTGAGGGCAATTTGCTGGCCGCGCACCAGGAAATCCAGAAACTGGGCTTGTTGCACCCGCCGGGCGAGTTGAGTCAGGCGCAGGTCGAAGCCGCCGTGCTCAATGTGGCCCGTTACGACGTGTTCAAACTCTCCGAGTCGGTGCTGTCGGGCCAGGTCACCCGGGTGCAGCGCATGCTGGACGGCTTGCAAGCCGAAGGCGAGGCGGCTGTGCTGGTGCACTACACCCTGGCCGAAGACATCCGTGCCCTCAAGCGGGTGAAAGATGCCATCGCCGCAGGCAAACCCATGCCCATGGCCTTGCGCGAGCAGCGTGTGTGGGGCCCGCGTGAACGCTTGTTTGAGCGCGTGCTGCCCCGCATGACCGAAGCCCGCCTCAATGGTCTGCTGCAATCGGCGCACCAGGTGGATGGCATCGTCAAAGGCTTGAAAGTGCCCGATTGGCCCACCGACCCCTGGCAGGCCTTGCAGCGCCTGGCTGTGCGCTTTTCGCGTTTTTGCATCGTCCGTTAAATACCCTTGGGAGGGGGACCTCTTTGTGGGATCCCCGCCCCCGGGGCGATGGCCTGCATCTGCGAAAATGTCTGTATGACCGATCTGAACACCGCTGAACATGTGCTGGCCTTGGGCCAACAGGCCAAACAAGCCTCGGCCCTGATGGCCAAGGCTTCTGCCGCTGTCAAGAACACGGCCCTGCGCCGCCTGGCCCAATTGCTGCGCGAGAACACCGACGCCCTGCAACAAGACAACGCCCGCGACCTGGAGCGTGCCCGCACTGCAGGGCTGGCTGAGCCGATGGTGGACCGCCTCAAACTCACCCCAAAAGTGCTGGAAACCTGCGCCCAAGGCTGCGAGCAGCTGGCCGCCATGCCCGACGTGATTGGCGAGATCATCGGCATGAAACAGCAGCCCAGTGGCATCCGCGTGGGCCAGATGCGCGTGCCCATTGGCGTGTTCGGCATGATTTTCGAGAGCCGTCCCAACGTGACCATCGAGGCGGCCAGTCTGTCGATCAAGAGTGGCAACGCCTGCATCCTGCGCGGTGGCTCTGAAGCGATTGACTCCAACAAGGCGTTGGCCCGCCTGGTGCAACAGGCTTTGCAGGAAGCGGGTTTACCGACTGAGGCCGTTCAGCTGGTGCAAACCACTGACCGCGCTGCCGTGGGCCAGCTGATCACCTTGCCGCAATATGTGGATGTGATCATTCCCCGAGGTGGCAAGGGCCTGATCGAGCGCATCAGCGCCGAGGCCAAAGTGCCGGTCATCAAGCACCTGGACGGCAATTGCCACACCTATGTGGACGACCCGTGCGACATCGACATGGCCGTCAAAGTGGCCGACAACGCCAAAACCCAAAAATACAGCCCCTGCAACGCCAGTGAGAGCCTGTT
>Ga0228701_1001586_pt1 | contig 15131 bp, 15 predicted proteins | sample McNCre117_Aug_MG_2_FD_178017 | JGI IMG/M metagenome (GOLD analysis project Ga0228701, IMG submission 178017) | Freshwater microbial communities from McNutts Creek, Athens, Georgia, United States - 11-17_Aug_MG | ecosystem: Environmental > Aquatic > Freshwater > Creek | place: USA: Georgia...
GCCCCAGCCCAGCGCGACACTGGCGGCGCCCCTGCCTCAAGTGTCACCATCAGTCATCCCGCCACCCACGGTGCAACCCACTGCCCCGGCGGCCAGTTCGACGCCGCTCATTCCCGAAACGCTCTGGCCGTGGCTCGCCGCCGCGCTGGCACTCGCTGCGGCAGGCTTTGCCATGCTGTGGTGGCGCAGCCGCAAGGCCCGACCCGCCGTGGTCGAATTCGAGCGCCCGGTGCCAGCGCAGGCCCCCTCGCCCCAGCCCGCCCCGCCGCCAATACCCGCGCCACCTTCAGCCCGGGCGATCGAGATCGTGCTGGAAGCCCAGCGGCTCACCGCTTCGTTGATGGCGACCACGCTGACCTACCGGCTGCGGCTGACCAACCGCGGGGATCAGGCGCTGACCACGCTGGCGATCGAGGGGGACATGGTCTCGGCCCATGCCTCGCTCCCGCCCGACCAGCAGATCGCCAGCCCCGGACAGCGGCTTGAGCTGCGCCATGCCGCGGTCGATCTTGCGCCCGGCGCCAGCACCGAATTTTCGGGTGACCTGCGCCTCGCGCTCACTGCGATCACCCCGATCCGCGCGGGCGATGGCGCCTATTTCGTTCCGCTCGCGCGGCTGAGGGTCGAGGCCAGCACCCCGGCGGGCGAGACGCAGCTTACCGTGCAGACCTTCGTGATCGGCGAATTGGCCGAAAACCCCGGCGCCCCGCTGCGCCCGTTCCGGCTTGACCAGGGCCCGCGCACCTATGCCCGGCTGGGTCAGCGCGTGGTCGACTAGGCCGATCCGCTATTGCCTCTGATCCATAGGTAAATTCTCCATCTCCCCCCTCGACGCCGCGCGCCGGGAGGTCTAGTCCTTTCGCATGTGCAGCGAGAGGGGCGCTGCCAAGACGGCGAAATGCCGCGCATGCCAAAGTGCGAGGAGGACATGAGCAACATGGATAGTCTGGTTTCGACCGAATGGCTCGCCAACGAAATGGGGGCGAGCGATCTGAGGATTGTCGACTGTACCAAGCACCTGCCCGGCGCGAGCCGCGATGCACAGGCCGAATACGAAGCCGGGCATATCCCCGGCGCCGTATTCATGGACCTGGGTGAACTGGTCGATGTCAGCGCGCCGATCGAGAACACCCTGCCCCCGGCGGAAAAGTTCGCCAGCCGGATGCAGACGTTGGGTCTGGGCGATGGCAGCCGCATCGTGCTCTATGATGACAGCGCGGTGAAAACCTCGGCGCGGGCGTGGTTCATGCTCAAGATGTTTGGCGCGCACGATGTCGCGATCCTCGATGGCGGGATCGGCAAGTGGAAGGCCGAAGGCCGCCCGCTCGCCCAGGGCAAGGAAACCCTGCGCCACCGCCACTTCACCGTCTGGCAGGATGACAAGAACCTGCGCACCAAGGCCCACGTGCTGGCCAACCTGCACAGCAAGGACGAACAGGTGATCGACGCGCGCGGCGCGGCGCGCTGGTCGGGCGCAGAGGGCGATCCCCGCCCGAACATCGCCAGCGGCCACATCCCCGGCTCGCTCAACGTGCCTTACACCGAACTCTACAACGCCGATGGCACCTTCAAGGACAAGGCCGGGCTCAAGGCCGCGTTCGAAAGTGCAGGGGTCGATCTGTCCAAGCCGATCGTGACCAGCTGCGGCAGCGGGGTTACCGCCTGCGTGCTGCTGTTCGCGCTGCACCTCATCGGCAAGGACGATGCCGCGCTTTACGACGGCAGCTGGACCGAATGGGGCGCCGACCCCGATACGCCCAAGGCGACGGTGGCCTGATCCATGGCCGGGGGCGCTGACGAGCATAACCAGAAACCTGCCACCCGGCTCGTCACCAGCGGGCGCCGGGCGGAATGGACCGGCACACCCGGCCAGCCCGGCTCGGTGGTCAGCGTGCCGGTGTGGCGCGCCAGCACCCATCTCTACCCGGACACTGCCGCGCTGCATGCCGGCAAGCCCAACGAGGACGGCCATTTCTACTACGGCCGGCGCGGCGCGCCGACCCAGTGGGCGCTGGCCGATGCGCTGACCGCGCTTGAACCCGGCGCGGCAGGCACTGTGCTCTACCCCTCGGGGGTGGCGGCGCTGGCCGGCGCGCTGATGGCCGTGCTGCGTCCCGGCGATGTGCTGTTGATGACCGACAACGCCTATGAGCCGACCCGCAACCTCGGGCGCGGGCTGCTCAAGGATTTCGGGATCGAGACGCGCTGGTTCGACCCGCTCGATCCCGCCGGGTTTGAGACCGCGATCTGCGAGCGGACCCGCGCCGTGCTGCTCGAAAGCCCGGGCAGCCTGACGATGGAAGTGCAGGACGTGCCCGCGCTCTGCGCCGCCGCCCGGCGCCATGACGTTACTGTGGTGCTCGACAACACCTGGGCCTCGCCCCTGGGCTTTGCCGCGCTTGAACACGGCGCGGATATTTCGGTGATGAGTCTGACCAAGCACGTTGGCGGCCACAGCGATGTGATGCTCGGCAGCGCCAGCGCGGGCGCCTCCTATTACGCCAAGCTGCGCCGCACCGCGCAGCAATTGGGGCAGGTCGTCTCGCCCGACGATGCGGCGCTGGCTGCGCGCGGGCTGCGCACGATGGGGCTGCGACTGGAACGCGAAACCGCCAGCGCGCTTGCACTCGCCCGCTGGCTTGAAGCCCGGCCCGAAGTGGCGCGGGTGCTGTGTCCGATGCTGCCCGGATCGCCCGGACATGACATCTGGGTGCGCGATTTCACCGGCGGCTGCGGGCTGTTCAGCTTCGTTCTGAAGGGCAAGGACGGCGCCGCGCGCGATGCGCTGATCGATGCGCTGTCGCTGTTCGGGATCGGGTTCAGCTGGGGCGGGTTCGAAAGCCTCGCCACCCCGATCGATCCCTCCGCCCTGCGCAGCGCCACGGCCTGGCCGCTGCCCGGCATGGACGATGCCGACCGCTTTGGCGTGCGCCTGTCGATCGGGCTCGAAGATACTGCCGATCTGATCGCCGATCTTGACCGCGGCCTTGCCGCCTGGTCCGCCCCGGGCAGCCGGGCATGAGCGCGATCGGCAGCCTGCCCGAACTGTTTGGCTGGCTTGATGCCTTTGGCTTCAACATCGGCACCTACCGCATCTCGATCTACCACGCGCTGCAGGTGCTGGTGGTCGCGGTGGGCGTGGTCGTCGCCGGGCGGCTGCTCAACATGGTGGTGCGCCGCCTGTTCCGGCGGATGCACCGGCTTGATCCGGCGCAGCAATTGCTGGGCGAAAAGGTCAGCGCGATCATCGTCTGGGTCGGGCTGGTCCTGATCGGGATCGACATCCTCGGCATCAGCCTGACCGCGCTGACGGTCTTTTCGGGGGCCTTTGGCCTGGCCATCGGCTTTGGTCTGCAAAAGACCTTCGGCAACCTCATTTCAGGGATGATCCTGCTGGCGGATCGCTCGATCAAGCCGGGCGATGTCATCGCCGTGGGGGACGGGGCCAACCGCACCGTCGGGCAGGTCAACCGCATCGGCATCCGCGCGGTGTCGGTCATCACGCGTGACCGGATCGAATACCTGATCCCCAACGAACACCTGATGACCACCACGGTCGAAAACTGGTCGTTCACCGACCGTGACGTGCGGGTGAAAGTGCCGGTGGGGGTGGCCTATGGCACCGATCTGGATCTAGCCGAGCAGCTGATGCAGCGCGCCGCGCACGAATCGCACCGCGTGCTCGATGAACCAGCCCCGGTGGTCTGGCTGGCGGGTTTCGGCGAAAATGCGGTCAATTTCGAAGTGCTGATGTGGATCGATGATCCCGAAGCCGGGATCGGCAACATTCGCTCCGACGTGCTCAAGCGGGTCTGGCACCTGTTCCGCGAGCACGGCATCGCCCTGCCCTATCCCCAGCGCGACATTCACGTGAAGGAATGGCCCCAGGCGCTCCAGCCGGCACCGCCCGCACCCGCAGCGCCCGCCGACCGCGATAGCTGACCTTATCCCCTGCAAAGCCATTCTGGCTGGCATCGCCCTGCCCGGGTGCCCATTGCAGCAGCATGAGCAATTCTGCCTTCTCGCCCGCCAAGGTCTGGCTGGTCGGCGCCGGTCCCGGCGATCCCGATCTGCTGACCCTGCGCGCCGCGCGCCTGATCATGCGCGCCAGCCTGATCGTGCACGACGGGCTGGTCGATCCCGCGATCCTCGCGCTGGCCCGCGCCGACGCCCGGCTCGTCTCGGTCGCCAAGAGCCGCTCGCGCCACACCATGGCGCAGGACGACATCAACGCGCTGCTGGTGCGTGAAGCCCTCGCGGGCCGCGAGGTTGTGCGGCTCAAGGGCGGCGATCCGTTCATTTTCGGGCGCGGCGGCGAAGAAGCCGAAGCGTGCCGCGCGGCCGGGGTTCCGGTCGAAGTCGTCCCCGGGATCAGCGCCGCGATCGGTGCTGCCGCCGCCGCACAGCTGCCGCTGACCCACCGCAAGGCGGCCTCGGTCGTCAGCTTCGTCGCCGGCCAGTGCAAGGGCCTGTCGGACCAGAACTGGGCCGGACTTGCCGGCAAGGGCCGCACACTGGTGATCTACATGGGTGTCGCCACCGCCGAGGCGATCGCGGAAAAGCTGATCGCCGATGGTCTGGCCCCCGACATGCCGGTGGCCGTGATCGAAAACGCCACCCGCGCCAACATGCGGGTGCTGCGCAGCGCGCTGGCCGGGCTGCCCGCGCTGGTCACCGCCAAGAAAGTCAAAAGCCCTGCGCTGATCGTGATCGGCGAAGTCACGGCCCAGCCGCAGGATGAGGAATTGCGCGCGCTCGCGCTGGAGGTAGCACAGTGAAGATCCTGACCGGCAATGACCTGAAGTCCGGCGCCGTCACCTGGTGGGACGGCACCGAATGGTCGCTCCACGTCGAAGACGCCGTCGATGTTGGCGAACACGCCGATCCCGTGATCGCGCGCGAACAGGCCGCGCGCCGCGTGACCGGCGCCTATGCCATCGATGCTGCCCGCGATGCCCAGGGCATCCGCCCGGCGCACATCAAGGAACGCATTCGCGCGCTCGGGCCCACCGTGCGCCCTGACCTGACACTGAAGCCGGCCGATCCCGAAGCCGGAAACTGGGTGATCTGATGTACAAGTACGATCAATACGACCAGGCGATGGTCGATGCCCGCGTCGAGGAATTCCGCGATCAGGTGCGCCGCCGCCTCGATGGCAGCCTTGCCGAGGAAGCCTTCCGCCCGCTGCGCCTGATGAACGGGCTCTACCTGCAGCTGCACGCCTACATGCTGCGCGTTGCCGTGCCCTATGGCACGCTGAACAGCGTCCAGATGCGCGCGCTGGGCGATATCGCGGACAAGTATGACCGCGGTTATGGCCACTTCACCACCCGCCAGAACATCCAGTACAACTGGATCAAGCTGGAAGAGGCCGCCGACCTCCTGGCCGATCTCGCCAAGGTCGAGATGCATGCCATCCAGACCAGCGGCAACTGCATCCGCAACACCACCTCCGACCAGTTCGCCGGCGCTGCCGCCGACGAAGTGATCGATCCGCGCCCCTATGCCGAACTGATCCGCCAGTGGAGCACGTTCCACCCGGAATTCAGCTTCCTGCCGCGCAAGTTCAAGATGGCGGTGATCGCCAGCAGCACCGACCGTGCGGCGATGCGCCTGCACGACATCGGGATCGAGATCGTTCGCAACGCAGCGGGCGAAATCGGCGCGGCGTTCTATGTCGGCGGGGGCATGGGCCGCACGCCGATGATCGCGCCGTGCATCAACGCCTTCGTGCCGATCGATCAGATGATCACCTATTCCGAGGCCTGCCTGCGCGTTTACAACCGCTATGGCCGCCGCGACAACAAGTACAAGGCGCGGATCAAGATCCTCGTCCACGAACTGGGCAAGGATGAATATACCCGCCAGGTCGAGGAAGAGTTCGCCCACCTGCTGACCCAGGGGATCGAACCGCCGCTCGCCGAACTCGAACGCATCCAGGCCCATTTCGCCGATCCCGCGTTCGAAACCGGGCTGAGCGATGCGATCGACCGCACCGATCCCGACTTCGCGCTGTGGGTTGATCGCAACACCCACCCGCACAAGCAGCCGGGCTATGCGATCGTCAGCATCAGCCTCAAGCCGGTTGGCGGCATCCCCGGCGATGCCAGCGCCGACCAGATCCGCGTCATGGGCGATCTGGCGCTGCGCTACAGCTTCGATGAACTGCGCGTCACCCACACCCAGAACATCGTCCTGCCGCACGTCAAGCAGGCCGATCTCTACGCGCTGTGGCAGGTGCTGCAGGCCAACGATCTGGCGGCCGCCAACATCGACCGGATCGGCGATATCATCGCCTGCCCGGGGCTCGATTACTGCACGCTGGCCAATGCCCGCTCGATCCCGGTCGCGCAGAAGATTTCGCAGCGCATGGCCGCCAAGGAACAGGAAATCGGCGAGCTGAAGCTCAAGATTTCAGGCTGCATCAACGCTTGCGGCCACCACCACGCGGGCCACATCGGCATCCTCGGGGTCGACCGCAAGGGGGTGGAAAACTACCAGCTCCTGCTCGGCGGCTGCGAAGGCGCGGACACTTCGCTCGGCCAGATCACCGGCCCGGGCTTTGACGAAGACGGGATCGTTGGCGCGGTCGAACGCGCGACCGATTTCTACCTCGCCCAGCGCGCCGATGGCGAACGCTTCCTCGATACCTACCGCCGCATCGGCATGGCCCCGTTCAAGGAGGCGATCTATGGCTGAAGTCCAGTTCCGGTTCCGCGATGACGAACCGGTCGCCGATCCCGGCGTTACCGTCGATGCCTTTGGCGAACAGACCAACGCCGCCGCCGTGCGGATCGAACCGGGCGATGATGCCCGCGATCTGCTGCCGCACCTCGATCGCATCCGCTTGGTCGAAGTGAACTTCCCGGTGTTTGGCGATGGCCGCGGCTATTCGGCGGCACGAATCCTGCGTGAAGCGGGCTATGCCGGCGAACTGCGCGCCGTGGGCGAAGTGCTGATCGATCAGCTGGCCTATATGCGCCGCTGCGGGTTCGATGCCTTCGCGCCCGAAGCCGCGCTGGATCCGGCCGATGCCGATGCCGCCTTCGGCCGCTATGGCGAAGTCTACCAGCCGACCGTTGATGGCCGCGCACCGATCTGGGCCAAGCGCCACGGGATCGCGGCGAATGGGTGAAGCCGCGCGCAGCATCGACCGGCTCGACACTGCCCCCCGCTTTACCGCGGCGGATGCCGAAGCGCTCAACGCGCGCTTCGCTGGCGTGGCGACGCACGAGATGCTCGAAGCGGTGCTCAAGGAAGGACTGGCCGGGCGGATCGCCTCGGTGTCCAGCTTTGGCGCGGAATCCGCGGTGCTGCTGCACCTGATCGCCAGCATCGATCCGGGCGTGCCGGTGCTGTTCCTCGATACCGGCAAGCACTTCCCCGAAACGCTGGCCTACCGCGATGAACTGGTGCGGCGGATCGGGCTCACGAACCTGATCAACCTCGCTCCCGATGCCGAGGCGCTGGCCAAGCGCGATGAAAGCGGGCTGCGCTGGTCCTATGACCCGGATGGCTGCTGCGAAATCCGCAAGGTTGCCCCGCTGGCCGGGGCGCTGGCCGGGTTCGATGCCAGCTTCACCGGCCGCAAGGGCTTCCAGAGCGCGACCCGCGCGGGGCTTGCCCGGTTCGAGATCGACACCACCGATGCCGCCGGGCGGCTCAAGGTCAATCCGCTGGCCGATTGGTCAAGCGACCAGATCGAAACCTATTTCGCGGCCACCGGCCTACCCCCGCATCCGCTGGTCGCACAGGGCTATCCCTCAATCGGCTGCTCACCCTGCACCAGCAAGGTCGCAGCCGGCGAAGACCCGCGCGCGGGCCGCTGGCGCGGGTGGGACAAGACCGAGTGCGGGATCCACGTCGATGGCGCCGCCGAACCCGTCAGCGATCTGCCCCCGGGTTACGATCCGGCGTTCTGAGCCGGATCGAGCAAGTCTTCGATGAACAGGCTGACCAGCGCGGCCTGACTGGCGACCCCGGCTTTCGCATAAACGTGGCTGAGCTGCGCGCGCACCGTGCCTTGCGAAGCCCCGCGCAGCCGGGCGATCTCTCCGGCATCACAGCCCTTGAGCGCAAACAGCGCCACTTCGCTTTCCGCCGCCGTCAAACCCCAGCCGCGAAACCGCTCGGCGATGTGTTCAGCCAGCGCGCCGGAGGCCACCGCCAGCGCCTGTTCGCGGCGGCGGGCATCGGCTAGCAGCACGCGGGTGTGCCACGCGCCCAGCCCCACCCCGGCCAGCAGCGCGAAAGCAATCAGCACCTCGACCGCAATATGCCGGGTCACGCCGTCTTCCGACACGTCGCCCAGCGCATCAGCGACGAAGAACACCGCCGCCACGGCCTGAACCACGACGATCGCCGCAACCAGCAGAACCTGCCGGTCGCGGCGTTGTGCCGTCGGGGACTGCGCTTGCTTCATCCCGGCCCTTTCAGGCGCGGTGGCTACCACCCGGCAGCATCGCACCCACGATCTCGCGGCCACTGCGGCGCGTTTCGAACACCACTCCCATAAGGTGCAGCGCGATCAGGAGATAGAGCAAGTTGACTGCGACTTCATGCACTTCGGCCAAGCCCTCGTCTTCCTCGCCGCCCTCACCGCCTTCGCGTTCCGCCGCCTCCCCGCGTTCTGCCATCGGCGCGGCAGCGGTTTGCGGCAGCACCGGGACCGGCTGGCGCTCGCCCTGTTCCTCGCGCTCGCCGCGTTCTTCACGGTCCGTCTCACGCGGTTGGGTCGGCGCGGCCACCGCGGCGACTGGCTGACGCTGCTCGGCAGCCTCCTCGCGGGCCTCGTCATCGGCTTCCTTGCCGCCTTCGCGCGCCTCGCCCTCACCGCCCTCGCGGCCTTCGACGGCCGAGGGGTTGGCGGGCGGCGGGCCCGACATGGCGATGCCGCTGCCGATCACCACCAGCAGCGTGCCCCAGATCGCATAGACCATCAGCGCACCGAGCGGATTGTGCGAAGTGTGGCGGGTGACCTCGCCGCGTCCGATTTCCCCGAGGTGTGCCACTGCGCGGGCAGGACTCGGCGGAAAGGCGCTGAAGCGCGCCTCGCGCGGTCCGATCAGGCCCCACAGCAGCCGCAAGGCGAGCAGCGCAGCCAGGCCATAGCCCACCCAGATATGCCAGCCGGAGCCTTCCTCGGTGATCAGCGCGTTGCCGATCACGGCGGCCACGATCCCCCAATGCGTCAATTTGACCAGCGGATCCCAGCGGCGCGGCGGTTGCGAATTGTCGTCCATGTGATGCTCCAGATACCCTCCCGGCAGGGGCGGACTTGGAGCAGAGGACAACGGATTTCGAGCCACAGGCGCTTATATTGCCGCGCCTAAGCAGCTGCTTAGATCAGATCCAGCGGTTGTCGCGGTACCACTGCGCCGTGGCCTTAAGCCCGGCGCGGGTCGGCACGTGCGGCTGCCACAGCTCAGCGGGCGGGCGGGAGCCGTGGCTGACCACCCAATCGGGATGGGCCATGTAGCCCACCCGGTCGAGCGTCAGCTTGGCCTTGTGCCGGCGCAGGAAGCGGTCCGCCCGCGCGGCGCGCTCCAGCGATCCGCGCGAGAGGTGCAGCACCCAGGGCCGCCGCCCCATCGCCCAGCCGATCGCGCGGGCCATCTCATAGTGGCTCCAGCCGCCCTTGCGCCCGTCATCGGGTTCGAACACCTGCTGGCTCACCCCTTCCCCGCCCGGCACCAGCGCCAGCAGCAGCCGGGCCAGATCCTCGACATGGATCAGCGAGGCCCGGCCCTCACGCGGGGGCATGGGCATCACCCCCCAGCGGGCGAGGCGGAACATCTCGAACATTTCGGTATCGCGCGGGCCGTAGATCGCGGGCGGGCGCACGATGGTCCAATCGAGCCCGCTCGCCCGGACCAGCTTTTCCGCCTTGGCCTTCGATGCGCCGTAAGCCGAAAGATCGGGCTCGCGCGCCGAGAGCGAGGAGACGCAGATGAACCGTTCCACCCCTTCGGCCTTGGCGGCCTCGATCACGGCGAGCGTGCCGGCGACGTTGCCGGCCTCAAATCCGGCGACATCGGGTGCGTTGACCACCCCAGCGACATGGATCACCGCCTCGGCCCCGCGCACCAGCTGGCGCAGCGCATCGCGGGCTTCGAGATCGCCCGTGATCCATTCGACCCCGCCGCGCGGTGCCTGGGCCCGTCGAGCAAGCGCGCGAACGTCAGCCCCGCCAGCCAGCGCCGCATCAAGCAGGGCCTGACCGACAAAGCCGGTCGCACCGGTAATCGCAAGGGTCACAGCAGGACCATCTGATCGCGGTGCACCACGGCCGAGCGCGGAGCATAGCCCAGCAGTGCGGCCTGATCACCCGATTGCGTCCCCATCAGCCGCGCGCATTCCAGCGCATCGTATTCCGCCAGCCCGTGGGCCAGCGTTGCCCCGTCATCATCACGGATAGCCACGGCATCGCCGCGCTGAAACTCACCCTCAACCCCGATCATCCCGGCGGCCAGCAGACTGCCGCCGCGCGCCAAAGCCCGCGCCGCGCCGGCATCGACGGTCAGCGCGCCTTTCAGACGCAGCCGTCCGCCCAGCCACGCCTTGCGCGCAGCATCCTTGCGGCGGGGGAGAAACAGCGTGCCGATCCCCTGCTGGCAGGCCCGCGCCACCGGCGCATCGTGGAGCCCGCTGGCAATCGCCAGCGCGATCCCCGCGCGCTCGGCAATTTCGGCGGCCTGCAATTTCGAGGTCATCCCGCCCGAGCCCATGCCCGAGGACGAGCCGCCCGTGGCCATGGCGTGAATTTCCGCCGTGATCCCGCGCACCTCGGCCAGCATGGTCGCACCCGGCTCAGCCGGATTGCGATCGAACAGCCCATCGACATCGGACAATAGCAGCACCGCATCGGCCCGCGCCGCCTGGGCGACGCGCGCGGCAAGGCGGTCATTATCGCCAAAGCGGATTTCCTGGGTGGCGACCGAATCGTTTTCGTTGATCACCGGCACGGCGCCCGCATCGAGCAGCCGGGTCAGCGTGGCCGTGGCGTTGAGATAGCGCCGCCGATCTTCCAGATCATCGAGCGTCAGCAGCAATTGCGCCGCAGTCAGCCCATGCGCGCCAAGCAATTCGGCCCACAGCCCCGACAGTGCGATCTGCCCGACGGCAGCAGCGGCCTGCGCATCGGCAAGACTGCCGCGCCCGCCCTTGTCGAGCCCGAGACGCGCCGCGCCCAGCGCGATCGAGCCCGAGGAGACGACGATCACATCCTGCCCGCGTCCGCGCGCTGCGGCGATTTCGGCAACCAGGCCTTCCAGCCACTGGCGCCGCACCCCATCCTTGCCGACCAGCAACGACGAGCCGACCTTGACCACCAGACGGGGGCAGGTTGCGGCATCGGCGAGGTCGCTAAGGCGGGTAATCTTCATCAGCGCGGGCTTAGCAATTGGCGGCGCGCTATCAAGTTTTTTGGTTCAGAGCGGCGACCAAGGAGTGTCGTCGTTTTCCTCGCGCTCACCGGCGGGGCGTTCGGTCACCGTCGCGGCGGGCAGATATTCGAGCGCCGCATCAAGCAGCTTATCAAGCCCCTTGCCGCTGGCCCCCGAAATCGGGAACACGCGCTCGGCCCCGGCTTCCTTCAGTTCCTTGACGAAAGCGTCGACCAGTTCCTTGTCGACCAGGTCGATCTTGTTGAGCGCGATCAGGCGCGGCTTTTCGTCCAGCCCTTCGCCATAGGCGGCCAGTTCTTCCTCGACGATTTCGAGCGCTTCGGCCGGGTCGGTGCCGTGCACGTCGATCAGGTGGATCAGCACGCGGCAACGCTCGATGTGGCCGAGGAAACGGTCACCCACGCCGGCGCCTTCGGCCGCGCCCGCGATCAGGCCGGGAATGTCGGCCAGCACGAATTCGCGGTTCTTGTGGCGCACCACGCCGAGCTGCGGGCGCAGCGTGGTGAAGGCATAGTCGCCCACCTTGGCCTTGGTGTTGGTGATCTGGTTGATGAAGGTCGACTTGCCGGCATTGGGCAGCCCGACCAGACCAACGTCGGCCAGCAGCTTCAAGCGCAGCCAGACCCACATTTCCTCGGTCTGAAGGCCGGGCTGGTGCTGGCGCGGAGCGCGGTTGGTGCTGGTCTTGTAGCTGGCGTTGCCGCGCCCGCCGAGCCCGCCTTCGAGCAGGGTCACCCGCTGGCCGGCTTCGGTCAGGTCGGCCAGCACGGTTTCGCGGTCTTCATCCGAAATGATCTGCGTGCCGACCGGCACCTTGATCACCAGATCCGTGCCCGCCGCGCCGTTGCGGTTCTTGCCCGAACCGTGGACGCCGCGCTGCGCCTTGAAGTGCTGGGTGTAGCGGAAGTCGATCAGGGTGTTGAGCCCGGCGACCGCTTCGAAAATGATGTCGCCGCCCTTGCCGCCGTTGCCGCCATCGGGGCCGCCGTATTCGACGTACTTTTCGCGCCGAAACGAGACGGCACCCGGGCCACCTGCGCCCGCGCGAACATAAATCTTGGCCTGGTCGAGAAAGTGCATGGGGCGTGGCTGCCGGGAGTGTGGTCTGCGCCGATCAGCCTACCACGTCAGGAATGGAAATTCGCCACTGGTGGAGCCGAGGGGGATCGAACCCCTGACCTCGTCATTGCGAACGACGCGCTCTCCCATCTGAGCTACGGCCCCGTTCCAGTGCGAGTGTGAACGGGCGATCCCGTCCACAAGAGCGGACCCCTTAGCGGCAAGGGGCCGCGCTTGAAAGAGCAAAATTGCCTTTGCCTGGATCAGCGCGGGCCGGGTGCCACCAGCGCGCCCTGCTGAACAGCCGGGCGGGCTCCATAGCGGGTGTCCCACTGCGCGGCATCGGCCTGGTACTTTTCGTAGCTGCGGAAGAAGGTTTCGAAGACCGAATCCAGCGTGGCCACGCTGCGCACCGAGAAGGCGCTGAGTTCAGCCGGCTTCACCACCGTCGATTCGCGCGCCACCACCAGCGCCGCATCGCAGAAGTTCTTCAGCGTCGGCGGGAAGGCGTAATAGTTGTAGACCTGCGTCATGTAGGCTTCGCGCGGGCGGATGAAGGCGGCGCCGAATTTCTTGCGGAATTCGCTGTCGACCGTGAGATTGGCCGTGGCCAGACCCTTCTTGTGGGCCTTGAGGAAGGTCTTGTAGCCGCCAAGGATCTCGGCATGTTCGGGCGAGAGGCAGTTGAGCGCCGCCACGTTATAGGCCGAACGCAGGTTCCAGACCGACTGCGCGCCCGAAAGGTGAGCATTAACCGTCTGGCGCAGGCCATCGGCGCCCACCGCGGGAACGAAGAACCCGGCAGAGGCGCCAAGCGGCGGCATCGGCCGGGGCGGGATCACCACCACCACGGGGGCCGGCGGCGGCGGGGGCGGCGGGGGCGCAGGCTTGGGCGCACAGGCGGCCAGCGCAGCCAGACCGGCGCCCACCGCGCCAACCGCGATCGTCTTCAAAAGCTGCGAACCCATTATGTCATTTTCCCGTTGTTTGCCGCCGCTGTGCGGCCCGGGCACGGCGAAACGCACCCTCCGGCGAATACCTAGCCCGATCGCCGGACAATGAAAATGCCCGGAGCGCCGGCAAGCGCCCCGGGCACGATGATGCGTTGTTTTGCGGCGATCAGCGGCGATCGCCGAGGAAGCGCAGCAGGTAGAGGAACATGTTGATGAAATCGAGATAGAGGTTGAGCGCCCCCATCACCACGGCCTTGCCCGCAAAATCGGTGCCGGCAACGTGGAAATACTGTTCCTTGAGCTTCTGGGTGTCATAGGCGGTCAGACCGGCGAAGATCAGCACGCCGATCACGCTGGTCGCCCAGTACAGCCCCGGCGACTTGAGCCAGAAGTTGAGCAGCGACGCCACCAAGAGGCCGATCAGGCCCATCAGCAGGAACGTGCCCATGCCAGTCAGATCACGCCCGGTGGTGTAGCCATAGAGGCTGAGCCCGGCGAAGGCCGCTGCGGTCGCGAAGAAGGCCACCGCGATCGAGCCGCCGGTGTAGATCAGGAAAACCGCCGAGAGCGACAGCCCCATGGTGGCGGCAAAGGCCCAGAACAGGATCTGCAGCGTCGAGGTCTGCATCCGGTTGAGGCCGAAGCTCATCGCGAGGACGAAGCCGAGCGGCGCGAGCTGGACCAGCCAGCCGAGCGGCGAGCCCAGCACCTGGATCGCCATGCCCGACTGCGCGAACAGCATCGCAATGATGCCCGACAGCAGCACGCCCGAGGCCATGTAATTGTAGATCGCCAGCATGTGGCGACGCAGCCCTGCGTCACGCGTTACCGCGCCGGCGGGAGCGCCGAACGAAGGCGCGGCACCAAAACCCGTGCCGGTGGGCTGCCGATCGTTCCAGTCAGCCATCTGTCAAAACTCCTTGTTCGCCCCGCGATTGGGGCGATGCAGCGAATATCGGGGTGATCTGCCCGGCTTTCAAGCGAAACCGGACATCGACCTGTCGCGAATTGTCGCGATTTTTCAGCCGCGCGCGGCAGCGGCCATTTCGGCGTTGCGATCGCGCGAGGCGCGCAAGGTCGCCTCGATCAGCCGCAGCAGCGCGCCATCGGCATCGAGCACGTCGAGCCCCTTCTGCGTGCTACCGCCGGGGCTGGCGACGCGCCGCGCCAGTTCTGCGGGCGAATGCGGCGATGCGGCGGCCAGCTGAGCCGCGCCTTCGACCGTGGCGACGGCCAGCCGCTCGGCCTGCGCCGGATCAAGCCCCAGCGCCGCCGCGCCGGTCGCCAGTGCATCGATGAAGCGATAGACAAACCCCGGCCCGCAGCCGGCCAGCGCGGTAACCAGATCGAACTCGCTTTCGGCGGCCAGCCATTCGGGCGTGCCGAGCGCCTCCATCAGCGCGGTCACGCCGGCACGGCTCGCATCGTCGAGCCCGTCGTCATAGAGCGCGATGGGCGACTTGCCGATCGCGGCGGCGAGGTTGGGCATGATCCGCACCACGGCTCCGGCGGTGGGGAAGCGCGCGGTCAGACTGGCGAGTTCCACCCCGGCAAGGATCGAGAACAGGATCGTATCGGCGCGCAGCACCGGCGCGAGGAGCGCGGCCACGTCATCCAGCATCTGCGGCTTCACGCCCAGCAGCACCGCATCGAACCGGCGGTCGGCGGGCACTTCGCGCAGCAGTTCGACCCCGGCAGGCGCCTGCTCAAGGAA
>Ga0228701_1001592_pt1 | contig 15092 bp, 14 predicted proteins | sample McNCre117_Aug_MG_2_FD_178017 | JGI IMG/M metagenome (GOLD analysis project Ga0228701, IMG submission 178017) | Freshwater microbial communities from McNutts Creek, Athens, Georgia, United States - 11-17_Aug_MG | ecosystem: Environmental > Aquatic > Freshwater > Creek | place: USA: Georgia...
GCTGCTGACCGAAGGCTGCCGTGGCGAAGGCGCCATCTTGCTCAACAGCAATGGCGAACGTTTCATGGAGCGCTATGCACCCACCCTGAAGGATCTGGCACCCCGTGATTTCGTGTCGCGTTGCATGGGTCAGGAAATCCTGGAAGGTCGCGGCTGCGGTCCCAACAAGGACTACATCCACATGAAGCTGGACCACCTGGGTGCCGACACCATCCACAAGCGTCTGCCTTCGGTGTACGAAATCGGCGTCAACTTCGCCAACGTGGACGTGACCCGCGAGCCCATCCCTGTGGTGCCCACCATCCACTACCAGATGGGCGGCATCCCGACCAACATCAATGGCCAGGTGGTGCACACGGTCAACGGTGAAGACCGTCCGATCAATGGCTTGTACGCTGTGGGCGAATGCTCTTGCGTGTCGGTCCACGGTGCCAACCGCCTGGGCACCAACTCGCTGCTCGACTTGCTGGTGTTCGGCAAGGCCGCTGGCGATCACATCATCGCCAACAACAAGCCCGGCACCGCCGTGCAAGACCTGCCTGCCAACGCCACCGACCTGACGCTGGCCCGCCTGAACCGCCTTGAGAGCGCTCAGAGCGGCGAATACGCACAAGACGTGGCCAACGACATGCGCGCCATCATGCAGGCCCACGCGGGCGTGTTCCGCAGCCAGGAAGTGATGAACGAAGGTGTCAAGAAGATCGCCGAACTGCGTGCACGCGTGGACAAGATCGGTCTGCAAGACAACTCCAAAGTGTTCAACACGGCCCGCATCGAAGCCCTCGAAGTGGAAAACCTGATGGAAGTCGCTCAGGCCACCATGGAAAGTGCCGCCGCCCGGACCGAGTGCCGTGGCGCCCACCTGGTGCGTGACTACGAACACGATGTGACCCACCCCACTTGCCCACTGGGCCGCAATGACGCCGAGTGGATGAAGCACACCCTGTGGCACAGCGCGGACAACAGCCTGACCTACAAGCCTGTGCGCATGAAGCCCCTGACAGCCGAAACCGTGCCTCCCAAGCCACGGACTTTCTGAGCGGCACGCACGAACACAAGGAATCTGAAAAATGGCAAAACGTACCTTCAAGATCTACCGCTACGACCCGGAAAAAGACGCCAAGCCGTACATGCAGTCGATTGACGTCGAACTCGACGGCTCCGAACGCATGCTGCTGGACGCGCTGGTCAAGCTCAAGGCTGTGGACCCCACGCTGTCGTTCCGTCGCTCATGCCGCGAAGGCGTTTGCGGCTCTGACGCCATGAACATCAACGGCAAAAACGGTCTGGCCTGCCTGACCAACCTGAATACGCTCAAAGGCGACATCGTCTTGAAGCCCCTGCCCGGCCTGCCTGTCGTGCGCGATCTGATCGTGGACATGACGCAGTTCTTCAAGCAATACCACTCGATCAAGCCTTACCTGATCAACGAAACCCCACCGCCCCAGACCGAGCGTCTGCAAAGCCCTGAGGAACGTGAAGAGCTCAACGGCCTGTACGAGTGCATTTTGTGCGCCAGCTGCTCGACCAGCTGCCCCAGCTTCTGGTGGAACCCCGACAAGTTTGTGGGCCCAGCCGGTCTGCTGCAGGCCTACCGCTTCATTGCGGACAGCCGCGACCAGGCCACATCGGCCCGCTTGGACAACCTGGAAGACCCCTACCGTCTGTTCCGTTGCCACACCATCATGAACTGCGTCGATGTCTGCCCCAAGGGTCTGAACCCCACCAAGGCCATCGGCAAGATCAAGGAACTGATGGTTCGCCGCGCTGTCTGATGACTGTCACATCCCTGCTCGAAGACGCGTCGCTGATCGACGCAGATCCCCTCTCGCCTCTGAGCGAGCGGTCACTGAGCAAACTCCGCTGGCGCAGTCGGCGCGGTTTGCTCGAAAACGATCTGTTCATCGAACGCTTCTTTGAGAGGCATGATTCTCGCTTGACCGTGGGTCAGGCACGTGGCATGTATGTGCTGATGGACCTGTCTGACAACGATCTCATGGACTTGCTGCTGCGCCGAAAGGAACTGCAACCCGAGATCAGCACCGATGAGGTGCGTGAAGTCCTGGACATGTTGAGAGCGTGAACCGGATTGGTTCACACCCTGTATTTTTGAGGAAACCCACCATGAAACTCGCCGATAACAAAGCCACCCTGTCGTTTTCCAACGGCAGCCCCAGCATCGAGATGCCCGTGTATTCGGGCAACATCGGTCCTGACGTGATCGACATCCGCAAGCTGTACGCCCAAAGCGGCATGTTCACCTACGATCCGGGTTTCCTGTCCACGGCTTCGTGCCAGTCGGCCATCACCTACATCGACGGTGACAAAGGCGAGCTGCTGTACCGCGGCTACCCCATCGAACAACTGGCCAACAAGGCCGACTACCTGGACACCTGCTACTTGCTTCTGAACGGCGAATTGCCTGTTGGCCAGCAAAGCAAGGACTTCCACAACCTGGTGAACAAACACACCATGGTCAACGAGCAGATGCAGTTCTTCCTGCGCGGTTTCCGCCGTGATGCGCACCCCATGGCTGTGCTGACCGGTCTGATTGGCGCCCTGTCGGCCTTCTACCACGACAGCACCGACATCAATAACCCAGAGCACCGTCACATTGCCGCGATCCGCCTGATCGCCAAGATGCCCACCCTGGTGGCCATGGCCTACAAATATGGCGTGGGTCAGCCTTTCATGTACCCCCGCAATGACCTGTCGTATGCAGGCAACTTCCTGCGCATGATGTTCGGCACCCCTTGCGAAGAGTACAAGGTGAATCCTGTGCTCGAGCGCGCCATGGACCGCATCTTCACGCTGCATGCTGACCACGAGCAAAACGCTTCGACCTCCACCGTGCGTCTGTGCGGTTCGTCCGGCACCAACCCGTTCGCCGCCATCGCTGCCGGCGTGGCTTGCCTGTGGGGCCCTGCCCACGGCGGTGCCAACGAGGCTTGCCTGAACATGCTGGAAGACATCCAGAAAATGGGTGGCGTGTCCAAAGTAGGTGAGTTCATGAACCAGGTGAAAGACAAGAACTCCGGCGTCAAGCTGATGGGCTTCGGTCACCGCGTTTACAAAAACTATGACCCTCGCGCCAAGCTCATGCAAGAGACCTGCAACGAAGTGCTGGCTGAACTGGGTCTGGAAAACGACCCCCTGTTCAAACTGGCCAAAGAGCTGGAAAAGATCGCCCTGGAAGACGAATACTTCGTCAGCCGCAAGCTCTACCCCAACGTGGACTTCTACTCCGGCATCGTGCAACGCGCCATCGGCATTCCAGTGAACCTGTTCACCGGCATCTTCGCCCTGGCCCGCACCGTCGGCTGGATCGCCCAACTGAACGAAATGATCAGCGACCCCGAGTACAAAATCGGCCGCCCACGTCAGTTGTTCACCGGCTCCCCACGTCGCGACGTGCAGCGTTGATCGGTTAACACCCGAAGCCCAAAGCCCGCCCTTGTGCGGGCTTTTTTCATGCTCGCAGCATCCACTCGGATTCCTGTAGGTCGTGACCTTCAGGTCCGACGCTGTGGGTTTGGGTGCAGGCTTCATGTCGGGGCTGAAGCCACCGACCTACCTAAATACCTCAACTCGAGCGGCTGTGGCTCGGGGCTGTCAGGCCGATTTGCTGGCGCGAAGCGACTGATGAGGTCTGGCAGCCCCGTGCCACAGCCACTCAAGTCCCCGGGAAGGCGGCATCTCATGCAGGGAAGTCACCTGACCCTGCGACAGAGACCGCAAGAGCATCCCCTATCCGCATAAAATGGCAGGCTGCACAGAAGGAAGCCCCATGGCACGCACGCTTTACGACAAGATCTGGGACGAACACGTCGTCCACACCGAAGAAGACGGGACTTCCGTCCTGTACATCGACCGCCATCTGGTCCACGAAGTCACCAGCCCGCAAGCCTTTGAAGGCCTGCGCCAAGCGGGCCGCAAAGTCTGGCGCGTCAGCTCCATCGTGGCCACCGCTGACCACAACACCCCCACCACGGGGTGGGAACTGGGCTACGACGGCATCACCGACCCGATCAGCAAAGAGCAAATCACCACGCTCGACGCCAACATCCAGGAATACGGCGCTGCCGCCTTCTTCCCCTTCATGTCCAAGCGCCAAGGCATCGTGCACGTGATTGGCCCGGAAAACGGTGCCACACTGCCCGGCATGACCGTGGTCTGCGGTGACTCGCACACCTCCACCCACGGCGCTTTTGGCGCACTGGCCCACGGCATCGGCACTTCCGAGGTCGAGCACGTCATGGCCACCCAGACCTTGCTGGCCAAAAAAGCCAAGAACATGCTCATCAAGGTCGAAGGCCATGTCGCACCTGGCGTGACTGCCAAGGACATCGTGCTGGCCATCATCGGCAAGATCGGTACCGCCGGCGGCACCGGCTACACCATCGAATTCGCAGGCTCGGCCATCCGCAGCCTCTCCATGGAAGGCCGCATGACGGTCTGCAACATGGCCATCGAAGGCGGTGCCCGCGCAGGCTTGGTGGCGGTGGACGAGAAGACCATCGAGTATGTGAAGGGCCGTTTGCTCTCGCCTTCGGGCGTCGAGTGGGACCAGGCTGTGGCTTACTGGAAGACACTGCAGTCTGACCCCGGCGCGCATTTTGACGCCGTGGTCGAACTCGACGCGACCCAAATCTTGCCGCAAGTCACCTGGGGCACCTCGCCCGAGATGGTGCTGGGCATCGACGGACAAACGCCCGATCCCGACCGCGAAAAAGACGACGTCAAGCGCGACGCGATTGAGCGCGCCCTGACCTACATGGGCCTGCAACCCGGCAAGGCCCTGTCCGATATCACCATCGACAAGGTCTTCATCGGCTCGTGCACCAACAGCCGCATTGAAGACATGCGCGAAGCCGCTGCGCTGGTGAAAAAGCTGGGCCAGAAAGTCGCGAAAAACGTCAAGCTGGCCATGGTCGTGCCCGGCTCCGGCCTGGTCAAGGAACAAGCAGAACGCGAAGGCCTGCATGAGATCTTCAAGGCCGCAGGCTTTGAATGGCGCGAACCCGGCTGCTCCATGTGCCTGGCCATGAATGCCGACCGCCTTGAGCCCGGCGAGCGCTGCGCATCGACCAGCAACCGCAACTTTGAAGGCCGTCAGGGCGCGGGTGGCCGCACCCACCTGGTGAGCCCAGCCATGGCCGCAGCCGCGGCCATCCACGGCCACTTTGTGGACGTTCGCAAGTTCGCCTGACACCAAGGAGCCTGATCATGACCACCCTGATTCGTCTGACCCTGATCGCCAGCGTGCTGAGTCTGGCCGCATGCAACACCGTGCGCGGCATTGGTCAGGACATCGAGAAACTGGGTTCCACCATTGAAGGCGCTGCCAAGAAATAAAGCCATGCAAAAATTCACACTCCTCAAAGGCCTGGTGGCCCCGATGGACCGCGCCAACGTGGACACCGACGCCATCATTCCCAAGCAATTTCTCAAGTCGATCCGCAAGACAGGCTTTGGCCCCAACCTGTTTGACGAATGGCGCTACCTGGACCAACCGGGTCAGCCCGGCGTGCCCGAGAGCGACCGCCAACCCAACCCCGACTTTGTGCTGAACCAGCCGCGCTACAAAGGTGCAAGCATCTTGTTGGCCCGCAAAAACTTCGGTTGCGGCTCTTCGCGTGAACACGCGCCCTGGGCCATCGACCAATACGGTTTCCGCGCCGTGATCGCCCCCAGTTTTGCCGACATCTTCTTCAACAACTGCTTCAAGAACGGCTTGCTGCCCATCGTGTTGCCCGAAGCCGTGGTGGCTCAGTTGTTTGACGAAGTGGCCGCCTTCCCGGGTTACGAGCTGACCATTGATCTGGAACGCCAAGTCATCGTGCGCCCACAAGGCGAAGAAATCCCCTTCGAGGTGCAGGCCTTCCGCAAGTACTGCTTGCTCAACGGCTTGGACGACATCGGCCTGACCCTGCGCCATGCCGACAAAATCAAGGCATTCGAAGCCCAACGCCTGGCCACCAAGCCCTGGTTGGCGCACACCGCCGTCAACGCATAAAGAACCCTGGAATCCCCATGAAAATCGCAGTCCTTCCCGGTGATGGCATCGGCACCGAAATCGTCGCCGAAGCCGTCAAAGTCCTGAACGCCCTCGACCTGAAGTTCGAGATGGAAACCGCCCTGGTCGGCGGCGCCGCTTATGACGCGTTTGGCCACCCCCTGCCCGAAGCCACGCTCAAGCTGGCCATGCAGTCTGACGCCGTGCTGTTTGGCGCGGTCGGTGACTGGAAATACGACAAACTCGACCGGCCTCTGCGCCCCGAGCAAGCCATTTTGGGTCTGCGCAAAAACATGGGCCTGTTCGCCAACTTCCGTCCGGCCATCTGCTACGAGCAGTTGGTGGGCGCGTCCAGCCTGAAGCCCGAGCTGATCGCGGGTCTGGACATTTTGATCATCCGTGAGCTCACGGGCGATATTTACTTCGGCCAGCCACGCGGACGCCGTGTGGCCACTGATGGTCATTTCCCTGGTGCCGAAGAAGCCTTCGACACCATGCGCTATTCCAAGCCCGAGATCGAGCGCATCGCGCACGTGGCCTTCCAGGCCGCCCGCAAGCGCAACAAACGCCTGACCAGCGTGGACAAGGCCAACGTGCTCGAAACATTCCAGCTCTGGAAAGACGTGGTCACTGAAGTCGGTCAGCAATACCCCGATGTGGCGCTCGATCACATGTATGTGGACAACGCGGCCATGCAGCTGGTCAAGGAACCCAAGCGCTTTGACGTGGTGGTGACCGGCAACATGTTCGGCGACATCCTGTCTGACGAAGCCTCGATGCTGACCGGGTCGATTGGCATGCTCCCTTCGGCCAGCCTGAACACCAAGAACCAGGGCCTTTACGAACCCAGCCATGGCAGCGCCCCCGACATCGCGGGCAAGGGCATCGCCAACCCGCTGGCGACCATCCTGAGTGCGGCCATGATGCTGCGCTTCTCGCTGAACCAGGAAGAAGCCGCTCAGCGCATTGAAGCCGCTGTGCAAAAAGTGCTGGCCCAAGGCCTGCGCACAGGCGACATCTACAGTGAAGGCACCACCAAAGTCAGCACCCGCGAGATGGGTGATGCGGTGGTCAAGGCGCTGGGCTGAGCCCCCAATGGATGCTGTCAGAAAGAACTCAGGCAGCATCCATTACAATTTCGGCCATGTTTCACGCCCGCCTGTTCACCCTGAACCTGATCACTGCCACTGCAGTGGCTGTTGGCGCGCGTGCAACCATCACCAAAACCACGACCATTAAGGGCTGATCCGGCCTGGTTCGTCGTGCGCCCTCCCCGGCCAGACGAGCCGGGCAAACAGTCAGGTCAAACACTGTTTTTAAAACTGAAAGGGCGTTGAAATGAGCAAGTTAGTAGGTTTGGTCGGCTGGCGCGGCATGGTCGGCTCGGTTCTGATGGACCGCATGGTTCAGGAAAAAGACTTTGACCTGATCGAGCCGGTGTTCTTCTCGACATCCAACGCTGGTGGGCAGGCTCCCTCCATGGCCAAGAACGAGACCACGCTGCAGGATGCTCACAACATCGAGGCCCTCAAGCGCTGCGAGATCATCATCACCGCACAAGGCGGCGACTACACCTCCGAAGTCTTCCCCAAGTTGCGTGCTGCCGGCTGGACTGGCCACTGGATCGATGCTGCGTCGACCCTGCGCATGGAAAAAGACGCTGTGATCATTCTCGATCCGGTCAATATGCCCGTGATCAAGAATGCCTTGGCCCACGGTGGCAACAACTGGGTGGGTGGCAACTGCACCGTCTCGTGCATGCTGATGGGTGTGGGCGCACTCTACAAGGCCGGTTTGGTCGAGTGGATGAGCACGCAAACTTACCAAGCGGCTTCGGGCGGTGGCGCTCAGCACATGCGCGAGTTGCTGACCCAGTACGGCACCCTGAATGCCGAAGTCAAAGCCCTGCTGGACGACCCCAAAAGCGCGATTCTGGAAATCGACCGCAAGGTGATTGCCAAGCAGCGCGCCCTGACGGGTGCCGAGACCGCCAACTTTGGCGTGCCGCTGGGCGGCTCGCTGATCCCCTGGATCGACAAGGACCTGGGCAATGGCATGTCCAAGGAAGAGTGGAAAGGCATGGCCGAGACCAACAAGATCTTGGGCATGGGCGAGGGTTTCAACTCGGCGGCCATTCCCGTGGACGGTTTCTGCGTGCGCGTGGGTGCCATGCGTTGCCACAGCCAAGCGCTGACTTTCAAGCTGAAAAAAGACGTGCCCGTGGCCGACATCGAAGCCATGATCGCCGCCGACAACCAGTGGGTCAAAGTGGTGCCCAACACCCGCGAAGCCACCATCAAGGATCTGACCCCCGTGGCAGTGACCGGCACCATGACCATCCCCGTGGGCCGCGTGCGCAAGCTGGCCATGGGCCCAGAGTACGTCGGCGCGTTCACCATCGGTGACCAGCTGCTGTGGGGCGCGGCCGAGCCCCTGCGCCGCATGCTGCGCATCTTGCTGGACGCTTGATCTGGTGAAGATGGCTTGCGCAGCACAAGGTGACGCATGACGACCCATTCCAAACACCTCTCAGGCTGTTTGAAATGGCGTCCGATGGCCCTGGCCTGTGCCATGGGCATGCTGAGCTTGTCTGCTCAGGCTTTGAATCTGGGCAAGCTGTCGGTGATGTCGGGGCTCAACGAGCCCCTGCGGGCTGAACTCGACATCACACAATTCACCCTGGATGACCTGCGCAGCCTCAAAGTGCAATTGGCCGCGCACTCTGCGTTTGAACAAGCCGGGATGCGCTACAACCCGGCTTTGGCTGATTTGCAAGCCAAAGTGGATGTGCGCAGCGATGGTCAGCCCTTCATTGCACTCATGGGTCAACACCCGGCACAGGACAACTTCATTGACCTGATCCTGGACACCCAATGGGCTGCCGGGCGTTTGGTGCTCAACTACTCGGTGTTGCTGTCGGACAAACAAGCCAGCGCCCCCCCCCGTGAGCCCGCGGTCCGCCAGGACATTTCCCTCAGCACGCTGTCCGCATCCACAGACCCCGCAGCGATCAAGGCATCTGCGGCCGAAGAAACGGGCAGCGTGATGGTCCAGCCAGGCGATACCGCCAGCCAACTGGCCCGCCGCCACCTCTCGCCCGACATTTCGCTGGAACAAATGCTCGTGGCCATGCTGCAAAGCAACCCCGAGGCTTTCATTGAAGGCAACGTCAACTGGATCCGTGCCGGGGCCAGACTGAAAATGCCCAATGCGCAACAGGCCCAGCAAACGCCTGCCGATGAAGCCCGGCAGGCGGTGATCCAGCAAACCATCCACTTTGCGGCCTATGCCCAACGCCTGGCCAGCTCCCCCGTCCAGGCTGGCCCCTCGAGTGGACGCGAAGCCGCTGGCCCGGTGCACACCGACACAGCCAAAGCCTTGCCCCCAACCGAGCAAGACAAGCTGACACTGACCCAAGGTGAAACCAGTCCCCATTCAGAAGAAGCCCAATTGGCTCTGGCACGCGAAACCCAGGCTGCGGCCGAACAACTGGCTGCCCTGAACAAAAACGTCCAGTCCCTGCAGGCGCTGGCTCCCGCATCATCCCCCGCCCCGGCTGCGGCCACCCCACAGACCGAAACCGCCACACCAGCACCCACCGCAGCCCAGGCGTCCTGGCTGGATGACATGTCTGAAAACCCTGTGGCTTTGGGCGGCATCGCCAGTCTGATGGTCGGGTTGGCCGGTTGGTTGCTCTGGATGCGCCGTCGTTCTGTACAAAGCACCTCTTTGTGGGTGAAAGAGGTCCCCTCAGGTCAAAAAACAAGGCACGTCGGCAACGATTTGAAAGCCCGCTTGGCTGGTCTGGACCTGAACCTGGACACCCCCAGCACAGCCATGCCCCCCACGCCCTTGCTCCAGGGAAATGCCATGGGTGCCTCGCAGCTTCATGTGGACACAGACCAAAGCAAGCTGACTTTGGCCATGCAGTTGCTTGAAAAAGGTGAGGTCGATCTGGCACGCAGTCTCCTTGAGTCGGTGGCCAACACCGCCACCGGCGAGTTGCGCCTGCGCGCGCAGCGACTTCTGGGTCCAGGCACATGAGACTGGCACTGGGCGTCAGCTATTGCGGCACGGCCTACCAAGGCTGGCAAAGCCAGTCCACGGGCCAAACCATCCAGGACAAGCTCGAAAAAGCCCTGTCGCAATTTTGCGATGTACCCCGTGTCAGCACGCTGTGCGCAGGGCGCACCGATGCAGGTGTTCACGGCCTGCTGCAAGTGGTTCACTTTGATACCCCGCTGGAGCGGGACATTTCCTCCTGGGTGCGCGGCACCAACCGGTATTTGCCCCCTGACATTGCCGTGCAGTGGGCCCGTGTGGTGCCCGACAGCTTTCATTGCCGGGCCAGTGCCACGGGCAGGCGCTATGTGTACGTGCTGCTCGACTCCCCCGTGCGCCCCAGCCTGGAAGCGGGTCGTGTGGGCTGGGTGTACCGGTCTCTGAACGAAGAGGCCATGCGCCAAGCCAGCCAGCATTTGCTGGGTGAACACGATTTCTCTTCATTTCGGGCCAGCAGCTGCCAGGCGCTGTCACCCGTCAAAACACTGCGTCACATCCGCATCAGCCAACACGGCGCATATTGGCGCTTTGAATTCGAGGGCAATGCCTTTTTGCACCACATGATCCGCAACATCATGGGTTGCATGGTCACCATTGGCCAGGGCCATCAGCCCCCGGACTGGATGCAACAAGTCCTGCACGCCAAAAGCCGTGATGCCGCAGCGCCCACGTTTTCACCCGATGGGTTGTACTTTGCAGGCCCGATTTACGACCCACAATGGGGACTGCCGGACACCACCCCGCCTTTTGACTGGCTGCCATGAAGATTCAGAACCGCACCCGCATCAAGATGTGTGGCTTCACCCGCGAAGCCGATGTACATGCGGCCGTGGCCTCGGGTGCCGATGCCATCGGCTTTGTGCTGTACCCCCCCAGCCCGCGCCATGTGAGCATCGAGCGCGCGGCCGAGCTGGCACAGTTGCTGCCCGCCTTCGTGACGCCTGTGCTGCTGTTTGTCAACGACACGCCCGAGCGCATCGCCCAAGCCTGCGCGGCCGTCCCCGGCGCGGCCTTGCAGTTTCATGGCGATGAGACGCCCGAATTTTGCGAGGCCATGAGCCAGCGCACGGGCCGCCCGCACCTCAAAGCGGCCCGAATCCCATTGTCCGGGGCGGCTGACTTCGACTTGCTAGAATTTGCCCTCCTTCACCAGCAAGCCCAAGCCCTCTTGCTCGACGCCCACGTCGACGGATACGGCGGCGGCGGGAAAACATTCAATTGGTCACTGCTGCCACCAAACGTCAATGCTCACCTCGTTTTGTCTGGTGGACTCACACCTGCAAACGTGGCCGATGGCATTCAGGCGCTGCGCTCACGCGGTCTGTCACTGGCCGTTGACGTGAGCTCGGGCATCGAGGCCGCCAAAGGGCTGAAAGATGCCGAAAAAATCCAGCAATTCGTGGCCGCTGTGCGCGCTGCCGACGCTGACCTCCTTTGAATTTTTCCCGGATTGAATTCCGCCAGGACCTTCCATGTACGACTACCAGCAACCCGATGCCAAGGGCCATTTCGGCATTTATGGCGGCAGCTTCGTCAGCGAAACGCTGACCCACGCCATCAATGAACTCAAAGACGCCTACGCCAAGTACCAGCATGACCCCGAATTCATCGCCGAATTCAAGTCCGAGCTGGCGCACTTTGTGGGCCGCCCCTCCCCCGTGTACCATGCCGCCCGCATGAGCCGCGAGATGGGCGGTGCGCAAATCTTCCTCAAGCGCGAAGACCTCAATCACACCGGCGCGCACAAGATCAACAACACCATCGGCCAGGCCATGCTCGCCAAGCGCATGGGCAAGCCACGCATCATTGCCGAGACTGGCGCTGGCCAGCACGGCGTGGCCACGGCCACCATCTGCGCCCGTTACGGGCTGGAGTGCGTGGTGTACATGGGCAGCGAAGACGTCAAGCGCCAAAGCCCCAACGTCTACCGCATGAAACTCTTGGGCGCCACCGTGGTGCCGGTCGAGTCGGGCAGCAAGACCCTCAAGGACGCCTTGAACGAAGCCATGCGCGACTGGGTGGCCAATGTGGACAACACGTTTTACATCATCGGCACCGTGGCGGGGCCACACCCCTACCCCATGATGGTGCGCGACTTCCAGAGCGTGATCGGCGAAGAATGCCTCACGCAGATGCCCGAGATGCTCAAGAGCCTGCAGATGGCCGAGCAACAACCCGACGCGGTGATCGCCTGTGTGGGCGGTGGCAGCAACGCCATGGGCATCTTCCACCCCTACATCCCCTACGAAAACACCCGCCTGATCGGCGTGGAAGCCGCAGGCGAAGGCATGGACACGGACAAGCACTCGTGCTCTCTGCAGCTGGGCAGCCCTGGCGTCCTGCACGGCAACCGCACCTACATCCTGCAAGACGACAACGGCCAGATCACCGAAACCCACAGCGTGAGCGCCGGCCTGGACTACCCCGGCGTCGGGCCTGAGCATGCGTTCCTGAAAGACATCGGCCGCGCCGAGTACGTGGGCATCACCGACAAGGAAGCCCTCGAAGCCTTCCACTACCTGTGCCGCACCGAGGGCATCATCCCGGCGCTCGAATCCAGCCACGCCGTGGCCTACGCCATGAAACTGGCCAAGACCATGCGCACTGACCAATCGATTTTGGTCAATCTGTCAGGCCGTGGCGACAAGGACATTGGCACCGTGGCCGACCTGAGTCAGGCTGACTTTTACTGCCGCCCCAGCTGCCGTGGCCAATCGGTCAAAGGCGGCGAACAACCCGTCCAACTGGTCAAGTGAGGGCACGCCCATGAGCCGCATTGATTCCACCCTGTCCCAACTCAAGACCCAAGGCCGCAAAGCGCTGATCCCCTATGTCACGGCGGGCTTTCCACAAGCGGGCACCACCGTGCCCCTGATGCACGCCATGGCCGAAGCCGGGGCCGACATCATCGAACTGGGCGTTCCGTTCTCTGATCCGTCGGCCGATGGCCCCGTGATCCAGAAAGCCGGTGACCAAGCCCTGGCCCAGGGCATTGGTACCGTACAAGTGCTGGCCATGGTGCGCGAGTTCCGCCAGACCAACACCACCACACCGGTGGTGCTGATGGGCTACGCCAACCCGGTGGAACGCTACGACCAAAAGCACGGCACTGACAGCTTCATCCGCGACGCGTCAGCAGCCGGTGTCGATGGCGTGCTGATCGTGGACTACCCCCCCGAAGAATGCGTGGAATTCGCCGCCAAACTGCGCGCCCACAGCATGGACCTGATCTTCTTGCTAGCCCCCACCAGCACCGACGAACGCATGCAGCAAGTGGCCCGGGTCGCCAGCGGCTATGTGTATTACGTGTCGCTCAAGGGTGTCACCGGCTCCGGCACCTTGGACACCGATGCGGTCGAAGCCATGCTGCCACGCATCCGCCAGCACGTGAGCGTGCCGGTAGGCGTGGGCTTTGGCATCCGCGACGCACAGACCGCCAAAGCCATCAGCCGTGTGGCCGATGCGGTGGTGATCGGCTCGCGCCTGATCCAGTTGATCGACGCGGCCCCGGCAGACCAGATCAACACCGTGGCCCGTGAATTTTTGCAAGGCATCCGCCAGGCACTCGACGCCTAAGGCTGTCACTGCAAAGGGATGTGATTTGTGGGAGCCGTTCCCTCGCGGCGAATGCTGGTGCTCTCGAGCGCCCAATCGCGGCGGGGGCGCCGCTCCCACAAAAACAAGCCAGCAGCACCGCCTGGGCTCAGCACATCACTTTGAATCACTCTCGAAAAGAGGCCCATCCGGCCGTTTCAACGATAATCCGCCGCTGAAGGAGAACCCTCATGAGTTGGCTTGAAAAACTGCTCCCCCCGAAAATCCAGCACACCGACCCGGCCGATCGCCGCCAGGTGCCTGAAGGTCTGTGGATCAAATGCCCCAGCTGCGAGACCGTGCTCTACAAGAGTGACCTGGAAGAAAACCAGAATGTCTGCCCCAGCTGCTCGCACCACTTGCGCATCGGCGCTCGCGCCCGCCTGAACGCTTTTCTGGACGGCGAAGGCCGCTATGAAATCGGTCAGGAAGTGGTGCCCGTCGATGCCCTCAAGTTCAAGGACAGTCGCAAATACCCTGAGCGTCTGAAAGAAGCCATGAACAACACCGGCGAAACCGATGCCTTGGTGGTCATGGGCGGCGCGGTGCACAACATCGAGCTGGTGGCTGCCTGCTTCGAGTTTGATTTCATGGGCGGCTCCATGGGGTCGGTGGTTGGCGAACGCTTTGTGCGTGGCGTTGAAACCGCCATCGCTCAAAAAGTGCCTTTTGTGTGTTTCACAGCCACCGGCGGTGCCCGCATGCAAGAGGGCCTGCTCTCGCTCATGCAAATGGCGAAAACCAACGCGGCCCTGACACGCCTGGCCAAAAAAGGCCTGCCTTACATCAGCGTGCTGACCGACCCGACCATGGGCGGCGTGTCGGCCGGTTTTGCCTTTGTGGGCGACATCGTGATTGCCGAGCCCAAAGCCCTGATCGGCTTTGCTGGCCCTCGCGTGATCGAAACCACCGTGCGCGTGACCCTGCCCGAGGGTTTCCAGCGCGCCGAATTCCTGCAAACCAAAGGTGCGGTGGATTTCATTTGCGATCGCCGCGAACTGCGCAAGACCATTGCCAGCACCCTGGCCATGCTGCAACGCCAGCCAGCCGATGCGGTGAGCTGACCCGCCCTGCGCAAAAAAGAAAGGCCCTCTTCGGAGGGCCTTTCGCTTTGGGGCATGTCCAGCGTCTCAGTACATCCAGCTCATTTGCAGCTGTGCCAGCACCATGCCCGCCATCTGCAAAGCCAGCAGCAAGGCAATGGGCGACAGGTCCACCCCGCCGATCAAGGGCACGATCTGCTGAAATGGACGCAAAAACGGTTGGCACAAGCGAGCCGCCAGGCTGTACATGGGCGAGCCGGGGTTGACCCAGGACAAAACCGCCAGCACCAGCACCAATGCGCTGAGGGAAGACATGACCAGTTGCGCCATGCCCACCAGACTGACCAGCGGCAACAAGCCCAAAGCGCCATGCCCAC
>Ga0228701_1001593_pt1 | contig 15086 bp, 12 predicted proteins | sample McNCre117_Aug_MG_2_FD_178017 | JGI IMG/M metagenome (GOLD analysis project Ga0228701, IMG submission 178017) | Freshwater microbial communities from McNutts Creek, Athens, Georgia, United States - 11-17_Aug_MG | ecosystem: Environmental > Aquatic > Freshwater > Creek | place: USA: Georgia...
GGATGACTACATCATCAACGGCCAGAAGATCTGGACCACGCTGGCGCACAAGGCCAACCGCATGTTCATGCTCGTGCGCACCGACAACGCCGGCAAGAAGCAGCAGGGGATCACCTTCCTGCTGCTGGAGCGGACCGACTACCCGGGCATGGAAATCCGCCCGATCATCGGCCTCGATGGCATCCCCGAGCAGTGCGAGGTGTTCTTCGACAATGTCCGCGTGCCGCAATCAGCCCGCGTCGGTGCCGAGAACGATGGGTGGAGCGTGGCCAAGGCCCTGCTCAAGCACGAACGCGGCGGATCGGCCAGCAGCCCGGCGATGTATCGCCGGCTCGAAACGATCCGCGCTGCGGCCAGCGGCACGCCTTCGCCCCACGGCGGCACGGTGCTCGACGATCCGGTGTTCCAGCGTGATCTGGGCGAACTCGAAGCCGAAATCGCGGCCTGCGCGGCCTTTGAAAAGCTGGTGATCAGCGGCCATCCCTCGGCGGCCGATCCGGCCATGCCATCGCTGACCAAAGTGATGAACAGCGAGCTGACCCAGCGCATCTCGGTAATGATGACCCGGGTTGCGGGCCTCGAAGCCCTGCCCTTGCAGCATGAGGCGCTGGAAGTCGGTTCGGCAATCGCGCCGCTGGGCAGCGATCTCGAACTGCTGGCCATGCCCTATTACCTCAATTCGCGGGCCACCACGATCTACGCCGGGACCAACGAGGTCCAGCGCGACCTGATCGCCCGCACCCTGCCGACCGCCTGACCGGGGGACTGACCATGGATTTCACTTTCACCTCCGAACAGGAAATGCTGCGCAGCGGTCTGGCCCGGCTGCTCAGCCAGACCTGCAGCTTTGACCAGCGCCAAGCGCGGCTGCGCGCCGGGCGCGGCCACGATGCCGATGTCTGGCGCCAGTTTGCCGACATGGGCCTGCTCGCCCTGCCCTTCAGCCAGGCAGAAGGCGGGCTGGGCGGCGGCGCGAGCGATGTAGTGGCGATCGGCGAACTGCTCGGCCGCCATCTGGTGGTCGAACCCTATGTCGGCTCGATCCTCTTGGGCGGCAAGGCGCTGGCACTGGGCGGGGAACGCGCGGGCGCGCTGCTCGGTGCGGTCATCGCCGGCGAGGCTATCGCTGCCCTCGCCCACGAGGAACGCCACGGGATCGGCCCGCTCGCCATGCTCGGCACCACGCTGAGCGAAAACGGCGGCGCGCTGCGGCTGGATGGTGACAAGCGCATGGTGCTGGAGGGCGCAGAGGCGCAGGTGCTGGTCGTGTCCGCCCGTCAGGGTGACCGGCTGGTGCTGGTCCGGGTCGATCCCGCCGCTGCCGGGGTCAGCATCACGGGCTATACCACCATCGATGGCCGGCGCGCCGCGAACTTGCGCTTTGCCGGGGTTGCGATCGATCCCGCCGCCGTGCTGCTGGACAATGCAGAAGCCGCGCTGGACGGGGTGATCGCGCTGACCACGCTGGCACTCTGCGCCGAGGCCGTGGGCGCAATGGGCGCGCTGCTCGAAGCCAGCAGCACCTATGGCGCGACCCGTAAGCAATTTGGCGTGCCGATCGCCAGCTTCCAGGCGATTGCCCACCGCCTTGCTGACATGAAGATCGCCTGGGCCAAGGCCAACGCCCTGCTGCTCCACACCACCGCGCTGGTCGAAGCCGGCAAGGGCGGCGCCCGCGAAATCGCGCTGCTCAAGGCGCAGGCCGGCCGTCTTGGCCGCAGTCTTGGCGAGAGCGCGGTGCAGGTCCACGGCGGGATCGGGATGACCGACGAACTCAACGTCGGGCACTACCACAAGCGCATCCTCGCGATCGAGGCGATGCTTGGCAGCACCGACTATCACCTGCGGCGGGTCGGCGCGGCAGCCGCCTAGGGCACGGTATAGTCTGCGCAATCGGGGAGCGGACCGTCGGGCACATAGCTGCCGCTGGCGGGGTCGATCCGCAGCAGCCGGGTAACGCTGCAATCGGGATCGACCACCCGCTTCAGATCGCGTTGCCGCAGGCGCTTGCCCGCAAGCGAATCCGCCGAGCGTGACACAGCGCCGGGATAGGAGGTCGCGCGGGTGCGGTAGCGCAGCACCGCTGGCCCCGCCCCATTGCCCGGCACAAGCGACAGGCTGGCGCTGAAGCTATATTCATCGTGGCAGGCCCCGGCGCGCTGGCGATAGTCCGCCTCGCTGAAGCAGGCCCGGATCATCGCGCCGCCTTCCCACGGCACAGTCAAGACCGCACGCACCGCGCCATCGGCCGGGGCGCGGTAGAGCGTCAGCTGTGAAGCCCAGGCCCCTCCGCCCGAATAGGAAGTGCTTTGCTGGTCGATCACCCCGACCAGACTGGTGCCATCGCCCAGCACGATCCTGCGCGGCCACAAGGCCAGGTTCGCACGATCGGCATCGCCGCGCGGCGCTACCGGGGCCAATTCGATGCGGCCCGATGACAGTTCGAGAACCGTCGGCACGCCCTCGCCCGCTGCAATCCGCGCGCACCAGCTGCCATCCGCACCGCACAGCCGCGTTTCATCGCCCGCTGCAGGGCGCAAGACTTCGATCCGATCCGCCGGCACAGCCGCCGCCGGAGCCAGAAGCAGCCCTGCCGCCATGATCACGCTCATCCTGCCGCCCCTTCAATTGCCGCGTTCATAGCGCCCCCGGCCAAAGGCCTCGGGCAGCAGCGCCGTGCCATCGATGGTCAGATCCAGCCGCTCGAACGGCGGCGGGGTGAGCTGTTTGGCATCGATCCCGATGGCGACGACCCCGGCGCTGACGGGCGGAACCGCGATGCTCTGGTCGCGTTCGGGCGCGAAGGGGGCGGACACGTGGACCGACACCAGCGGGGCAGACACCGCGCCGGCATGGATCGCCAGCCCGCGATCCGCCGTCTCCAAGCGTTCCTCGCGCCCATCGGCAAAGCTAAGCGTCACCGCCACGCGCCGCGCGCCCATATCGCTCTCGGGATCGAGCACCCGCACCGCCAGCCCGCCGATCCAGCCGCGCTCATTGCGTGCAGCGGCGATATCGGGTTCCTGCGGCATGGTGCAGGCCGGCGGCAACACCGGCGGGGCCAGTTCGGGATCAGAAAGGCCGGCTGCGCGCGCCGCATTGCGGGCGTGCTGGCGTGCCAGTTCCCATTCGCCCAGCGCCTGCTGCGCGGCTTCAACCTTGCCCGGCACCGGGCCGCTCGGCCCGATCGCCTCGCCCGCCAGCCGCTCAGCTACGGCACGCGCGGTTTGCATCTGAGCCAGCGCCTCGTCAGCCCGCGCCTTCAGAGTTGCGGCGCTTTCGGCCTCCTCACCGATCAGCGCCGGGCTGAGCGCCGGCGCGGCCAGCACCCCGCCCAGGATTGGGCAGCGATCCTGCACCGCGGCAACCTCCGCCTGATAGCGCTGATTGCGCAGCGCGCGTTCGGCGCGCTCGCTCCACGGCTCGGTCCCGAGCAGGGTATAGAGCGGGCCGGTGCGATCGGGCATCGCGGCGCGCAGCACCACGGCCTGCCCTTCGCGCGCCCAGGTTCCGCTGGCCTGCTGGTCAGCCGCGCCATAGCTCATGAACCATGCGAAACTGCCGTCGGCGCGCAGCAGCAATTCAGAGCCAACCTCGTGCACGCCCGAAAGGTAATAGTGCCCGGCAAAGGCCGGATCGACGACCCCGGCGGTGGCTGCCGCAGCCGGGCGCTCCTGCGCCCGCGCGGGCGCCGCCGCAGCCGCCAGCAAGGCGGCCCATCCCAGCCATTTCATACCATTCATCTGCGCGACCCAACCCATCCTCGGAAACGTACTTATGCGTAGTGCCCCGGATTTCAGTCAATCGATTTAGCTGCCAGCATCTGACCTGCGTGCAGGCGGGTTTTCCCTTTTTTGCCTCACACGTCGTTAGGCAGCGCAGGGGAAACGGGGGCTAATGGGACTCCTGCGCTGCCTATTGACGTCAGCGCGTCACCCCAGTTGTAAAATACTCAACACCCTGCGCGGGTTTCGCACTTGCGAATCGCGCAACCCAACCCCATTTGCGCCGTGCCTTTCAGGCATCCTCTCCCAAACTTTTAGGGCCGGCCGGATTACTCCGACCGGCCCATTCTTTTTGGGATAGAGCCCGCTGACAGGCGATCAGGCCGGGGCTTGCGCCTTGGCGATCATCCCCGAAATATCGTCGAGCAGGCCAAGGCGCTGCTTCTTAAGATCTTCCAGACGGAAATCCGAAGCGGCTTCGACTTCGCTTTCGATGCGATGAATTTCGCGGTTGAGATCGTGGTACTGGTCCGAAAGCTTGCGGAAATGCGCATCCGACAGCTTGAGTTCGTGCAGCACACCGACGGCATCGGGAAATTCGGCATGAAGATCGTGGGGGGTGTGGCTCATCGTTACCTTCTCTGTTCGGACAATCGGTTGCGACCCGGTTGACGAACATTCACACGCCAGGCCGAAGGGCTGCATTGCGCAGGATCAAGTCCTGCACAATTTGCTCCTTCGGCCCACGATTACTTCGGCTTACCCCCGCGTGAAGCTGCCGCCCGCTGCGGCCTTCTCGACCAACAGCTTGGCCGGCTCGATCCCGATCGCGCGCAAACCATCGACCACCTTGGGCAGGCCCACGGTATCGGCCCAGAACATCGGCCCGCCGGTATAGACCGGCCAGTTGTAGCCCAGGATGCAGGCCACATCGATGTCACTGGCGCGGATCGCCACGCCTTCTTCAAGCACCTTGGCGCCTTCGTTGACCACCGGATAGAGCAGCCGCGCGATGATCGCCTCGGCGCTCTGGGGGCCGGTATTGGTCACGCCCTTGGCAGCGGCCAGATCGGCGATCACCTGAGCGGCAACGGGGCTCGGAGAAGCAACGCGCTTGTCGTCATAGTCATAGAACCCGCCGCCCTGTTTCTGGCCCAGCCGGCCCAGCTTGACGAGATCGCCGTTGAGCGTGCGTTCGTTCGAGCCGCGCCCGATCACGTCGAGCCCGACCAGATCGCCCATCGCGAACGGCCCCATCGCAAAGCCATAGTCGAACACGGCCTTGTCGATGTCCTGCGGGGTCGGCCCTTCGAGCACCAGCGCCATCGCCTGACGGCTGCGCGGCCCCATCACGCGGTTGGCGATAAAGCCCGGCCCTACCCGGCTGACCACCGGCACCTTGGCAATCGTGCGCGCCATCTTGAGCGCGGTGGCCAGCACCGCGTCAGAGGTTTTCGCGCCGCGCACGATTTCGAGCAGGCGCATGACATTGGCGGGCGAGAAGAAGTGCAGCCCGACCACGCTTTCGGGGCGCGAGGTGACCGAGGCGATCTCGTCGATATCGAGATAGGAGGTATTCGAGGCAAGAATCGCGCCGGGCTTGGCAATCGCATCGAGCTTGCCGAACACGTCCTTCTTGATCCCCATTTCCTCGAACACGGCCTCGATCACCAGATCGACGCTGGCCAACGCCTCAAGCCCGAGCGCCGGCGTGATGAGCGCCATGCGCTGTTCAACCTGCTCGGCGGTCATCCGGCCCTTGGCGGCGGTGCTTTCGTAATTCTTGCGGATCACGCCGACCCCGCGCTCCAGTGCGGCCTCGCTCATTTCCACCAGCGTCACCGGGATCCCGGCGTTGAGGAAGTTCATGGTGATCCCGCCGCCCATCGTGCCGGCGCCGATCACGCCCACCGCCTGAACCGGCAGCGGGGCCACATCCTTGGCCAGATCGGGCACCTTGGCGCCTTCACGCTCGGCGAAGAAGTAATAGCGCTGGGCCGCGCTTTCGGTGCTGGTCAGCAGTTCGACGAACAGTTCGTGCTCGCGGGCGATGCCTTGATCAAACGGCAGTTCCGCCGCCGCCTCGACCGCCTTCACAATGTTGAACGGCGCCTTGAAGCCGCGAAACGCGCGGGCGTTCTTCTTGAGGTATTCGGCGTAGACCTCGCTCTTGCCGCGATAGGGTTCGACCTTTTCCTGACGGTCGCGCACGCGCGGCAGGGGCTTGCCCTCGTCCAGGAGCTTGCGGGCAAAGGCGATCGCGTCCTCGCGCAGGCGGCCTTCCTCGGCGAGCGCATCGATCATCCCCATGTCGAGCGCCTTCTTGGCCGGCACCGGAGCCCCGCCGCCGATCAGTTCAAGCGCGGCGGGGATCCCCACCACGCGCGGCAGCCGCTGGGTGCCGCCGGCGCCCGGCAGCAGGCCCAGCGCCACTTCGGGCAGGCCGACCTTGGCCGAATGCACCGCGATCCGGCAGTGGCAGGTCAGCGCCAGTTCGTAGCCCCCGCCGAGCGCCGTGCCGTGGATCGCAGCGACCACGGGCTTGGTCCCGCGCTCGATAATGTCGAACACTTCCTGCAAGCCCGGCTCCTGCGCCGGCTTGCCGAGTTCGGAGATGTCGGCCCCGGCCACGAAGGTGCGGCCCGCGCAGATCAACACGATCGCCTTCACCGCATCGTCGGCGGCAAACTGGCTGAACCCGTCATAGAGCGCGCGGCGCGTGTGGATCGACAGCGCGTTTACCGGCGGATAGTCGATGGTAAGGATGCCGATGCCGTCGATGACTTCGGTGGTGCCGACCTGGCTCATGATTTTGTCCCTCTCCTGCAGCCCTTTGCGGGCCTTGATTCGTCTCGATGCTGCACGGCCATGCCACCGTTTGCCCGCATCGTCATCACCGCGCGTGCAGACTAGGCATCGCCCAGCACGGCAACCTGCCCCGCGAGCCGGTCCACCTCGCCGCGATCGTGGCTGACATAGAGGATCGGCAGACCGAGCTCGTCACGCAGCCGCTCGATCAGGGCCATGATTTCCGCGCGGCGCGGCGCATCGAGCGAGGACAGCGGCTCGTCCATCAGCAGGAACCGCGGCGCGCCGAGCAGCGCCCGCCCGATCGCCACGCGCTGCGCCTCGCCGCCTGACAGCGTGCGCGGCCAGCGATCGAGCAGGTGCGTAATACCCAGCAGCGCCGCCGCCTGGTCAAGCCCGAGCCAGCGATCCGCCGGGCTGGCCAGCTTCCAGCCGAACAACAGATTGTCGCGCACGCGCAAGTGGGGAAACAGGCGCCCATCCTGAAAGACATAGCCCGAGCGGCGCTGCTGCACCGGCAGGTCGATCCCGGCGGCGCTGTCGAACAACACGTCCCCGCCCACCACGATCCGGCCGCGATCGGGGCGCAGCAGCCCGGCGACCATGTTGAGCACGCTGGTCTTGCCCGCGCCCGATGGGCCGAGCAGTGCGGTCAGCCCGCCGCTGGCGGCAAGATCCAGCCGGATGTCGGCAGCGCCCAGCCGGCGCTCGATCGTGATCTCAAAGGACATGGCCGCGCCCTTCCCGGCCCCGCACCAGCCATTCCGACGCCAGCAAGGCCGCCAGCGACAGCGCCACCGCGATCACCGCCAGACGGGTAACCTCCGCTTCGCCCCCCGGCAGTTGCAGCGCGCCATAGATCGCGAGCGGCAGAGTGCGCGTCTCGCCCGGAATGTTCGACACGAAAGTGATCGTCGCGCCAAATTCGCCGAGCGAGCGGGCAAAGCCCAGCACCATGCCCGCGAGCACGCCGGGCGTCGCCAGCGGCAAAGTGATCGCGGTGAAAGTGCGCAGCCGCGATGCCCCCAGCGTCATCGCCGCCTGTTCAAGCCGCGGATCGACCGCTTCGATCGACAGGCGCATCGCCCGCACCATCAGCGGCAGGGCCATGACCGCCGACGCCAGCGCCGCCCCGGTCCAGCGGAACATGAAGTGCAGCCCCAGCCAGTCCGCCGCCCAGCGCCCGACCGGGCCATTGGCGCCAAAGGCCAGCAGCAGCAGCCAGCCGGTCACCACCGGGGGCAGCACCAGCGGCAGGTGGACCAGCGCATCGAGCAGCACCCGCCCCGGAAACACCTTGCGCGCCAGCACCCAGGCGAGCGCGAAGGCCACAGGCAGGGTCGCGCCAATCGCCACGGCGCTGACCTTGAGCGAGAGGCCGACAACGGCCAGTTCGTCGGCTGTCAGGATCATCGGCGCGGCCCGGCGGCGCGGGTCACGAAGCCGTGCCGCGCGAAAATCGCCTGCCCTTCGGCAGACAGCAGGAACCGGCGAAAGGCCGCAGTATCCGGGCTGGTGGCCGCGCGCAGCACGGCAATCGGATAGGTAATCGGGGCATGGCTGGAGGCCGGGAACTGGCCCACCACGCGCACCCCGCGCGAGGCTGCCGCATCGCTGGCATAGACGATCCCGAGCGGCGCTTCGCCGCGTTCGACCAGCGCCAGCGCGGCGCGCACGTTCTCGGCCCGGGCGAGGCTGCCCGCGACCTGCGGCCAGACCCCGAGCCGGGTCAGCGCGGCCTTGCCGTATTTGCCCGCCGGGACCGCATCGGGATCGGCCATGGCAAGCCGCCCGCCGCCCAGCGCGCGGGCCAGCGCAAAGCCGGGGGCGATCTTCAAGTGCAGTGGGCTACCGGCCGGGGCGACCAGCACCAGCCGGTTACCGACCAGCGGGGCGCGGGTGCCGGGGCGGGTCAGCCCCTTGGCCGCAACGTGGTTCATCCATTCCTCGTCGGCGGAAATGAACAGGTCGGCCGGGGCGCCCGCCTCGATCTGGCGGGCGAGCGCGGAGGATGCGGCAAAGGACAGGACCGGGCGATCATGGCGCCGCGCCGCCCAGGCATCGGCGGCTTCGCTGAGGGCCTCTTGCAGGCTGGAGGCGGCCAGCACCAGCGGCGCGCGCGGGGCCGCCTGAGCCGGGGGCAGGACCAGCGCCTGCACGGCCAGCACGGCTGCGAGCCAGATTTTACGAAACAGCGGCACCAGCGATGATCCCGAATTGGCGATATCGCGCGTATAAAGCCAATTGCCGCGCGGGCAACGGGGCCGCGGTGCTGATGGCCCCCGCCCGGTTGGGCAGGGGCCGGATTTCAGCAGATCAGAACGCGGCCGAAATGGTGCCGACCAGCGCGCCCTTGGTGATGTAATGGCCCGACTTCGAACCGCCGGCGAAGTTGGCGTTGCCAAAGGCGGTGCCGACGTCCGTTCCGACATAGGAGACGTTGAGAGTCAGCTTGCTCAGCGCGAAATCGGCGCCAAAGCCATAGTCGACCACGTCCTTGCCGTGGGTGTAGCCGCTGGTCCCGCTAGAATAGCCAAGGTGGCCCTTGAGCGTGATCGGGGTATCGCCCAGCGGCAGCCCCAGATCGCTGTAGACCCAGATGTTGTGGCCGCCGATGTTGCTCTGCTTGGGCGCCCAATAGGTGCCGAGCTTGGCGTTGACCGGGCCGACCTTGCCCGAAGCCGAGCCATAGACTTCGACATAGTCGTGGCCGGTGGTGCCGGGATAGACGTAGTAGACCAGCCCGCCATCAAGCGTGGCCCCGCCGACCGTCTTCGACACGCCGCCAATCAGATCGAGTTCCATGTTCGAGCCGCCGAAGGTGCCATAGCCGCCGAGGTTCGACGCCCAGGTGCCGACATAGAAGCCCGACGAATGGGCCACGGTCAGGCCGCCCTGAACCGCCGGTTCGCTGTCGGTCTGCGAAATGCCGCGCAGGCGGTATTCGCTGGTCACCGCGACATTGCCGGTGATGGTGAAATCGCTGGCCGGGGCTTCGTCGGCATAGGCCGTGGTCGAAAGCGCCGTCGCCGAAAGTACGAGTGCGAGTGCAAGGCTCTTGTTCATGGGGTCCCTCATTTTTTGCTTTGGCCAATGCAGCCGCCACAGCATCCGCAATGATCGTGCCAGTTCGGCAAGCGCCCGAAAAACGAGGGATAAGCGCAGGCGCGCGGGGACGGTCTGCCTAAAAAACAGGCAGAGCGAATCCCCGCGCTTACTTTTTGGTCGGCAAGCGCCCTAGAGCGTCAGGAGGATCGCGCCGAACGGCGGCAGCTGCCCGGGCTCAGCCCCGTTGACCGCCTGGATCACCGCGCCATCACGCGGCGCGCAGTCGGGCCAGGCCGCCGTGGCCGCGCCAAGGTTGAACGCCGCGATGATCGTTTCGCTGCCCGCCATGCGGCGCAGCACCAGCCGCGCATCGTCGGCCAGCAACACGTCGCACGACCCGATCCGCAGCGCCGGGTGGCGCTTGCGCAGGGCCACGACCGCGCGGGTCAGGTTGAGCAGCGAAGCGGGATCGCCGTGCTGCCGATCGACCGCGCGGGCCAGGTTCTCTTCCCCCAGCGGCAGCCACGGCTGGCCGGTGGTAAAGCCGCCCTGCTCGTCCTGCGCGGCCCACGGCAGCGGGGTGCGCGCACCATCGCGCGACAGGGTCAGCGGCCAGTTGGCGATCGCTTCGGGATCCTGCAGCTGGGCAAAGGGGATGTCGACCTGGGTCAGGCCCAGCTCCTCACCCTGATAGAGGATGACATTGCCGCGCAGCGAGCCGAGCAGCACCGCTTTCAGCCGGGCAAAGGCGTCGCGGTGCTCAGCCGCGCACCAGCGCGATAACGCGCGCGGGGCATCGTGGTTTTCAAAGGCCCAGCTCGGCCAGCCGGTGCCCGGCGCATCAGGCCATTCGCCCAGCGCCGAGGCGACCAGCGCCGGGGTCAGTTCGCTGGCGTAGAGGAAGTTGAAGCCATAGGCGCTGTTGAGCCGCTGCTCGCCCGCAGTGAAGGCGTGCATTTCGGCCAGCGCCTCGTCCCCGCCGACTTCGGCCACAGTGAAGATCGCGCCATATTCGTCGAGCACCGCGCGGATCCGCTCGATGAACAGCGGAATGTCGGTGTGCGACTGGTTGAAGCGGTGCAACTGAAAATCGAACGGGCGGGTGCGCGGCTTGCCGGTATCGGGCGCGGGCGGATTGTCGGTCAGCGCGGTGTCGTGCATCGCGAAGTTGAGCGCATCGATGCGGAAACCATCGACGCCGCGGTCCAGCCAGAACCGGGCCACGCCCAGCAGCGCATCCTGCACCGCCGGATTGTGAACGTTGAGCTGGGGCTGGCTGCTCAGGAAATTGTGCAGGTAATATTGCCCGCGCCGCGCGTCCCAGGTCCAGGCGGGGCCGCCGAACACCGACTGCCAGTTCGACGGGGGCGAGCCTTCCGGCTTGGCATCGGCCCAGACATACCAATCGGCGCGCGGGTTGTCCTGGCTCTGGCGGCTCTGCGCGAACCAGGCGTGCTGATCGCTGGTATGGGCATAGACCTGATCGATCGTGACGCGGATCCCACGCGCATGGGCCGCAGCCACCAGCGCATCGAAATCGGCCAGCGTCCCGAAAATCGGATCGACATCGCAATAGTCGGCCACGTCATAGCCAAAATCGGCCATCGGCGAGGTGAAGAACGGCGACAGCCAGATCGCATCAACGCCGAGCGCCGCGATATGATCGAGCCGCTCGGTCACGCCCCGAAGATCGCCCACGCCATCGCCGTTCGCATCGGCAAAGCTGCGCGGATAGACCTGATAGATCGTCGCGCCCTTCCACCACGGGGTAGAGGCATCGGTTGACGGGACGGCAAGGGGAGAAAGCTGGTTCATCACGGGTGCTCGAAACGCATTCAATCCTGGGCCGCGCAAACTGCGAAGCCGAAAGCTGGCAAGGTAAGGGTGATTGTCCCCGGAGCGGAAGCCGCGGCCGGACACTGGCCGGACAGGGCCTTGAAAGCAAGACTGGCCGGCTCGATCGCGATCCGACTAGTCAGCGGCGCGCCCGAGGTATTGTAGGCCAGCACCACTTCGCGGTTGGTCGTGGGATCAAAGCGCGAGACGGCAAACAGCCCCGGCTGGTCCGAAAAGGCACGGATCACGCTGCGCCCCGCGCTCAGCGCCGGGGTTGCCCGGCGCACCGCGGCCAGCTGGCGGATCAGGCCGTAGAGCGGATGGCTCTCATCGAAGTTTGACTGGGCCGTGGTCGCGCTGGTGCCGATCAAGTGGTTATCGTTGTAGACCGCGACCTTTGAAGGGAACATGTCCTCGCGCGCGGCCTGATCGTTGCCGTCCGACACAAAGCCCTGTTCATCGCCGTAATAGATCACCGGCACGCCGCGCAGGGTCAGCAACATGGCATGGCCCAGGGCCACCCGGGCGAGCAGTTCGCCATCGCTGGCCGCCGGATTGGCCTGCTTCACGAACATCGAGAACCGCCCGAAATCGTGATTGCCCAGGAAGGTCGGCATCCGGTTTACCGCCGCATCGCCGCCTTCATACAGCGCATCGTCTTCGATCAGGCGGGCCATCACGCCGGTTCCGGCCTTGCCCGAAACCACGCGTTGGGCGGCGGCGGCAAAGGCCATGTCGAGCGCATTGGACAGCCCAGCGATCCGGGTCCAGCGCGCGGTCAGCGCGGGATCGACATCGCCGGTCGCCACTTCGCCGAAGATATGGAAATTGGGGATGCCCTGCTTGCGCGCGGTTTCCCGCATGGCCGGCACGAATGCGCGCCAGAACTCGGGATTGACGTGCTTGGCCGTGTCGATGCGGTAGCCATCGATGCCGAACCGCTCGATCCAGCTGGCGTAGATCTCGATCATGCCCTGAACCACGCGTGGATCCTCGGTTGCCAGATCATCAAGCCCCGAAAAATCGCCGTAGAGCGCGCCCTCGCCCACCCAGTTCGAATTGCCGCGGTTGTGGTAGTGGATCGGATCGTTGAGCCAGGCCGGAACCTTGACCTGTTCTTCGCCCTTGGGAACGAACGGGGTGTAGGCGAAGGCCGGATCGGTCAGCTTGGCCCAGTTTTCCGGGCGCGGATCGGCATCGCCCATGAAGCCGGGATTGATCGCCGCGCCATCGACCCCGCCCTTGCGCGAAAACGGATAGTCGGCCTTGCTGCGATAGGGATGATCGCCCGCCTCGCGGTACTGGATCACGTCGGCGGTGTGGTTGATGATGATGTCCATATATACCTTCATCCCGCGCGCATGGGCGGCGGTGACGAAGGCCTTGAAATCGGCTTCGCTGCCGAAATGCGGATCGACCTTGGTGAAATCGGTCACCCAATAGCCGTGATAGCCCGCGCTCTCATCGCCTTTGGGGCCTTGCACCGGCTTGTTCTTGAACACCGGGGCAAGCCAGATCGCGGTCGCGCCCAGATCCTGGATGTAGTCCAGCCGCTGGATCAGCCCCTTGAGATCGCCGCCGTGGTAAAAGCCCTTGGCCGCAGGATCGTAGCCGGTCTTGAGCCGATCGCCCTTGATCCCGCCGGTGTCGTTGCGCGGATCGCCGTTTTCAAAGCGGTCGGGCAGCACGAAATAGACGATTTCCTGCTCGGCCGGGCGGGCCCGCACATCCTGCTCGGACGAAGCCTGCGCCGCGGTCGGAGCAAGGGCCAGCGCGCTGGCGGCAAGCAGCAGAGAACGGATCATGGGCGCCTTGACCTTCGATCGGGAGGAGAACGGCTGGCTCACCGCCCCTGCCCCGCCTTGGCGGCGCAGACGTGGGCGATGAACTCGTCATGCGAGGGAAACTGGCTGACCGGGGACGTCATCAGCGTGCGCAGATCCTTGAGGAACCCGGCCAGCTCGTCGCGCGTCAGCACATCGGCCAGCGGGTGGTAGGTATCGGGCATGATGTTCTGCCCGACCAGCACCTGGAACCAGCCAACCTCGGCGAACAGTTCATCCTGTTCGCGGAAGATCCGGCCCGTCGCCTTGAACAGCGCGATCTTGTCGCGCAGCGTTTCGGGCAGGTCCATGTCGCGCAGATCCCGCCAGAACGGTTCGTCGCGCTGGTTGGCGGTGTAGTGCAGGATGATGAAATCGCGGATCCGCTCGTAATCGTAGGCGATCCGGCGGTTGTAGGCATCGACATTGGCCTGGGCAAAACCGCGATCCGGGAAGTGCGAGATCAGCCGCGCGATGCCGTTCTGAACGAGGTGGATCGAGGTCGATTCCAGCGGCTCGATGAAGCCCGAGGACAGCCCCAGCGCGATGACGTTGCGGTTCCAGGCGAGCCGCCGCATGCCGGTCTTGAAGGCAATGGTGCGCGGATCGGCCAGCGGCTCACCCTCGACCGTGTCGAGCAGGATCCGGGTCGCCTCGTCCTCGCTCATATAGGCGCTGGAAAAGACATGGCCGTTGCCGGTGCGGTGCTGCAGCGGAATACGCCACTGCCAGCCGGCGGGATGGGCGATCGACTGGGTATAGGGGCGGATCGGGCCGACATTGGCGGTCGGCACGGCGATCGCGCGGTCGCTGGGCAGCCAGTGGCTCCAGTCGACATAGCCGGTTTCCAGCGTCTGCTCGATCAGCAGCCCGCGAAAGCCCGAGCAATCGATGAACAGTTCGCCGGCAAACTCCTCGCCGGATTCCATCGTGACCGAGCGGACGAACCCGGTGTCAGGCGCTAGGTTGACGCCGACGATCTTGCCTTCGCTGCGCACCACGCCGGCGCGTTCGGCATGGCCGCGCAGGAACCGGGCATAGAGCGCCGCATCGAAGTGGAACGCATAGGCCGGCCCATCGAGCTGGGTGCCCGGAATGCGCGCCGCGCGGGCAAAGCGGCCGGCGCGGGCCAGGGTTTCGTTGAAGGAATAGTGACCCAGCGGTTCGGCCACGCCTTCGCGCTGGCCCCGCAGCCAGTATTGCCAGAATTCGATGAGATCGAGGCTTTGGCCGATCTGCCCGAAGGCGTGCATGTAACTGTCGCCGATCCGGCCCCAGTCACGAAATTCGATGCCCAGCTTGAAGCTGCCCTGAGTGGCGCGCACGAATTCATCTTCGTCGAGCCGGACCAGACCGTTGAACAGGCGGATCGAAGGAATGGTGGCTTCGCCGACGCCGACGATGCCGATCTCTTCGCTTTCGATGAGCCGGATGCGCAGCTGGTCGCCCATGGTCGCGGACAGTGCGGCCGCGGCCATCCAGCCCGAGGTTCCGCCGCCGACGATGACGACGTCGCGGATGCGACTATCGCTCACAACCCATCTCCCTTCCGTTCACGGACGAATATTCTGAAACAGTTTTGGTCGGAAGAAAATGGCGGGCCCGGAACCGGTCCAGGCCCGCCGGTAGTCATTAGAACTTGTAGGTAACGCCAACCATGAAGTTGCGACCGTAGTTCTGGTAGTCACGCACCTGGCGGCTGTCGCCGTTCTGGTAGGTGATGAACGGTTCGTTGGTCAGGTTGCTGGCCTGCAGCAACACGCCCAGCCCTTCGAGCGAACCGCTCTGGAAGGTGTAACCGATCTGGGCATCGACGACGAATTCCGCGCCGGCCATGATGTGGTCA
>Ga0228701_1001598_pt1 | contig 15055 bp, 20 predicted proteins | sample McNCre117_Aug_MG_2_FD_178017 | JGI IMG/M metagenome (GOLD analysis project Ga0228701, IMG submission 178017) | Freshwater microbial communities from McNutts Creek, Athens, Georgia, United States - 11-17_Aug_MG | ecosystem: Environmental > Aquatic > Freshwater > Creek | place: USA: Georgia...
ATCACCGCATGTGCCGGCAGGCATGAATCTCCGCCGCGCCATGCCCGTGCCCCACCTGGCCTATCTTGCGGCCTGCGCACTGACCGTTCTGGCGATTGCCGTGCTGGGATGGTGGACGGCATGGCGGGCGTTCGGGGTGCCAACGCTGGAGCCGGTCTTCGCCGACCTGCGCACCATTCAGGCGGGGCTTGGTGCGGCCCACCCGCAGGTAAGCAACCCGGGCGACCCGTGGGGCCGGCCGATGAACTATCCGTCGATCTGGCTGGACATCGCGCGGGTGCTGCACTGGGAACGCGAAGGCAATTACCGCGCTTTCGCGGCGGGAATCGATCTTGCCTTCGTGGCCTGCTGCTTCGACCTCATCCGCCGTTACCGCTCATGGTGGATCGCGGCGCTGGCACTGTCGGGGGCCTGTGCACTGGGGCTGGAGCGCGCCAACAACGACATGGCGATCTTCGTCCTGCTCTATGTGTCGGCAGTGACGGCGCGGCCGCTGTTCACCGTGCTCGTGCCGCTGGCGGCGCTGCTCAAGCTCTACCCGGTGCTGGTGCTGCCCGCCTTCATCCGTCGCCCGCGCCTTGCCGTGATGGCCGCTGCGGGGTGCGCAGCGGCGATTGCCGTCCTTGTGCCCGAACTGCCCGCGATCCGCGCGGGAACCCCGGCCGGCGCCGCGATGAGCTATGGCGCGCCGCTCTACGCCGTTGCCCTGCAGGAAGCCGGCGTGGCCCTTCCGGTAGCAGCCATGATGGCCGCGCTGCTGGCGGGGGCCGCGTTGCTCCATGCCGCCGCGCCCGGGCTGTTCCGCAAGCCCCCCTGCGATGCGCGGACGACCGCATTGTTCCTGTGCGGCGCGGGAATATTCCTCGGCACGACCCTGCTCGGGCCGAACTGGGACTATCGGCTGTCCTTCCTGCTGATGACCTTGCCGCTCATCGCCGCGCTGGAAGCGAAGGGCCTGCGCATCGGCCTGCCCATGCTGATGCTGTTCGCCTGCAGCCAGCCGCTGCTCGATGGCTTTGCGGGCGAGACCGGCTGGCGCCTCAACCTTGCGGCCAAGGCGGCACTGTTCGTCCTGCTTGGCCCATTGGCGATCCGGGCGCTGCTGGATAGCCTTCCGGGCAGGGACAAGACGTAAGCCCATGCCCTATCGCCTTCTTGTCCGCGCCGCATCGCGCGCGACCGGCCGGCTTGGCTGGCTGCGCGGCGCGCTCGGCGCCCTGCTCGGCATTGCACTTGCCGCGCTGGCGGGACGCGCGCTGGCGGGGGCATGGCCGGATTACCCGTGGCTGCTGGCGCCGCTGGGGGCTTCGGCGGTGCTGGTCTTTGCCGTACCGGCCAGCCCCCTTGCCCAGCCGTGGCCGGTGATCGGCGGCAATATGCTGTCCGCGCTCACGGGTCTTGCGGTCCACGCCGCGGTGCCTGCGCCGCTGCTGGCCGGCGCGGTGGCCGTGGCGGCGGCAATCGCGGTGATGAGCCTTGCCCGCTGCCTGCACCCGCCCGGCGGGGCCTGTGCGTTGCTTGGCGCGATGGCCGGACCGGCGGTGGCGGCGCACGGCTGGGGGGCGCTGCTGCTGCCGCTGGCGATCAACCTTGCCGCACTCGCGCTGGCCGGATGGCTCTACAACACGCTGACCGGCCACGGCTGGCCGCACCACCTGCCGGCCCCGCAGCGCGAACCAGATACCCGCTATGACCGGGCCGATCTCGACGCGGTGCTGGAGCAATGGGACGAAGTGCTCGACGTCAGCCGCGAAGATCTCGACGCCCTGTTTCGCGCGGTCGAGCGGCGGGTCGCGGCGCGCAAGGCCCCGCGCTGACTTTCAATGAACCGGAGGGTCGACCTCCGGCACCGCGCCTACGGGCGCGACCGGCTCACCCGGCCGGCGCGGCGGCAGCGCGGTCTGCGGCACTTCATCGACCTGCATCGCGGCGGTCGGCACGTGTTCAAGGTTGCGCACCCGCACGCGGACATCTGTCCCCGTGATCGTCAGTTCGTTGAAGCTGGGCGGGGTTGAGCGGACGCGGCGCGACAATGTCCCCGCGCCGATCATCCGCAGCGGGCCATGTTCGGTTTCGGCGGTCAGGTCGAACGGGTCGTGGACATGACCGGTCAGCACGGCGAGCACCTTGCGCCGGGCCAGTTCGGCCATCGCGCGCGTGCCGCCAATGGTCAGCCGCCGGCCGTTCGGGCCGCGTTCCGGCAGCGGGTGGTGCGCGGTGACCAGCACCCGCGTTCCCGGCGGCAGCGCGTCGATCGCCGCGAGCGTGGCGGCCAGCGCCGGTTCGCGGACCCAGCCATCGACCCACGGAAACCGCCACTGCGCGCGCGTCACCGTCTGCAGCGGCACGACATGGATATCGCCAAGATCAAGCTCGCGCTCGAGCAGCGTCTCGATCGCGCGGAAGCGGCGATAGGGGGCGATGAACCGCTCGGCGAGGTTGAAATAGGGCATGTCGTGGTTGCCCGGCTCCACCGTCACCGGCGCGCCGAGGCCGGAAATCCACCGGCAGGCCGCGGCAAATTCGGGGTGGCGCGCGCGCATCGTCAGATCGCCGGTGACCGCGATCGCTGCCGGGTGTTCGGCGGCAATGGCGCTGGCCACCCAGTCCAGCGCGCGAGCGTCCTCCAGCCCGAAGTGGAGGTCGCTGATGTGGAACAGGGTGACAGGATCGCTCATGCCGGCAACGCAAGCAGATCGAGCGCAAAGGGTGCAAGCGAAAAGCGTCGGCGCGTCAGACCCGGTGCGTGACGATCAGCCATGCCGAAAAGCCGTTGACCACGCTGTACAGGGCATAGCCCCAGGCCCAGCCGTGCTGTCCGCTGGCCACCAGCAGCATCGCCCCGGTAAGCAGCATGAACTCGGCGATCAGGCTGAGCCGCCCGCCGAGCGAACGGAACAGCCACCCGACCTGCTCCAGTATGGGGTGCCCACTTTCGAGCACCGCGCGGTGCAGGGCGAAATTGGCCATGCCGAGCAGGAAGACGAGGACGAGCGCCAGCGAAGCCATGGCCCGACCCTAGCGCACTGCCCCTGCAATACCAATGGCGCTGCAATACCAAAGGCTTGGCCGGCAGTAGGCCGGCCAAGCCCGTCACTTCGCCAGCAGGTGTTCCTCGGCGATCTTCTTCTGCCAGACCAGCGGGGCAAGCTTGTGGACGTTCTGCCCGGCCGAATCGACCGCGACCGTCACCGGCATATCCTCCACCGTGAACTCGTAGATCGCCTCCATCCCGAGATCCGCGAAGCCGACGACCTTGGCCGCCTTGATCGCGCGGGCGACGAGATAGGCCGCGCCGCCCACCGCCATCAGGTAGGCCGACTGGTGGTTCGCGATCGACTGTGTCGCTGCCGGGCCGCGCTCCGCCTTGCCGACGCAGGCAAGCAGGCCCTGGTCAAGCATCATGTCCATGAACGAGTCCATCCGGGTCGCCGTGGTCGGGCCGGCGGGGCCGACCACTTCATCGCGCACCGGATCGACCGGGCCGACATAATAGATCACCCGGCCCTTGAACTCGACCGGGAGCTCCTCGCCCCGCGCCAGCATATCCTTGATCCGCTTGTGCGCGGCATCGCGGCCGGTGAGCATCCTGCCGTTGAGCAGCAGCCGGTCACCCTGCTTCCAGCCCTTGACCTCCTCCGCCGTCAGCGTGTCGAGGTTGACGCGCTTGGCCGCACTGTCGGGCGCCCAGTTGACCTTGGGCCATTCATCCAGCTTCGGCGCCTCAAGGAACTGCGGCCCCGAACCGTCGAGCGTGAAGTGTGCGTGGCGGGTGGCGGCGCAATTGGGGATCATCGCCACGGGCTTGCCCGCGGCATGGCACGGCGCGTCCATGATCTTGACGTCAAGGATGGTCGAAAGCCCGCCCAGCCCCTGCGCACCGATGCCGAGCGCGTTGACCTTGTCGAAGATCTCGATCCTCAGCGCCTCGATATCGTTCTGCGGCCCGCGCTGCTTCAGCGTGGCCATGTCGATCGGCTCCATCAGCGCCTTCTTGGCAAGCAGGACGCAATGTTCGGCCGTGCCGCCGATGCCGATGCCGAGCATCCCCGGCGGGCACCAGCCGGCCCCCATCTGGGGGAGCATCTCGATCACCCAGTCGACGATCGAATCGCTCGGGTTCATCATCTTGAACTTGGACTTGTTTTCCGAGCCGCCGCCCTTGGCCGCGACATCGACCGAGACCTTGTTCCCCTTGACCATCTCGACGTGGAGCACGCAAGGCGTGTTGTCCTTCGTGTTGCGGCGGGTGAAGGCGGGGTCTGCCAGCACCGAGGCGCGCAGCATGTTGTCGGGGTTGAGATAGGCCCGGCGAACCCCTTCATCGACGACGTCCTGCAGGGACTTGCCCGATTCGAGGCGGCAGTCCTGGCCCCATTTGACGAAGACGTTGACGATCCCGGTGTCCTGGCAGATCGGACGGTGCCCCTCGGCGCACATCCGGCTGTTGGTGAGGATCTGCGCGATCGCGTCCTTCGCCGCCGGGCCAGCCTCGGCCTCGTAGGCGGCGCCGAGCGCGCGGATATAGTCCATCGGGTGGTAGTAGCTGATGTACTGCAATGCGTCGGCAACGCTCTCGACGAGGTCTTCCTCGCGAATAGTGACCATTTCGGACATTCCCGCAGCGCTCCCTTGCACGCATAAAGCCAGATGCGGCCCCATAGTCGAAGCCATAAGCCCGCGTAAAGGCGGCGTCCACGCAGGGGCCGGCCAAGGCCCGCAACAGGGCGCCATGGCGGCGATACGTGTTTAGGCGCATTCCCCGAGAGGCGGTTAAAGCGCTTGGCGATACGGGGGTGTTCGCATAGTAAGGCCTCGGATTCTGCCGGTGTATTGCCCGTGCAACACACCACGTCACCAGGAACAGGACGGGATGACCATTCTCGAAGAGCGTCTGCTCGAAACCGCCCGGCCGGCAACGCCGGAACAGGCCGCGCGCCGCGCCATGATCGATTCCCAGCTCCGCGTCAGCGGGGTCAACGACCCGGCCGTACTCGCCGCGTTCGCAGCGGTTGCGCGCGAAGACTTCGTGCCCGCCGGACTGAAGGCCAACGCCTATATCGACCGCGCCTTGCCGCTGGACGATGGGCATATGCTGCCCGCACCGCTGGTGCATGGCCGGATCCTGAGCGAAGCGGCACCACGCGCCGAAGACGCGGTGCTGGTGGTCAGCGCGAACGGCTATCTTGCCGCGCTGGTCGCCACGTTCGGCTGCACGGTGACGCAAGCTTCCCCCGCCGATGCCGCGAAGAAGGGTGCGGTCGCGAACCTGATCCTGATCGACGGCGCAATCGAACAACTGCCCGCCGGCCTTGCCGCGCGGCTGGCCGAAGGCGGACGAATCGTCACCGGCCTGATGGAACGCGGCGTCTCGCGCCTTGCCGCCGGCACGAAGATCGGCGGCGAAGTCAGCCTGCTGCCGCTGGCTGAAATCGGCATCCCGGCCCTGCCCGAATTCGCCGCACCCAGGCGCTGGAGCTTCTGAACGTGAAAGGGCGGCGGCGCAGTCTGCTGCGGGCAGCGTTCCTGCCCGGATCGTGCCTGCTGGCCCTGTCCGGCACGGCCAGCCCGGTTCTGGCGGACGACCTGCGCGATGCGCTGGTCGCGGCCTACCAGACCAACCCCTCGCTCGAAGCCGCCCGGTCGAGCCAGCGCGCCGTCGATGCCGGCGTGCCGATTGCGCGGTCTGCCGGACTGCCCTCGCTCTCGGGGGTCGGCACCCTGACCGAGTTCCTGCAGAAAAGCCCGAATTCCTTCACTTCGCCCGACCGCGCGCTTGATGCGCAAGCGAACCTGTCGGTCCCGATCTATTCGGGCGGGGCGGTGCGCAACTCCGTCCGGGCCGCCGAAACGCGGGTCAAGGCCGGACAGGACGATCTGCGCGGGACCGAATCCGGTGTCTTCGCGCAGGTCGTGGGCGCCTATCTCGACGTGATCCGCGACCAGGCGATCGTCGGGCTCAACCGCAACAACGTCCAGGTGCTGGAAGTCAACCTTACGGCAACGCGCGACCGGTTCGAGATCGGCGACCTGACCCGCACCGACGTCGCCCAGTCGCAGGCCCGCCTTGCCCAGGCCCGCAGCGACCTGCGCAGCGCCGAGGCCAGCCTTGCCGGCAGCCGGGAGAGCTATATCCGCCTGATCGGCAAGCCGCCGGTCGATCTCCAGCCGCCGCCGCCACTGCCGGGCCTGCCGGCCAGCCCGGACGATGCGGTGCAGACCGCGCTCGAGCACAATCCCGACCTTGCCGCCGCGCGCCTGCGCAGCAAGGCCGCCGGGTTTGACAGCGACGTGGCCGGCGCCGGCCGCCTGCCCCGGCTCAGCGTGTTTTCCGGGGTCGATTACACCAATTACTTCAACACGCTGGGCGGCCCCGCCTCGTCCACCTTCACCCAGCACCAGACCACCGCACAGGCCGGCATCCGGGCGACCATCCCGTTGTTCCAGGGCGGGCTTCCCGCCGCGCAGCAGCGCCAGGCCGAGGGCCGCGAGGGCGCCGCGCTCGAACAGGAAATCGGCACCGAACGCGAGGTGATTGCCGCCGTCCGCACCTATTTCCAGCAGTGGCGCGCCGCGAACGAGATCATCGGATCAAGCCAGTCGGCGGTCGATGCCGCCGCGCTGGGCCTTGAAGGCGTCCGCGCGGAAAACAGCGTCGGCAACCGGACGATCCTCGACATCCTCAATGCCGAGCAGGAACTGCTCAACGCACAGGTCGTGCTGGTCCGCGCGCGGCGCAACGCCTATGTCGCCGGCTTCGGGCTGCTCGCGGCGATGGGCCGCGCCGAAGCGCGCGATCTCGGCCTCGACGGCGGGATCCTGTACGATCCCGAGGTCAACTATCGCCGGGTGCGCAGCGACATCTTCGACTGGGCGCAGGACCCTTCGCCCCGGGCACGCTCTACTCGCACGGTTGACACGCCGGCCCAGGACGGCTCAATTTCAGCCAAAGACGCGGCGGCCGCCGCACCGCCAGCATCGATGCCGGCGCCCAAAACCGGGGGGTGAACCCAGATGCGCCAGTCAAACGAACCTTCGGTCGAGGAAATCCTCGAATCGATCAAGAAGGTCATCGCGCGCGACAATCGTGCCGGGGCCGCAGCCGATCGGCGTGATCACGCAAGCCCGGAAACGGCAGCGGCCACCGATACGTTCCGCCACGAGGTGGAGGACGAGGACGAAATTCTCGACCTGGCCGAACTGGCCGATCCCGCCCCGCTGATCGCGGACAACGCGGTCTCCTCGATGCGCGAATCGCTGGCCGCTCTTGCCACCCTGTCCGCGCCGGGCGCGGCGCCGCAGATCGTGCGTTCGGGCGAAACCTCGCTGGAAGGGCTGGTGCGCGAAATGCTGCGCCCGATGCTGGCCGAATGGCTCGACAGGAACCTGCCGCCGCTGGTCGAACGACTGGTGGCGACCGAAATCGCCCGGATCGTCGGCAAGAAGGTCTGAGCCGCCACGGCTTGGCGGGGGTTGACCGGCAGGGGTAACCGGCCGCAACTGCGTTCCATGGCCAAACCTGATCCAGCCCTGCTCGCCCCAGCCCGTTATCCCGCCACCTGCACGATCGCCACGCGGTATGGCGATCTCGATACCAACCGCCACATCAACAACATAGCGATGGCAGCGATGTTCGAGGATGCGCGGGTGCGCTTCCAGCTCGGCCTTGCCGCCGAGGGCGAACTGCCGCTGTTCATGATCGTGAGCTTCGGGATCGAATACCTGAGCCAGGCCCACTATCCCGAGGCGATCACCTTCCACTCCGCCGTCACCGGGCATGGACGCTCCAGCATCACGCTGCTGCAGCTTGCCGTACAGGGCACCGCCCCGGTCGCGCTCGCGACAAGCGTGATGGTTCTGACCGACGGGTCGCGCCCAGTGCCGCTGCCGGATCACTGGGCACCAGCCCTCACCCGGCTGGGCCTGAGCGGATGACCGGCGAGGAAAGCGAACTGCAGCGCGCCCGCGCCGCGCTCACTACTGCCGGGGGCGACGCGATCCGCCGCCACATCTTCCTCTGCGCCGAGCCGCAGAAGGGCGAATGCTGCTCACACAAGGTCGGCGCGCCGGCCTGGGCCTATCTCAAGAAGCGGCTCAAGCAGCTCGGACTGGATGGCGCGGGCGGAATCGCCCGAACCAAGGCCGATTGCCTGAGGATCTGCGCCAAGGGGCCGGTCGCCGTGGTCTGGCCTGACGGGGTCTGGTACCATTCGTGCACCGCGCCGGTACTGGAACGGATCATCCAGGAGCACCTTGTCGGCGGCGTCCCGGTCGAGGAGTATCGGCTCCATCCCGGCTGACCGCTCAGTCGGAATCGTCCGCCAGCGGGTCGATCACCGCATCGTCGTGGCCGGTCCCGCTTGAGAGGAACACCAGCCCCATCAGCGCCGCGGTAAGCATCATCATCCCGCCTATGCCGAGTGCGGTGGCGATGAAGAAATTGATCGAGACGAATCCGTTCTGCCAGAACAGGAAAGCCAGAGAGGCCAGCACCACCACGCCGGTCACCCAGCCCATCGCCCGCATGATCCGCTTGTAGCGCGCCCAGGCATGGGCGGCGTTGCGGGGATCGTCGAGCGGGGAAGATGGCACCGGCATTCCCGCCAGATGGGGCCAGCCGAGCCGCCGCGCAACCGCTCTTGCAGGCAGGTCGGCCGCAAAAACCGGAAATCACGCGGGCTGGCGGATTTCCCGGGAACGTGGCATCCTTTCAGGCGATATAAGACTGGGAGATTTGCTCGATGACCATTTCCCGCGTGATTGCCCGCAAACCGACTGCCGAAGTCTTTTCGGTAAGCGCGGAAATGTCGGTCCAGCAGGCTGTCGGCATCCTTGCACAGAAACGGATCGGCGCCGTGCCGGTGCTTGACGGGGGCAAGCTGGTGGGGATCTTTTCCGAGCGCGACCTGATCTATTGCGCCGCCAAGGAAGGCGCTGCCGCGCTGGAACGTCCGGTGCGCGAGGTGATGACGGCAGACCCCTTCACCGCATCGCTCGATGTCTCGGTGCTCGAAGCACTGGCGCTGATGACCAAGCGGCGCATCCGCCACCTGCCGGTGATCAGCGGTGACGAACTGATCGGCCTCGTCTCGATCGGCGACCTCGTGAAGTTCCGCATCGATTCGATCGAACAGGAAGCCGAGGCGATGCGGATTTACATCCAGTCGGCCTGACCGGTCAGTCGACCTGACAGCACCCGCCGCCCGCGCGCCGCTTGTACGGCGCGGGCCTGCGCCCTACATGGGGCGCATGGACGCCGCCAACCTGACCCTGAGCCCCGCCGCCGCCAAGCGCGTGGCCCTTATCGCCAGCAAGCAGGGCAAGCCCGCGATCCTGCGGCTCAGCGTCGAAGGGGGGGGCTGTTCGGGCTTCCAGTACCGCTTCGGCCTTGCCGATGCCGCGGAAGGCGATGACCTTTATACCGAAACCGACGGCGTGCAGCTGGTTGTCGATCCGGTCAGCCTTGAACTGATCGCCGGCTGCGTGGTCGACTATGTCGAATCGCTGGGCGGGGCGGCGTTCCGGGTGGAAAACCCCAATGCGGCGGCCTCGTGTGGCTGCGGATCGAGCTTCGCCGTCTGATGGCCGGCACCCTGCGGCTCGCCACCTTCAACATCAACGGAATCAAGGCGCGCCTGCCGCGCCTGCTCGAATGGCTTGAGGAAACGAGGCCGTCGGTCGCCTGCCTGCAGGAAATCAAGACCCAGGACGAAGGCTTTCCCGCCGCCGAGTTCGAGAAGATCGGCTACGGCGCGATCTGGCACGGGCAGAAGGGGTTCAACGGCGTCGCCATGCTGGCCGACGGGCAGCAGCCGGTCGAAGTGCAACGCGGGCTGGCGGGCGATCCCGACGATGTCCACTCGCGCTATCTTGAAGCCGATGTGTTCGGCCTTCGCATTGCCGGGATCTACCTGCCCAACGGCAACCCGGTGCCGGGCCCCAAGTTCGACTACAAGCTCAAGTGGATGGAACGGCTGCGTGCGCGCATGGCCGAAATCGCCGCAGAGGAAGTGCCGGCAGCGGTACTGGGCGATTTCAACGTCATCCCGGAAGACAAGGACGTGTGGTCACCTGCCGCAATGGCCGCCGACGCGCTGATGCAACCCGAATCGCGCGATGCCTATGCCCGCCTGCTGGGTGACGGCTGGACCGACGCGGTCGATCTGCTCAACCCGCGCGGCGGAGTGTGGACCTTCTGGGACTATCAGGCCGGCGCATGGCAGCGCGACCACGGTTTTCGCATAGATCATGCGCTGCTTTCGCCTGAACTGGCCGACCGGCTGGTCGGCGCCGGGGTCGACAAGGAGCATCGCGGCCGCGAACGGGCGAGCGATCATGCCCCGGTCTGGATCGAGCTCAAGGCCTGAAACGACGAAACCCGCCGATCCCGGAAGGGAACGGCGGGTCATCGCACGCAGGCCAGCGGCCCGGCGTGGGTTCAATCAGCGATAGAACACGTGATTGTCGACCCGCGCGATGCGGGTCAGGCGCCAGTTCGGCGATACGCGCGCGGCGTGGAAGAACAATGCGCCTTCGGCAGCGCTGGTCCAGGTGCCATCATGCGCGATCTGCGCGATGGCGACGGCCCGCTTCCAGCCCTGCGAGGCATGGTTGATCGCCGGCATCGCGTTGCCGCGAATGAACGAGAACTGCGAGCGCTGGAACACCACGCCGCAATAGGACCCGGGGAAACGGCCCGACCGCGCGCGGTTGACCACGACCCGGCCGACGGCAAGCTGACCTTCGAGCGTTTCGCTCTTGGCCTCGAAATAGACGGCGCCGGCAAGGCATTCCAGCTCGTGCGAAGCTTCGCTGTCGGCAGCCTGCGCTGAAACCAGTTCGGCGAGCGTCAGGCCCGCATCCGCGCCCTGCACCGGGGCCGGCAGCACTTCATCGCGCACATCAGTGCGGGGCGCGGCCGGCGCGGGATAGGCTTCGGGGAGAATATTGTCCGGTGCTCCCGCGCTGGCGGCCAGAGGGCCTGCGGCTTGCGGGTTGATGGTCGTCGCGGGAAGGGCAACGGATGCCCGGGACTGCGCGACCGCGCCGGAACCATCGGCGCTCAGAAGGGTAAAACCAAGTGTGAATGCCACGGCAATGGCACTGGCTATGTCGAGCTTGCGGCTCATTCTATCTGCTTTATCGGCGGTTGGCGCGCCCGCACGGGTATCTGCGATCGTCCGGAATGGCTGCTGCCCCCCATCCTGATCGCCGGAAAATCCCGCCGGCTGCCCCCCGTCTGCGTGCCAGCTGCGGGGCCGTTTGCCCGTTAAGCCGCCTGCGCATGAGTGGAGCGAGGCCTTTGGTTGTGCAGCGCAGCAGAGTCAACCCGTCACGGGTTGCTACGGGATGAACCGTTCGCCTTGCGGGATATCCAGTTCGATGATCCACAGGTCAGGATCCTGGCCCTGGCGCCGATCCAGCCATTCGGCGAAGGCGCCGGGATGGGCGGGGTCAGCCTCGCGGGCGAGGGTCCAGCGGCGCTCCCCCGAGGGAACCGGCATCCGCTCGAACGCGCGGGACCCGGTGCCGCGGTCTGCCAGGACAACCAGGATCGTGCCGGCTTCAGGTTCGCCCTTGGCCAGCACGGCGGCGAATCCCCCTGCCTGCTGGACCCGCCGGAGCAGGCCGGACACCTCGAGATGGGCCGGCAGCCGCCCTTCGGAATCGCCCGGCTCAGTCAAACCGGTAACCGGGAAGGCCTGACAGCGGAATGCGCGAGCGCATGAAGGTGCCGGTGCCGCGACCGATTTCCTCGCCATCGGCATCGACCAGCCGGCTTTCGGCGACGAGCACGCGCCGACGCCCGCTGATCCAGCGCCCTTCGGCCACGATCCGTCCCTGCTTGACCGGACGCACAAAGTGCAGGTTGAACGAAGTGGTAAGAAGAAAACGGTCTGTAATCAGCGTATTGGCCGCATAGAACGCGGCATCGTCAAGCATCTTGAAATAGATCGTGCCATGCGATGCCCCAGCGGCATGGTGGAACCGTTCGTCAATGGTGAATTCGATCCGTGCGGCGCCGGCGCCGGTAACCGTCAGGTGCGAATCGAACAGCCGGTTGATCGGCGCCGAAGCATAGAGCCGTTCCAGCGCCCGCCAGTGCAGCGACGCGCCCGAGGCTTCCCCGTCAGGCAGCGTCGCGATCGATGACATTGCAGAGCAGCCCGTAAAGCGCTTCTGCGCTCGGCGCATCGCTGAGCGAGCGGTGCATCCGCTCATCGCGCATCAACCGCGAGATTGCCGCAAGGGCGTGGAGGTGAGCAGCCCCGGCCTGTTCGGGCGAAAGCAGCCCGAACACCAGGTCCACCGGCATTCCGTCGGCGGCGTCGAACGCAACCGGCGCTTCGAGCCGGAGAAACACCGCGACAGGCCGGGCCAGACCGTCGATCCGGGCGTGCGGGATCGCAACCCCGCGACCGAACCCGGTACTGCCGAGCCGCTCGCGCTCTTCGATGCGTTCGAGCACTATCTGGGGATCGAGGCCGTAAACCTCGGCGAATCGCTGGGCAAGCTTCTGCAGGATGGCGGACTTGTCGTCCGCACGGATCGTTGCAACGGCTTCGGGGAGGAGGGTGAAGATTACGCTCATTGCCTGTTCGTATCGCCTGTGTGCGGGCCGGCGGGCCACAATGGCCACGCCGGGCTCGCGCCGGTGTCCGGAATCAACCGGGCCTCCCTCCCCCTGAAACAGCCTGGAGTCCGGCGCGTAATTCGCGCGTCAGGACGGTTCGACCCAGCCGATCGATCCATCGCCGCGGCGGTAAACCATATTATGCCGCCCGGTGCCAGCGTTTTTGAAAAGCAGCGCGGCGGTGTTGCGCAGGTCCAGCATCATCACCGCGTCCGACACCGTCGCCTCGGGCACGTCGACCCGGGTTTCGGCGATGACCAAGGGCGCATCGACATGGATTTCCTCGGCCTCGGGCTCGGGTTCGGCGAAAACGACATAGGCCGCATCTTCCTCGCGCGCGGCGAAGGTGGTCTGTTCGTGGCGGTCCTTGAGGCGGCGCTTGTAGCGGCGCAGCTGCTTGTCGATCTTTTCCGCCGCCTGGTCGAGTGCGACGTGGGCATCGTGGGCAATCCCTGCGCCCTTGAGGATCAGGCCCTGCATTACGTGGGTGACGATATCACAGCGAAAGGCGCCGGCCGGCGCCCGGTTGAAAGTGACGTGACTCGACAAGGCCCGGTTGAAGTACTTGTCCACAATCGCGGCCAGACGCTCCGAAGCGTGGGACTGCAGGGCTTCACCGGTTTCGACCTGATGACCCGATACGCGAATGTCCATGTACTTTTCTCCTCGCAATTCAGGCCCCGCCATTCCAGAGCGGCGCCTTGACCGTCTCCAGAAATGCGGCGTGGGCCGCCAGTTCCGTCTCGCTCGGCCGATGGGGCCGGGCGGGGCGGAAAACCCGTTCACGTGTAACGACGGTAACCGAGGCCACGATCGGATCGACCGCATCAGCCGCCAGTTCGAGCCCGATCTGCCGTCCGCCAGTGAGTTCGACATAGACCTGCGCAAGCAGTTCCGCGTCGAGCAATGCGCCGTGCCGCGTGCGATGGCTGCGGTCGATCCCGTAGCGGGTGCAGAGCGCATCGAGGGAAAGCTTGGCGCCCGGATGGCGCACCCGCGCAAGCTTGACCGTATCCACCATCCGGCTGTGGCACACTGACTCGAGACCGCATTGCGCAAGCTCAAAATTGAGGAACGCGAAGTCAAATCCGGCATTGTGCGCGATCATCGGCGAATCGGCGATGAAGTCGAGCAGCTCGGCGCATTGCTCGGCAAAGCGCGGCTTGTCGGACAGGAACGCGGCGGACAGCCCGTGGACGGCCTCGGCTTCCGCCGGCATATCGCGGTCTGGATTGAAGTAGGCGTGATAGACAGCACCGGTCGGTACCCGGTTGACCATTTCGATGCAGCCGATTTCGACCATCCGATCCCCCTTTTGTGGGTCGAGACCGGTCGTTTCGGTGTCGAAGATGATCTCACGCATCAAGGTTCATATCGGCCCGCCTGCGCCGCTGTGCAAGGGCAGATTCGAACTATTCGCGTGTCCGCAGTCGATGGACCAGCGCCTGCACCGCATGGCGCGTTTCGGCAAGCGAGGTTCCGGTGTCGATCACGTGATCGGCGCGGGCGCGCTTTTCCGCATCGGGCACCTGCAGGGCAAGGATCTGGCGGAACTTTTCTTCGGTCATCCCCGGCCGCGCCAGCACCCGGGCGCGCTGCGCCTCGGCACTGGCAGAGACGACCACAACCGCATCGACCCGTTCCCAGCCGCCCTTTTCGAACAGCAGCGGAATGTCGAATACCACCAGCGGCGCCCCGGCATGATCGGCAAGAAACTGCCGCCGCAGCGCCGCGACCGCCGGGTGGACGATCCGCTCGAGCACGGCGAGCCGCTCGGGATCGCCGAACACCGCCGCGCCCAGCTTCGCCCGGTCGACTCCGCCCGGCCCGGTGGTGCCGGGAAAGGCCGCCTCGATCGGCGCCAACAGCGCGCCGCCGGGTCCCTGCAATCCATGAACCACGGCGTCGGCATCGAACACCGGCACGCCCAGCCCCGCGAACATCGCCGCAACAGCGGACTTGCCCATCCCGATCGAGCCGGTCAGCCCGATGATATGGGGCCGCCCCTCAGCCACCGGTGATCCTGCGGCGCAGTTCGCCGTCGCGCCCTCGTGGCGGCCGCTGGCCGAAGAAATGAGCAAACGCATAGTCGGCCTGCCCGATCAGCATCGCCAGCCCGTCGATGGCGGCGAACCCGGCGGTACGCGCAGCCTGAAGGAAATCGGTGTCGAGCGGCGAGGTCACCACGTCGTAGGCAATGCTGCCCGGCGGGGCATGGCTCCAGTCGAACACCAGCGGCGGCTGGCCGGTCATGCCAAGCAGGCTGGCATTGACCACCAGGTCGCACATTCCGGCACGGTCATCGAAGGCGAAGTCGGTTGGATCGGCGAAGTGGGCGACATCGATCGCGTGATGTTCGCCGCCGGGATCGAGTTCATCCAGCAGGGCGCGGGCCTTGGCCGAGTTGCGCCCCGCCAGCAC